>Ga0102819_1000006_pt1 | contig 95772 bp, 95 predicted proteins | sample ColrivemetaGS689_FD_78191 | JGI IMG/M metagenome (GOLD analysis project Ga0102819, IMG submission 78191) | Estuarine microbial communities from the Columbia River estuary - Ebb tide non-ETM metaG S.689 | ecosystem: Environmental > Aquatic > Marine > Intertidal zone > Estuary | place: USA...
CTTTGTAGGATCTTTGCCACTAAAAGCACCTCCGCCATGAGGAGCATACCCGCCATAAGTATCCACGATAATTTTACGCCCAGTAACACCAGCATCCCCATCGGGACCACCAATAACAAAGTTACCAGTAGGGTTAAGATGCCATACAGTTTTATCATCAATAAGGTCTCCCAATACTTCCTTTGCAACATCTTTTGAAATTTTTCTTGCAGTGTCGCATTTACCTTCTACATGTTGTGTACTGATAACAACTTGATCAATACGCTTTACACGACCGCCTTCATATTCTACACTAACTTGTGATTTAGCATCTGGCAGAAGTGTAACGCCGCGCTGTTGTTTAAGTTCTTTAAGTATTTCGTGGCTGTAGTAAATAGGTGCTGGCATGTATGCGTCATTATCATTACATGCATAACCAAACATAATACCCTGATCACCTGCGCCAAAGTCGTCTGTACCAAGTGCAATGTCAGCACTCTGGCTATGAATACGATTGACAATCTCTAGGTTCTTCCAATGGAACCCTTCTTGCTCATAGCCAATTTCACGAACCTTGTTGCGCACGATTTCTTTAACTTCTTCGTTTGACACGTTAAAGTTTTTTACTTCGCCCGCCAATGTTACATAGTTGGTAGTTACAAGTGTTTCGATAGCAACGCGAGTAGTCTCGTCGCCATTCTTCAACCCAGCATCAACAAGTGCATCACTGATCTGGTCTGCAACCTTATCAGGGTGTCCATCGCTAACACTTTCGCTAGTAAAAATATAATTGTTCATAAATGTTCCTTTTAAAGATTAAGTTGCCAGTATGCATAGTTTAGCACACTAGCGAATGATACCCATGCCAAGTATGGCATGAACATAATACTCGCCCAACGGTTAACACGCCAGCTTACTAGAATGTAAGCAACAATCGTTACCCATAGTGCAGCAATGTAATAAAATGCTACTTCCAAATTCTGTGCGCCACTGAAGATTGGTGTCCAGATTGTGTTAAGTGCAAGTTGCAATCCCCACAGACTGATAGCAACATTCTGATAGCGCAATGCACCATCAGTCATAATTTTGTATGCACTTGTCGCCATCAGCAAATATAGTGCAGTCCATACTGGACCAAACAACCAATTTGGTGGTGCAAAACTAGGGTCAACTAGTGTAGCATACCAAGGGTTAGCATCGCCTAGTGGAAACACAAAGCCTGCACTACTTGCCACCACGGTACACAGATAAAAAATAATCCATGTAGTGATCTTGTTTCTTGTACTCATTTAATATTCTACCTTCTGTACGATGTCTTCCAGCTTCCAGGGTTCATCAACTCTGGAACGATGTAGACTATACCGCACATCCATTTTTTGTAGAATACTATCTAGTTTATTCAGTCTTGCAACTGTTTCTTTTAGTTCTTCTACAATTCGTTCTGTTCTTGCTTCTTTCATCGCAGTTTCCTTATACGCTCCAGTTGTTCTTCACTCTGGATACCTTTAAAGTATTTGGTTCGTTTGTCAAGTTCCCCAGGCATTTCCGAATAGTGTAATGTGAAGTCTTGGTGTAAATCTCCAGCCTCGCTCCATTGCGAGCTCTGCCACTTGTCTAACGGTGAGATCATAGCCTTCGCTTCTTCCTCCCATTGGCATAAGGTAGACTGGGCAGTTGAGCCCTGCGCTCTGAAATGCCGCAACAGCTTCGCCAACTTCTTTGACGTCCACCGCATCAGCGACCACAAACTTAAGATAAATGTCCACACCAGATACACTAGCATAGTCAAGAGCAATTGAAGGCTTAATAGCATCCTGCCAAGATTCGCCCGATACGGAGAGTTTAGGACTGCAACTGAATGTCGTTTTAAATCTCGCCTTGTTAGCAAGATAGTCTTTGAACTCCGGATGGAGGCGTTGTGTAGTATTTGTTTCAAAAGTGACATTTTTTAAATCTCTCATTCTTGGATGCTCAAATAATTCAATATACAACCGTTGCCAAGCCAACAGTGGCTCACCGCCCGTCATAATTAAGTGAATGTCTTGACCATTGTCCTGTGTCCATTTACCCTCAGGTGTTAGGCTAAGCAAATGATCAACTACTTCGTCAACTGTTTTATCCATAACTAGATGACGGAATTCGGGATAGATACTGGCATATGTATCACAACCTGTCGCAATAATTGGAAGGTCTTCAAACTTTGTTACACGATCCAGTATGCCATTATTTAGCAGTGCTTCTACTTCTGGATTGTAATGTGTCTTTTCACGCCCACGTGGCAGTCCAAAGTTCTGACAACGGAAGTTACAACCGAAGGTGCGCAAGAATACACTTGGCACTCCAACATACTTTCCTTCGCCCTGCAGGCTATAAAATGCTTCGCTATAGCGTAGCTTTGGTTTCTTAGCAACATTTACTGTTGCAGCTTCTGTCATAACTTCTGTCATTTAATTAAATTGCTCCATACTTTGAGTTTATCTCGTTTAACTGCTACTCTAGCATTAATATCATCGGTTGTCAATACCTTATGTTCAATCAAGAGCTCAAACATGCACATGACATCGCCCACTTCTTCAATCAGTAGATCTCTATATTTGTCGTTCGCAGCGTCAGATAGTTTGTCGTATTTGCGCATAATTTTCATGCATACTTGTGTTAGTTCGCCAGCTTCTTCTGCTGTAATAGCCATTAGCTGCTGAAACTCATTTAGTGGTGATTCTAATTCTCGGTTGCTAACCATTTCTGATTCCCTTAGTTCTTTATTTTTTTCTAACATGTAATCATAATACGATAGATATGGATATGTCATTCTATGTAATAATCCACTACTTTTACAAAGCGTTCGACGCCTTTCTTTGTCCAGCTTTTAGCATACTCTTCTGCTTCAGGCCGTGTATCAAATAGTACAGGTTTCAAATCCCAACATTTGCCACGTGTGCCTTCTGTGACGTAGATCCAGTCATCCACTGCTAACATAACTTTTACTGCAAATTTAATCATCCTTACTCCATTCATGTATTGTATCATAATCAGCCGCTAGCTTTTGTAGTAGTGCAACCACTGCGTATACTGGTTCCATGTCACCAACATATCCTAGTTCATTGCGAATTGCGTCTTCATCTTCGCTGTGGTAAGCCCAGCTAACTGCTTGTTTAAACTTATCTGTGTTCATTAAAATGTCCATCCAATGTTAACACCAACAGTAGCATTTTCTGCACCAGCAATGCTCTGGTAGTTATCGTTAAAGTTAGCAAATGTTCCTACAGTAAAGCCGTCAGCAATTGCAACATCGTAAGAGAACCCAATGTCTACCTGACGTGCAGTGTTTGCAAGGCTTGATGACATCTCAGTGTTTTCAATATCGCCTGCCAGGCTTACGGCAGTTGGCATATCAAATGTTGCGCTGCCTGAGGTAATTGCTACTGGCAGTGATGCACTAACACTAAACTTACCTGCACCTACTTGTTGACTAAAGCCAACACGTGCCGCATTGCTAACCAGTGTGCTTGCTGATTTCATCATTGCGTTGCTGTTTACATCTAGTGTAGTTACACCAACATTTACACCACCAAACCAAGTAGTTGCGCCCTGAGTGTTTTCAAAGTTAAAGCCAGCGTATACAGTAGTTGCCCCGTCGACATCAACAATAGCGCCATCTGCATAGTTGCCCAGGAATGTTTGTGCTTCGCTAACAACACCAAACGCAACCCCGTCTACACGTGCTTCTACACCAAAGTCACCTGCATCGCTTACACTCAGCACTGCATTTTCAGCGGCAATGTTTACACCAGCAAGTGCAGCATAGCTATTTACCACTGGAGTACGTGACATGTTCATAGTGTTACCATCAACATAAAAGTCACGATCATATTCATCAACTACCATTAGGCTGCTAATTGCTGCAATGTTTGTACCAGCAATGCTCATAGTGCCTGCGGTTGCGATACTGTTGTGGTAGCCGTCAATACGCCCGCCAATAGCAAGTCCAATATCACCCTGCGGACGAGTTGCTTCTGCAAGGTCCATAATACCCTGACCGTGAATGTTTACATTATAGTTGGGAATATCTTTGTTGGCAGTATCAAGCATCAAGCTAACAAGATTTTCACCAGTCATGTGTGGCCACATCTGGTGTACTAGTGCAACGCCGCCGCTGATAACAGGCGCAGCCATTGAAGTACCTGAGCTTACTCGATACTCGCCGTTGTTCCAGGTGCTTGCGCTCCATTGTCCAGGTGCCATCAGATAAAAGTCACTTACACGACGATCTGTATTACAAGTGTTTTGTGACTCATTGTAATCAAAGCAAACTGTTCCTGCGCGGTTACTGCTGGACGCAATGGCGCCTGTACGCAAATCATAGTTGCCAGCAATAATAACACGACCGTCCATCATCAGTGAACCATCAGCATTTTCAAGAACTGCTAGGTGAGACGGGAACCCTGCTACTTTTGCAGCATTGTTGCCAGCAGCAATTACCAGTACTGAATCATTGTCTTGGAATGCATCAACCATGTTGTTCATTGAATTGTATGAATCAGTGCCAAGATAACGCAACATACTCATAAAGCCTTCAGTGGCGTAAGTGCCGCGAGTGTCTGTACTGCGGAAAACACCTGGCTCAATTTCAACTAGGCTATTTTTATAGGTTGGGTCCATGTTAACACTTGCACTCAAGTTGATAACGTCTGCACCATTTTCAACAGCCCAACGAATTGCATCACCAGTAGCATTAAGATCAACAAAGCCTGCATCATATGCAACTTTACCAATCAGCAAATGTGCATCAGGAGCAACACCAGTTGTGCCAACACCATCAAGAGCAGCCGCAGCCAAACCTGCTACGTGTGTACCGTGACCATTAAGATCTTCAATGGTTTCATAACCCAGTTCACAGCGGCCAGTAAAGCATTCCATTGCATCAATGCGACCCGCAAACTCTGTGTGATCAGTATCAATACCGCTGTCAAGGATAGCAATGACAGAACCTGCGCCAGTCCAACCGCGTGACCAGGCTTCAGGGGCGCCAACGGCTTCAAGTGTATGCCCGTAAGCAGTCATCTTAGTGTTGATATAATCAATGTTTACACTTGCGTTTGCAGTCCAAACAGCATCACGATACGTGTCAGTGTTTGCATAATTTACATCTTCACGTGCTGTATATTCTTCAACAGTAAGTACGTTTGCAGTAGGTGTACCGTAATCGCTTCCAGTATCAGTGACTTCAGCGACTGGAATTTCTTTAGCATAGCTACGAACAAATTCACGGGTTACATCAGTGCGTGTTTCAGTGCGATCTGTAGTGTTAAGCAACAGCGGATTAACAAGCGGGACACGATCACCGTTGCTGTACAAGGTGTACGTAACTCGTCCACGATATTGACGGTCCGTCACTGGCGTTTCAAACACACGGGTAAGTTCACTGTATACATTAACAATAGTATCAGTTGCTTCTTCAACTTCACGAACTGTTTCGCTAGCTAGCGTTTCTGCACCACGCTGACTAATCGTAAACTCACTGCTCCAGGCAACTTCAGTACCAACAACTGTTGGCGTGTCAGCTTGTGCGTTCAGGTAGTCTTGGTAACGTGCTGCTTCAGCTACATGCCAATTATACTGCTGAACAATACTTGCTGCCCAACTATAGTGTCCATACTTGTCAACTAGTGTTTTGTAAATAGTGATAGTACGAGTATAGTTGTTGATCATTGACTGCATAAACTGTGTTTGCTGTGCAGTGTTTTTAATCGCAAGTGCATAATCATAGTAGCTGCGCGGTGCTGCTTCTGCAGGTGCGGCCGCCATTAACGCAATCGCGCTGGCAGCCGAAAGTAATGTATTTTTGAGAATGTTCATCGTGAACTCCGGTGTTGTTACCTTATTAATATAGTACTTAATTCAGGTTTTGTCAAGAGTTATTGGTTAGAACTAAGCCTTTTTAGAAACTTTTTTTGCTCTACTCTGCGGTCAATGTCCATATCAACGTCAAAGTTTCGCCGTTCTACCATCTCAGTGATCATATCAGTAAGTGCAGCAATTTGTAGTTGCTGCTCTTGTAATGTTTCCAATAAACTGGTTTCTGATCCTTCTGAACGAAATACAATATCAGTTTCAACATATAGATCTCCGCCACCCTGGGTGATAACACCATTAGTTACGCTAGAAGTGAACACTAGATCCGACGTGTCGATAAATATATCTCCCATGTCAAGTGTGCTAATAGTAAGTGTATCAGTGCTATCAGAAGTTTCCATAATCTCGCTCACCTTCCCAAGGGAATACAATCCAGGTTGGAGTTTCAGCTTTGTTGATTTCCATAGCAGTGTAATCAATATCGTGAAAATTGCTGGCTTGGTTATCTAGCAAACATGCAAAGCGTACACTCTGCCCCCAGATAGTACTCCAATTTGCATTGTCAGGAAGACATCCGCCTTGCCAGTCTTCCTTGATCCAGTTCATTGTTCTGCCACTGTCATTGATGTCGTCAAAAATTAGGATGTTCTTTTTACGAGCAGGATCGCTCGTTACGCCTGGCTCAGTACGCTTTTCTGCTGGCACATAGCCATATGCTTCTTCAGCCATCCAGCAGTTTGTTTCAGGACCGTTCAAACCATCTGTGTCACGGAATCGTACATCCAGCGTATGCATAGGGATACCAGTCATGTTGCTCATAATAACTGCTGGCACTAGCCCGCCGCGAGTAAGCCCAACAATATAGTCAGGGCGCCAATTGTCTGCATACATGAGATTATTGATTGCCATAATCATATGCTCGACGTCTTTCCAAGTGTAGTATACTTTTTTAACCATTTCTTTTCTCCAGGATCCAGGTTTTAGAACAATAATAGCAGGTTGCTACTGGGTTGTCAACTATTACTTTAATAGTAAAAATAGGGTGATCGGGGTTATCGCATATGCAAGTGATGGGTTCACTTACATATACTTTTTCTTTTTGTTTCATTAGATAGTCTTTGGCTACCCAATGTCGTGCTTGTTCTTCAGGTGTTAGATTATATCGTTTTCTACTGATCATTTCCAGTTCTCTCTACCAGCTACAATGTTATGTTCATATTTTTTTAATACGTTATCATAGTAGCTGTAATTCTTTGAATAGAATGCCATATATGGAACCATGTAATCAATTCCAAGTTCAACCATATACTCTGACATATCAAAACAAATCATTCCTTGTTGGGCAAGTATATTACAGTATTCTAGTTTTTGTTCTGTTGGCATACTGTATACTGACTCAGTACCATTACCAAATGGTGTTTCACTAATAATAATGCCTGTATCAGTCAAATGTTCTTTCCATACTCGCATGAGACCGTTAACTGACCCAATATTGGGGGCCGCATCGTCTACTATAACATCAAAATTTCCACAGAAATTTAATTCTTTTATTTTGTTGACAGATTCTTCCCCATATGCATCGTAGCCATATATAACTCTAGTGGATTTAGATTTAGTCTTAAACAGAAGTTCTGAATGGTGATATGATTTTATTCTTTTTTCTAAATTCGAAGTCATTATTTGATTGTTGGTATCAAAATATTCTTTCACTTTATCAGGATGAAAATATTCTATACCATAAATTCTTGCATTTGAAAACTTTTCCCAATTTAAATGACTACCGCCGCCGCCAACTCCCAATTCTAAAATTGCCGGAATTATTTCTTTTAAAGTTCTATTGTTATTTAGACATCTGTCTACCGCATCAATTATAAACGGTGCAAATCCACGAGATACTCTTCTTCTATTAGAAGACCCAGTGTATATTTCATGTCTATATGATTCTTTATCAAAGTGTACATTATTATTCATGATATTTTATGTTGGCTACCCCCGATACAATTTGAGATCTGTATTTTTCAATGGTGTTCGTTGCCACATCCCAATTAGGCATCCATAGCCCAAAAAAATGTGCATCATAATCTTTTTCATAACCTGGCGGAATTAATTTGTCACATTCCAAATCAAACACTACTAGCCCATCTTTTGCAAGTTCATCATAATTTGCAATGTGTTCTTCTCGAGTCCTATTCCACCAAGATTCTACACCCATACCATCTGGGACTTCTGTAATAAACGCCCCATGGTCTGCTACGCTGTTTTTCCATACGTCTAGACTGTGACGCATACGTGGCCAGTCAGTTGCAGCATCATCATTAATTAAATCATAATGTGTTTTATTTGATAGCTTGGAAAGTTTTTCTGGCGCAGTGTGATCATACGCACTCTCCCCAAATAATACTTCGATATTTGGAAATTCTTCCATTATCTTCACGGCATTATTGTAGCTTTCAATTTCTCTGCTGTAGGTAGCTATATCAGTCATGCTAGGATGAAAACGTTCAATGCCGTATATTGCCACATCAGTGCTTGCTTCTGCATATCTTTTGTGACTTCCAGCGCCTGCCACTCCAAGTTCAACATAACTTGAAATTAGAGAGACACGCTGAATATCGTCAATCAATGAACAAATAAACGGCATAAACCCGCGAGCCGCGCTGCGTTGAATTTTTACTTCGTTAATGTGCAAGTCGTAAAGTTTTTTAGTGTCTATCATCGTGGAGCAAATGCCTGCTGTAGTTTAATGTTGTCCATAAACTCTTGCTTAACGTGTGAATTGTCTTTGAAGCTACCGCGTAAAACTGTAGTTTGTGTTAGTGAACTGTGCGCCATAATGCCACGATTTTCACAACAGCCGTGCGTTGCTTGAATGTAAACACCCACATCATTAGATCCAGTTGCTTTCATAATTTCACGTGCAATGTCCATTGCAAGTTCTTCTTGCAGCGTACCGCGTCTTGCACACCATTGTGCAATACGTGTATACTTAGATAGACCAATGAGTTTATCTGCTGCAATGATCCCAATATACGCAACACCTTTAACAGGTTGATGATGATGTGAGCATACACTTGTTAGTTCACTGCGAACTACTAGCATACCCTCATATTTTTCGTTTGTAACGTTATCTGGTTCGTTTGGAAATGCCGTAGCTGGTGGTGCAGGATCATATCGGCCTGCCATCAATTCGTTAATATACATTTTCGCCAAACGGCGTCCTGTATCCATGCTGTTGGGATCAGTGTGTCTATCAATCACAAGCCCATCAAGAACTGCTTCAAACTTTTCAGTAAGTTCATCAATAAGTTTTTCATGCTCTTCTGGCATAATAAAGTTAGCGATGTTGTCGCCTGCCCAATAACGGACACCTGCATCTTCTAGACGCTTTTTAATAATTTCGGAAGTTTTTCTCATGCACTAAGTTCCTTTTCTTTTTCATGATGCTTATACCAATTATATGCTGTTGCAATAATACTGTCAAGTTTTAATTCTGGTTGCCAATCTAGTCTATTATTTGCTGCGTTAATATCAGCACATAGTATGGCAGGGTCTCCTGCACGTCTTGGTCCTATTTCATACAAAGTATTTAGGCCTGTGATTTTATTTACTTGATCTATGATCTCAAAAACGCTATTCCCTGTTCCTGACCCTAGATTAATAATTTCACACACTGTATGGCTCTCTAGTCTACGAACACTTTTTACAATAGCACGTGCAATGTCTTTTACGTGTACGTAATCTCTAATACAAGTACCATCTGGTGTTTCGTAATCATCGCCGTAAACCTGTACCGGACGGTCTGCAATAGCACTTTCCATAATACGTGCAATAAGGTGAGTTGCTGCTTTTTCTTGTCCAAAATCGCCGTCAGGATCTGCGCCTGCTACATTAAAGAATCGAAGACTAATACTGCTTATACCGTATGCTTTGAAAACGTCTGCCAACATTAGTTCAGTAATACGTTTGCTTTGGCCGTATGGGTTACAAGGATGCACGTCATCCGTTTCTTTACAGATCCCTGATGCATTTCCATATGTTGCTGCACTACTAGCAAAGACAAATTTCTTTACTCCGTGTGCTTTGCACATTTCCAATAGTTTAATGGTTGAGTTTACATTATTGGAATAATAAGGAAGTGGATCTACAACACTGGGCCCTACTAGACTCGTTGCTCCAATATGAACAACTGTGTCTACATCAGTCATAGCTGAATCCACTAGATCACTATCATAACTAGTGGTCAATTCAATATCAACATACGGGTGCTTTACTTTATTGCGATCAACCGCAACAACTGTATAACCGCTTTGCTTTAATTCTTTACAGGTTTGGGAGCCAATGTAACCACTGGCTCCTGTTACTAATACTTTCAATATTTCTTCTCCGATACATAGTCGCGATATCTATTACCGTCTCTACGCCACTGCTCGCCATTTCCTTGCATGATGTCAATATAACGATCAATTGTCGCACTGGTCCAATCTGAAATTTTACCAATATCAGCGTGTTGTTTTTCGAGTAGTGCAGATAATTTCTGCATTGCATCTGTTTTACTCCACGGGACGTACATACGAGTATAATCGTTATTGAAGATTTCTGGGAAGCTACGATAGGCAGGAAATAGTACATTGCATCCTAGAGCGTCAGCTTCACTCACAGTGTTACTTGTCCAGTCCTGCAAAGCACAATTAAACATTACTCTACTGTCATTGACAATGTCATAATATTCGTTTTTCTTGAGATTTTCGTAGATACGTAGTTGCCCGCGTTCTTCCATTTTACGAGCACGATCAATATACTTTTGATTGTTGCTGCGCAGTGGGCCGCCCTGTAGAATAGCAAACTCTACGTCAGGTGTACCAGGAGTACCATACCATTCTTCAATCATATCCATGTAGAAGTCTGGCTGTTTTTCTTGGTCAAAACGAGCTGCAAATACAACACGATTGGCACGTTCATTGAAAGGCTTGATTGCTCCTGCACGTTCACGAACTTCGCCTTTATCAAAAGCAAGGCCGCTAATATTGTAAATTGGAGCTCGCCAGTTTGCAATCTTCATATGCGCAACCATTTCTTCATTACTTGCTAGTACGCCAGTAACAAACTCGTTGCACATTTCTTCATACAAACTCATCCACTTGCTCATGCCCCAGACATGCACAAAGTCGTCTGGATCAATCGCTTGTGCAAGACAACGGATCCAAACTTGAGGACGCTGCTCTGCTGGAATCTGATCCATAATGTATGGAAGTGATTCAATACCGGGCTGAAACATATCTTCAAAGAAGACTGCATCTTCACTGGTAACTTCGCCGTTGCGCATCATTTGCACAAGGTTCATCATTTGTGACATTGCGAAATAAGAACGGCCATGTGCATCAAGCACTTGGCCTACACTAATCGCTTTTGTATTGTCAATTGTAATACCTGGAACATCTACCCAGTCGATATCTCGACGTGCAAAAGCACGTCGAGACCACTCTGTTAATTGCAGTGTATACCGACCTTCATATGGTTCCAAGCCCATATAAAAGAGTTTACGCATTATTTTTATTTCTGTGCTGATTGTAGGGCACCTACGTGAATTTTCAATTTCTTAGCTGAACGATCACGTTGGATTTTAACACTTACGTCAAATGTTACTGCATTATCTTTTACATTTGAAAAGATACTGTACTCTTGCAACTTGTGGCAACGCTTGAGATCAAACAAATATGCTTCAAACAGTCCACGTACACGGGTAGTGTCTTTACCGTTGTACATATATCCATCAAATGGCTCAATGATTTTCAGGAGATCGTATTTGATATCCTGTAGTGAAAATGATCCGCCAATGTGGTAGGCCTCAGTTGCATTTGCAGTTTTTGCAGTTTTTGCAGTTTCAGTAGTCATGTTTTATTTTCCTAATCTGTTAGGGGTTGATATTAAAGTGTGTATTCGTGGTAAAAGGAAAGTTCAGCACCGTTTTCGTTATCTTCGGATACTGAGATTGTAAAGTTGCGACCTGGATAGCGTTGATCGATTTCTTTTGCTAGATCTTCTGCCATCATTTCGCAGCTTTTGTAGTCCAACTCCAAGGTACCCTCAGAGTATAGACGCTCCATCCAGCGTTTAAACTGAATGAACTCGATATCACGATCGTTATGAGTAACTTCAATAGCTACACGAAAGTGAAAAATATGTCGGTGGGGGACGCCTAGAAAACTAACGTCGTCCCAGCCACCTGTCGCCAAATTTGGGTCTGTAGCGGCTGCGGGGTAACAGTGGATGCCTTCCTTAGCAAAGGTAACCCAAATTTGTCGCTTACTTACACGAACAGTCATGTTTTAACCTTTTTATTCGCCAGCAGCTTTGCGGGCAAGTTTAAGAATTTCCCATAGTTTCCAGTCAATTTTTTCTGCAAAGTCTAGCATTTTATCAATGTCTTCGCGAGTCAGTGCTGAACCAGCTGATGTATTGGTAGTTACATCTTTTGCTTCTTCATCAATTAAACGGATTTTTTTAGTAGTCATTAAACATCTCCTTGTTTATGTGTATCAATATACTGCATCATTAATATGATGTCAAGCATTATGTTAGTGTGTTAAGTTCTTTTTCAGTTTGCGTGATCTCTTCTTTAAGTTGAAGTTTTTCACGCTTGAGCGTGGCGATTTCAAAATCGTCCGCCATGTTAGTTCTATAAAGTTCATTAATATGCATATCTAGGCTGCGGTGCTTACGCTCTAGCGCAGTTAGATGACGGTGTAGGCTTGCTTTTGTAGCCATGTGTTTCTCCTTATAGCTATTCCATATTTTCAAAGAATTCTTCTGCTTCTTCAGCATCTTCTTCGTTGTAGTCACAGTCGTTGTCGTTTTGTACAACGTCAAATAGCCCAGCAAAAGAACTAGATTTTACACTCTTTGTTCCATTGAAGTCTGATAGTAGTGATTGTACTGGTTCACTGTCAAGTAGTGACATTGGTGTTTCACTCTTAAACAGTTCATCAATAAAGTTAACCATGTAAATGATCTTTGATGGGACCCATGGACTTAGTGAAAGATTTGCTTTCTTGTTTGCTTTAAAGTGGGCCCATTCTGATACGTCTGTTCCACTGTTTAGCATAACTGCCGCATCAGTCACTGTGTTAGCACGTTGTACACTCTCAATGTGCTGATACACGTTGTGTGCCATTAGTAGGAAATAAGTGAAGCTATCCCAACTAGTTTTGCCTTCTTTGCCAATCTTATTAAGCATTCCTGGTGCATAATGACACACATCACCCATGGCCATACGCTCTCCAATAGGACTGCCCCATGGGAAGGGGATATCACTTCCTGCAAACATTTTGTTATCAATGGCGCTGTCCATGACATAACCAAAGCGATCATGCCTATGCACGTGCTGTGTATAAAGTTGACCCTTTGCGGTTGCAATAAACGGACTTGCACAATCAAACATTACTTCAACATCTTCGTTGACATACTGTTTTAGATTACGCTTAATAGCAGTCAATGCAACAGCCCAATCAAGTTTGCTTGTTCCTAGGAAGTGCAGTAAATCACGCTCACCTTTTTCAAGTAGCTTTTGATCACGCATTTGAATGATGTGTCTCAGTGTAATAAGCATGTTGTACTTGGTAGCACCGCCAAACGCCCAACCATCAAGTGGTAGATGCTTTACTGCATCAAACCATGTCTGTGCTTCCTCAGGTGTTCTACCCTGAAGAACGTTCATATATTTTGTTTTCCCTAACCTATTACGTGCAAACCAATCCGCATTGAACAGTGTATAATCAAGACATTGATTAAAGTCTTGAATACCTGTCTTTGCTTTGTATGGTTCACTAGCGGCCATGGTGGGAATATCTAGAATCATGCTGTAATCAGCAGTATGCTCTAGCCAGTTAAGGATTGTTTGGCGAAGACTATCATCCGTTTTAAAGTTGCCCCAGTCACATTTAATAACGCCTTTGATAATCTGGAAGCCGCCAGAGTCACCCAGGATAAATGTATTCTTCCTGTCTCTCTTTTGTACCATGTGATCATCAACGTCTGCTTTATTCAAATTCAACTGCGCATGGCCTGCAGAATACAAGCCCCACTTATATGAATAATATGCGTTCTCTTTCTTAAGAAAGTCACACCCGTCTACGCCAAACTCGAATCCGTTTGGCACACGATCGTCTGCAACAAAAGTATTGCCATCTGATCTATATTTTGAAAGTGCTCTACTATAGAATGTACTAATACTTGGTAAGAATACGCTATAGTCTTTGTTTGTTGCGGTTAGATCTTTAACTTGTGCCATTATTATCCTTACACTGTCATAGCTGGAAGAATGTAGTCATACTTTGCGATGCCGCTGTCTACGCTAATCTGTAGTGCGCCGCGCTTACTAATTTGCATGATACAAGATCCGCTCATACCAAGTTTTAGAATTGCAAGCACTTTAGCAAGTGGCCATGCATATCCTTCAGTTAGCTCACCATCAACATTGGTTGCAAATGTACGCTTACCAGTAAAGCTACCATCAGCAGCACCAACAGTTACGATGAGATCACCGTTGTCTGTTTTTACTGTAAAGTTAGGCTCAATGCCACCGTAAATGCCAGCAACTTGGGTTAGTTCGCTAACTTTTTGCTTTGTGGGTTCAAATGTAATATCCCACTCTACGCCTTTAAACTTTACAGTTTGCAAGGCTTGATTAATGAGCTCTTTGCCCATGAAACGATATTGGTCAGTGTTACTTGCACCATCTTTAAACAGCAGATGGTCTGGCTCAGTAACGCCATTACGCTCTCTGGTAACAACTTCTACTGTTGCATCATCTCCCTGATAGTTGGGAAGACCAGTAATACCTGCCAAGAACCCTAGGTTACCCAAGCCAAACTCACCAGTGAACTCTTGTACTGGGGCGTGTACTGCTGCTTTTAGGATAACTGTACGGTCTGCGTCCATGGCATCTAGAGTTGTTTCGTTCTCTGTGCCTGTTACTTTTACTGCTTGAATGAAGCCTAGTGCGGCTGTATGTTTTACAATATCTTGAACTACGTCACGTGTTGTCATTATAGACTCCTTATAATGATTTCAGTATACATGGTTTACTGTGTGTTGTCAATGAGTTTTTTATTAATTTCGATAACTTTTTGCAGTATTTCGCTGCCAGTATATTCCACGAACGCTTCTGTATCCTTGGGGAAACAATGTCCACCGTAGCCCAGCTTACCCTCATCATTCATTGCCATGTGGCTGGGTCCAATGTTTGGAAATTTTGCAAGTATGCTGATAAGTTCGTCGTGTTGATAGCTGTCGCCAACTAGTTTATAGATCTCATGGAAGTATGCTACTTTCATAGCAAGCCAGGTATTGTGCATATACTTCACCATGCTGGCAGTTGTGCGATCTGTTCTGATGAATTCAACACCCTGCATAAAACTAAACACACGTTGCCAGTAAGCGCCGTCTGCTCCCCCAAGTATAAACACACGTTGATTAGCAAAGTCTTCAGCGGCAGTTTTAGCACGTAGGAATTCTGGATTATATGTTACATTAGCTGGCAACTTCTCAAGTTGATCTGGGGGAACAGTACTTTTAAGTAGGATTTTGATGTCAGGATTAGCTGCAATCAGCTGTGTTACTACGTCTACTATGACGCTGTCATCACATACTCCGTTTACTGTTGGTGTTGGGACCGCAACAATCGCAGCTTGCGCATCTGCATGATCTGCAATTTGCTCATCACTGTGCGCTGGATCAATAATGATGTGCTGTTTTATGTGTGGCAAAATGTAGTCACCAGTGGCCTTGCCTACAAACCCATACCCAACTGAAAGTAACTTTAGTTCACTGCGTATTGCTGCACCTTCTTGCTGCCGTTCTTCGTCACGTACTTCATCACGCAAACGTTTTAATTCACTCGCATAGTGATTTACTTGAAACTTGCTGCCAGAGTCGCCGCTCTTTACATATTGTTCCATTGCAAGGTCTAAATTGTTTTCAATGTTACGAATAATACTACTATATTGTTGACGTTTGGTTAGAGTTGTCATCTATGTTTCCGTGTTCTCATATCTGTTGCGTTCATGCAACGTGGTTGTTGGCATATTAATGGTTCAGTAGGCCACTGTATATTGTCAATATCGTCCATGTGACCAAATGTCGTTCTTCCTTGTGGGCACCAGCTGCCTGCTTGAATGCCCTGCTCATTATTAATGTATATCTTGTCAATACCAATATAACAATGCATACCTGTTAAGTCATTCTGATAACGATTTATAAGTTTATTGCAGTTTAAGCTCTGACGTTCACCGGTATCCCAGACAACATCATGATCCACTTCTACTACTGCTGGCTTTGGCATAGCCTTGTGCCAGCTTTTATTGTAATTGTTGAATACACTATATGTGCTGAATACTTCCAATTGTTCAGGCGTATAGGGATAAACGTCTGCACCAAAATCTATTCGTAGTTGCTTTAGCGTTACACTATATCCTGTGTTTATGCTGGCTAATCTACTGGCTAGTTCAATACATTCGTCCCAGCGGTCAGGCAGCATTGGCACAACTACGTTTAGTTCATTGATACCAGGCTCATAGAACTCACGGCATAATGCCACCAGGTGATCAGCGTCAGCATATTCAACATGTGCTGTTAGGTTAACAGTGTTAATAAGATGTTTGTATTGCCGCCACCAGCGTATTGTGCGACTGCCATTAGTAATGATGTTTACAAGGTTGCGTGGATTTACTTGTTTGATGTGTTTTACGATTGTACTGAATCGTGGATGTAAAGTGGGCTCACCCCCGCTTATAACATACTGACACGGGCGCTGATAATGTTCTGTTAGTTTATCGATAAGTGCAACTGTTTTATCATAACTTGGGTAGGGGTGTCTTCCATCATGTAAATTTGGCGGGCAATAACTACATGCCTGATTGCAGGTTGATCCTAGTGTCCAGTCTACTACTATAGTATCCTGAAGTGGTATGATCTCCTGCACACGCTTCATTTAAACTGTTCCGCAAACGGGTCAAATTCACTGCCGCATTTCATGCTGCATACCCCAAGTTTTCCATCTGCAATTGATGCTTTGTTCCAACTGCTTTCGATACTCTCCATGATGCCGCTTTCCATTGCTCCTTGCAATCCAAACAACTTTGCATTAATATTGTCTTTGCCGCCGGCGGCATCTATAAAGTCCCAGATCTGTTCAATCTTAGGATCACTGTGCCACCATTTGTACATACGTCCTGCTGTCCAACAACACGGCATCACTACCCCTTCAGCAGTAACATAGATATTCTTTTCCTCTGCTACCTTACATTTGATGTATGCTTTATCATAATAGTCACGCATACTGCCGTACGTTTTTTCGATCTCTTTTTGCTTTAGTAAGGCAAGGTTTTGGTGCTCTGCTTTTTTCGGCTTAGCGAGCGTAGTAGTCTCTTTACCTTTACGGTTCTGTGCTTGGTGGGTATCTTTTGCTTTACTTTCAGTGGTAATAAATCGCCCAGTTTTCTTACGGATAAATTTTTCAACACCCCATTCCTTCGCTAGTTCTTCTGCGCGGTCTACATCAACCTCGCTGTGTTCAAATATCAAGTAATCCCAGCGGGCTCTGCCGCCAGCATCAATAAACGCTCTCATATTGCGTTCAACAATATCCCAGTGTACACCCTGTCTGTATAAGTGGTTTGTATTCTCAAGTCCATCTACGCTAAAAATGACTGCGCCTTTACGCCCAATAACACCTGCAAGTTCACGCCACCAGTCAGCACTACGTGCGCCTGCGTTAGTGTTCATACTAAGCCACATATTGGGATTGTGTTCCCTGAAATAACGGAACACTTCCAACGTATCTAATGCGCTGATTGGATCTCCCAAGTTACCGCACATATACATTGTGTTAAGTTGTTTTATAAAATCTGTTTCGAATATTGTTTTACAATCTTCTAAACTAAGTTCTGCCAAGTTATTACGAATGTGTTGGTTAATCGCTCCGCCGTTTTCATTGCGGTCACACATTGGGCAACTAGCATTACATTTTTGTGTAATCTCTAAGTGTACTACACGTATGTCATTATATTTATACACTGTCTATACTCCAGTCGTCTGGCAATTGTAGATAATCAACAAGCAGGTTTTCGTTTTTTTGTTTATAATTGATAAACTTATTATACAATGTTTCCTCTGTGTTCTTATCACTAACTGACACACAAAATTCTATTATGTCTTTAATAGTTTTTTTATTAATATCTAAAAACAATTCTTTATATGTTACTGCCAAGACTTGAATCCCGTGTCTCTTTAATTGTTTTAAAAAAAAGTTATAATGTCGATTTATTCTTCTGAAGTCTTTATACCACCATGCGTTTTTTGGTTGCGTATACCTCATTCTCTTTTCAAATATCTCAAAGTTAGGAGAAATATTTACTTTTGCATCCATTAATAGTTTTGTTAACCAAATGTATTCTGCAGACAGTATCATTATAAACTTCGTGTGTTTATATGTACGCAATATTTCTCGATATCTACTTAATGAAAATTTTTCTTCACCGAACTTATCACCTGTTTCTACTTTAAAAAATAGATTCAAATGTCGTTCAACGACAAATTTGGGATTTCTATTGAAATACTCATTTCTATCATTGCCCGTTGTCTTTCCCTCATTAAGGTATTTTAGACCAAAAACATGTTCTATTATCATTGTTGCCAAGAAATTGCCGCCAGCGCCGCCGTTAAACAAAACGATGGTATTGGCAGGTGGAAGAGGTTCCTTGTACTCTATCATCCCCAAACCCATCCAATGATAAATTTGTCAACGATGAATGTCAACTCTGCGCCAATAAACACTGCCCAGTAATAATGCCCTAGCCAATTCCACAGTTGCTTGATAACAAACCATGCAGCAATAACACGCAATGTATACCAGAACTCTCCTACTAGGAAAGTATATAAATCTGGCAGGGCTTCGTCATGCCACATCCAGCCAAGTATAATGTTATCATAGTAATAGCTGATTTGCGCTGCTATAACCACGGCAACATAATATGTTACATAGCGATTAATAAATTTGATTAAGTTTGCAGTTATCGCTAAACGATATGCAACGTATGTTATGTTTTGTATTAGTAATTCAATCAATTATCAAGTACCAGTTTAACTTCGGCGCCTGGGCCAACTTCGCTAGGGAAGCCTCCCCATTCACTAATATAATGTGTAACAACCGCTTTGTACCAAAGTAAACTATTGTGACGAGCGACACTATTAAATTTGTAGATACTGTTGTTGTCAGCTTCCATTGTGGTCAATGCACGTGCTGCTTCTTTTTGTAGTTGGCGTGTATCCATGTCGTCTAGCATCTTCTCTAAGTCAGCTAGCGTCAGTTCCACATATTCATCATCAGTAGTCATCTACAGTTATTCCTTTTAATTTTGCAAACATTGCAGTACCTTCGTCTTTAAAAATATATTTCATATACCTGCTACCATCTGGACGCATATAGCTACAATCAAACCAGTAGTCAATGCCATATTTTAATCCAGCGGCACACAAGTTATCCCCAATGTAATGACAACATATTACCAAGTTAAATTGGCCAATGTCTGATCCCATATTATATCTAGCGCCCTGTGCTAGTGCTATAATATCAGCCATCCTATAATCAATATAAACTCGTGTTGTCATCATTTAACTCCAATTAGCATAAACCTATTGTACATTTCAGTGTCAAGTTCTCCAGCATATAGCACTTTGGACATTTTATATCTATCAATTACTTGTTGCAAATCCATAGCACAGTTAACGTGTTGCGGATTGTCAAAGTAGTCATTAGTATGTAGAACTACTACTGTGCCGTCAGGTATTTTATAGAACCAACTATTGTCCATGTGTTCACAACTTGTGTTAATAACAATATCAACTGGGCCAACTTCTTTGTGACCAAAACTTAGTTTAACTTTTTCCATATCGATCTGATACTGCTTGACCTTCTCATAATTTTTTTCCATGTATGATTTGTAATCTGAATCATACTTGTCACGATCAATCATATACAATGTACCAGCGGCCGGCCAGAATAGTTTTGATACATCTGCTGTAACGGATTTGAACTTACTGCCTGACAGATATTCCTTGTACATTCTGTCAGCAGGTTCTCGTACACTGCCATCAATATCAATTGAATACATGCGCTCAATATCAAAGTTTTCAAAAAGCATATGTGCGAGGAAATTGTACCATGCTCCGTATACTGCTACGTTGCCTAGCTGTCTACCTGATACTACCTTTGATAATTCCTCAATCAACCACTTTTTGCTTTTAACTTGCCCACGACTAAAAAAGTCATTCATGTCAGGGGCTGCGGCCTCACTTTCAAAATAAGTCATCAAGTTGTATAGGCGTGCTGTATACTTGTCACCGATAAACATACTGATCAGACCAATAAGCAATCGTTCTTTTACATCATACTCTGGCATGTCTTTGTGTATGATTGTGTTATAGAAGCTCTTTAGCGTTCTTTCACCGCTCCATAGTTCACCCGTTGGTACTTTTTCATGAATACGCAGTAACAAGTCACGACGACGATATGCATTGTCGTGATACAGTGATTTATATAGCAACTCGTAGTCAGCCTCGTATTCAGTGCCTGCATAATATTCATGCAAGCCTTTCATCCAGGCGTGGCGATGTACAAAATCAGACTGTAGCATCGTATTGTTCCTTTAACCAATCCCAATCGTTAATCTTACGCAGGGCATTTTTATTATCTTTATAGTGTTCACCAAATTCACGACCCTGTTGTGCGCCTAGTAGTGCATACTCGCCAAATCGTCTGTTCTCGCCACGTGTACACCAGACTTCCAAACGATATGCGTCATCCACCTGTTTATTGTTATCAATAATATTGCTGGCTAGCTTTGTACACTCGCGGAAAGCACTGCGCCATGCATTAAATGGATCAGTGTTAAATTGTGTAATATTACTTATCTCAAACTTAGGCACAAACTTTGCACCAATACTAGTGGTCATGTCTACCTTAAATTCTTTACAGTCCAACAAGTTCTTTTTGGGGAACAACTTAACAGCGCCATATCCATATATAAGGTCATTAATAGGGTTATGGCTGCGGTATGTGAAAACACATTCCGTTTCTGGTACCCCTGGATAGGCTTCACGGCGGTCGTCTGGCTCAAACTTAAACGAAAAATTTTCACTGATAACTGCGTCAGCATCGCACACATAAAAGTAGCGAGTGCGACTAGCCTCCGCTGCCGCTTTGTGTGCTTCTAGCAGCCCTTTTACATTGTCAATGCGTTGGGCGTGTGGGGCTTTCTCAAGTAGAATAGCAAAGTTATCGTCAGCCTCTGGCTCGCCGTATGTCAGCATGAATACGTCTAGCATAAAAATCCTCTCAATTTTGGGAAATAAATAATATATAATAATATTTATCGCTAGTATACAGGTACTTAATGAATTTGTCAAACGTTTCAGATCGCAATCTCTATAATCTTGAAAGATTTTGGGATTGGATGAACACCACTAATAGAGCAGAGATAGTTTACTTTGAAATAGGCAGCAAACAATTATTGGGATTGTTTGATAAAGACTGTATTGATTATTACAACACAAGTGTAATGGGAGGGCTCAGTGAGATTATTGAGCATTATCGCAGTGTTGGTGAAGAAACTCGTAGATTTTTTATTGATCACAGTACTCAAAACGATTGGTATCAGTATGTCAGTGAAGATAATTATGTATGCTATCAATTGTTTAAAGTAGCATGGTTAATGCAAGACATCCGCCGCAATGGTCAGCAGTCACCGGCGCAACTACATAAAACTATTGAAAGCTACCATTGTCATCCTGGTAGCGACAAAAAATATGCCATGCTATTGCTTGATCCTATTGAAACAGTAAGGGTATTTTATGTATGGTATCCAGAAATAGATCCAGACCCCTGGCACAAGCATTATCCTCATCGTAGACTAGAAACGATGGAGGAGTTTGTGGACATTTTTCCAATGGCCGGTGATCCAAGTTTTGTATTTGAATATGGCGGTGTTGATTTTACTACAGAAGGATTTCGTTGCGACACTGACCACTTTGATGCGTTTGCAAGATTCTCGTCTGACTTACTACTAAAACAAGCACGTAGGGAACGCAGAAGTTTTGTTCCATTCAGCGTAAAGCATATAAGCTACCGCGACAGTATACATAGATTAAAAATGGAACACGAAAAGCATCTACTTGAAGAAATATATTTTGAGTCTGATGATGTGTTCTGGATGATTGACAAACGATTTACTAGAAAAGTTATACAAAACAAAGTACTATGGATACCTGATTCATACAATAATTTTCCAAAGAGTTTAATAGACACTGATTGGAAATATGATACAAATTTTTCAATGACGTTTGCTCTTGAATACAAGGATATTTAATATGAAAATTTTTATAGGATGGGATAGTAAACAACAGATAGCGAGCAAGGTGTGCGAATATAGTTTACGTGCTAACAGTAGCGGTGAACTTGACATTACACATTTAAAGCGAGACGACCTCGTTCTGTCAGGCGATTACTTCAGACGTGACGGTGATCCCAGTAGTACCGAATTTACGTATTGTAGATTTTTGGCACCATACTTGTGTGACTACAAGGGATGGAGTATGTTTGTAGACAGTGATTTTCTGTTTACTGCTGATATACATGAATTATTTAACCTTGTCAAGTTTCAACGTGGATATAAGAAGCGGGCTGCTTACTGCGTAAAACATCTAGAATATACTCCTAAGAAAGATACAAAATTCTATGGTGAACCACAGCTTACATTTCCTAAAAAGAACTGGAGTAGTTTAATTATTTTTAATAACGAACACCCAAGCACACGGCAACTTACTCCAATGAATGTAAGCAACAGAAGTCCGCAATGGTTGCATAGGTTCGAATGGTTAAAAGAGGATGCTGGTGAGCTTGGCACACTACCTATGAGCTGGAATTGGTTGGTTGGAGAATACAATTACTTGGACACTCCTCCCAATGGTATACACTTTACTAACGGCGGACCTTTCAATGAAGTCTATGGTCAAGATTATGAAGGATTATGGAACAGCTACATGAGAGACATGACGTCTAAAGTATGCTGATAACTTCTTTCATGTTCTGGTAATTGTAAAAAATTCCATTTGGTGAGTCACCAGATAAGTATACGTCCTTATTTGTTTTTAACAATTCATTAATCAAATTAATAAAAGATGCCTGCGCTTGATGATGCGGGGTATTTAAATAATTTGTTTCATATTGCCATATGTTGCTTACTTGTAGGAATACTGTTTGATCTGTACCTATTTCACTAACCACCTTATCCCACTCCTTGACTAAGTCAACAAGTAAGAATTTATGATCAAGTGAACGTATCCAGTTCCAATGATCTAACCATTCTTCTTCACTATTATAATGGTTCACAAATTTCTCTGCTAACTCTCTATCATAATTTGCAGCTTCAAACGCAACAAAGTTTTTCTTTAAATAGGGACTGTATTTTAAATAAAACTCATGGAAGTTTTTACCATCCCAGTTTTCTAATAAATTCTTTGTCCACCACATTCCAGCCTCACTGAAGTCTGTCCATATAACACGCTTCAATGTTTTTCTAGAATTAGTCATGTGTTTAAACTGATGCAACCCACTACACGGAGCAGTCATGACTTCAAAGTTGTGTTCTTCAAAATCAGGAATACTTTCAGTATTGGTTATAAACATAACGTATGCTCGCATAACCTTTAATCCATATAATTCCATTTTATCTTCTGGGATAATATTAGTGGAATAATTAGAAAGTATTTCTTCGTCTTGTTTGTCCCAGTCAAGATCTAAAAGCCAGTTTTCAGTATCTTCTACATCATCATCAGGGTAACAGCAATATTTGTGTTCTCTTACACTATAGGGCAAGTTATGTATCATTAAATTTTTTGATAACGCAATGGGAATAATCGTTTGAAGATCGCCATATTCTACGTTTAACTGTCCTCTAGCAAAGACGCCTGGCGCTGGTTTTAAAAACGTAGGAGTATAGTCATCGTGTATATGGTTGTCACTTTGTGTATACATGGGGAAATCATCGTCCCAATCCATTAACATATCAGGCTGCCCAGTAGCGTTCCACTCATGTAGGTTGATAACAATGCATTGTTGATGTAATCTAGGAGCGTCTTCTATTGGACGTCTTGTTAATATATGTCCCGCAGCTAGCCAGCCAGTTTTGCCCCACACTTCATCGTATACATTAAGTAGCTGTTCCTCAAACTCATCATTCAATGGCCATGATCCTTCAAACCAGATAACCGCCAGTTCAAAATTCATTTCATATGCATTACGCAATAGCAAATTTAATCTACTAATATGATCACCGGTGAAAATAAAATGATGACAACTGTTAGTTAAATTTATTGCTGATGCTTTGCGCAATTTTGCTACATAGTCTACTCTATCTGATATGTCCCCAATCAAAGAACCATTGAAGATCATGTGTGCAATACGATTGTATTGCCCCATTTTAATATAGGAGTTTTTGTACATTGTATTCCTGTTTAAAGTTTAAATATAGTATCACGTGATGCGTTAGCGATAATTTCACGTGTACGATCAGTTTTTAATCCTGTTATTTGGATAGTTGAACGTGGATGGTTGCTTGCGTTAGCAGTAGCATGTGGAACGTTTGCCCAATCAAAAATATGTGCTTCGCCAGCACGCCAGCCACTATAAACATAATTACCATACATGTAAAACTGCCCTGGTTGCCAGTCATCCAACATGATAGTAATACGTGCAACACGCTCTGGATCTTCGGGGCAACGATCCCATAATTTATCAATATGTAGATTAAACATTTGTCCAGTTAACTGAACGTGGGCACGTTTTTTAATACCCTCTCCTGTCAGGCCAAAGTAATCTGCCATAGCATATAAGGTAGGAAACTGTTCAAGATCATCACTCATATTTGTTAGCATTAATGCTTTAGGGTCGCCGCCTCCTTGAGCAATATCATATTCTTCCTGTGCAAGCATTGGAGATTTATCATCCCTGTCACCATAAAATTTTCTAGTCTCCCAATTTATAGGCATACACGCTTTTACTAGTGCATCACGTTCTGCACTCCAATTGCCTTCAAAACGCCCTAGAATATCAAACCAGTCACCTAGTTCATCATTGACATTGTTGTCAAAATGATATTCACTGTGTGCGACTGTCCAATCCCAATTGCTTTTATAGTTTACAGGATCTTGCAATTCCTTTCCCCAATTTGTATTATGTTTCATTTTATAAATCCTCTAATTTTATTATTGTATCTTTATTCATTTGACTTAGTAGCAGTCTGGTTCGGTCAGTAGCTAACCCCGTTATTTGTAAATTTGGTCTCATTATATTGCTGGCATTTGCAGTAGCGTGTGGCACATTGGCCCAGTCAAAAATATGTACATCTCCAGCTTTCCAATTTTTATAAACATAATTACCATACATAAAAAATTGTCCTGGGTGCCAATTATCAAGCATGACGGTTATTCTCACAATTTTACTAGGATCCTCGGGATATATTTCCCATAAATTATCAACATGTAAGTTATACATCTGACCATTGGTCTGCATTATAGTTCTATATCCTGCATTTGCCTCTTTTCCCTTAGGGATGACTATATCAAAATATCGTGCAACTTTGTTTATTAACGGGAACATCTCATGGCCATAACCGTGAAACATTGCTAGTGATACATAACTTTTAGAATAGTCGTCTTTACTTCCTGATTTTTTAGTTAGATGAAGATCGACTATCTGTTCATATGTTTCTTTGTAATAGTCTGGGTCATCTTCATAAGATCCTATTGATGAGGACAGTCTTTCTACTTCAGCAGAAAAATCAAGATCAAATCTACCAAGCAAATCAAACCATTCACCAGGTTGATCTTGTATATTTTCGTCAAAGTGGTACTCACTATTAATAGCACCACAATACCAGTTGCCTGTTTTACATGTATTGTCTGGCAGTAATTCTTTTTTCCAATTGGTATTATGCTTCATTTAATATACTCCGTGTTTTTTCTGTCATCAATCCAGTCAGTTGTAACATTGGGCGTGGCGCATTGCTGGCGTTAGCAGTAGCATGTGGAGTATCACCCCATCTAAACACATGGGCGTCACCCGCCTTCCAGTCTTGATAATTATAGTTTCCGTAAATTATAAACTGCCCAGGAACCCAATCTTCTAGCATAACATGTATTCTTACTAATCTACTGTGATCTATATCTAAATTATACAGCCCCTCGTCTATGTGCATTACATACATGTTACCTGGAATTTGATAGTGTATTTTAACTCCGTACTTTCCAGTCAGTCCTGGTATATTTTCAGGATTATCGAAAAACTCTAAACCAAAGCTATGGACTAATTCGTAAAGTTTCGGGAACATATCAGGGCGTTCATAAAAATTAACGCATGTCAGAGTTTTTTCAGCGTCTGTACCTTTGTTAACGTGTCTTGTTGTCTGGTTAATAAAATCTATATGTTCAAATTCAGGAGTGATTTCTTTTGGCTTTAAGTTTGGATTTTTTGATGTTATATATTTAGAATGAAGATAATTTAATTCTATATCGTAATGATTGTAAAAATTGCCAATAGTTTTAAACCATGGCCCATCCGCAGTATCTTTTATATTGTTATTAAAATGGTATGCACTGTGTTTATACGGTACCTGCCAAAAATTATTTTCTCCGTCCATGCAATTATTTATTAAATGAAAATGGCGGCTTGCGCCGCCATCTTGTTATGTAAAGTCTATACCACGGTCTTTTCGTCTAAAGCTATTGATAAACAACAACACTGATATTACAAGTGCGCCAATAAAAATTGGATGTTCAGTGATGCTAAACAGTCTACTCCATTCAAAGTTTTCCCAACGTTTAGCGAATGTTTCACCCCAAGGCTGGTAACGATAAACACGCAATGTCTGGAATAAGTAATCGTCAAACTTATCTGCTACAACAAACGCAACAAGAACTGCTGGACGACTAATACTACCAAACTTTAGGAAAATACCTAGTATACTAAAGATAGCAAGTAATGTTAAATCTTCCCAACTGTTTGAGTATTGTAGGTTAGCATATATGATTACAAGTACAATAAACGATGCATAAATCCAGTAGGGTACTTCCAGAATTTTAATAATCCATTTGTATAGTACAATACTTAACAGTGCAACGCCAATTGTTCCAAAAATATAACCAAACGCCATACTCCAGACAAACTCACGATCGTTTAGTAGTTGTACAGTGCCAATCTCCATACCAAAATACATTGCAATAGCCATAACCATTGCTGCAAATGGTGCTGCTGGAATACCAAACAGCATAGCTGGAATCATACTACTTACTTTTTGTGCATTGTTTGCACCTTCACAGCCCAGCAATCCAATAGGGTTGCCTTCGCCAAATGGAACCTCTTGTGGCTCTTTGTGTGCTGCTTTAGTTGCGCCGTAAGCAAGGAAGTCTCCTACTGCACCACCTACGCCTGGAATAAGTCCTGTAATGAATCCAATAAATCCACCACGTAACATATCCCGCCAATGTTTTCTTACATCACGGAAGCCCCATTTAAGTTGATTCCAATAATCATCACTGGCTTTAGGAGGAACAGCTTTCGATCCTGCTTTTAATCCCCACAGTAGTTCAGGGATACCAAATAGTCCTGACAATAGTGCAATCATAAAGTGTGAACTTTCGCCTACACCAGCCAAGTATTCCCACCCAAAAGTAAATCTTGGGTTACCAACTTGGTCTTGCCCTATTAGACCAATGAACAAGCCAAGAGCAATAGCAAATAAGCTAGTCCAGGGATTTTTACTTGCGACAAATCCAACACTTGCAAGTGCTAGTGTCATGAAGCCCAGTAACTCTGGACGTCCAAACTGTGTAACAATAATGCCGTAATATGGCAATAGTGTAAATGCTAAAAATGCATATAGCACACCGTTAACTGTGCTGTCTGCAATAGCAATGCCCATGGCACGACCAGCTTGGCCTTTCTTTGCCATTGGATAACCGTCAATAACACATGCAGCGGTTGTGCTTGCGCCAGGAATACCTGTAAGAATACTGGTATAACTGTCAGCACTGGCACAACTTGCAATGATAGCTGTTAAAAAGACCAACCCCAAATAGGGGTCGGCCAAGAAATATGTACCCATGCTAAAGACAGTTATCAGGGCAGTAGTAACACCCGCAATTGGAATGATACCAACTAGCATACCATAAAGTGTGCCAAGTATTGCCCAGATAACGTATTCCATTAGCTGGTCCTTATTCTACAAGTTGTGGCTTGTAAACACTTGGGAAGCCGTATGCTTCTTGGTTCCAGCGAACCGCAGCTTTTAGTGCATCCTCTGTGATTAGACCTTTCAAGAACTCTAGCATTGCTGGGCCGTCTTCACCTACGATCCAAGGATAGTCACCTGCAAGTGCTTTGATCTCTGCCATTGACTCTTCGTCTGCGAGCATTGCTTTTAGTGCTTCACGTAGCTTTTCAGTGTTTGGATTATCACCACGTACCCAGAGTGATTTCTGGATAACGTCACGCCAGTTGCGTGTTAGTTTGTAAGCATCATAAAGTTCACCGGTTGGGTATTCACCCCATAGCTCTTTGTACTTTTCTTCAAACTGTGTACCAGGATAGTTTGGATCTTCAACTTGTTTGCCAGTTTCTAGATCTAGGATACCGTGTGTTAGCCATAGAACGTTGCCTTCGATATCTTTGTAGAACTTGTTCCATGCTGCTGGTGATTCACGTGCAACATCAAATTCACGGTTCATGAAACCTAGACGCTTCTCGCCGCCTGATACGCCGCTGATCCATACAGCACGTTCACGCCAGCAAGCTAGGTATGCATCAACTGAACCGCCGTCTGCTTGTGGACCGCAAAGCATCATTGCCATCGCAGCACCATCTGGCTCAAAGCCTGAGCCGCCAGCAATACGCCATACGCCTGACTTTTCATCTGCGCCTTCGTGCTTGCCTAGTACGATATCGTTGTTGTTTGAACCGATTAGGTCGTATTCGAAGTAGTTGTAGTCTACATCATCAAGTAGGAATGATACGCCGTTGCCGCCGTGTGCAACCATGATCATCTTATCATCGTTTTGTAGTTCGTTATGAAACTTGTTGAAGCCAGGAATATCACGTGCGCCTGGTTCATGGCGAACAACTACCTGTTCGTCTGTAAATTTCGAAAGGTTACGAGCAATAATTTCTGCCCATACACTTGTACCTTTACCTGGTTCCTGTGGAACCACTAGGGTATAATCTGCCATTGCTGCTGATGCAGAAAGGGATAGAGCTACTGCTCCCATTAGAATTTTCTTCATTTTTCATCTCCTGTGATTTATGAATTTTTCAATCGATTGTTTCTATCTGGTTGGCAACCTGCCAAGACGATATCGTCTAACCAGTAATCTTCAATATACTTAATATACTTGTGATTTGCGTCTTTGTCAATAAATTTTAGAATTTCTGGATCATCCCATGCTACTGGAAAGTCTAGTATTTTACCTATCCATTTTAGATAGTGCTGTTTGTGAAGGAAAAATGCTTCATGGTCCACAAAGTTTACATCTAAATCAGACGCTAACAAAGTATTATAGTAATAGTCTTGTGCAATAGGAGTAGTGTGCGCTTTACGCACTCGCAACTGTTGCATTTGATTGATATTCTGGTCTCTAACCACAATAGCAATCGTCACGTCAACCCCAAAACTTTTCACTCGCTCTGCGACTTCTAAAATTTTAGGAACGTATCTAACTCCATCATAAAAGAAAGGACAGCTCACATTTGCCATATGATACTGATGTGTTTCAAATATCTCCGGAGTTAGTAGTTCTGGGCGGACCCAGTATTCAGCAAAGGGTTCCTGATCACTCGGTACCCAATATTTATCTAGCAATTCTTCCCAGCCTGCTACCTCGGGGTGTTTGCTGAAAAGTCTGCTAAAGAGATGGTTACCAGACCCCTGTGGCCCGGTAACTATCAATAGTTTTTTATTTTGCATGTCGTTGTTGGCCTACATATGTTCTAATCTTTAACGGGTTGACCTCATCAGTTGGGCCAGTGCCGCTGTCTGGTGCAAATACAAAGAGTAGCACGTCTTCATCGTCAGTAATAAAATTATGCAGTTCATTACGTCTCATAAAGAATACCTCGCCTTCATTAATTGGAAACATTTCTTCGTTATCCAATTCCACTCTTCCATTGCCTTTTAAAATCAATCCTATACGATGACTTGGGTGTGTATGCAGCGTTTGATACATGCCAGCTGGAAAGTGAACATAGTTAATAACTGGATCTCCTAGACGCCCAGGATTAATAGCTGTGCTATTACTACCGCCGTCCATGTATGTCAAGTTACCAATATCCATTTCTTCTTGGATAAAAATTCTACTTTCCAAAAACCTTAGCCCAGGATAGTTGACAACAACTGCTGAACTGTCACTGTCTTTGCATCTTACTGTAAACTCACCATTGGCTACCATTATGGCAGCATTTGCTCTTTTTACAAGTTTATTTTCGTCTTCAAATTCAGAATTTCTAATTAGAACATAGTTTGTTCCAGGCTGGTTAAAAGTACGTGATTCGCCACTTTCCAGCTTTGTTAAATTTAACACCCAACGATCATTTGATATATATTCTTTTTTTACATTAATCATATCTATATACTCGATGTGTGGGTTGCCCATTAATGAGCAACCCCAAGCTGATTACCAGCCGTATGCTTCTGCTACTAGTTCTTTAGCTTCTGCTACTGCCGCTGTGTTTGAGCAAGAAATCTGGAATAGATCCTTGCGCATTTGATCAACTAATTCTAGGATACGAGCTTGCTCTTCACCTGTAACTGCTATCTTTGCTAGGCGTAGACCACCGATGTTTGCGTGGAAGCCTTCGTCTGCTGCAATTTTAGCATATGCTTTTGAGATGTATGCGTCTTCGATGCATTCTGCCATTTCGTTCCATACTGCTTCAGCGCGGCCTTCTGCTACTAGCTGGTATGCTGCTAGAGCTGCTTTGTCGTCTGTTGCTTCGTACTTTGCTAGTAGAGCTGCGCCCTTAGCTGTTGGCTTTGCTGCCTCTGCCGCGATTGCTGCTTCAACATCTAGTTCTGTACCAGTGATGTGTTCGATAACGTCTTTTACCATCTTGAAGTGAACTGCTTCGTCTAGTGCTTGCTTTGTTAGTAGCTCTAGTTCTTCAGCTGGTGTGTTTGCTGGCATTGCAGCAATTGCAGCTGAAATTTCTGACATGTTCATGCGCTCGTTGACCATACGGCCTGTGAAGTGCTCTACTAGTTGTTCTTGTGATGGATTTGAATTAAAGTATGCACGTGTGTTCATACGTGATGCGTCGAATAGTGCTTTGTTCTCTGCTGTGATTTTTGCAACGAACTCTTTACCTGTTAGTGTTGTCATGATGTTTCTCCATTCTATCATAAAAAAAATAGTTCTATAAAACTTTGTTTTATAGTTTAAAAACATCTATACTTCTGTGAATTATAGATGGGTCACACATAGTAACTCAATTGCGACTCCGCTTATTGACTGTGTGGCTCATCATATGATGATCGTCAGTAGAACTCTCTACTGCATTATTATTTATGCCTCAGAAAATTACATCAAAAGGGTTTGAACTTCTTTTGGCAAATATGGGTTTTTCATACGTTCAGGATGCCAAACTACTGCGGCCATTTTTCCTTCTATCCAAGATTCACAATAACCTGCGTAGTCTGTTGTTAATACTATTGCATTTTCAGGCGCTTTGTTTATGCACATAGTATGATAAGAGTTGACAACGTGTTCTTCTCCATTCGTATAAACACGATGAGATACGCCGTGATGATCTTCTATAATGCCTACCGCACCGCCATTTAGAGTTGTTAATAGAAAAGCACCGTGGCATATTCCGACCACTGGCTTATTTAATAATAACATTTCTGTAGCCATACGTGTTTCAGTAATACGCCTAATATTAGGATCATTGCCACCAGTTAACACCAAAGCATCTATCTTGTTTGCAAGTTGTTTGAAGTCCTGATCTATTCTATTAGGAATAGGTATTATTTCTTGGTCTTTAAAATAATGATACCAGGCTTGATCTGTTGAATCGTAAGCCTGGCCATTGTGATATATTACTCGTTGCGATAGTCCAACAATCATTTAGCTTTACGCCACACAAAATATATGCGGTTTAAATCTTTGCGAATTGCAAGTAGTTCACAGTTTAATTGTTTAGCCATGTTACTAATAAAAACAGGGTCCCAATCATAAAAATTAATCCATTGACTTTCAGGAGCAGTATGCTGTTGCCCAGGGTTTACACGGAAATAAAGCACGCCGCCATCTTTTACAAGGTTTACTGCGGCAGTAAGTTCTTTAATAATTTTGTCACTGCTACCGAAGTTAATGCTACCCAAACAAATTGCTACATCATATTTGATATCTGTTACTTGGTATTCTAATACAGTAGCTTTTACGTCTGCACGATGATTATAAGGATCAATGCCAATTAAATTTTGTATCTTGCCTTTAAACTCATTGTATCCACATCCAATATCAATTACTGCCGTCGGATCCATTGCGTTAACTTCGTCAATAATAGCGAGTCCGCTATACTTGTATTTTTTTGTTTCAGGTTGCCATACTTTACTGAAGTATTTTGTTAAAACTTCATTGTCAATAATATCTGCTAGTTCTGATATACTAACCACTGGTGAGATATTATCTAATTCAATATCAAATACGCCGTTTACTACCTGGCATAGTGATAGCCTATCAGATTCAAGGCTAGGATTTCGTTTTAGAATACGATCTAATTCGTTTAAAATTTTTAGGTTCATGTTATGTCCATGTTAGTTTGAATAATAAAACAGCTTCGTCAGAAGGTAGTTGCAATACCATGCCTTCCAATATACTGCCGGGAAAATTAGTTGTCCATTCGTGAAGTTCTGTATAATGTTCTGCCCAGTAATGATAGTCACTCAGTATAACACACCGTGCTTTACCATACTGAGTGACTACATACCGTTCTTTAATCATAGATAAATGGGTCTTGGTCTTTTAGTTTTTTTAGTTTTTCAGCTAACCGCTTCTTATACTTGTAATTGGCGATCCATTGCTTAATTAGTTTCACTGGATTAAGTGTCATCTCGTGTTAATACCTTTACGTTATATTTCCGCGTCCAACGTTCAGCGTCATCCTCATCATCCACCATAGGTTCGCCTTTAATGTTTAACGAAGTATTTAGTAACATTGGACATCCTGTTTGCGCATACCAGCGTTCCAGCAATTCGTATAATCCAGGATGCTGTTCGCGTGTTACAGTTTGCACACGGCTTGTACCGTCCAAGTGCGTAATTGCAGGATATAAGTCAGGACGTTTACATGTCCCAATAAACTGCATGTATGGGCTATGGTTGCAACCCGCTGGCATGTCAAAATAGTCATGCACGTGTTCAGCCATAATTACTGGAGCAAAAGGTCTAAACTCTTGTCTACGCTTCACAGTGTTAACAAGGTCTTTCATTTCCTGTCCTCTTGGGTCCGCTAACAAACTCCTATTACCCAGCGCACGTGGGCCGTACTCAGCTCTTCCATTTGCTACCCCAACCATTCCTACTGTACTTAGTTCTTGCAGTGTTGCGTTTACAGGATAAGATCCTTTAATTTCATATCCCAAATATGGAGTAGTAAATGGAACGAATTCTCTATTCCAATCCAACACACACCCTACTGCGCTACCAGCATCGCCAGGATTAGGCATGATCCATACATTATCAAAATACTTATATGCAAGACCATTGGCAACGCAATTTAGCGCACATCCGCCCATGATTACAATATTTTCGTCACCTACAATCTCTTTGGTTTTCATTACTAGGTAGTCAAATACCATTTCATAAACAGCTTGTGTACTTGCCGCAATGTCTGCATAATCTTGTATTGTGTTTAGTTCTGGTGCCCACCATAAACAGCCGCGATGCAAGTTTTGCTTAAAGCGAATGTTTGGTGTCCCGTCAAATGGTTCAAAGAAATCGTCAAATATTTTTTGTTTATATTTCTCAGGATCACCCACCGCGGCCCATCCCATAAGAATATATTCTTCTTCATTGGGCTTTAAGCCAATGCGCTGTGTCATTGCGCTGTACCATAACCCAACACTGTGCGGATAGCTCTGACTAAACAGCTTGCGCATTTTTTTATCTTTACCGTGCCAGATAGTAAGCGTTTCAAACTCACCTATACTATCAATTACAAGTATGGCGGCATCGCGGAAAGGACTTGTATAAAACCCCGCGGCGGCATGGCTGGCGTGGTGGCGGTGATTATGAAACATTGTTTGATTTTCACGATAATCGTCCATTAATAGCATACTATCACAAGCATCAATACCAAATTCGCTCATTGTGGTCACTGGACTGGGTTTTGTCAATGCCAGCTTATATTGTCCACTTGTTAACTGACGCAACCGTTTTAACCACTGTGTTTCATACCAGTGTACTGTATCAGGAAATCCAAATTCCAGTGCTTGATTAATTAGCTTCTGATTCAGGTGTTTGTCGTTCTTAACCCCACTACTACGTTCACTGTGTGCAGCAAATTTAATTTCTTTATCTACGAATACTGCTATCGCAGCATCATGACTATTGGCTGTAATTCCCCATTGTATCATTGTTTTTTTATCCAAGTTAAGTTATTGTTATTAGCGTTGTCACCGCACACCCCAAATATTTCACCGCTGGGAATAGCGGGCGTAGGATGTCCTAATAAGTCCAACCATATAGCCCTATGATGCACTGGATGTACTCCAGGGTAACACCACATAAATCCCATGTTGGTTAATGTCATCTTATCGTTTTCGTGCCAGAAACAATGGACACCGCCGTTGAGTAGCACTTGCATTGTTTCAATTGTTTTAGCATGGCAGAAGACATAAGGGCGTCCTATAAATTCCCAGTCAACTTGTTCTTGTGGTTCATCATGTCCAAAGTATAACGCACCATTATACATTTGTAAATCACATTCCACGCCATAGCCTCCATTATAGGCTTCCTTTAGGTAATCTAGCCTATTCTCATAATCACGTTCAACTCCATAGTAGTTGCCGCGATGGGCGATAAAGATTGCCATTTAACACCTTTAATTATATACGCATATATTTATTATAAATATAACACAGGATATTCTATATGCCAACATTTAAATTTTACACCAATCCATCTGATAAAGCAAACAAATATGAAATAACAGCGAATTTAATTGGTCGCGATTGGGATTTTTCAGACGGAGAACAGAGTAAGGAATTCAGCACACTGTATCGTAAATATTTATTAGGGCTTATATCTTCTCCAGAAGAAAAGTACTACAAATTTTTAAAGTCCACAATAGATAATTTTGAACTACTAAAAACATTTACTGCTGATACATCACCCCACCCATCTATTGCTAATAGAAACTGCGATACTTTTTTTGATAATACCGTTGGGATAGTTAATAGAGGTAAAAAGAAAACAATTATTGCACTAGGTGGCGGTAGTTGGTACAAGACATTATATAACTATGACGGATTAGATCACGTTGCTAGTTGGCTGTTTGATGAACGCGATTCCGTTAACTATAACGTGATTAGTTTTAGAGAGCAAATAGAACGCTGTTATTACAATCCAGTATTATATGATAGCTGTTATTATAACGGTTGCCATGAACAATTGACAACCCCACAGGCCATGGCTGCTTTTATTAAGCAACTGTTTCCAGACAATGAATATTATATATTTGGAGACTGTAAATTGGGGCACGCCACTGCATTACTTGCATATTATCTAGGAGCGAGTAAAATTTTTGTCAGTAGTGGCATCACTACAATGGAAATTGCTACACTGGACACATTCTTAAACAAAAACAATGACGGGGACTATCATTTAAACGATTATCAGAGTCTAGGCGCATTCGAAGTATTATTGCGGGCAACTTATTTCTCAGACAATATCCCCTCACATTTAATGACCACACAGAATATTATAAATCTAATGCCCAATAGTAAATTTATGTTTTACAATCATGAGCATGATATTCCAGAATTCAATGAACAATCAAAAATGGTCTCTTTGGCTTCAAACGTCAATATACATTATACTGACAATCAAAAATATTCTATTAATAATCATCACATCGTAAATTATTTACGAAAGCATAATATTGTTTTTGATTTCTTTAACGAATAGAATCTAGATAGGACAAGTAATCTACAGGAGTTCCTATTGCAGTATACTTGTTAACCATAGACAATTTAACAGGGTGGTCATTCTGGATGGCATGGTTATATAATGGCGCCAAATAAAATTCACCATTGGTTAGTAGATTATTGTTAGCATAAAAATTATAAGCGTCCATAAATAAATCTCCAGATTTCCAATGATACAACCCTGTGTTTCTATATTTGCTTATTGGCTGCTTCTCAGCAATGCCATATACTTTAAAGTCTTTGTCGACACTGCTATAGCTACTTTTTAAATCCCATTGCCGTTCTTCAGCTAGTACTACGCTTGCGTGTCGGGTGCTTGCTAGAAAATAGTCTTTGTTGTAGTCCAAAATAAAGTCACAGTCAATAGTCATCCATTCTTCACTGCGATATTCACTGTTGGCAATCACATACGCTGCACTTGTTGCTGCACCATTAGTATAATAATCTATGCTGTGTATTGTACCATCAACATACTGTGCTGGGTTGTATTGTTCAATGTGACTCTGCTGAAAGAGGAAATGATAACGTATCTTATCATTTTTATCAAAGTTTAAACTATCAAGTGCAGCAACAAACATTGGCTTACCAGCCACATCCAAAAAGGGTTTGGGAATATCTGAAAATTCTTTAAAACGACTTCCTTGTCCAGCGCATAACTGCAACACATTAATCATTCTATATCTCTCCATTCACCTACCATTATTTTGTCATTTGGCAAGCTAGGCGTTTTAACGCACATTACATATGCTTCTTCAAGAACCTCTGCATCCACTACTTCATACGCATCAAATACAAATATGTCTCCAGCCACCATAATGTTACCATTGATTCGCATTTTTCCACTTACCATAACATTGTACTCTATAGCAGTTAATTGAAAATGTGGTGCTATATATTCGCCTGGCAGGTGATGCATTAGTGCAACTTCAAATTGATCTGTTTTGAAAAGTGCTGGTTCAAAATCACCAATGATCCAACCGCGTTTGTAATTTTTTATATGATCTATTTTCATAATTTGTATATCTTTTTAATAGTATCTTCTACATCAAAAACTTCTATTACACTTGCCCCTGTTGCACGAGCACATTGAATTCCCACCGGGCTGTCTTCAAATATAGCAGTAGTAGCTGGCGCACTGCCTGTATGTCGCATACAATCAACAAATGTAGTTGTATCTGGTTTTGCTGGATAATCTGTGGCAGTGTTTACTTTGGTAAAAAATTTAGCAATTTGCATAATCTCTAAACTACGTTCAATAAATGCGCTTGTGGCATTTGTGGCCAAACAGATTTTATAACCCTTTTTATACAGATACTCTATTGCATCGTACAAATCTTTTCTAAACGAAATATATTCAGGAATATGTTGTTGAGTATGGGCTTGTTTAGCTTCATTTACTTTGTCAGGATTTAAATTAGCACCGTGAGCATTAAGTATTCGTATCTTTTCACGAGTAGGTCTGCCTTCAATATCTTCATCATCAAAATTTAGATCTGGAGCATATTTTTTAACCGCTGCACGGAAACCGTCCTGATGTAATTTCTTACAATCTGCTAGAGTTCCATCAAAATCGAATATTACAGTTTTTATCATATCAGTATTTATTAATAAATATTATATAGGAGATCATGCATGAAAGTAGCAGTTGTATTACGTGGGCAGCCTAGGAATTCAAAAATCGTAGCTGATCTATTTGACAAATTTGTAAGGCAAAATTGTCCTGATATTGAATTCACCACATTTATACATACTTCCAGACGTATAAGCATATTACAAGATGAATCAAAAAAAACTGTAATGCTAAACAAGCGATTCAATGGCGAAGATTTACCTCTTGATGAAGTTATAGAATCCATACTACCATGGCGGTCTGTTAGATACCATATAGATGAGGAACAAAAATTTTTTCATGACTGTAAACTTATATTAAATGAGTTAGGTAATGACTATCTCATTCATAATTGGTGGGAGTGGATTAATACTAAAAACGGATTGGATATTGACGACTACAAATTGTTTACTTCCTCAGACTTGATTATTCCTCGCCTTAGTGATTTTAGAGGTACATATCATTGGAAAAATTACTTCAACAGTGCAGTTGAAGACAAATATGAATATAAAGGAAACAACTATAATATTTCTGATATACCTGCAATGCAGAGAATAATAAGTTTTCATTATATAATGAGACAGTATTATAGTTTTTTACAGTCATACAATGTATTAAAGGATGAGATGAATAATAATCCGTCTTATAAACCTGATTTAATATGGTTTACTAGATTGGATACAGTGCATACTTCATTTCTTGGATCGTTGTCAGAAGCATTAGAACTTATACGCAATAATTTACGATTTTGCATGAATAATGAGAAATTTAGACAAATTGGACCTGAAACTTGTGGAATAATAACAACTAATAGGATAGTAATAGACCGCGGCAGGCCATGGATTGAGGACGTAAATTTATTTTCAGATGTAGAATCAATGGAGATATTAATGGGTAACCGTACTCCAGAAGATATTATTATTTCTGCTTTTAAACATAATAAATTTCAGCTGCTGAATTGCATAGGCTCCGGTCCTGGAATACAACATACATTATGGTCACCTATTTTAAATAAATCTATTTTTATACAAAATCCATCCCATAGTCCTGGTATAAGAACTAGTGTTTTTAGAGAAACATACCATCTAAAAATGGAAGGACTAAATGAACTAGATAATAGCAGAGAATCTATGGATAAGTTTTTTGATTATGATAATGGCTGGGTATACCCTAGTGATTTATATGAGCGTGGACCCACTATAGATGAAATTATTTCAGAATATCGAAGACTTAATGGCGATGATAATTAACTTTACTTTCTGCTTGTCCACATAATTATAGCCTGTTTGCTGTTAACGCTGTGATTAAAAAAGTTATCGCTACAGTGATACTTGTATCTGTCAGCCGCAAAGCAACTGCCCTTTTTCCATTTAAATGTTGAATCAACAGTCAAATAATGAAATGGTTCTTCGCTTGTAATAGGAGCGAAGTCACGTTCATATATTTCTCTACTGACACACATGTCTTCGTTTCTAGGAATGTTGTTTTGTGTAGCCCACTGAACCGGATCTTTAACGCCACTACGCTCTTTAAAAACATATGTTGTACTGTCATAATCATCCAGTGGAACAATAAGTGTCCAGGCTGGGTGTGGGGCAATTTTCATATTGGACTGTTCTGCATCATTGTGCAGCCCATACGGAAAGTGGCTATCTAACAAATGTATATGACTAGCATAAATTCCGTTACCAAATGTTTTTTCTAATTTTGGTTGTATAATATCTACTAAATGGGACCATTTAGGATCATCATAAAAATTACTAAAAATCATATAATTAGCAGTTAGGTGCTCTTCAGGATCCTGATCATAATGAAATTTTGCAAGAGGTGCCATTGCTGTATCTCGCACTTTGAAAGAATCTTCACTATACCCGGCGTCTTTAAATATTTTTAGTTCATCATCGTTCAACCAGTTGTCAATTGTTAAACTATCAAATTGTGTGTCTTTATAATAATCAGATTCAATATATGTACTCTTATATTCGTCTTCAGACATACGTTCATCAATTCCGCTCATTCACTTCTCCAAAAAAACTTATATCGCAATTTATGTTATATTCTTCCCAATCAAAGCTCATGTCTTCTCTAACAATTTCATGATACTTCACCGCCGGATCTTCACGTGCTGTTTTGTGTTCGAATTTATGCTTTAAATATAATTCCATTTTTCCATGTTCATCAACACTGCATTCGAATTTACTGTAATAATGACTACCAATAAATCCACCAAACTCAGCCAAGTCTTGTTCTGGATCAGTGGTCATTGAAAATTTAAATGGTCCATATACCTGGTACATTATCCACGGAATAACCAGATATTCATTTGCTAACCCTGACTTAAGAAATTCAATATTATTGTTCTCTGCTGGTTTAAAATAATCTAGGTTTTTATTTTGCTGCTGGGCAACATAGTTTGTTGCTGGGGCATCAGACAATTTTTCAAACGTATAAAAGTCTGTTATGTTTTTTCTGTTTTGTCCGTTAAATAAAGTAGCGCCAGCATAATCCTGGCTTAAACGCAACCATATATTCATAAATTTTAATCTTATAAATCTGTGTATGATTGTATTTTTATAATCTTTTGTAAACCAATTACTCATAAAAGTATTGTCCCAGGGTTTTTCTTTCCACTGCATATCATACTTTTGCCAGTTTAAATTTAAATCACTAAACGCTGCATCTCCACATGTCATACCAGGACTAATAGCATAGATCCATTTACGAGTATTGTGTAGTACGTGTAAACTATGCATCCATTCCTGTGGGCCTTCTGTAGGGAAGCCAACTACCCAGTTGACATGACTGCTTACGCCTGCTACGTGTGCATCACGCAAATTGTCTTCAATTTCCCATACCTTGATATTTTTCTTCATGTCAGTCAGCACTTTTTCACTACCGCTCTCAACACCAAAGCTAAGACTTATGCACCCACTGTCTGCAATGCTTTTAAACAGGCTAGCATCCATTCGACCGTCACAACGAGCATAGCTGTTCCATCGAATATCAAGCTCGCTTTCAACTAATTCTTCTACTAAATTTTTAAACTCTTTAAAGTTGCCGTTAGCTAAACTGTCAACAAACCAAAATCTATTAATACCATATTTGTTGACTTGGTATTTCATTTCGTCAAGTACGCGATTACTTTCTCTCCATCTGTATCTCCAGAAGTGTGTTTCTGCACAAAACGTACATTTAGCAACACAGCCCCTAGATGTTTCGATACTTACGCCGTCACTGTGTTGATAAAGATTTAGATCAAAATCATCATAATCAGGAAATGGCAGCTGGTTTAAATCTAAACTACTTTTTAGTCCACCCAAATATGTTACGTCATCGGACTTTGGCATTACGTTGTAATTTTCTAAAAGGGTGAGCAACTCTTGCTCGCCTTCACCACGTATTACGTAATCAATCAAGCCACGTGGTAGTCCGTGCGTATTGTGTACCAGATCATCAAACCAAGTATTAAACGCTTCAGGCCCACCAACAATGATAACCTTTTCAGGAGACAGTTGTTTTATTCTTTCTATCATATAAAGTGTTGGCAACAAGTTAGTCAGGTAAAGACTGAAACCGATAAAGTTAGTTTCGTCAGCTAGAATCTTTTGAATGTAGTCATCCAACATGGGCTTTAAGATAGGATGCACTTCTTCACGATATACTGGCTGTTCCCATTTAAAGTAATTCTGACTATCCCAATAATCCACATCGTAAGTATCTTTAAGATAGTGATATGCTGCTACATTGATGTCATGATTGTGTACTGTGTACCCGTAGTGTTTTAGAAGACCAGTCAATCTAGCCAAGTTATAGGGCGGAAAAATAACGCCCCATGCTGGTGCCATAACAAAACTTACACTTTCATTTGAAAGTAAACTTCTCTTAAATTCACTCCAATACTCGTAGCCGCGAGTGTTGCGAGATTCTTTTTGCTCACTCCAATAGCTGACTGTTTTAGGACGTACTGATAAATCTCCAAGATGACTGTTGGCGTGGTTAAGACGTTTGCGGTCCTGCTCGATAATGTGCAGTATTACCTGATCACGATCTTCGCTCTTTAGTTCATTTTCTTCCATTCGTCTACCAGTTCTTTTAATCTAGTATGCACTAGTGTTATACTTTGCTTTCTGAGCACGTCATATGCCTCTGTTCTCTTCGCGAATTTTTTACGTTTTGTAAAGTTATCATTGCCTTCATGTTGCCCAAGTCGTTGTATTACGGCATTAATACGGAACGTTTCTCGTTTATCATGTTCTATATCAGCTGATACCGCCATCAATTCTTCCATTATGGAAATTCTATCAGCATATGGAAGTATATCAATTGTCATGTCACTTGGAGAGTCCACGAAGTTAAATATTAAGTTGTTGTGTGATCCGTTATCTTTCCAATACTGTACAATATTCGGAATATCATATGCGTTGTAGGCTTGCACTGTTGCTAGTAGATGAGTTCTGATACCCATGTCTAGATATTGCTGGTAAGCCGCATCGATTTTATCCCATTCTGCACCATATCTGATATAGTCATTGGTGTATCCTACTCCGTCAATACTAAATTGAATATCTACGTCTCTAAAACTTTTAAGCCACTTCAATACTTTGCCTTGCATACGTGAGCCATTAGTAGTTATGTCCAAATGCAAGTGTGTTTGATTATTTTCAACACACCAACGCAATAGCTTTATAACACCTGGCATAAAAAATGGTTCACCTCCAGCAATTTTTAATATTTTTAAGTGTGGAACCCATTCAATGATATCATTGAATGTCTTATCATCTTCAATCCAATCAGTAACATCAAACCATGACTCACCAGTAACTTCTGAAAGATACGGATTGTCGCGATGTTCATCAGCTATAGTACTACTTACACCAACAAAGCACATACGACATCCAAAGTTACAAAAACGGCCCGGCCTCCAATCAACCCACGTTGGAGTACCGTAGTTGTTTCCATTTTCTACATCTATATCCCAGTCTTCAGGAGGATTGAACCATCTGTTATGTGCAGTTCTGTCACTACCGCCGCCGTGTTCTTCAATATGATAACACGCTTTGCATTGCTCTACTTTTTTACCAGCTAACATGTCTTTACGTATTTGTTGATATGATTCACTTTTCCATAAATCTCGCATACTTACAGAAGTAATATCATCACTTAGTGGCGTTTTCCAGTCAGCTACACAGCATAGTTTAGCGTGTCCGTCTGTACCCACATGCATGTGGTTAAATGGCATAATGCAAAAAGCATCATTTTCTTTTACCTGTGTTTTCCAATTTGACATTTTTTGCTCGCTTTTTTAAATCTGTATAGTATGTAAGTATGTCTGCAATTCCTTTAAGACTTGTTCTCCAATCCTCTTTTCTTATTTTGTCAAGAGCATCTTGACGTTTAAAGAAATTTTGAAATTCAGCTTCATCTGGTTCTTTTTCATTCATATGTACTATGATACTTTCTAGAGTTTTTTCTGTATGTCTGCACCATTCTATATCTTTAGACCAACGCTTATACATATCATCAATGAAAGTTTTATATAGATTTTCTACAATCACTTTGACTTCGTTTGGAAGATTTTGTATATTATAAAATTTAGGCCAGTAAAGATTATGCACAACTACATTAGTGTTAATTCTAGCATACTTTTGTTCTTTTAGCCACCAGATAAGATCCAACACATGTATTACATTCATTATACTAAGTGTCATAGTAAACGATGTAGTGGTATTTGCAAGCCTAGGGTCTTTGTCCATCTTATTAAGATTGCGTTCTACTGTTTTCCATTTACCTGGAAATCTGATATGCTCAAAGTGTTCATAGATGCCGTCGATACTCATACCAATATGCACCTCTTTAAACTGACTCCATTTTTTAAATACATCGTCAGGAATTCCTGCCATATTAGTATTGTATTCTAGAATAATTTTATCAGCTACGCCCTGGTCAATCATATATTCCAGCAATTCTCTATGCTTTAGATTAACAGTGGGTTCTCCGCCAGTAAAATAAAATCTCTCAATAGTATCGATATTGTTTTTGATCTGATCCCATAGCTTGCTGTTTTCAACCCAGTCAAAAACATCCTTGACTATTAATTTTTTATTTTCTTGCTCAATAACAGCAACAGTGCCATCTTTTATTTTAAATGTATCACCTAACCCTAGATCAATATGGTCACTGTACCACTGATCACTGTCAGTGGGTCCACATGATCTGCATTTAATATTACATTTGTTTCCAAAGCGAAGATCCCAGTATTTTATAGGAAAGTCTGAATTTTTAATTGTGCCATCTGGTTTTGTTTTTTTAACAATGTCTGATATATCAGAATTAAAAATAGCGTTATGTTGCTTACGCTTACTTTCAATACCATTATGCTCCTCGTCCCAGCATAATTTACAAACGTCAGGACGGTTTCCAGCCAGCATCTCGGAACGCAAATATTTCCAATTGGCAGCATTTCTATTTTTAGAAATGTCATCGTTAAAATTAAGCGGAGCGCCGTTGCTTTTTTTAATTTCACCATATGGCATGGTGTCATCATTATAGATCATCTGACAACATGCTCTAATACTTCCGTTAGCATTAGTGGCAGCATGTACCCACGGTAGAACACAAAAGCTATCTTTGAATTTAGGATTTGATTTTATTCTCCAAGAATCTCTAGCTGTTTGAATATCATCCATGGTTATATCAAGTCTACGCATAACGATATCATATACATCTTGATCTGCATTTTCAGAAAAAGCACATGCTTCTACCACTGGCTCATCAGTATCATGCTCTGCGACTATTATCAAGTTTTCCTTAGGACACTCTGGATGTGACACCATTTCAATTCTTTCCTGCATAGTTCTAAAAATTGCAGGATCAAGCGCGAAAAAACTTTCACTGCTTTCTATTTTTTTATCCATTTAAATTACCGTTCATAATCAGTAGATTGTTATTTGCAATCCATTCATTTATTTGCTCACTAGCACTAGCTGTGTCAAACAAAGGTAGTATCTCTTTTATATTATTACAGAAATTTTCTGCCCTGTCAATAAGAGAATCGATATTCACGGTGATATAATCGTCAAATATTTGCGAAAGATACGTGGGAAGAACATTACTTTGATATGATATCGATTCGGCTTGAATTATTTCGTATGTTTTAATATCATCGCAGTGTTCATAGTTATTTATATTGCCATTTTCTGATAAAAATGTATTTGCGGTCAGTAGCTCATGTAACCAAACCCATTCATACTGATGTGCCCAATTTATTAAAATATCAGCGTTAGTCTTTGAACACTTATTATTAACCTTTGTCATTATGAATTCATAATCAACTGAAGATGATTGTATTTTGTGTGCAAGTTTTTTAAATGTTAGCCTTGCGAAATAATCAAACTCTTTTTTAACTGTTAGATGTATAACCTTCATATTAGGAAAGTATTTCCAATAGTATTTGGCAAAGAATAGACTTGGATGATCTCTGAAAATATATCTGCCATCTCCGCATAGTTCTGAATTTTTAATCCAGGTATCCGGATCTTCTACGTTACCCCAATTGGCTGAGTAATCCAATAGTGTTTCATAATGTGTTTGATTTCGTTCTGTATTTAAAAAGGACCTGCCTTTTACCATGTCGCTAGTATTATATGCGATGGTCTTGGTTAAAAATTCACCGCCGGTGCCACTACTGTAAAGAATTAATACAGGAAACGATTCATTGATTTTTAAAGTATTCAATTTCATTTTCGGTATATCCCACTAATTTAGAACTATCAGAGATGTCTCTAATAGGAACCAAACTCATCATGCCTTTCATTCTTCCATTTGCACCTGGCAAATGTAACATGTCCAAATCTAAAATTCGTTGTTTTAATTTTAACGCACGATCTAAGAATCCAGGTGGCACCATTAATTTTATTTCAAGCCAGTGATCGTCATCATGTTCATTATAATGATCCATTATAATTTTGCAATTTTCAATAAATCTATCTTCATTGCCGCGGTATAGATCCATGCTGGCAAAGTGTGCGCTCATATTAATACTGTTTACATACTGTGCAGCTTCCTGCCAAAACTTATTACTGCGGCTTCCATTTGTGGTCACCAATACCCATTGATTGCGCTTCTTAAGATGTTTAAGTATTTCTATAAAGTCAGGATGCATAGTGGGTTCGCCACCACCGAAATTCCATCTGATAGAATTTCCATATGACCAGTGATCAATAATCATATCAATAGACGTAATTATAGATTCTTTTGTAGGGAATTTTTCTGTGTTACTGTGTACTGCTGGCCAACAGTAATCACAGTTGTAGTTACATCTTCTTCCCAGATCCCATAGGACCTGATATGGAATAGGGAAATTCATTTCCACGCCAACTATGTCATTGGACTCAATTGTGTCACGATAGTTTTCTGTACGCACAGTACCATCACTACCATGTAGCGTAACATCTAATAAAGACATATACTTTGTTTCAGACACTTTACTTAAAATTACATCAGCACCGCAGCCACAACTATTAAACGGGCATATCAAGTAATCGTCAGGTATATCAAACCCCTCACGTATATTTCCCATCAGACCCCAAGTCTTGGCTGTATCTGCCAATGTACTTTCCCATTTCCATGCACTGGAATTAATATCCAACCCTTCGGGTTTAGTCATATTTTTACCAAGGTTAGAAAAGAATCTCTCTTCAGCTTGTTTAAGGGCGGCCTGTAGTTTTATATGCTGTTCACATGTTTCCCAGCCTTGCTTTGGCAATGGCCAACTACCCTCTGTATTTTCGTTGTACCAGTTAATGTGGGGATATGGGCCAAAGATTCTTTCTCTTTCTATTCTCCATTCCTCTACAACTTTATCATAGTGAGCAGTACTATTTCTATTGGCACTAGCACAGTTTGCCGCCCATATATTTCCATCATAATCAATGTAAAGCCCACGCACACCTGCGCTGCATTTCCAACCCTTCCATTGATTATATCCGCGGGCGATTGACTCGTCAACACTTACTCGTGTATAGACACCATCACTATTGTAAATGCGCAACTGCTTATTGTCTAGTGGAACATTTGGATTGCTAATTATTGCCATGGGTATTCTTTTCTAAATGTGATATTATGATGTCAGCAAGTATACGGTGTTCTTCTGGTCCCAAGTGTCCTAAACGATTACCAGGCCATAAATGCGGGTCACCATATAATCCTTGGCATATCCACTTTTTAAAAGAAGTTGGTTGTTTGGTATTTGTGGTGTCGAACAGTTCAATTCTTTCAAATTTAATTATATCATGATTATTAACATAATCATCAAATAATTTTAAATTATTTCCTAGATTGACTTGTAATGTATATTCAGGGGTATTAAAATCACCATAAAAGTCAGGTTTAAATAGTTTTTCAGTTGGCCATTCGAGGTATTTGTTGATGAGATGTAATACTTCTTCATCACAATCGAAATGGAAATTTACAGGTATTGCCCCTTTACTTTTTATTATTGCATTGGCAGAGTGGAATATCTGTAAAAAATCTATTGCACGATATACTCTTTTTCCGTAGTATCTCTCATATGAATCAGATATGCTAATTACGGTTTCGTCAGTATGATTATCGATAAACTGATGCGAACTATTTTGTTTTTCTACTTTAGCAAAAAAATGATTATATATTTCAGTAAATTTTGAATGCGTCTCTTGCATTGCAAGAACTTTTAACGCATGATATGAATTAAACACATCTGAATGTATGGTGTCTGAATCTGATATTGCAATATAATTGTCGCGATCAAAATATGTCCAAGACAATAAACATAAATCACCAGGTTGTACATGTTCAATCACATTCAACAACATTTGCTTGTTGCTTCCTCCTGATCGGGCTGACATAGATACTGTCTTACCATAATGGGCAGCCACCAAATTTCCAAACGACAGTTCTATACTTTTCTTGGTCCAACCAATAGACGGGCCTTCTATCTCTGCCCCTGTTGCATGACTGCATCCAAAACTTACAATTCTGTTAAACATCTCTACTTATAATCATCCTTATTACACCAAAGTAAGGGTCACGATTTACGGTGGCGTTAAAAACATGCTCTACATCTTCTGCTAGATTTCGGTTTTTAAACATATATCCTCGTTCATATTTAAGATATCTTTCTATTTCTTCTCTAGTAGATTCCTTTTGCCCATGCCAAAAATATTTGACATCTCCAACGTCTTTCCAATCTTCAGCAGTGCGTAGTCCGTCCAGAGATTGATTTTCATTTAATGTCACGTACAATGTCTTGCATTTTTTAAGCGCGATTCTAATATTGTTTTTGATATCATTCCAGTGCATACTGTTAATTGCAACACCATATTCAAATTCTGGAATACCTTCCCATACACTACATGGCCAGTCCTCAAACACTGCGCCGCGATAGTCAGCTTCAAAACTGTTGTCATATCCGTATATTTCTTTATGTGGAAATACAACTTTTAAATTATTGTCTCCGCATCCGATATCAAGTATAGGAGTATTAATTGATTCTATGTAATCATATAAGGTGTCAATCATACAGTATGGAGTAAAATCTATACGCCTTGCTGTCAAGTTTGTTATTCTAACATAAAACTTCCAGGTATCAGAGTACGTTTGAATCATGCACCACCCCGTTAGTTACACATACTTCGTTTTCATTGTCTTCATCATCAATGATTTCATATCTGTTTTCAGGTAACACTTTTTTACACATGATATCAAAGTTACAGTGACAAAAACTTTTGTTACAACGTATGGGGGCAACAGGAAATTTTACTTGTTCTGGATATTGAATATAACCAACATGCCCACCTACACGGCACCAACCTCTCCACACTGAGCCATCGAAATCAACAATAATCTGTTCTACTCCTGCCCAACAATCCCAGCCCTTCCAGTTGTTCATGTTGTTAGAAATAAACCTGTGTGCGCTGCTATTTTGCTTTAGATTGTTCACTGTGTCATGCATGTCCATACTGCCACGATATAAAACAAACTGCTTATCGTGTTCAATTTTAGAACCAAACATGTTGAATTGTTCGTCGAATATACGATTCTGTTCCGCAGTATATTCATATTTTACTTCACCGAAATCCACTACTAGTGGCTGAAATGCTAGGCTGATGTTTTTGACCTTAGTCAGTCTTTCCGCCAGTTCAACTCCTTTATCAAACAATTCAATATCAGTATGTCCCATGATGTTCACATGTGTTCTACATTCCGCAACCATTATTTCAACAATTTTAATAAAGTGTTCAACTTCAGCATGTTCTGGATGAAAACTCAAACATACATGATCGAAATTATGCTTATTTGATTCCCACCAGCGCACACTACGACTTCCGTTACTGATGAAGCCAATGTCATGCCCTTTACTTTTGATGTATGCAGCGCATTTAACAAAGTCTTTCCAAAGTGTAACTTCGCCACCAGTAAATTCATAATATACTTTGCGTGGAGCATAATGATCTGATACAGCGTCAATGAATCCTTTGACGATTTCAAAATCATTCCATCCATAGCTGCCATCATTCAAAATACTTGGGCAATAACTGCAACTATAGTTACACATATTGCCTAGATTCCAATTTACCACCACCCAATCTTTTGCTGATTCATGATGATGATCTAATATATTATAAAAATTTTGTGGGCCTAGTGGCATAAGTTAATCCTTTTACACCGCCATTGGTGCTTTAATACTGTCCATCGGGGTATACCCAATTAACTTGTAATCGCTAGTACGTGTATTTAATAGTTCTTCCAGGCTGCTGAAAGCTGGCATTAGCAAAAATGGTCGTTCATGTGGTTCACGTTGCAACTGTTGTTCAACTGCATCCCAGTGGTTATTATAGATATGCGCATCGCCAATTGTGTGTACAAACTCACCAACTTGCAATCCTGATAAGTGTGCTAGCATATGTGTTAATAGTGCATAGCTAGCGATATTAAATGGTACTCCCAAGAACAGGTCTGCACTACGCTGATATAGTTGACAAGATAGCTTGCCATTTATAACTCTAAACTGTGCCATAGTATGACATGGTGGAAGTGTCATAAGACCAATCTGGTTAGGCTCCCATGCGCTAAGAATGAGGCGCCTACTGTCTGGATTGGTCTTAATTTCATTAATAAGCCAACTGATCTGATCTGTGCCACCACTGTCTGCATCTCTGGCCCAATTGCTGCTACCAAAATGACGCCACTGCCAGCCATAAACTGGGCCAAGTTCTTTTACAGTGTCAGTGTTGGTATATCCTAGTGCAGCCCCTTGTGCATCAGCATTTGCAGTCCAGATAGTCTGTTTGCCAATTAGTTCGCTGCGATCTTTTTCAAATGTAATTTCAGCAAGCCTGCGTTCATCTGTGGAACCTTCCAAAAACCACAACAGTTCTCCCACTACTGCACGCCATGCCAGGCGTTTAGTAGTAACTGCTGGAAATCCTTTTTCCAAATTGAATCTCATCTGATAACCAAACACACTGCGTGTACCTACACCAGTGCGATCAGTGACATCCTCACCAAAGTCTCTAATATAGCGCAATGCGCCCAAGTATTGTAGCATTAAACTCTAATCCATCTTTCAATATTGACACCGTCTTCAGTATATGACTCAGCTTTTTTGTATGCTAGTTCAAAAACAGCGGCGGGCAAGTATGTATCACAATCATACACACCATCAATGCGACTAATTAAAAACTCATCAATAACATCAAAGCATTCATTGACCAGTTTTGCTCCGCCAATGATATAACGATCTTTATAAGGTTTTAACTCTGGCAGTGCAGCTTTGAATTCATCTAACGTAAACACACGATCAGGTTGATTGCCTTCAATTGATCTGTTAGTGATTACTACGTTCATACGATTTCCCAATGGACGCATTGGCAAACTTTCCCATGTATTACGTCCCATGATAATCATTTGTCGTTCTGTTAAACGTTTGAACCAACACAAGTCTGCACTGTTATGCGGCCATGGTAGCCCGCCGTCTTTACCAATTCCCCAATTGTCATCACATGCTAGTATTGCTTTAATCATTAATGATCTTTCTCATTACATCGGTTGCAGTAGTTCTAAAAAATCTTGGAGCAATACTGTGAATAATCAATACTGGTACCAATAATTGTATTTTTAATGCGATTTTAAGAGCGTACATCATATGTTGCGTACCAGTCATATCTACTTCATCTAAATGCTCTTTACATTTTTTACTAAACATGATAGTTAGGCTTCCAAATGCATTTCTACTTGGTCCTCGCGAACCGTTGGAGCCATGCGGCTAGGATTTACATATACTGCTTTAAAGAACTCACTACCCTCACGGCCTAGATCAGCTAGTGGCATTTTAAGATCACGGCGGATATCTACTCCTAGATCAATGGTTGAGTCTAATAGGTCCTGATAATTCCACCGCATACCTGTACGCTGACATAGTTGATCACCACCCTCGAACATTGGGAATACTTTTGTATTAAAGAATTCATTAAGCCATTTAAAGTCACGGACGTTCTTCCAATCCCATTCTTCGCGTCTCACGTTTGTCATATGGCAACCAAGTCTAGCACCATAAACTGCCCATAGTCCATTGGTTACATCTTCACCAACACTCATCCATGTTAGCAGTCGCTTCAAGTTCTTACCGTGTACGTTCTTCATAAGGTTATTGGGGTCAACAACATCGCCATCAACCAATCCCATCTTAACACCCTCACGAAAGCCAGCACGCCATGCTTGTAGTGGGCTACCATTGTTCATTACATTTGAGTAAACGTTGTTCATTTGAACATAGTTGATGTTCCAGCAAAAGTCGACTTGCGCTCGTGGGTCAGTAGTTGGTGCATTTTCATGTGTACGCATATTCATAACAACACTCTTGGGCCAGCATTTAATGCCGCCGTTGCCGTATACTAAGTTATTGATATGGTTTTTACCTGCCCAACTAATAACGTCAATACCACTGATCTTACTCATATCAATTTCTACGTTAAAGAAGTCAGCATGAACAATGTTGTCAGCATCTACTGTAATAAAGCGATCAGTTTCAGCTAACTCTGCCGCTGCTTTGTGTGCTGCATCACTGCCATATACGCCATGGCTGCGTTTGGCCCAGGGGCATTTCTCTAGTAGATCTGCGTAGTTCTCATCAGCGTTGGGCTCATCGTAGCTGATGAATACAATATCAAATTCATTGATGCTTGTCATGTTAGCCATTGTTGTCTCCTAAGTAATTGACTGACAAATATTTGTTCTTATATAATATTAGTGGATCACGTGGCATACGAAATGGTATGTCTACGGTCAATGTGTTGTTTATTTTGAACTCATCGATGTTTACTGCGAACCCACCTACTAGCTCATCTATATTACTATTGAATACTAAAAATTGCAATGTTTTTTTAGATTCAAAAATATAATCCTGATCTTCCAATACCTCACTGACAATTTTTATACTTTTGCCATATGGCAACATATATAGATGTGCAGGAGACTTGTTTGTTTTTTCCACTGTTTGAAAAATATTACTTTTACCCAGTGTGTATGCAGTGGTAACTCTTGTGTCACTGATTTCCAGGCTATATTTTCTAAAAATGGGTCTCGTAAAGATACTTATGTTATTCCAATCAGCGTATCTCGCAACTTCATCTAGGTGTATTAAAACGCTGCGTTTCTTAAATAACAACATTGGATCTATTTCAGCAATTGCAATAAGATAGTCAGGGTCGTTTAAGCGAGTAAAATATAGATTAAGTACTGCATCTTCTGTACGTGATACAGTTTCAATGTCCATTAAGTTCATAGTTTGCTTAATATTACTTAAATTTACTTTTACTTCAAGGATATTGGTATCTTTATAAATGTTTAAACTAATATCGCTTTTAATTGGATCAGTACCACGAATTTGAAATAGTTGACTGCTCAGATTACGCAATACTAGATTACTTGTTCGCTTTTCGATTGACCATTCTTCATTTTCAATATCCCAGATCATGCCACAATTTTTTAGCGAGAGTTTTCCGCCCAAAACTTCGCTACACAATTCATTCTCTGTTGATATTACTTTAATTACTGCGTCATGACTATCAGCCAACTCACGTGGAGTTATTCTAATAATTCGACCAGTTTCAGAATTAAACTTTATCCACCAATTTGGCTTTAAGTCCGAGTTCTCTAAAATAGTTTCGGTGTCCGTCATATATTTCTGCTGTGTTAAATCCTGGGTCTGCATAATGCAGAATGCCATCAATTGCAAAGTTTTGAATTTTTAACTTCGCACCATTACTTATCCATGTGTTTAGATGCTCTGTCCAACCACGCTCAACTTTTGTAGCATTGCGATATCGTGTTGTCATCTCACGCATATCAATATTTTTAAATACATTATGATATGTTACAACATCAAGTTGTATTCCTAAATGCCACACAATAACACTGTGCATTAGGTCAGTGTCGTATCGTTCTGGAATAAAACGTGCTTCTATTGCTTTACTAAAGGCATCTCGCCAATTACGTGCATAAGGATCCATTAGTTTAAAATATGCTAAACTGAATTCTGATTTGTTAAAAAAGAAAATGTTTGAATATACATGCTTAAAATCGTGTGTCACGTATACGCTCGTTGGGTCAGTGTATCTACCGATAATCTCATCACGGAATGTCATACTGCGCTGTGGAATAGCAAAGTCATGGTGCGCAATTAGGTATTCCCAAAGACTGCTCTGATCCTCTTTAATAATAGAATAGCAATCCACTGCTATTGTATTTTCATAAGGTGTTGCCCAATATAGTTGCCAGTCATTTGCACGTAGATTTTCCTCCGTTGCGAAAGGAAGTTCAACAATCATGTCAAACGGTTCTTCGTAATCACTGATCACACTGATCAGGCTAGGCGTAACCATAGTTACACTTGCATCTTTGTTTTTAATTTTGATACTGTAGGCACATAGTGACGCTGCACGTTGTTGTTCTTCTGTGCTAGCAAGTATCACATAACCAGTATTAGATTCCATCATTTAGCTCTTTAATTTTTGGGATCATACGATCCAGCGCACGTTTGTTCATAACGTGTACATCATATTTGTCGTGTCTTACTAGTATATTTTTCCAGTTCTCACGTGTATCATGTGCTAAACATGCCCAGTCAGTTACGCTATTAATTCCTACAATGTCGTCTTTTTGTCCAAGGTTCTGCATAACTGCATTACCAAAATTACTAACAGTATCACCAGCGTTCATGCCATCAAGAATATGTGCAGCAATACTCACACAGTAGTCTGTACGGAATAACCCTAGTGGGAAATTATAGAGGAATTGATAATAGTTGTAGTTGTCTGCCACATGTGCCCAGGTATCAAAAAACAGTTTGCTTTCTGGACTCTTATCAAAATAGATAACAGTGCTCCACCACATTTTAACGCCACCGTCAAACAGCCAGCGTTCGTTGTTATGTGGTAAATCGTTACGTATACTAACTGCACGATCAAACATAGCAACGCCAGTGTAAGCATCGTATGCATGATTGAGGAAATCTGTTTTTACAATATAGTCAATGTCTAACAACAATGTCTTGTCGTATGGACTGTATTCAAAAACTTTGTGCTTGTTGCTGTTACTAAACTGTGCGCGAAACTCTGTCCATGGACTATCATTATGCACCCGTATGTTGCGTTTCATTTCATCGTCAGTGATTACTACATCATCAATGACACGCTTAATGTATGCCATATCATTGGATTGTTGAATCCAACTCCAGGTACTTTCATCAGTAATCAAGCATACTTGTTTATTTAGAAACTTTTTTGTATACGCAGCCGCGATAACTGCAAATTTACCATAGTCAATTTGATCATTGTTATATGCAAAAAAGCAAATGCCTTCAGTCATTCCCAATCCATGATCTTCTTAATATTACGTGCTTTTTTCAGCTTCTCGTATTCAGCTTCAAATTCAGTAGTAGCACTAGTGTATGCTGATAGCAGTATATCTAGAAACTCTTCTAAATTTCCCACACGTACTGGGGCTTCTTTTGTATCGATTAGTATGGCTGATTTTTGTCCTAGATCAATGAGTGCTTTGACAAATGAGATAGTTATTGCATCTGCTGCAAATACCCCGCCATTCTTATGTACTAATTGTAGCTGATATACGCGGTTTTTGATATTTCGTTTTTGGTTATTGATTGTAAGTGAATAGTTAGAAAACTCAAGTGCTTTCTGTAGACGATCGTCCATAAATATCTCCTATATAGATATATGTGATTTTATTTTACTATTATGACCAGTATTTGTCAATACTTAAATTTGGTGTTTCTCGTTCTCTGAACTGATATGAGTACAACTCAGTTTTAAATTTTGCTCCCAATGACGAATCAAGTATAGAGTCGGGAGGTGTATCAATGGGCAGTAAATATCCTGCACTCATAGTTATATCCATATTAATAGGAATGCCATCTGGATCTGTTAGTGTTACATTAAAGTATACTTCAAACTCACCGCTTGGTAGTTCGTCTGCTTCGACACTAATATACACCCGTCTTGAACTATATGCACCACCGTAAGCGCCACCGTAAACACCGCCATATTCTCCGCCGTAATCGCCACCATGATCACTAAAGATATACACTGTTTCAGGGTCACCTAATGTACCCGTGATGTATACCCCTCCCATCCATATACCAGTCCAACCGCCTGCTGCCGTAACATTCATTGCTCCTACCATGGTAGTTCCCATGTTGTTAAAAACACGTGTCCAGTTATCATTTCCTAAACAGTTTAGATCAAATACGATTCTACCACCGCTGTTGAAAAAGTATCTTGCCTGTTGATATGAACTAAATGTTGCTTTTACTGTCGCGCTTGTCTGCGTTGTCCATTCTACATTTTCTGTGTAGGGTAACCCAACTCCGTCATCTAATACAAGTTCACTACCGTATACTGAATCAACATACAGGCTAAGTGAATTTAGATAATTAATAGCAACCTCAATTTTTTCTTTATATGTTTCATAAAGAACAATGCTACCAGCAGCATATTTTGTTAAGCTAGTAAGATTAAAATTAGTGCTGTCTACGTGAAACAGGCCAGCATTTATTTGATTAATTAATCTATTGGTATGTGAAACTTCTATTTTATTCGCAGCAGGATGCCCCCATGCTTCCACGCCTCGAACTATTGGCTCTACTGGGTGTTGTCCCCAGCCAGTGGCGTGTAAGTTTATATTATCTGCACTCTGGTCTGCAATTAATTCATCAAATGTTAAACCTGGATTATCGTCCGCCCAATGGGTATGATAGAGTGCGACCAGTTCATTGAACTGTTCTGCTTCTATTTCATTACCTCTTGCAATCGGAAACTTGGGCGCCATTGGTTACTTTACCCCAACTGCTACTTCTACCAAACCGATACCTTCTGTTGTCTTGTCTTCTAGAGCACGGCCAACAATGCGATACCAATCCATATACTCTTGCATTTCGTAATCTGTTGGAGCTCTGGCCACACCAGGCTCTTCGCTTGACAATAAACGTTGACCTTTCTTTACCTGTCCTATAACTTTTACAGGAACGCGGCCTTCTAGTGCAACTGCTACACGAGTGCCGCCTAAATTACTATTCATTAAATACGCAGGATCTGTTGATACTACACCAAATACATCTGGGCAAAATGCAGTTGTTGTCTGTGTTACTTCTGCTTCGCCACCAATTTTTAATACTGTGCCAGGCTCATACTCTGTATCACTGCTATAATATTCTGCAAGGTCAGCGTACTGTGCGCTTGTTGCAGTACCGTGAAATTTGCAACCGTCCGCAACTGTAATACCTGCACCAATATTGTTAAATTGTGGGTGTACTGTGTCATCTGCGTGAACTTCAAATTCTTCTGAACTAACAACTGCGATGATATTTCCTTCATCAAATACAAGCGTTACAGTATGATTTACATTTCCAATATCTTTAACAACTGCTGGCGCAACTGTTTCTAATCGTAGACCTCTCCATTTGCCGCGAGGATAGTTAATTGGGTCTGATACTGTATCCCCGTCGAAATAATAGAATTCACCGTCGTTGATAATGCCATCGCCATCTTTATCAACTTTTTTAAACCATAGCTGCCCCGGTACTGCTTTTGACTCAGCTGGCGGCACTTCACTGGCGAAGTTTTCCAGCAGGTGCAATAGATTCTCTGCCATTGCTTCACCATACCCGTACCAGTTTTTACCTACTAGCGTAATATGTGTATCTTTGTTAAGCGTACCGTCATGAACTAAAATGCTTGGTTTTGAGGAATCAAAATAATCTACTCTGTATGCCATATTATGAGCCCACCTTAATTCTTAACGTATAAACTACTTGTAGTTTTCTATTTGCAGATTTTTGAATTGGGTGGAAAATAATATGTGTTAGCGTTGATCCCAATTCATTAATTAATCCAATTTCGTCAAAAACAAAGTCAGTTTTAGTTGTTGCGGTATCTATATCATCTTGTCCTTCTGGCTCTCCATAGGAAAGTGTTGAAGTAACAACTATGTCAGTATAATTTTGTAACGCTGAATGGTATATAGACATAGAGTTATTAACATCAGTGGTTGATGTAATAGATTTTACATATGTTTGATTATATAAGGTACCTGCTGCATCTGTGACATTGGGCGTTTTATACGTTATTAGCCCCACAGAATCAATAGTTGTGCCGCCATTACCATATGCCATTTCAGTAATAAAATGAGACAACCCAGTTATAGGGTCTGTCTGATTTGTTAACAAATGTGCAATGGCGAGTGACATGTTTTCGTAGTTAATAGCGTTGTGTTTATCCAAAAGGATTTCACCACTGTCCACGTCTTTGATTAACACGTGTCCATCTACGTTAATAAATGATTTATCATTAAAATTGTTTTTCATTTTCCAAAAATCTCCGCTAATGTATTTAGCTAAAAATAATACGCTATGTTAATCCTGCTATGGGAGTTCGCCTTATAAAAGCACACCCTGGCCTGTCTGCTGTAATCTCTTTGATTCAGTGTCATCACCGTCTAATATACTTTCTCCTGAAAGCAAATCGTATCCATAATATGAATTATATGCAGCATCTTTGTAGAACGTGTCCTTGCTAAACGGCGTAGAATCAGTAATACTCAAATCTGTTACATCAATAATCTGTGTTCCTGCAGGGTGCTTCTTTGGCAATGTGTTGCCAACACCCCTTGTTACTCCATACAGAACGCCATTAGAATTTTGACTGTACTGTATTAATTCGCCATTTACGTATGCAAAGCCACCCAATGCTTTAAACGGGGCAGCGTCATCAACGATGATATTTTCATCACTGCTGGATATGTCAGCAGCAATAATTGCCTTGTTAGTATCCACTAGAGAATATGCCGCCACATTTCCTAGATTGTTAAGCATATAAACGTATGTTTTAGATGTTGCACCATATCCCCCAGCGTCGGTTGTTATTACTTTCAATGACAACTGTTCAATAATATCTACACCAATAGTCGTGTTTCTATATTCTCCAACTGTTTCATTCCAATTCTGAGGCTCGTTAAACCCTTGTCCAATAAACACATCATCTACTGTTGCGGTGAAGTCCCCACCGAATACTTCGTCTACATCAGGCCCATCTGAAAATGCAGAAGTATATGTGTCGCCATTGATAGTTATATTGTCATCAATAGTGCTAAAATCTATTATAACAGACTTTTGAACATTGTCAATCTCTTCAAAAGTAATTGGTAGAATTTCCTGAGCTAGATTTCTATCAAAAATAGTTCTAACTTTTGTATGGAATGGCTTTACAGTATTAATGTAATCCGCTACTTCGTCAATGTGTGACGATTTGTACTTTTGAATCATCGTGTTATTATTGTGTATTAAGGCAGTGTCAATGTCTAATTTAATATATGTTGTTTTATAGAACCAATCAACTTGATTGTGTGTACTTGCAACATAACGAACCATACCAAAGAATAACTTGTTAAAGTTATTAATAAAGTTATTAATAAACAAGTCTTCTCTACATGCTTTAATTATGTAACCCATATATATGCCAGGATCAAAGTCCCAAATGCCTTCCCATCTTGAATTATCCCAACCGTAAATACTATTTTTAAGATATACTAGGTCATTGAATTGAATCGTAGCATTTTCTTTTTCTACTAATTCCCATTCAGAAGTATTAGCATTCCATTGATAAATCTCATCTTGTGAAAGTCCGTTTGGTGCGTATGGCTTGTTTAAGCGAACAAGCGTATGTACAGACGTATCAACTAAATTTAGTTCACCTGTAGAGCCTACTATCTTACTAGGAACAGCATCAGGAATTCTGTTTGGCGAAACATATGTAGCCCATTCCCATGTATTATTCATATTGAATCCAGGGTGCAATGACCAAACAACGTCTGAAGGATCTACACTATTATCTACACTGGTACATACATACATTTTGCCTGTGTTGTTATCAACAAATGTATCACCAACGTGTGGGTCAGCTATATTATCCTCAGGATTACCTGAACCAAAAACTGTAGCAGGAGTAGTTATATAGAATGTTTGTGAAAGTATTCTATCCCATCTACCTCTAAAATCCTGCACTAGGTTTTGGTTTATCAATAGTCTATTGATGATACTAATTGCCTCGCGGCGGGCGTCCCACACATCTTTAAACCAAGCCTGTGCAAAAATAATATTTTCTGTAGTTATTCTTCTATTATCTCCGTAACGATTGTACTCATGAATATCAAAATCTGGGATAGGATATCCTGTAGTACGCTGTGTACCTATTAAGTTATCTTCTAGGCCAATGTACCAGTAGTCAGGTATCAGATCAGTTTCTTCAGAAATAGCTAGCCAGCTAGAATGTGATGTTTTTTCAGGTCGCATAGTTATTTGCAATACACTTGCGGTATCATTGACAAACAGTGATGCATTAGCCATAATCAAAACTGTTGCACTAATTGGGGCAAACCATACTAACCCGTTTGCAGCTGGATCAGCAATAATACTAGCAATGTCAGATACAGTTAAGCGTCTATTTTCAGAATTTATTGTGGTTTTATTCTTTACCCAGAAATAGTATACTGATTCATATGCTGATATGTTGTCGTTCCATTCATCTTCTTGTGTATAGTAGTATAGATATTCATCAGTCGTTGATACGTAAACTCTATACACTTCACCAGATGCAGTTACGCCAAATTGGTCTGCACTGCGTTTAACCTCAGATTCCCATTCATCTGGAGGAACACTACTCTTGGTCCATTCGTAAATATCTATAGAAGACCCGGGGAATTGTTTGCCCCAGACATTCATACGATATTCGTAATTACCTTGATCATAGTCATAATATTTGACTTTGCTAATATCCCACCAAACTTTTCCTACTTGATCTTCGCCCCATGCGCCGCGCTGGTTAGTTGTATAATTATCATCATTTGACATATTATAAATTGCCAAGTCAACAACTGAGCGATGATTAATTTCTCTATCAGCAACTCCAGGAATTACACCTCTAATAGGATCAAATAACTCAAATTCTCCCATAGTATATGATCTATCTGCGTCATATATAAGGACACTTTCAACTTGATTATCTTTAATTCTTTCAAAGTTACTGTATACTAAATCAAACGTTGTTGATGTGCTATTCTTCCAGACTAGATTACACTCTGCACCAAATTCATCGTGTGTTATCCAGGCGTAAGTACCTGGCTTCCAGTCATAATATGGAACCATATAACTACTTGATATTAAGTCTTCGTAATTATTAAATCTTGATGAACGTAATATCATAATACTTTCGCATTTGCCTGATTTTTCTATAAATCTATCTATATAGAATGATGATGGATCAGTTGGGTTTGCATTTGTTACCATATGAATACCATCAATGTTTGGCCGTGTAGTTGAATTCAATATCATTACATAATCACCAATTGCCATTGGATATGCTCTAGTATCACCAGTGTTGCTTTTTAGCGAAATTTTTGCATCATTACCGTCATCAGTTTCATTGCCTGCTTCAATTTCACCCCACATACGGAATGAATGTGTCTGCAACACGTTCCAACCAAAATATTTTGACGTAATAGTATTAGTTCTAGATTTTATCAATCCACTATCATTAGCTAACCAAATGTTGAACAACGCATCATCTTCTGTGTTAATAAGAGTCCAATCGCTTTCGTCAAATACGTTATCTGTTAGTCCAAAGTCAGCGTAATAAACTCCCGTTGGAATCGTTGCTTGATCATTGAATTCTCTGTCTCCTAGATTGATTTCTGCGTTTGCGGATGAAATAGTTATTCTGCCAGATATTAGTGATGCTACAACTCCTGGTATATCCTTAGCATTTATAAAGGCAACTGCTTCAGCTGCTGAACAAGACACATTAACAATGCCCGGTGTTCCAACAATTGTTGATCCTGGTAGTCCAAGTTGTGTTCTTGCTGTACCTGCAATTTCCAATGTTTCTAATGATGCCCAGCTGGTCTTTGCAAACTTCGTAATTTCAATTTCATTACTTGTAGTTTTAGTAAACAGATACCCACTTGTATTATAAAGAGCAATTTGTGAAAGAACATAGTCTATATCCATATCAACATCTACTAATATAATAGAAGTAGTTGGCAAATATACACTAGCCGTTATACCAAATTCACTGTTTCCGCTTGCATCGTTAACGGTAAAGGTATCATTGACTGTTTCTGCGCTCATAACAATATGCACTCGTGTACCAGCATCAATCGCCGTTACGCCTGCCACACTGCTATTGATAGCAAACTTTAACTGAGCTGAATCCATGGAATAAGTTGGAACAGTTCCTGCAAAGTTAACAGTTATTTCCTCGCCGCCAACAAATACTGGATCAAGGAATATTATGTTTTGCCCAACAACCATCCAGTCAGCAGGAGTGGTGTAAACAGTTGAGTCTACTGTTACTGAAGTTATATTGTTTGTTGACAAACTAGTTGTCAGTGTGTATGTTTGCTGTGCAGCGACCCCTGTTAAATTCTCAGATGATGTGCCTGTAACAGGAGTAGCAAATGTTTGTAGATCAACTATTGTTGTTGTTGAAGTCCCACTTACAAAAGTAGTAAAGCTAAGTGTCTTTCCAGTCACATCACTACTTGATGGGTTTACTTCAGTAACAGCATATGGATTGCCGTCATTTACTGCGTCTGGATCTATAATAGTCTGTTCTACTTTTCTTTCCAGGTTTATTTCTATTTCGTCAACAATCAAGTTAGCAGGAGACAGTACTACTGGGTTAGCTGAACCAGTAACTACGATATCTGGATATGAATATGATTGTTTATCAAACCATATCTTTACGCCGTCAATTTCAGCTGACGGAGTATCTGGATCGTCAATTTCGTTACGATGCTTAAACAGTACATCAGTAACGATTTCACTACTAGTAAATTCTAGAGGAAGAATTTCACTTAAAAATGTAATATTTTTATTTGCACGCCACAGATCGCCTTGGCGTCTTACTACGTCTCCTAGACGATACGGGCGTCTTGAATTCCATGTATCATAGTTTGCATAAACCGCGTTTGAATCAAAAACATTTTCAAGTTCATCAACAGTTAATGCTGCATAACGAGTGTCGCCTTCCTGTAGATTTCCTGCAACTGGCAATGAAAGCACGACTTCGTCCATTGGCTTCATTTGAAATTGTATATCTGTTTCTTTGTTTACGTAAACAATGTTATTACTTGACAGATCAATCAGTGATGGATCTTGCTTGACCATTGAACTATTAATTTCAAGTTCAGTGGCATGTTCTCTGATCGTGTCACCGTAGTGGCTGTGTTTAAACATCCATTCCTCATAAACGTCTACTGTACTACGCCCGTCGTTGACAAGATTTGTTCTGCCAATTTTTTCAACAATAGCATTTGTGCCTTTGTTTCTAATTACACCTTGATAGAATTTTGATACTACATTGGCAGGTAGGCCAAGTTTAAGTACCCAGTCACGTGTAATATTGCCTAAAGTCAGGTTTTCTGCAATAGTGTGATCTTTATTGAACTTAACAACATTGAAGTCATAGAAATCCATGACATCAGAAATTGCAGTGTCGTAGTTTTGAATAATGGTGTTGTTACTAACAAGATAGCCTGGTACTGTCTTAGTTCCGTCCCAATCTCTTGTTCTCTCCCCTGTTATTCTAAGTCTACCATGTCTTTGATTTTTTACGTCATCAAAAATTACATCACCAAATTGTGTGGCATTATTAAACAAAATACCATGTTCAAACGATACCACTGCTGATGCAACACATACAATATTTCTAGCTATAGGGGTTGTTACTGCCCCTTGCTCTTGATATTCCTTATACTGTGTTGAAGTGGATGATTGGTAGTTGTATGTGATATAACTTTCGCTATCTTCTTGAACAGAGATAGGGTAAAGTCTAGGATGTATTTGTATTTCAGTTGATGATCTAGTAATACATAGATCGCTGTGATCAATTGTAACTACGTTACCAACTTCATCATATGCAAGAATTTCGTTAACACCGCCGGGCATACTTCCGTATTCCAGTACTACGCCAAATTCTGGATTGAAAATTACGCTTGTACCAATTTCTACAGTATACTCCGTATCTATGTCAGCAAGAACTGCCCAGTTAGCAAAATCAAGTGCTTTGGCATCTTTTGTAGTTGCAAAGGTATATCCTGCTGTTTCCAAGTACTGGTAGTATCCAATTATAAAATTATATACATCCTGTGTTCTTGCAAGTATTGATCCAAACTGTAATTTTGAAATATTATCAGTGAATGTATTATATTTTTTAATTGTCTGGCCGTTTACTAGCGTAATAGTACTGAATGATTTTGTAGTGTCAACCGTGTAATATTTAAATTCCTGTTTTGATGGACTCACTCCTGAAATAAGGTATCCGCTGTCTTTCTTAGTAATGTAAATTTCAGATGCTACAATTAGATCAGACGGCGCACTCTTATTAAGAATTAAACTTCTGTCTATTTCTGTTATGGTAAACTTGCCAGATAGTCCACTTTCTGTTTCAGCTGAAATCAGGTTTGCTTTAGTGAATCCGCCAATTGGTTGATATAGTGATGTGCTTATATTTTTATAAGTGACTGGTATATCAACGCTGAACCCATTTCTTTTCGCATAGTTTTCTTGAAGCTGATTTATGCCACCAACCCAAAAATTATCAGGGCCCATACTTATTTTTAGTTCTACTGTGGGATACGAGTCAGAAACAAATCCCTCAGGATATTCAAGAATATATACCGGGGTCGCAAAGTATCCGTACCCGCGATTGGTCAAGTTGACACTTACCACAGTGCCTGTTTCATCTAGTTCAAGAGTCGCCGTAGCAACAATGTCATTTGTACTTCCGATAAATTTTATAGCTGTTCCTGCTGGAATTCCAGAGTCTGATCGTTGTATCAATATCTTTTTAATCGATAGTCCACTGTGTTGATTATGGTATTTCATATCCACATGTGATATGAGTTTGTATGAATCATAATGCAGCATTAAATCAGAATATGCTGATCTACTGAAAGTATTTGTTTGGAAAAAATCAGTCCATGCTTTAGTTGGATTTAATTTAATAACTGCATCAAGCAGTGCAGCTTGTCCAGATGTAGAAATTCTCCAAATGTATTCATCGTTGCCCCAATCGCCGAATTCGAATCTATTCATTTTATCTTCTTCAGCTGGGGTTCCTAGTACAAGCTCTGGGGACTTTATCTCGCCAAATTCATCAACTGGGCAGAAATTATCCCAATCCCAGTAATATCTAGCATAAAACAAATCTTGTGTTACAACATCACCTGGCTTGCTTACTATACCGTACTTTAGAGCATTTATCAAACTGCTTCTTTTTGTTACGTCAATCCAGCTGTAATGGTCTTCCCACCAGTCTGGCATTGTAGTAAACCCGAGCATATGCCATGGATATTTGTCTGGACGGTGGGTGCCAAATAGAGTAGTAAATGCGCCCGCCCAGTGTCCTGGCAACCGTGTATTTAGATGCCCTGCATGTGTTAATACAACATTACCATAGTACCAATCTTCAGGGTTATCTATGTCACGAGTGTTCTCGTCCAGTGTTCCTTTTTGTTTTTTCCAAAGATTATAATATTGAATTAGATAGTCGTCCAATACAGTTCTACCATACCAGGTTCCACGATGCTGGCTAGGAACGTATTTTGTAGGACTGTTATAACCTCTATTAAGTTGTTTTTTGTATCCTGCATATATTCTGTTTTCAATGTCAAAAATAACGGCGGCTACAGCATCAAATTTCGGACTTGAAATCTTGAATAGATCAGCATCATCTTTTATTGCATATTCACTACCGTCGTGACATATAATTTTACCTTTATATATTATTGGGCTATGCATAAACGACAATCCCAACTTTGACATACTGGCAGGTACGCCGCTGTGTTCATCCATATTATGATGATAGATTTTAACAATAATATTTCTACCATTTGTGAATTGATTGAATGATACGCTACTGTGTATTTTAATGCCATTACCAACGATGGTATAATCTGACAATTCTAATAATTTTACTTCTACTGGAATGTTGTCTAAGTCTCTATTGTGAGAAACATAAACATAAACATGGTCAGATATAAATGTGTCGCTATTAAAATAGACAGTGTCATTGATTGTATAAACAGTGTCAGGGTCTTCATTATAGGTATGATTCTTAGAATGAGACGCATGTGCATATAACATATTTGAGTTTGAATGTAGATCTATAGATTGATAGATATTGCTAACTTTTTCAATAACTTTAATAGTCAATTGGTCTACATTTTCAAAAGATTCAGACTTATAAATGCGCTTTGTTTCATTAATAAGTCTATTTTTAAACGAATCCCATTCATTTGCTTGTTCATAGATTGCTCTTGACACATTCATTGCATCATTAGAATATGAGAAATCATTCATTATGCTGACATCTTCATGCATGAAGATTTCGCCACCATAAGACTTGATGTTTGGAATCAGCTGGTAATTATTATTACCAGAACTATTTCCTTCAAAGTTTGGCATTGATTCAATAATTGATTTCCAATGCGGAAGTGTATCACTTAGTGTGAAAGTAGACACCGGGGTGTTAACCGCATTATGAGTATGCACCTCTGGAACGTGTATATTTTCTGAGATTTCGTTGACTGAGTTACTATAATATTTCAGATCAATAATATTTCCCGTTGCCTTAGGAAGTGAACTTTCAGGTATTGTTATACTTGTTCCATCTATAGTATATTGATCTTTTGATAAATGTTGTCCGTTAACATAAAGTTCATGATAAAAGTGATCATCTGATTGCACTACTGCAATTATTCCGCGGTTATTAACATCAGTGGTCCCGTAGTAGAAAAAATATCCAGGACTAACGCCGACGTTAACCCTTATATATGGTCCATCACGTACTACTGTAATAGGATGACCAATTGCTGTTTCAATATCTTCACCTGTTTCACCGCACCAGAATTTCAATTCCTGCGCTGGGGTTAAATCATGGAATACATATTCTTCTCCGTTACTTAAAATAATTTCTGGACACTGTATTCTTGCTCTATTATAAGTACCCTCGACTAATATTTCACTTGCTGTCACTCTTTCATTTAATAGGAATATTAAATATTCTTTATTAACAGCCCAGTTTAGTTTCCCTGCTGGTAAAACAGTTTCTACCTTATCTGCAATAACTTGTAAGTGTGTTTTTGCACCCAGTGGATATGCAGTTGGAATATAATTAGTGTATGATGATCTTCCTTTATTAAAGAAATAATAACCGCTTACTTCTTTTTCAATATTACTATTGTCTAATAGATAATGATATTTTTCAACATTAAGATTGTTGACAAATTCATATTCTGTTTTAATTACTAAGTCTTTGTAGGATAATGGGAAGCCTAATTCTTTATCGTTAATTCCTGTTCCAACTTTATAAGAAAATATTTTGCTGCCAGTAAAATCACTGCCTGGTAGAGTATCAAGCCAAACGTTATTATTTGTTTTCAATCTAAACAGTGGATGTGTATTTGCACTACGCTTGCCCTGTGCATTTTTTAGTTGTCCAGCCTCCGTGTAATAATCAGTCTGTGAATATACTGAGTCATTAAAGTTAGTAATTGCAGTGAATGAAGAATTTGAATCTGAAAGACTGTGCAGTAATTCAAGATTACCTGACTTCTTGATTAAATAAATGTTAAAATCACCATTATATGATTCTAGATCAAATACAACAATTCTGTTGACCGGTATAGTGTTACCATTGATTTCAACGTGTGTTGGTTCTAAACCATCATAAATTACAGTAGTATATGCAAGTGTACCTGCTTCAGCTGACCCAGAATCTGGATATTGATCAATACCTAAAACATAGTCAACATATCCTTTATAATTTGCATATGCGTCACTTGATTCAGCAACATCTGTTACTACTGCATGATGCATCTTTGTCATATAAGGATCAAATTCAATAATAGGACGTTTTGCTTGTTTCTCGTTAGCAAGCAATTCCAAAATATTGTAGCCTGTGGTATCAATCACAGTTTCATTGTCAATATTGAAAACATATCTTACAGTGTTTTTATGAATCCAGTGGTTTGCTCTTGACCATCCAGTTGACGCAGGGTCTGATTTATCAATAACAAGATAGTCTTTGACTTCTAGTTCTTTAAATTCTCCAGATACTTTTGCTTTGTGCTTTACAATATCAGTGTATGGATTGATTGTTAATTCATATGTTTCTGATGTATCAACAACAGTGATAGTTTCTTCAATTAACTTGAACTGAATCCCTAAACCAACGCCCGTAACAAGGTAGATTTTTTCTATTATATCAGGGTGATATCTAGATCCAGAGAACCTAATACGCATACCATTCTGTAAAGATATTTCTCCATGGTTGGTTTCAATTGTTGCATTTAATCTATTTGTCAAATTTGAAACTAAATTTATATCTGAAACATCTGAATTATCAATGATGTTTACCACTGGCAAATCAGGAACCCAATAATAGCTTCCGTAGTTAACAAGTTTGTCAATATTAATTGGTGGGGCAAAAACATACGCTTGTGTACTGTATGCTGCGTTGTATGAATAACTATCAAAATTAAACTTAATGCTATTGGCAATATCATCAACTGATATTACATCCACAATTTCACCGGCGCTATTTCTTGAAAAAATAGCAGGCTCTAAATTGTTTTCACTACCAGTGTTAATATAAATGTCATTAGGATCCTGCATGTCTTTGCCAGTGGTTCCGCCAACAAAACCCTCAATTGTTTCTAATGATCCTTTAGATATCATTCTATCTAATGTTGAATCTAACCATTTTTTATTAACTGGAGTTCTAAAGACTTTGGGAATAAAATCTGAAGATTTTACTGCAACACTTGGTCTTTTTCCAGCACGTGTTTTATTTTCTGGTCTCTCTGGATTATTTGATTTAAAATCATTCATCTTTATTATCCTATTGCCTTAATATTTTCTTTTGTAATTGTTTCAATAATCTCAATATCTGATATTGAAACATCTGGTATGAACATTTCATCAGTCATTGGTGTTATCTGGAATAGTGTACCAAATACACTGTCTTCGTTTTCAGGCACAATAACAAAACTACTAATAATGCCTGAAAGTTTTTTATGTACGTATGCTGCTAGTTCTGTAAAATAGAAAGTTTCACCAAAATCCCAATATTTTGAATCAAAGAATTCATATATTGCGTTTACTGTCAAACTCTTAATATCATTATCAGTATATATAGTACCGGCGATCTTTACAATTTTAAACACTGCTCTTAAATCATAAGTTGCTTTGTTGCCAAATAATACTTTATATTTTACTGGTCTGAATATAAGTGTATCACTAAGTGACTTCTTGGAAGTAGCAGAATAGAATTGTTGATTTAAAGTATCAAGCGTAGGCGGCAGAGGCGCAAGTGTATTGTCACTGTTACTGCTCTTAAGCCAATTTGTGAACTCTGTGTGATATGAATTTGTCAATGTGAATACATCAATGATATTTGTAAGACTTGGATCTATTAGCTCATTAATTGTTGGAACATGTGTCCACTCAAATCTCATATTACTTATAGATTCCTCGCCACCGGTTATATCATCAAATGCATCTGGATTATCAGGTCTACTGTCTATATCGTCATCCACCAATGTAATAAGTGCAGAATGACTGTAGAAAACTCCATTAGGATCGTATTGATATCCACTAACGTAGAACTTGTTGGTCATATTTCCATTTTCAAATACATCTATGGTATCTTTGATTTTCTTTTTAGAATAGCCGTCCAGTTTATATTCTTCAGAAGTGTTAGAGAACACGATCTGATCAGAATAAACTGCATATCTAACTTGTCTGTAAATTACATCATATGAAAATCTAGTAGTGTCTGCTGCACTACCTGTATGCTTTACGTATATTACCCAATCGTTAGAATCAAAGAAACTAGGCTGAGTCTCGGAGTATACAGGGGCGTTATCAACTAACCAGTTGCCTGATTCATAATCATAAGTTAATGCAAAGTCTTCTCTTTCATCAATTGCTGAAATGATATTGTTTTTTTCTGTAACTGTGAATTGTCTAGAAAATGCAGGATATATAATGTCTATTGTGGCACCATTTGGTACTTTACTATCAATAGCGATGGCACCAAGCCCCTCCACTGTAAATCCAGATGGCTCGTCTATTTGGTTATCAATTCCCAATCCATTTGCAAAAATGCTTGATATTTTAGCCCAATATACATTTGAATCTTTAGTAAATTTTACCATTGCTCCGGGCTGGATATATTTTGTGTATTTCACAGGATCATTATTTCCAGATATTTCGGCGGCGGCGTTTGTGAAATATCCAGTAACTGAATCATTTGTATTCCAAGTGTATCCCGTAAAAACAAAACTGTCTTTTAACTCTATAAATCTTGGTTTGAATTTTTGGTAATACAAATTAACAACTTCTTTATCTGACAGCACAGGCTTGATATAATTTTCATATATACTAAAACTTGATAGCTGCTGTGCTTCTGATTTAGAATTTATGTCACCTCTATAAATGTTTCCGTCGGTCGCAAAAAGTCTAACACTAGCATATTCTCCAGTTGGATCATTAAAAGTAATGTGTCTGCTATGACCGCTGTGAGTTCTGTTGATGCTTTTGATCTTCCTAATCTGTGTGCTTTGTGAAATTAGATAATTGTTATAATCATCAGCAGTAATCATACGATCCTGTGCTGCGTAGATTCTAGGAGCATTTTGTTTAATGTCATCTAGAGATTCAGAAATAGCTGCGTTAGTTACACCAACTTTAAGTTGTATACCTAATGTAAGTGTATATGTGTTGCCGTCAATACCAGTGTAATTTATATTGATTCGCTTTGATCCAACGTCATCAGGTCTTAAACTGTAGCTTGCGTTTTCGCCAGTGCGGTACCAGACGCGGATAATATCTTTTGGCAAATTACCAAAAGATTCATCACTAAACATGATGCTAACTTGATTATTTTCTCTGGTTTTTACTGCGAAAATATCACGAACTATACCTGGAATATTGTTGTATACTTCATTAAATCCCCACACATTATCTACTTTTGTCCATGTTTTTAAAACAGATCCACTTTCTGAAATAGTTTGCACCCATACATCGTCTTGGTTAATATTGCTCACATCTATATCTAATGTCATACCACTGATAGGTTTGTCAATGATAAAATCTTTAAATCCTAACGAACCCTGTTTGAATGCAATAAAGAATCCAGAAGTATTACTCATAATACCAGTGCCGTCATTCTTATACATGATATTAAATGCTTTAGCAGGATTTGGGTTGCTTTCAAATATTTGTTTTTTTACTCTATCATACTCTACGCCTATCGAATTGAATGGACGTTTAGTTCCTTGCACAACGCCGCTAAATTCAAAAACAATCTGATTTGCGGTATTGTTGAAACTGTAGAATTGTACGTTGGATCCAAGAATAGTTGCCTCTGACCTTGGATTACCAAATTGGTTACTTTGCATGAATGCTGCGTTTATAACACTGATAAAATTATCCAAGTTACTGTAATTGTTTCCTACTTCATAACGAATTTCTTTACCAGCAAGAGTTTTACCGTCACTACCAATAATATCTTCGTTTGTTTTTACGCTGATAACTTTTAGTTCACCACTAGCTGGCACATTGCGTCGTGGTTGATAACCTAAAAATTCTGCTAGCTTGAAAACAGCATCTTGTCTAGTTGCAGTACTTAGGAAGTTGTTACGTGAGTTTAGATCCAATCTAAAAGCTAGGTTATGTCCGAACTGAGCTACTACGTCAAGTAGTGCTACAAAGTCACTGGATTCTACCCAGTCGTTGAAACTTTCAGGATAGTTGTCTCTGATGTATTCTACCATTGACTGGCGAATAGTATCAAAATCAAATGCCTTGAAGTTTGCGTTTAAGTAAGAATCATATACAGCCATATAATCTTCTGCTGCAAATAGTCTTGTCTGTCTAACTTTTTGTGCCATTATGTTATTCCACTAATGTTGCTGATTCGCGGTCGAATTTAAGAGCAAGCACGGCGGTTTGGCCTAACGGAATATATTCTAATTCAACGTTAACTGTAATAGTGTGTGCATCTTCTACTATGTCAAGCTCTTGACTTAGCAAGTTCCACCTAGGATCATAGGAAACAACTCGTTCAACATCTTGTTGAATAAGTGAGGTTGTTGCGTCATCGATTGGCTGGAAAAGGTAGTATGGAATATAACTTCCAAAATCAGGTAGCGTCCACTTTTCTCCAGGTGTGATAGAGAAATGATTTCGTAGATCTGACAATGCCAGATCTATGTCTGTTAATGTTACACTTGTACAAGTGGTTCCTGTGTTTGATATGCCTATAATTTCCGCCATAATAATATTTATGCGGAAATTAACTGCTAAGATAATACCCAGTGTCTCCACTGGGTATTTTTAATTTGACATTCCGTTATGACGTTCGTCTATTATCAGGTGCTCTTCTGGCCACTGAATATAGTATTGCCAAACTGGATCTGGAATAATAACATCGAATTTCTTTGCGTTACTATTCATTTCGTGCCAGCTTGGACGGAAGGGAGTACGCAATGGTTTAACAAGCGACTTACCTTTTTTACTATTACACGGCATACATGCACTAACAGTGTTCATCCAAGTAGTACGTCCGCCCAATGCACGTGGTATCACATGGTCAATTGTTAAGTCACCTGAGTTAAATCTTTTACCACAATACTGACATTGGTTACTGTCTCGCAAATACAAGTTTTTGCGTGTGAATTTGGCAGTCATTGGAGATTTCTGATAATCGGTCATTATGACAACGCTGGGCATTTGCATTTCAAACCGTGCAGCATGTAGTACATGATCGTAACTGTGAAGTATTTTTACCTTATCTTGGAAATAAGACTTTACTGCATTCTGCCAGCTAATGGTGCTCAGGGGTAATAGACTTAGTGGTTGTGCATCTGCATTTAATAATAACACCCTGGCCATTTCATTTTCCTTAACTTGTCCGTTTCTCTTGATCTACTATCTGCCGTTTTCGTGCCTGTGTTAATCCTGATAAGAATCGTCGCGTCTCTACGTAATATATGTATTCAGCTTGTTGCTTTGCGATTGAATCTTTGATTCTATTTGGATAATTTCCTCTGATTAACTGTAGTCCACGTTCCTTTAATAAACTTCTGTCGGTGTATCTTCCATAATTCCCAAGCATCATTATCTTTGCTTCTGCTTGTGTTCTCATGCGATCAGCACCATTGTAAATAAATGCTGTTGCGATATAATCCCACTTGCGTTCTTTAATGTAGTCTCTGAGATCATATTTACATATGTCTGTTCCTACATATTCAAATCTTCCCGTAAAGTAATGAAGGCTTACCATAGCATCATACTGTGATTGCGTCATACTGTCAAGTGGAAACAAACTCTTAAATCGTCTTTCTTTGTTTTTAAAATCTTCCAACCAATAGCTATATGACCGTGTTTCAGTTAGACCTGCACCGTCGTTACCTTTTGTTGTATTATAACCAATACGCTTAACTCCGTCAGCATCAGTATACTGGTAGGGTATCCACTTATACTGTCGTAACGCAAAATTAAGTAGAAGTGGGCTTGCTTCTAATGTTCGAAATTCTTTTAACTCATTAACGGCTGTTTCATCAGTCACAGGATATATGCTAAAGTCCTTTAGCATATCTGCGGTAACGGTTGTGGGTCTAACTACGTAATTTGGCATTATACTGCTTTCCCTGATCCTGTTGTAAATGATTCCTGTACACCTGGTACACCGTTCCATGGATGGCGTTCTGGTACACGACTTGCAGCACTTTGTGAAACGCCGCTGTTTTCTACTAGGCCATTTGGCGTTGGCTTTTCAGCAGCATCAGCACTAGCGCCACTGTTTGAGTTAACTGTTGGCGCTGTCATTTTAATAGCACTAGTTGCTTTTAAACTTAGTGAAGCATCACTTTGTACGTTAGCAACTCCAACTGAATTCATGTGCAGAGGACCATCAGTTGCAGCACGTATGCCGTCACCACCCGCCTGAATGTTAATGCCTTGGTCTGCTTGCATATTGATATTGCCTTGCGCATGGAAATTAATATCCTGTGCTGATGCAACACTAAAGCTATTCTCACTATAAATGTCAATGCAGCCAGCTGCGTTCATTTCAATATGTGTGCTACCGCCTTGGTTAGTAATAAAAATAATACCAGTACTGTCGTCAATAAGTATTTGTCCACCACCAGGTGTGCGTATACGAATGTTCTGACTACCACTGCCATCAGCTGCGCCGTCATCCATTGTTAGTACTGCGCCGCCGGCAGTTGTGATGCCCATTACTTTACTTGGACTTTCACGTCTAGCACTACTCATGCTGTGACCACGTACATAATCACCTTCAAGACCTTGTTCTGTCAACTGTGCTGCACGTGCGCTATCAGCTGGCTTTGTTTGTGGATCAGTGTCGTGTGGGTTTTGTTCAGCTACTGGCCCTAATTCACCGTCCTTGTTTTCACCACTTGCATTGCCGCCCATATTATGATTAGTTGGGGCAGAAATTAGCCCTCCCATCAATACACCCTGCGGCATACTAGGGCTAAACTGTACAACTACGTTTGTGCCAGGCGCAGGTGGCTGTGGCCACATACCAAAACTTGATGTTGATGATCCAGCATCTTCGACGTCTTGTGATGTATTTTTTTGACCTGTCTGTCCTCCCATTGGGGTCACCAAAAGAATAGTATGCTCAGTAGGAGCAGAATCAAGTGAGCCCAATTCACCTATTCTAACAGTTATGCGTCCTGTATTGTTTACATCTTCATTGTTAACAACTGTAGCAGTATACATGCCGTTTAAAACATTTGTACTTGGTGCAACTCCACGGGGCGTTGGTGTTACGTTACCTGTTCTTGTTGCCATTATCTAAATCCCATCAATCTATTTTTTACTATCTCTGTAGTCAACTGTGTTTCTTTATTGCTTGTCAAAACCTGTGTAAATTTTCCATTTTGAAATCTTGAAACGATCCTTGAAACTCTGTATACTCCGCTAGTAGCTATGTCCAATCTTCCACGATGTTGTCCAATTGTAGCTGCAACTGATTCATGTGGTAGATAATTTAAAAATATGATAAGGCTGTCTTGGGTAGCACCGAGTCTACTATTAGTAATAGATGGCTGCCCGCCGTCGACTGTTCCAGGTAATCCCATCCAAAAAGGATCACCTTTGATTGTCATATCAAAAGTCATAAAAGTACTGTTCAACAATGCTTGGTTTTCAGATTCTTCTTGCAACCTAGCAGCATCAGTAGACCCCGTCGTTTCAGATACACGCTGTCGTGTCGAACTTGCGCCTGTGTAATCGTAAACTGGTGCTATTGTTCCTACCAGTGGGCGCAATACTGAATTTCCCAAAAATCCTGCTAATGCTGCAAATGGGTTTTCTGTAGATGTCGTTTGTGGCTGAAAGTCTTGGCTAGCGTCAGTGTAACCCTCGCCACGTGACGGTTTCAGTGCATTAAAATAATTCAAATCATATGATAGATCAACATTTAATATTTCAGTATTCATACTAGTGAACAAGTAATCATATCTTTTTTTAATCATTTCAGACATGTTACTTAGAAGTATATTTTGTCGTATAGGGTCCTGCCTAAACGCTGTCTCGGCCGCTGGATTGGTATCTGGTAAAACTTCAAATGATCTAAATAATATAACGGTGTATACTAATATTTCTTTTCTTTGATTTGTATTAGAATCCGTGCGGTCGTCTTCATATTGAATATCCAAGTTAACTCGTACATATGGGAGCGGGTCAGTTGGTCTACCTTCTGCTTGTACTGCATCAAACATTTCTTGATATCCAACAGATTCCTTGGTCAATGTTTCTTTAATAAAATTTGCTACGTTAGCATTGGGACCAATAGTAAACGCTTTTTCAAGATTTGACGTATTGGCCGTTCCATCTGAGTTCTCCGACACCCCACGCAATAGTGTTGGTAAAAGGCTTGTCATAGAAGAGTCTATTACAATCCTGTGTATTTTTTGAGGGTCTGCCTGTTGTGAAGCTTCAGTGACACGTATGTTTCTTTCGTGTTGATTCAACGTACTTTCTAAATTACTTAGAAAATTGCCAACAGTTCTAGCACTAAAATTTATATCAGTTGTTGTTATTGCACGTTCTACTGCAACTCTGTTGTTTAGGTTTCCAGTTATATGATAACGAGCCCCTTCTGGACCAACTGTTGCAGTCAGACCGGTCAGTCTAAATGGGTAGAAAAATTTTCCAGGATAGGTGGCCGGCGCACTTGATCCTGATGTTCTTCCTTTAAATTCCAAACGTAATACAAATAATATATTTTGCATCGAACTTGCATTCAGAGTATTACTGTAACGTAAAAGACGGTCTGCTAACTCAAACCCCAGTGGTTCTGTTAAGTCAAAATCAATAATGCTTGTTTGTACTGCGGTTGCCGCATCATTACTGACTAGCATACTATTAAGCACCACATTGTCAATTAGATATGAAGTAGTAACACCTGACTTTGCTATAAGTATGGCTTTTCTGGTAGCTAGTGCGCCTTGATCGTTGGTTAGATACGTCATTGGGCTGTCAGACACTTCTGCCGTGACAGCATATAATGCAAAATTGTATGTAGGACTGTCCACACCGGACATCCAGTTATCTAAAGTTGTCATTATCCAAACCTTGTCGGTACTGTTATCTTCATACCACCTACAAAATCAATAATTGGATCTATAAGTGTATCAGGATTAAACTCTGCAAATACCCACCATAGTTTTGAATTTCCGTACAAGTTGTAGGCGAGTAAGTCAGGTCTATTATTAAATTTGTTTTCTATTATAATATTTGTTGTCTCAAAATCAGATGTATTAATAATTGGAGAAGTGTATATGTCCAAGTATTTGTTATTGACAATGGGTGTAATTCGATAATTACTGTCTGGTCTATATTCAGTTGCCATTAAATCCAACCTTTCAAGTTATAACCGCTTTTATACCCATCTGCGCTGAATGATGTTCTAACTTTAGTAGGGGTATATTGCGGTGTCAATTCTAAACTGACAATAAAGATACTAGGAATGGTAGACTTACCGCCAGGTACAGCTAGCGTGACGTAATCACTGTCTTCTGGCAGTGTATAACTAAAGTTCTTTATAATGACAGGAACATTATTTGCATGTAGAGTACCATACGCACTAAACACTAGCACACTTGGAGGTACCCCTGGATTAGATGTACGAGTACCAAACTCTGGCTTAGTAGCAGCTTTGAAGAAGTGTAGCGCCGCTGCACTGTATTTTGCCTCTGCTTCTGTTTGTGCAGTAAATGTACCAGTTAAACTGATGGTAGGGTTGTTTGTACTTATAAAGTAGTTTTGTTGATATACACTGTGCGTCATATCATACGTACCGTAGTTAACACTATGCCCAATTTGTATAGTTGGTGTATAAGGAAATATAACCCCCTGTTGACTTCGCAGTGGTGCCAAGATACCACCAAAGCCAGAAAATCCCGGCGCAAGTAATCTTACTTTTTGGCTACTTTCTACGCCACTACTCATTGTTTCAATCTACCTTCAATAAAGTTAAAAATCTCTTGGTCGAACTTGCCAAAAAACTGTTGGAAAACTTGCGCTTTCTTTTTTGGATCTGCATCACTAGCCATTGTGTTGCGGAAGTCTGTTGCGCTCATGCCTCCTGCTTCAACTGGCATTTTTACAAAGTATACGCGATTTTCATCAGCAGCTTGTAATTCATCTGCTGCGTCAGGCAAAGGAGCAAGTGCGCCGCCGCTCATCAAACGATCGTCATCTTTTTCACTAAACGCTAACACAACCGCAGTTTCATTTGGCTTGCGTCCTGCTAGTTCTACACTTGGGCGATATGGACTAGTGTTTAGGATATGATTTACTGGAATGCCAAACATCTTACTAATGATTGCTTTCTTCTCATCAAAACTAAAAGGATTCTTACTATAGTCGCCTGCTAGATGTTGTTTTTGCGCATCCTTGCTAAAAGTTGTAGCTATAAATACATTGTCAGCGCCAAAGCGCGACACCAGCTTTTTGTACAACGAAAAGTGTCCTTGGTGCATAGGCTGGAATCGTCCACCGTAAAATACGGTGACGTTGTTAGTTTTACTTTCAGTTATAAGGTCATGATAGCGCATCTGAGTTCTCCTGTATATTGTATTTAGTCTTAAAAAATACCGGTTGACTTATGCGTGTGCCAATGTTATATTGAAAGTTATTAGGAGAACCATAATTTATGGCAAGATCAACTACACACTACCTTTCCAATAAAGAACTATTAAAAGAAATACATAAAAGTAAAATGAGCTACTGTTGGGTTAAAGATGAGAAATACTATAACTATGATTACATCATTGTATCAACAGATGAAATTACTCCTGAATTGATGCAGCTTGCAAAAGAGAATCGTGCCGCAAGATTGCAAAAACTTGCTTATGATGCTGGAGTAATAGCATGGGAAAAGGGATTGTCAGGTAAAAAGACAAAGCCACGTTCAGCTGACTATGCGGGGGATGTAGAATCTATTGCTGATACTGATGTTGTTTTTAGACTTATGACATTTCAACATATCCCAGAAGAAAAACGCAAGACTAATCCAAAAACTGAAGCTGATAACTATTCCAAATGCAATTTTCCTCCATACAAACACATCGCAGTTGTCGACGGTGAACTAACAGAAGTTGCACGTAGTCATTGGCAGGGTGGGTTGGACAACGGTCACTTTAGCGTTGAACATGGTAAAACAAACAACCGGTTAGCAAGCATGTATATCAAGTTATGCGAACGCTACAGTATGCGCGGCAACTGGCGTGGATACACATACGTAGATGAAATGCGTGGACAAGCACTACTACAACTAACACAAATTGGGTTGCAGTTTAATGAAGCTAAGAGTCAGAACCCATTTGCGTATTACACTGCGGCAATCAATAACAGCTTTACACGTGTTCTTAACTTAGAGAAGCGTGGACAAAACATTAGAGACGACCTGTTAGAACAAGCAGGTTTAGACCCAAGTTCAACCAGACTGTTTAGTGCAGAATGGGAAGCAATGCAACGAGATAATCTAGAGTAAGAGCAGTAATACATGATGTTTGATGAAGCGGTGTTGTTCACCGATATCCACTTTGGTATGAAAAATAATAGTCGTCAACATAACGACGATTGTGAAAACTTTATAACATGGATGATTGAAGAATCACACAAGCGTGGCATTCGCAAGTGTTTCTTCTTAGGTGACTGGCACCACAACCGTGCTAGCATTAACGTTAGTACACTAAACTACACTACCAGTAATCTACAGAGATTAAATGACGAGTTTGACGAAGTCATAATGATTACTGGCAACCACGACTTATATTACAGAGAGAAACGTGAGATTCACAGTATTCCAATGGTGGATCGCTATAAGAATATTCGTATGATCAATGATGGGATCTACGAAGAAGATGGCGTTGCCTTTGTTCCTTGGCTAGTGGAAGATGAATGGAAAAGACTAAAAGAACTAAAATCGAAGTTTATTTTCGGCCATTTTGAACTTCCTAATTTTTACATGAACGCAATGGTTCAGATGCCAGACCATGGACATGGTTTGAAAGCTGAAGACATGCATCGCGCGGAAAAAGTGTTTTCAGGACACTTCCATAAGCGTCAGGAACGAGGCAACGTCATCTATATGGGTAATGCTTTCCCGCACAACTTTAGTGATGCGTGGGATGATGAGCGTGGATTGGTTTTTCTAAAGTGGGACGGTACGGTAGAATACAAAACTTGGCACGGTGCCCCAAAATATCGCAGCATTGCACTCAGCAAACTTATTGACAATCCTGACGAAATATTGTCTAATAACACTTATTGCCGCATTAGTTTAGATGTTCCTATCAGCTATGAAGAAGCTAACTTTATCAAGGAAACATTTGCAAAGCAGTACGATCTTCGTGAGATTGCACTAATGCCTAGCAAGAAGGATGACTTGTCACAGGAATGGCAAGGCAGTGGAGATATTGAGATTGAGAACGTTGACAGTATTGTGCTAACGCAACTTAAAGCTATTGAAAGCACAACTATTCGCAACAGTTTACTAATTGATATCTATAATGGACTAAACAAATAATGCTTAAAGTTAAAAATATTACTGTGAAGAACTTTATGAGTGTTGGTAACGTAACACAGGCTGTGCAGTTTGATAATGCTGGACTTACACTTGTGTTGGGTAACAACATGGACTTGGGCGGCGACGGTTCACGTAATGGTACTGGTAAAACAACTATCATCAACGCATTGAGCTTCGCACTTTACGGTAACGCACTATACAACATTAAAAAAGATAACCTTGTAAACAAGACAAACAACAAGCAAATGCTTGTAACTTGTGAGTTTCAAAAGGATGGCGTCAACTATCGTATTGAACGTGGACGCAAGCCCAACGTGTTCAAGTTTATTGTTGATGATATTGATAATACAGCCGATGGCACTGATGAAATGCAGGGCGAGGGTAGGCTAAGTCAGGAAGCTATTGAACGTGTGCTGGGTATGAGTCACACCATGTTCAAGCATATTCTAGCACTTAACACATACACTGAACCATTCTTGAGTATGCGGGCTAACGAGCAACGAGAACTTATTGAGCAGCTACTTGGTATTACACAACTTAGTGAAAAGGCTGATATTCTTAAAGAACTCGTTAGAAATACTAAAGACGCCGTTCAGGAAGAAACATATAAGATTCGTGCTATTGAAGAAGCAAACGAACGTATTGGCGGTACTATTAAAGACTTGGAACGCCGTCAACGTGTTTGGGTTTCTAACAAAGAAAAAGCTATTGTTGATTTGGGTATTGAACTACTAGCACTGGAACATATTGATGTTGATGCTGAATTAAAAGCACATGCTGCGTATGATGTTTGGCAGGATCGCAAAACACAGTACGATACACTTACGAGTGAAATTGCAAAACTTACTACTGCTAAAGAGCGTGAAACAAAACGTCTACTTAAGGCAGAAGAAGATTTGTCAGCAGCACTTGAGCATAAATGTTATGCGTGTGGACAAGAGTTACATGATGAAGCGCATGATAAAATCGTTGCAACAAAAACTGAACTCGTTGCAGAATCACGTGGAATCGTTGCAGAAATAGAGGAATCGTTACATGATTATATTTCCGGACTTGATCTCATTGGTGATATTGGGCCTGCTCCAAGACTCCACTACAACACTGTACAAGAAGCATACGAGCACCAAAGCAAACTAAGTAAAATTAAAACAGATATTGAACGCAAGGAAGCTGAAGCTGATCCATATGAGGAACAAATTCAGATTATGCGTGATACTGGATTGCAGGAAGTTGATTGGAACGAAGTTAACCGTTTGGACGATTTAAAAGAACATCAGGAATTCCTGCTTAAACTGTTAACAAGTAAAGACAGCTTTATACGCAAAAAGATTATTGAACAAAACTTGAGCTTCCTAAACAGTCGCTTGGAATACTATATTACTAAACTTGGACTTCCACATGAAGTTCAATTCCAAAGCGACCTAAGCGTAAGCATTACACAGCTTGGACAAGACTTGGACTTTGATAACCTTAGTCGTGGTGAACGCAACCGTCTGATCCTAGGACTTAGCTGGGCTTTCCGTGATGTATTTGAAAGCATGAACCATCCTGTTAACTTGATGTGTATTGACGAACTAGTTGACAGCGGCATGGATACGGTTGGTGTTGAAAGTGCGCTGGGCGTTCTCAAGAAATTGGAGCGTGACCGCAGCAAGAGTATCCTGCTCATTAGTCACCGTGACGAACTTGTTGGGCGTGTAAATAATGTATTACAAGTTACAAAAGAAAACGGCTTTACGACATTTAATACAGAGATTGAGGTTATTGATGCATGACCTCAATCTTTAAAAAAACAAATGCTTATTATCATTATAAATTAAATTATTTCTTTCACTATACAACAAAATTTCATTTCTCAAATTGGCCTCTTCTTTATTCCACAACTCTTCTTTTTCAAAACAAGCAAAAAACTCTTTCCATACTCCCCAATCAATATTTTTAAATAGATCTTCCCAATAGAAAACATTTTTTATATATTTTAAATGATTAGGACTTTTAGTATACCATTTATAATTTTCAAATACCTGCTGTTTTCCTTTTGATATTCTAAACATGTCTTCTGCTGTTAGCGTTGGATCTGAATGAATATGCTTTATAGTACACAGCGTAAGTATTTGTTCCATTGAGTCAACTTCACGTGGTTCGATTGCTACTATTTCATAATTAGGAATATGAACATCGAATTCCGCCAAGTAATATGGATCATGAAAATTACACACATATGGTTTACTATCAATAAAGCTAAAATCTAATTTCGATAACAACTCATTATGTATTTTTAATTTGAGATCAAAATCAATTTCCTTAGCTGACGCATCCCTATCAACAAAATTATAAGAATTAATAAAAAAATCAAAGTAAAAAGCAAATAGACCCATTTTAGAAATTATAGAGATATCTTTAGATATAGAAGCATACTCAGCATTGAATATTTTTTTATATTCTATCATTGTACTCATATTATCTTTCAAAAATTGTTCAGTTAACAATCTATGTTGTGAGTTGTTTTTAACTTCAGATATACAGTATAAGTTAGCAAAAAATTCATTATGAGGCAAAATTCTAAAATTATCTCTATAATTGTAATAAAGCAAGTAAAAAAGAAAGTTCCTACCCACCCCAGGAGATGCTATAAGATCTTTTCTAAAATGCTTGAACGGATGTAATATCATAAAGGTATTTAATAAAAGAAGATAATTATATAATATGAACAAACAAGAAGATGATGTTGACATTGATATTAATGATGCTATACTGATAAAAGGTATAGGATATTCTTATGCTTCAATATCATACGATAAAGGCGATAAGATAACGTCTGTTCGTCGTATTGAAAATAAAGAGCTATGGGACATACCCGTGGACTTATACTCAACGAAAGTAAAAAATTTGTTGGCAGTAGATATACTGCAACAACTTAAAAAAATAATATATGACAAGCAAGAGTAAAAACAAAGGCAAAGGATTTGAACGTGATGTTTGCAAAATCCTAGGCAAAATATACGGTGACAATTTTGAACGTGTTCCACATAGTGGAGCGTTTGTCGGCGGCGTCAATGCTGCACGTAAGAGTACACTTACGGAAAATCAAATCAAGGCATTTAAAGGGGACATCATTCCACCTGATCACTGGAAGCACTTCAACTGTGAGTGTAAAAATTATAAGGATTTCCCCTTCCATCATTTACTACAAAATAAATCAATTCCATTACTTGAATCCTGGCTTGAACAAACACTAGACGCACACGACAACAGAGATATTGATCTACTTTTTATGAAGTTTGATCGCAAAGGCATATATTTGGCATTTCCAAAAAGACACAAAACCAAATTCTACTTAGACAGGCACATTACATATCAAAGCGAAAATCATGGCCACTGGACAATTACATTCTGGGAAGACTTTAAGTCTGTATCAGTTAACACGCAAGCTATAGAAACAATGGCTATTAAAGGCACCGATTAACCCCCCCCAATACTATTAAAGGCTACTACAAACTAGACATAAGGTTGGCACGCCAGTAATCAGTGCCGCGAATCCGTTCTGATGTGAGACGGTATGCAAATGGTTTATCTAGTTAACCGCTTCAACAGACTATCCCTGGTGACGTCAGGGACGCCTTAAGCACACTGCTTCTGTTGTCGTAATGGTTTTTAAAAGATCAAGCTCTATTGACACTAATATCTTGAGGGTAACTGGATATGCTGATACCATGGCATCCGGTGGTCCTGCGCTGTTTAGACGCATCGTAATAGGAGGTACAGCTCAACCGCCTCTCCCTGTAGTAAGGTTATGTTATGGTAATGTGGGCGTTTGCGAGGCATGGGAAATTTTCCTAACTTACAAATTTCATTCACACTTTGGCCTGTATCGGGCTTAGTGTGAATGAATACTCAGCGGGAAGAATATAATATAAGATTAAAGTATTATAACGTTAGATATGATATATGATCAGTATTAAAGATTTATAAACATTCAACAAATTAATCGAAGATTAATGAAGTTGAAATTGCTCGAAGAGCAATTGATACGATTAATAAATATCTTTAGCATAATATTACTTTTGGTGATAATTATGACTGATAGAAAGATAATCCCAATGACATTTGAAGAGTTTTGTCAGGCCTTCCTAAAATGGTCTGAAGAAATTATCGAAGCAAAAAAATTCGATGGTTTTCCTATATGTCCATATGCTAGACATGCACGATTGAACAATCTGGTACAGTTTATAGATGCACGTGAGAATGTTTCAGATCTAAACAAATTTGATAAAGAAAAATATGAAATAGGAGTTGCTTGGCTAGGTGATAATAATGAATCACTTGTTACTACTGAAAAATACTGTGAATACCTTTCAGAACTACACCCAGGACTATTATATTTTACAAGTACCCCGCAGAGTGGTTATTTTGCAAAAAATTTCACCAATTGTGTCTTTATACAGCTTAAAGATGATATTTTAGAAAAACGAGGACAACTGCATAACACAAAATATTATGAGAGTTGGCCAGCTGAATATTATAAAGCTATCACAGGACAAGACAAATTATCTTGATTTGCGTGATTTCTGCATAGCTAAACTACGTTCCTCATTACGTTTATTGATTGTTTCAATAAGTATACGTATTGCGGGGACTGGCATAGTCATCACATCTTGATAGCTTATAGCGCCCCCACTATGTAGTATTAGATCTGTATATGATGTTTCAGTAGCATCATGATCTTTGTTATAACGCTCTATTATTTTTTCAATAGCCTGCGGCTGACTAGTGGAGATCAGCCTACGAAAAAATTTGCAATATCTAAATCAACATCAGTTGACCAGCCATGTCCGCAATGTTGACATGTGGCTTTAAAATTTGTATCAATCGCTGGTTCTGAAAGTTTTTCAACTAGAGCTTTAATCTGTTCGTAATCAGATTTTGTGATTGATTGTAACCATTCACCAATTGTCTCTGCATCAGAAACAGTTTCTCCCGCAGCAGGAGTAACTGATGTAATAGAATTTGCTACTAGTTTAATTGTTAGTTCTGCCAATTCCACAAAAGTGCGGCCAAATATCTCGCCCCTCTGATCTTCTTCAATATCAGCTGAAATTAAACTTTCAATCATTTTCTTTTGTTTTATTTGTTGAATTTGCAACAGTGTTCTGTCTTTAAGATTATATGGCTTTACATCTACCTTAAAACCTTTTTCAAGAACAACGTGATCATCTATTTTAATTTGCCTTGCTGATGCAAGTATCCTATTAGCATCAACTGCTAACATGTTCATTTCAGTACACGCTGGACATTTGATGTCAACATTTAAATCTTTGCCATACGTTGCTTGTCTGATAGCTAGCAGAATAACCAATAAGTCATTTACTGGGACAGATTCAGGATTCATAATATCAGGGCAACAGCTACGAATAATAGCAGTAGTTGCTTCACCGTTGAACAAGGCGTCTGGCGTCTTTGTAATCAATTCATCTCTAGCAGTCATAGCATATACTGCCAAGTCGCCATCCACACTTAATTTTGGTTTAGGGTCATAATACTTTCCGCCACTTGGTAGAGTGACGTATAGTGAAGGCTTTCTATAAGCCTGAATTAGTGGGTTAGACATAGGGGTTTTCTCCAAATAAATACTATAAGTATTTGCATTATAATATATTTATGCCATTATATAGGTAGTTAATTTTGAACATTGAGAAAGAATTAAAACGTATTCATCAACAATACAAGTGGGCTAGCGAGCAGACTTTGGAAAAAGCCATGCGAACAGTTGGTATGAATACTGCTCAAGTTAAAAAAGCTATCGATTCAATGCAAAGACAGGGTGATAACGCTCAAGATTTGCTGAAATTGATTAAAAATGAAAAATCAACAATTGATAAATTAACTTCAAATGTAAAGAGTATAAATGAAGTTATAAAAACCAAAATATATGAGAGTGATGTAAATCCTATTAAGGCAACTGCTGAATTAGTAGAAATGGCCGCCGGCGGCATCGCTAATTTCGGTAGTTCTAGTAATACAGCAATGGGCGCAGTACCATCTACATTGCAGCGTTTAGGAGGAGTAACTACTGGAGTCGCAGGTGTTACCGCCGCTACTGCTGGTGTATTAGCTATATACGGTGAAATTTTTAGTGAACAGGAAAAAGTTCTTCGCGCAGGTATTGACATGGGCGTTTCAATGGATCCTGACAAATATACAGAAATGGCAGATACATTTGCTAATCTAGGCCAATCAATAAATGAAATATTTGCTGGTTACAGACGACAGATGCCTATGTTAGCAAATCTTCCTGGTACAGCAGGCGACAACTTAATCAAGTTTGCTAATTTCGCCAATGTTATAAAAAGTGATAATGCATTTCCTGATTTTGGTTATACGGCTAGGCAAGTTATGAGAAGGCTAGTGGACGAAGCAGAGATTGTCAGACGATACGGTGGACTAGCAGATATCAATAGTCAGTCTGAACGTGTATTGTACGATAGATTTATTAAAAGTTCTGTTACAGCTACTACTATGGCTGATCTTCTTGGTGTTAAACGTGATGATCTATTAGAAAGAAGACAAGAGGCCGCACAAGACATAGACTTTACAGTAGCAGTGAGATTTGCGCAATCTGATATAGTTGAAAGATTTGGACAGATCGCTTATGATAATATAATTGATTTTCAAACAAACGTAAACACTGTCTTTGGTACTATTTTTGATGGTAAGTTTGCTAATGAAACAACAAGTCTAATGACACGTGCTATAACTGACCAAAATTTTGGCGACGTGATGGCAAACATGAGTCCTGAATTAAATCAAATTTTAAATTTGATGGGAAACAATGTTAAAGAACAATACGTAGCAATGATTCAATCAGCAGTTCGTGGAAATTTAAGTGGAGTTGACGCTGACTTAGCTATACAAGGATTCATACAATCAGTTGCACAATCTACCCCTATAGAATCTATAGGTAACATATCTGATCCCATAATACAGGAAGTTATGGAAATGCAAGCACAGGCACGTATTGCTCCTGAGGCATATTTAAATGCTACGAGATCATCACTTGAACAACATCGCAACAACGTTGCAGCATATACAGAATCAGCTGACGGTATTGTAGATGGCATGGATAGTATACGTAGAGCGTTTTTACAGATATCAAGAATCGCGGCCCCAGGGTTTAGTACTACTGGCACAATTGTTGGCGGATTTGGCGACACTATATTATGGTTGACAGATGTTATTGGGCTAGTATTGGGTCCATTGGTTAATTATGATCCAATAACTGATGATGAAGGCACAACAGGTACACCAATAGCACCACCTAGACCTAGATGGTGGCAAAATAATGGATTTATATCAACTAGTCCTAGACACCCGCAGCGAGTTTGGGACAGTCAGTATGGTGAATACTTTGAATCAGATGGTACACTTCGAGCAGGCGCTGACCCTTACGCCGCCGCTGCCGCTGTAGCACTTGGTCCAACGGGCGCAATGAGCGCAACGTTAACTGGTGTCGCTACTGATCCAGGCGCAGGCGGGACATTAAAAAATGGTAGATTGACTCCTGGAGAATTACAAGCAGTCACAGGAGGCGGTAGACTTCGCGTAGGAGCGGCTGATGCGTTTAATAGAATGGTTGCTGCCGCCGCGGCAGATGGTGTTACCATACAGGCAAGTTCAACGTACAGAGACTATGAACGCCAACTACACCTCTGGAATACATCAACTAGACCGCTTTCTGAAAGACGTAGATGGGTAGCATATCCAGGCGGATCAAACCACGGATGGGGTCTTGCATTTGATGAAGGTACAATATATAGACAGCATGAAGCAGCCCCACAATATCAGTGGCTTCGCCAGCATGGCATGGAATATGGTTTCTATCAACGCATGGCACATGAAACTTGGCACTGGGAATATACCGGTGTACCTGGCACAACTGATGTTACTACTGCTGACCCAGATGCTTCAGCTATTCCGACCGCCACTGCACCCGCAACAGTGCCAGAGCCAACAGTTGAAACATTTACTGAACCACCGGTCACACCTGCCGTTCCTCCAGTAATCCCCGCTAGAGATGATGGCGCAGTACAACCAAGCACTACTGATGCTACAGTTGATCCTGTGGTTGAAGAATTACTTGAAGAAGAATTAGAGTCAGCATCAGTCGTTGAAAGAGCATGGGCATCTATTAGATCATTTTTCGATGATGAAGCAACGAATGAAAGGGCCGGTCAATAATGGTATCCCCTATTGAAAATGCAGTACTTACACTCGATGCTTCATATCCATGGGCAAGAGAAGCTACACTTGACAAGGTATTTGCACATGCAGTTAAAGCTAATTTATTGATAAATCAAGCCATTGTTCAAATGGGTAAGGGCAATGACATTACTGATGATATTGTTAACGCATTTAACAAGGAACGTAACAGTGCGTTGACAGGTATATTAAAAAAATCGTCTGATGCATTTTTAAAAAGTATTGGAGGTATAGGCAGAGATACAAATCCTCTTTCTACAGTCGCCAACATTGCTGAAGATTTTGCTTGGGCATTACAGGAATCATCTAGTGATTTAGCTAGAAATAGATTCATTAGAACACTTGCTCCTAATGTTTCTAGAGCAACTGTTGTTGTTGGTGCTGCAATTGCAGGTACTTTTACAGTAGAACGCATGATAGCAGAGTATGCAAGTGAACAAGAAAAATCATTGAGAGCAATGATAGGACTTGGCATTGTTGCTAGTGATTTAGAATTATACACGGACTTTAGAGAGTCAGCGGCGAAATTAAGTATGAGCCTTGGTGTCATGGTTGAAACACTACAGGAATACAATATGACGCTGGCGAGATTAAGTGGAAATACTGTTGACGGTTATACCCAATTTTTAGATTTTGCCAACAATGTAGATAACGGATCAGCAGGAATAGCAGACTTTGGATATAGCGGACAACAACTTGCTAGAAGATTAGCTGAAGAAGCACGTATATTAACAAGATCAGGACAGATAGATAGTCTTAATAATAATGCCAGATCGAAGATAGCAGATAGTTTTCAACGTGTAACAGCGTTTGCTATTGGTATGGCAAACGCCACTGGTATTGAGAGAGACAAACTATTAGAAGCACGTGCTACTGCTCTTAACGAAACATCTCACATTTTATCTATCAATAAATTTGCAAGTCTATTGATAAACGACCAAAATGGAAATGCTGTGAGACGTAGTGAAATGGCATATGGTGAACTTGCACAAGTGGGCGAAATGCTAGGCCCTGATATGGCAAAGATGTTACTGCAATGGGTTGACAGAACACAATATGACATCGATGTTAACACTACTGCTATAGATAACATTGAACAGACGTTATATGACACCTTATCATTCTTAGGCCCTGACGCTGTGGGAATATTTGCTAGCATTGTTGAAAAAACAGCATTTGGACATTATGAAAATCCTGGTGAGTTGTCTTATGATTTTCAGCAATCATTATTATATCTCAGGGAATCACGCCCAGATTTCAGAGTAACATTTAATGAAACAACATTAGCATCTGGGCACGTAAGAGATATGGCGTGGCTCGCCGCAGAAGAATTTATGAGTGCATCTCAATCACAATTAAACTTTACGCCTGAACTAGTTGCTAAGGAAACAACTACAGCAGGCGCAGCTATACAAGGAATTGATGATGCACGTGAAGCAATGTTGCGTGTTTACACTATACTAGCACCTAACTTTGAAACAACAGGTAGCATGGCCAGTACGTTTGGTGATAAATTATCTTCATTACAGGATATCTGGAGTGATATATTTGATGTATCAGAAATAACTGTGACTACGAGGCAGGATCGTGCTGAAAGAGCGAGACAGGATCGTATAGCAGCACAGTCATTTTTGCAAGGTAAAACTGATTTATCATATGATGAAGCAGTACGATTGACACAATCAATGTATGAACAGACTGGCGTTACCGGAAGTGGGTTTACGCCCGGAGTTGCAGGGATAGTTTCAACATCATCCGGCGCCTCCGGAGGTGGGTATGCGCCTATTAGTGTTAATTCAAACCAACCATGGGCACAAGATAGAGAATTTTTAGCAGAAGTAGACAGAATATCACAGCGTTTTGGGTTCAATCCAAATGCGCTGTTGGGACTTATGGCTTCTGAAAGTGGAATTAATCCGCAAGCTAGAAATCCAAATGGAGGAGCCACAGGGTTAATACAGTTTATGCCTGCAACTGCACGAGGCTTAGGTACAACTACAGATGCTTTAATTCAAATGAACCGTGCGCAGCAAATGGTTTGGGTTGAAAAATATTTTGAACAATACGCAAGCGGTTTAGCCGGCGCAAGTGCAGGAAAGCTATATGCATATGTATTCTTACCTGGCAGAGCAAGAAGAGATGTGTTAACAAGTCGAGGTGAAAACTACTATAATCAAAACGTTGGCTTAGATATGAACCGCGATGGTGCAATAACTATTTCTGATCTAGATGTGAGAATTGCGGAACATGCAAGACAGCGAGGAATTGATTTATCCTCGCCAACTATACCAGTAGCAGAAGTTAATCCCACGGCGCCTGTTGAAGGAGACGGCGCCATTCCGCCAACAGATAGGGAAATTCCAGGACCTGTCGACAGAACAGATGCACCTGCACTCCCAAGTACTGCTGAAACACCCACGACAGCCACACCAACAGTACCAACAGTACCAAGTATCCCTTCCACTGCTGATCCTGTAATGGATGATGATATTGCTGTGACACCCATCACACCTACGATTCCAGCGGTAACTCCTGCCGCTGATAATGTACCAGAAGTTAGAATAAATACAGATGAGAATGATCTTGAAGAAGAAACTGTTAGAGAATTAAGAGACGTAGATGCTGAAATACTTGAAGCATCACGTAGATTAACAGATACGGCAGGTACTGACGAATTGGTAGAAAGAACAATTAGATAAATGGCATCAGACACTAATAATATTATTCTGCCAACTGGTGAAACGATTGCTATACCAGCATGGGCTAGTGAAACTGCACTTCAAGCATTAGTTGCGCAGATGCAGCTCAGTAATGATATTGATAAAAAATTAATTGAAGTTGTAAAAGGCAACGCTGTTGATACTACAAGTATAAGTCAATCTGTCAGAGACGCTTTTAAGAAATTAAGAGAGCGCCGAGAAAAAGATGCGGATGAAGAAAATAAAAGAACCCAACAAATAACGAAAACACTTGCAAAAAGCACATCAGACATTGTTGGAAAATTTAGTAACACTGAAACACCTCTTAGTAACTTAGTTGATGCAGCAAAGACAGCAAGTGCTGGATTTGGAAAAACTTTAACTGGATTAAAAGATTCCAGAGGAGCGTTTGGCGCTCTAGGTAAAACACTAAGCAATTGGGCTCCTGGTGTAGAAGCATTGGGCGATGCCGCGTTTGGTTGGTTAGGTTTCAATGCTGCAAAGATTGAACAATTCGCTAAAGCACAAGAAGCAATGATAAACGCTGGTGTGGTATTCAATCAAGGTGCAGCTACATATGAAGATTTATATACTACGGCCAGAGAAGGCGGTATTACATACACACAACTAGCTAGTATTGCGGGTGAATATGGGCAAACACTACAACTGTTTGGCGGCGGCGTTTCTAGAGGTACACAGATCTTTACTGAAATGTTCAGAGATGTAAACAGAGCCGCTAATGATTTCGGCGACTTTGGCATGAGTAACGAACAAATGGCGAAAGCGTTTGCTGACTATATATCAGTAGCACGTAGCACAGGCGAAGTCAACAGAAATACAAACAATGCGCAGGTAAAACTACAGAATGGATTCAGAGACTTAATGCTAGAAACTGGTGCATTGGCTAGTTTAACCGGTAAAAGTCGTGATGAATTGCTACAAGCACGTGCCGCTGCACTTAGTGCCCCGCAAGTTTCAGCTGCACTTCGTAGAATGGAAGAAACGTACGGTGAAGATAATAGATTCAGTGAAGGTGCCAGAGCAGTATTAACACAGTTAGCATATGGACAAGACCAGCTTGGCAGCTTAGGAACAATATTATCAAATGCAATTGGTTCTGAATTAGCAACAACTGCTGATCATATTGAAGACTTTGATGTGCGTGATGCACTGATTGGTATGGGTGGCGAAGCGACTACTATGATGCAAGCACTGCAATCAGCAGGATCTCCAGTATTAGATCAAATTAACGACGCTATTAGAACTGGCCAAGTTGCTGGCGGTGACATAAACAAATTTATTTTAGAAGCAGTTAGGGCCGCAGGTCAAAATACTGCAATCATGGCACAGGGTGCGGGAGATGCATTAAGCCCAATTAATCAAGCATTGATTGAATTAAGAACAGCTAGTACGTTACTTGACACTGACATGGGAAATTATTTAGACATGTCAGAACAACAAACTGTCGCCGCACTTGAGCAATATAAGCGAGATATAGAAGAAGCAGGTGAAACTACTGAAGGATTTAATGATGCAACTATGGCAGTTCTTGCAGCACAGGATGCTTTAACTGTTCCATTAGATTTTGCAGGTGATGCAGCAGATTCTCTTGGTAGAGCAATGTTAGCAGGCGTTGAAGCGTTTGAAGATCTAATAAACCCAAGAAGAGAAGAACCAATTGCTGAATCAGTCACACAGTCTGAATTTACTGCCGCAGCAAATTCTAGACTAGCAGCCACACCACCGACAATGGGGGGTGATCCTGCATGGGACCGCGCAATGTCTGAAGTAGATCGCCCATCGGATTTTGATAGAGCGTCACTTGAAGACATAGGTATTAATATTTCTGATTTAACTCCTAAAGAACATCCCAATTATCCTGGATCAGGAATGATGGTATATGATTTGAATGGATATCCTGATTCTTTATGGCCGGGCAACCGTCGATATATGTTTGCTGATGGATATACCCCTGGTAGATATTCAGGTGGTAGTGTGTCCGCAAATATGCCATATGTCGTTGGTGAAAATCGACCAGGTGGTTTAGGTGAATTATTTGTTCCTGATCAATCAGGTTTTATTTTATCACATGAACGTACATCAGAAATGATACAACAGCGTATTAATTCAGTACTTGGATTAGCAAATGCATTTAACACACTTCAAGGATCAATACCAAACATAGAACAGACAGCAATGCAATTATCTAATTTAACTGCTGGTTTAGGTAATATGATAAACTTTGGTGGGAATGATACTAGTTCTGTTTCGAATAATATCAATGCATCTATAGCACCAATAAGTATATCTGAAGAACCAGTTGGTGTTCGTAATGAAAGACCGAGACAAATTAATACAACTACGCCAGCTGAAACAGAAAATGAACGTAATTCAGCAGGTAGTGAATCTATAAATGATCAAATAAAACAAATAACAGAAATAAAACGTAGAAATCTTGCAATTATGCAACATCTTGAAGACATAATGAAGCGTTATAGTCGTAGATCTGATCCACTGCGAGCATAATTATTTTTTGCTAAATACACTATAATTAAAGGTATACCCCTGATGAGCTGGAAAAAGCATTTTACAAAATACGAGCCTAGTAATGGGATTCGTGCCAAAGCAAATAGATGGCAAAGTTGGTTGCCTGAGGTTTACTCAGGACAGCCCAATCGTGTTGAGCGTTATACACAGTATGACCAAATGGATATGGATAGTGAAATTAATGCTGCATTAGACACTATTGCTGAATTTTCTACACAAACAAATCCAGACACCCGCCTACCTTTTGAAATACATTATAAAGATGATGCAACAGAAAGCGAAGTAAATGCTATCTCAACAGCATTAAATCAGTGGTGTAATATCAATGATTGGGAACGCAGAATGTTTGGGGTATTTCGAGCAGCAATCAAATACGGAGACCAGTTGTTTATTCGTGATCCAGAAACATATAAACTTATCTGGGTTGATCCATCAGATGTAAGCAAAGCCATTGTCAATGAAAGCAAAGGCAAAGATATTGATCAGTATATGATGAAAAATATTAACCTAAATCTGACAGATTTGGTTACTACTGATACCAAAAAGCTGAACAACATGGCTGGTGCTGGTTCAACATCATTTACAACAGCAATGTCAGCACAATCAGGTGTTTATCAGGGCGGGTATAGTTCAAATAATACTGAGTATGCAGTTGATGCGTCACACGTTGTTCATATTGCTCTAACTGACGGGATGAGTGCTAATTGGCCATTTGGCAATAGTATCTTAGACAGCATTTTTAAAGTATACAAGCAAAAGGAACTACTGGAAGATAGTATTATTATCTATCGTGTTCAACGTGCGCCAGAGCGCCGTGTGTTCTACATTGACGTTGGTAACATGCCAGCACACAAAGCAATGGGTTTTGTTGAGCGTGTTAAGAACGAAGTACACCAGACACGTATTCCAAATAAAACAGGCGGTGGCACAAATATTATTGATGCAGCATACAACCCATTAAGTATTATGGAAGACTATTTCTTCGCTCAAACCGCAGAAGGGCGTGGTAGTAAAGTTGAAGTGTTGCCAGGCGGCGACAACTTGGGTGAGATTGACGACCTAAAGTATTTCAACAACAAACTAATGCGTGGTTTACGTATTCCAAGTAGCTATCTACCAACAGGTCCAGAGGATGGTACGGCAACATATCAAGACGGTAAAGTAGGAACGGCACTTATTCAGGAATTCCGTTTCAGTAAATATTGTGAGCGACTACAGTTAGTTCTACAGCCAAGTTTAGATAAAGAATTTAAACGTTTCCTTAAACACAAAGGTATTGAAATTCCAAGTAGTCTTTTTGACTTACACTTTACTGAGCCACAGAGCTTTAGTCAGTACCGTGAGATTGAAATTGAAGCAGCACGTGCCAGTGTATTTGGTAGCCTTGAAGGTGTTGGTTACCTAAGTCGTAGATTCCTATTCAGCAAGTACTTGGGCTTGAATGAAGATGAGATCAAAGAAAACGAGCGTCTATGGAAAGAAGAAAATGGCGATCACGATGGATCAGATGGTTTTGATGCCAAGGGAGAACTAGGTGGTCTAGGTGTCCGCGCTGGAGATGTTGAGGGATTTGAACCAACAGAACTTGATACTGGCGAGGAAGGCGGCGATGATCTTGGGGGCGACCTAGATATTGAAGCAGGTGGTGAATCACCACTTGGTGGCACCGCAGGGGGTACAGATAATGAGATTTAAAGAAGTAGATAACGGAACACGCAAAGCAGAAGATGATGAGTATGGCACTTGGAAAATTGATGATACTCGACGTCCTAGACTAACACTAAAGCATATTAATAAAATGCGTAATAGTCGTGAAATGAAACGTGCTGAACATCAAAAAGAAGTAGAGCAATTTAAGGATATGTATAGTCCTGGAGATACTGAATAAAACGCTTATTTTATGAATAAAATCTAAGACTATAATCAAAATCGCGGTTTTAACCGCATTTCGCTATGGTCTTAACCAAAGCGTCTTAAATAATAATGTTATAACCCACACCTATATAGAAAAGGAGATTTAACAATGAGAGCTCAAGATCGTTATACAAAGATCATTGAAAGCCTAGTGAACGGTGATTCAGCATCAGCTGAAGATCTACTACATGAGGCTTTTGTTGAAAAAGCTCGCGAGATCTGGAGTGATCTTGTTGAGCAAGATGAAATCGTTGAAGATGACATCGCAGAAGAAGAATTAGAAGAAGCATTTGGCGATGAAGAATCAGATGACTTCCTAAACGACATTGAAACAGCAGACGAAGAAATCGAAGCTGAAGAAGCATTCGGTGAAGCTGAAGATGAAGATGAAGGCGAACTAGACGCAGACATGGAACTAGCAGCAGATGACGGTTTCGACGCAGAAGGCGACGACAGCGGTGACATCGGTGATGCTATCACAAGTGTTGAAGATGCGCTAGCTGACCTAAAAGCAGAATTCGCAAAGCTAATGGGCGACGACATGTCAGATGATGAAGATGGCATGGACGACGATATGTCTGGTGACATGGACGACATGGACGACATGGACATGGGCGATGACGAAGAAGATGAAGAAGTTGAAGAAGAATTTACTTTTGAAGCTGACGAAGAAGAACTAGAAGAAGAAGCTGAAGAACTAGAAGAATCAGCTGAACTTAAAAAAGTAGGTAAAGACAGAGCAATCCATCCGGTTGAAATGCCAGCAGGCGATGACGGCAAAGCATCACCAGTTAAAGGTAAACCAGCAATGGGCGGTTCACTACTAAACACAGGACATGCTAAAGAAGCAGGTCGTC
>Ga0102819_1000013_pt1 | contig 72137 bp, 58 predicted proteins | sample ColrivemetaGS689_FD_78191 | JGI IMG/M metagenome (GOLD analysis project Ga0102819, IMG submission 78191) | Estuarine microbial communities from the Columbia River estuary - Ebb tide non-ETM metaG S.689 | ecosystem: Environmental > Aquatic > Marine > Intertidal zone > Estuary | place: USA...
CCATGGAAGACATCGCGACCAAAGTAGGTTCACAAGACATGCTCAAAGAAGCATTGGCTATGATCAATGTCGTGCCAAATCCTTACTATGCATTCTCTGAATATGAGCGTACTCGCTTAGATACAAAAGTGAAAATTGTAAACCTTCCTGAGGTTTGTACGGTACGTATCTATACTGCAAACGGTAAATTGGTAAGATCCTTTAAAAAGGATAGTCCACAGACTTATATTGATTGGGATTTAACAAACCATAAAGCAATTCCAATTGCTGGAGGTATTTATCTCATTCATGTTGATGTGCCAAATGTTGGTGAACGCGTCTTGAAATTCTTTGGCGGAATGCGTCAAGCGGATTTACAAGGTATTTAATGATAGAATAGTTGAAAGCTATGAAAATGACATTCAAACAAATTGTACTTAGTGCGGGCTTAATTTCCTCACTTACTGCTCTAGCAGGTAACGAAGACCGTGTAGGTTCTGCAGGCGCTTCTCAGTTGTTGGTCAACCCTTGGGCTAGATCTTCTGCAATCGGTGATGCTTCATATGCCAATAGTAATGGTTTAGAAGCGACCTATATGAATATTGCGGGTCTTGCATTCACAGATAAGACACAATTAAAATATAATTTCTCTAACTGGATGGGTTCTGCAGGAATAGCGATGAATGGTGCTGGCTTGGCACAACGCATCTCTGATTCTGAAGTATTTTCAGTTAGTGTACAGTCTATGAATTACGGTGATATTCCAATCACTACAGTAGCCAATCCTGAAGGGAATATAGGATTCTTTTCTCCACGGTTTAATATTTTTAGTGTAGGATATGCCAAGGAATTTTCATCATCTATTTATGGTGGTATTAATTTTAAAGTCATTTCTGAAAGTATTTCAAACCTAAAGGCTAACGGTATTGCGATAGATGCAGGAATTCGTTACGTATCTGGTGAACAAGACCAACTTAAATTCGGAATCACGCTAAAGAATGTAGGTCCTGTCATGCGCTACAAAGGAGATGGTTTGGCTCAACAGGTTACCTATGTAAGTACAGGATATAATGCTTCATTGGAAGAGCGTTCTGCTACTTTTGAATTACCTTCACTCTTAGGAATAGGGGCATCTTATGATTTCATTTTTAATGAGAGCAACAAATTGAATTTGGCTATGGGCTTTACTGCAAATTCATTCATGAAAGATCAGTATCGTGTAGGCTTGGATTACGGTGTTTCTAAAGATAACATGGCATTCAACCTAAGAGCTGGATTCTGTTATGAAGATGGAATGTTCAATGAAGAGACCAAATCAAGTGCTTTTAGTGGTCCTTCAGCAGGTTTCTCCATTGATGCATTAGTGGGTGACAACCAAAATGCGCTTGGTTTAGAATACGCTGCACGTTTTGCAGGTGTTTTTGGCACTATTCATACCATCGGTGCTACTATTAGCTTAAAATAATTTTTCTAACTTTGTTAGGTACAAGAGAGCTCTGTAAAGGGCTCTCTTGTTTGTTTCCATAAATCGTATAGCATGTCAAATATCAATTACTACACTGCAGAGGGCTTACAAAAATTAAAGGATGAACTACATCATCTAAAGACCGTACAACGTCCATCCATATCAGAACAAATCGCAGAAGCGCGAGATAAAGGTGATCTATCTGAAAATGCAGAATACGATGCGGCTAAAGAAGCGCAAGGAATCCTAGAAATGAAGATTTCAAAAATGGAAGCAATCATTTCTAATGCTCGCCTTATTGACGAAACCCACATGGATAATAGCAAAGTCTATATCCTTTCAAAGGTTCAAATTAAAAACCCGTCGAATGGTATGGAAATCGAATATACGCTAGTTGCTGAAAATGAAGCAGATATTAAGTTGCGTAAGATTTCTATAGAATCTCCTATTGGAAAGGGATTGTTGGGCAAGAAAGTTGGTGACATTGCTGAGATTCAAACTCCAGGAGGAATCATTCATTTCGAAATAATCTCAATTTCTCGATAGTGCCAAGTTTGTTTTCAAGAATTATTGCTGGTGAAATACCCTGCCATAAGGTGGCAGAGAATGAGGAGTTTTTAGCATTTCTTGACATCATGCCTTTAGCAAAAGGTCACACCCTAGTTATTCCAAAACTGGAAACAGATTATATTTTTGACCTTGAAGATGAGCATTACCAACGTTTATGGCTTTTCTCAAAAAAAGTAGCTGCACAACTACGGGCTCAGATTCCATGTAAAAGAATTGGTGTGAGCGTGATAGGACTTGAAGTACCTCATGCACATATACATCTCATCCCACTTCAAGATATTGAAGACATTAATTTTAGTAAGCCAAAAATCGCGGCTGACTCACTGGAGTTAGCTGATTTGGCAAGAATTTTGTTTGATTCTAATTTTCAATAATTACTTGATGAGATTATTATCTTTTTTAGTTTTCACCCTTACAATTGGGTTGCATTTTGCGCAGCCTATGCGAATCTTGTTCGTAGGAAATTCTTATACACATTACAACAATATGCCAAAGCTTTTTGAGCAGATGGCAGAAAGTAAAGGAGTAAAAATCGAGGTACTAATGGATGCTAAATCGAGCCATACTTTTGAAATGCATTCCAAGAGACCAGAATTGTATAAGAACATAAAGTCAAAGAAATGGGATTATGTCGTTCTACAGGGCTTTAGCCGTGAATTAGCGCAAGAACATGCTGTCATAGACTCTATGAGTATCCCATATATCAAACAGCTCTTAGATTCTATTTATGCAAATAATCGGTGTACTAATGTGCTCTTGTATCAGACCTGGGGTTACGATGGAGGTCATCGAGATGACTCTTTAGGTATAGATTGGACTTTCCAAGAAATGTCAGATCGTGTACATGATGGATACCAATACGTTGGCCAGCAATTGAGTCTTTCTATTGTCCCTGTAGGCAGAGTCTGGGAAACCGTTAAGGAAAATCATCCGCAAATTCAACTATATCAAGAAGACAAACAACATCCATCATTGGCAGGCTCTTATCTCGTTGCTTCCTGTTTTTATGCCGCCTTGTTTAAGGCAGAACCAAACTTAAGTTTTACTTCAAAACTCGATGCCAAACAAGCAACTCTTATTCAAGATATTGCAGGTACCCAGGTTTTAATGAATAAAAATCGTTATCAGATCAATTTGAATACCGTAGAAATCGATGTTCGGGTTAATGCTGAAGATAAAAAAGTGGTTCATTTAAGTTCAAACTACCCAAATGCCAGAAGTGTGGTCTGGGATTTTGGTGACGGCATGACTGAAACTGCCTTTAAAACACGTCATGTATACGGTAAACCTGGTAATTATGAAATCAAAGTAAAGGTTCAAGATGCGTGCGGAGAGCGACTTTTAAAAAGAAAAATCAACGTATAAACCTTTTATACTGCGCTACTTTTCTTGTATGCGAATGCCAAAAAGTAAGCTGCTGTATTTTTTCATTGGCCATAAAATAAAGTGCAATTTCGCTCTTATTACATCGATATAATAGACGAAAAGAATAAAGATGAGCCAGAATCCCAATGTATAAGGAATGACTTCGATAGGCCCAAGTTTTTGATGTAAAAAGTCATTGAACCCAATTCGAATTACGCTCCCATACAGTAACATCATGTGAATGATAAAGATGCTTAGGGTATTTTGACCAATTTTTAGAAATAAATTATCCTTCTTGATTTTTAAAACATAGGTTTCTAATCCTAAAAGCAAGGATAAAATGACCAAAACCATTCCAAATTTATCTAAGAGCCAATCCATTTTATAAAATGCTATATTTTGTAGGCCAGGAAGCGTTTGAAGCCAGACCAGAAATGGTTTGATCCCAAAGAAAAGGGCCAATCCAACACCAAATGAACCTATGATAACAGGAAGTGATTTGACATAGTTTTTATATTGATAAAGCCAAACACCTAGCATAGCCCCATACATCGTGTAGCCCATTCTTGGTGTAATCGGAAACTCAGAGTGTGGACCATGAAACATGTTTTGAATAAAAACAGGTGCATTTTCAGGCCAATAGTGGTCACCTAGCGATCCAAAAAATAATTGTGAATAGAATAAAAGTGTCCCAGCCAGAAAATAATAAATCCAGAGTGGAACAACTTTAATCAATCGAAACAATCCATAGAGAAGTATAATAGTTAAAATTCCTACAGCAATACATTGCAATACATGGAATGCATAGTATTGTAATAAATAACCCCAAAAAAGCAGCTCAACAACCCGTTTGAACCCCTTTCGAACTCGAATATTAATCCAAAAAGAATGCTGCTCATTGCCAAGTAGGAGATATGTAAAAATCAATCCAGTTACCGTTAGAAAGGTAGGAGAGGTAAACCCACGAATAAACTTCCATGTTTGATAGGCAGGAAAAGAGTCATCTACCCATTCTAAAGCGAGAGAATCGTGTACAAAATGGCCTTCTAACATCAGTAAGATGGCGATAGTACGCGCAATATCAATGAAGTAGAGGCGCGTTTTTGGTTTGTTAAGGCTAACTTGGTCTCCCATTGGTACTAAAAAACGATCGAAAGTTACGAAAGAATTGACGAATGGGTCCTAGAACTTGAACGAACACAATAAAAAATGCCAAGAAGAGCAAAGCTCCAAATATCGATTGTGTTGCGCTCAACTTGTTTTCTAGAATGGTCCGAAGGCTATAACCTGTAATAGCGCCATATAGGATAATGGCATGCCATATATAAATGGAAAACGTTTCTTGTCCTACAGCCATAAAATAAGGATGCCTCATACGTTCAAATCCGCTCAGATAGGTAAATAAAATGAGGAGAATCGTCACTAACAATGTACGGTCAAATGCCCATAAATATTTATAGTGAAAATAGATAAAGTCTTCGTTGTAAATGAGTGTTATTACCCACCCGAGCAGATAAAATATCAGGCCAACCCAAAGTAGATAACGGTATACATTGTTGTTGTTTTGTCCGGTACCACGTATGCTCAAATAATGCCCAAATCCTGCACCTAAAAATACATATCCAATCCAAGGAAAGACAGAAAAACCCGTATCAGGACCTTTGATCATATTTTGTATAATAGTAGGAATGCCTTCTGGGAAAAATCCTGATTGAAGCCGAACAAGCGGTGTTAGGCTGAAAATGAGTAGAGCAAAAAGGAGGTAAAAAAACCAACTTAAGTGTTTGATTTTGGATAAAATTGCACTCATGGCTAGCAAGAGCAATAACCCAACTCCAATGCATTGCAAAATATGGAATGCCAAAAAATGAGGATTGAAATGTCCAGCAAAATAGTATTTGATATATTTAAGGTTGAGCTGCAATAAATACCCTACAAGCAATAAACTAATAGCCCTCCTCAATCCTTTTTTAACACGATCCAGTTGCAAAAAAGAAGTGCTTCTCTTTTGCCATTCTTTATGCAATAGGTAGGTAAATACCGTTCCAGAAATGGTAAAGAATAAAGGTGCAGTTAACCCTCTGAAAAAACCCCAAATACTGAATGCAACATTTCCAGAATTTCCATGAAGTCTTACCTCAGCCATGAATATTGGGTAGCTTTCCAAAGTCATTGAAATGAAATGACCTTGTAACATCATAAGGATCGCAACACTTCGACTAAAATCAAGAAAATGGATGCGCTGTTTTTGACTCATTAGTGCTTTAAAGATTCAGTCCGAAGTTCAATAATTTCAATGCGTCTTTCCAAGGAAGCATCTTTAGAATAAACAGAATTCCGTTGATCGTAGAAATCATCGCTAACTGCTTTGTTGGCTTTATATTCGCCCATAGGAACTTCTATAAATTGTAAGCGCAGAGGTGTGCTTAGCATGTAGGGTGCAAATTTACCACCATCTATCTCTTCAAAATAATTTTTAATTGCAGAAATTCGTCTATTTGTTAAATGCACGTTGTAATCTGATTTGGCCAGAGGACTTGCGTATCCTTGGACCATTATACTAACCTGCTGACCAGATTGTAGCGCTTGCCACACCTGTTCTCGAAATAGTGAAAGATCTTGCATCCCTCGATCTACTTCGTCATTAAAAAAGGAGAGCAAGGCCTGAGTTTGAATCATGCTGGCTAGCGAATCTCGTCCTTCGCCAACTTTTTGTAAGTACAAGGGATATTGACTTTTGTATTTAGTATATGTTTCTTCATACGAGAGTTCTGTCAAATCAGCAATTGATTTAGGATTGGGATGATCGTTTTCAAAATAGAGCCTAATCGGGAGTTTCACAATTTGCTGTGTAACAGTATCAGATTGGGTGGTTTTGGGAATAGGTCTTGGAAAATGTTCATAATATACGTCGCTGCAACAAGTGGGATGAGAAGCGTACAGACTTCCAATACGGTTCGAACTCAAATAGGCGGTATCAGCTGCACAAAAGAAGTATAGATCATTTGCAGCGCTGTTAAAGGGAAGTCCTAAGTTCATAGGTGGGCCAAAACGACCATCTGTTTGTAGCGTAGCATAAAAAATATCATAACCACCAAAACCAGGATGCCAAGAACTTGAAAAATAGAGACGTTTTAAATAAGGATCAAACCAAGGTGACACTTCATTTTCAATTGAATTTAGTTCGCTGAGTTGAATCGCTTTTTGAAAAGATCCATCTTTTTCAATGGTAGTCATCCAAAGGTCTAAACCACCTTTACCATTCGCCTCTGTAGCGCTATAGACCAAATGTAGTGAGCCGTCAAGCTCAAATAAATGAGGCATGCTTCTATAGGTTGTAGGAGCTAAGGGACAAACATAGTTGGTGTCAAGTTGCCAAAAATGTTCAAATGGAATGATGCGAACAAGCTGACAATTCATGGACATTCCTTCTCTTTTGCATGCTGTACAAAATCCAAAACTACTATCTGGACTTAAAGTAAAATTACCGTATTCGTAATTTGGACTCGTACCATTTAAAAAGGTCGAGATTTGATCGGATGCTGGATACTGATATAATTGAACCTTATACGAAGAACTGTAGATTTGTTCTTGATCTTCGGCAATAGAGTCAGCTTTTAAAGCACTGTAAACAAGGGTGTCGTTGAGTATGAAGTGCGCGAATTCTGCATCAATAGTATTGACAGCATGTGCCCTCAACGATGATTTTTCTTCGGCGCTTACATATTTAAGTTGTTTAAGAACCCACGAGCAAGCAATTACCTCCTGGGCTGCTTTTAGATAAGCTGTATTTTGTTTGTCGTCTGAAAAGAATCTTTTTATTTCTTTGAATTGCGCAAGTGCATCTTTGTAGCGCCCTTGCTGCTTTAGCATAAGGGCATAATTAAGTTGGGCAAGTGGGTATTTTTGCCCATCTGAGTCCTGCTCGAATACTTTGAGATAGTAGTTTGCCGCTCTTTTGTAATCTTTAAATTGTTTGTTGGCTTCCGCTATTTTCCAATGTATGTCTATATCATTAGGCTGCATTTCGAGGGCCTGCTCATAAAACTTGATAGCTTCAATGTAGTCTAATTCTTGCACCTGAGCATCTGCATGAGAAACAAGCCGCAATACCTGTTTTTGTGCGTAAAGTGGCGAGCAGAACAACAGCAAATAAATCAAATAAAGTCTGGACATATGCGATATTGCTGTAGAGGCGGTTGGAATTTACTAAAAACATAGCGTACACTTAATTCAAATGCGCCACGTCCTTTACTTGCAGGTACTAAGGATGAATAATTAATGTCATATGAAATTCCCGTATAAAGTGGGCCATGGGCTAGGCCAAATTGAAGGCAAAAGGCATCTTTTGAACGCCACCAAAGCCCAGCACTAATTGTAATTTTATCCTTTGAAGATAACAAATATTCGGCAGTTGATCCAAAGTTAACTACGCGATAAGAACCTTGTAAATTGAGCTGAAAACTGGGTTTAAAGACCAGTAATTCATCATATTGGTAGCGTAGTTGACTAAAAAAATTAAACCTGATATCACGTTGAGTATTGTCCACAAAAAAGCTTTGATTAGGCCTGGTCAGGTTAAAGAAGCTTAGTCCACTTTCAACGGAGATTAGAGGATTCAATTTATATTGATGAATAAGTCCAATGCCTAGCATAGGTTTAGTCATCGATGCTATCTGAAAAGACTCATTGGTGGGGGCATTGGGGTCAAAAATATAGCCGTTATATTGACTATCAAAATAAAAGGCATTGCTATTCAATTGCCTTTGATTGAACCCTAATTGAAAAGCTGATCTGAGTTGATGTTGTTTAGAAATTGCCAATGGCCGACAAATACTCAGTTGAAATTCGTTTGTTTGGAATTTCCCGTCACCTACCTGGTCATGAAAATAATTGAGTGCGAGTCCCCATTGCTTCCATTTGGTATCTGCAGCAATTGCTGTAGTTTGAAAAGGAATACTTACACTACGCCATTGTGTTCGGTAATTTGCGGTAAGGCGCAGATCTTCATTGAAATTTCCGGAATGTGCAGGATTGAGAAAGATTGGATTGTCGTTGTATTGGGTCCAATGGATATCTTGGGCCAAAAATGGGGTGACCATTAAAAAACATAGAATCCTACACAACTGCTTCACTGAACGAAGTTACAAAAAAGCCTGCGGATTGAAAATTATGGATTAGAACTGGAAACAGGGATGATTTTCCCATTGAAATGCTTCCGATTATTGAAGGCAAAATCTGAAATAAATTGAGCCATCTCAGAGGGAGATGTTGGGGCGACATAACCTGGGAAAGCAGCTGAAAGCATCTCGGTTTGAACAGCACCAAGGCACAAGCAATTCATATGAGTCCCTGTATTTTTAAATTCTTCTGCGAAAAGTTCTGTGAATGCGCAAAGTGCTGCTTTGGAGGTGGAATAAGCCGCCAATCCAGCAAACTTTAAACTTCCTTGAAAACCACCCATTGAACTTATATTGACAATATGTGCTTTTGGTGATAAATGAGGTAATAATGTTTGTGTTGCCTCCATGATCCCAATGACATTGACTTGGTAACTTTCGGTAAAATCTTGATGGCTCAGTTGCTCAAAAGGTTTATTAATCAATAGTCCTGCATTGTTGACAAGGATATCAATTGGATTACTGAAGTGAATAGCATTTAACTGCTTAGTTACATCCTTGGCAATATCCAATTGATAACAACTCACGTTTGGTTGAAGAAATCGCGACTTCATACGTACCAGATTTCTAGAGAGTGCAATAACATGAACTCCTTCTATTTGCGCCATATGCTCAACAAGAGCAGCGCCAATTCCTTGGCTTGCGCCCAGAACAACTACTGTCTTATTCATCGAAACTTACAATTAATTCATCACTTGTAGCAAAGGCCTGGCAGGTGAGGATGTAGCCTTCAGCAATTTCGCTATCTGTAAGAGAATGATTCATTCGCATAGATGCGCTTCCTTTGAGTATTTTAGCTCTACATGAAGAACACACTCCGCCGCGACACGAAAAAGGCGCATCGAGTCCTGCTTTTTCAGAAAGCTCAAGTATGCTTTTGTCCTGTCCTTGCATTTCGAATGTGGCAATTTCTCCATCTATCATGACTTTCACTTTACTTTTGCCATTAAAATTTGGTTCGGATGGAGTGTCTTTTTGTTTTTCGCTTACAAAGAATAATTCTTTATGGATTTTCTGAGGGCTAACCCCAAAGAAAGCAAGTGTTTTTTCTGCATTTTCTACCATTTCTTGAGGTCCACAGAGGAAAATTGCATCGGCTTGCAGTAGACTAAGATCAGATTTGATTTTTGCTTTAAGCGCCGCTTCGTCGATTCTACCAAATTGAGCCCCAGACACTTCTTTTTGAGAGAAAAAGAGGTGTGTTTCAGTGTTGGAGAGCAGATTAATTTCCGTTAAGAAAAGCGCATCTTCAGGGCTTTTATTTCCGTAAAAAAGTTGAAATGCAGTTTGTGAACCGGCAGTATGAAGCATGCTCATGATTGGTGTAATTCCAGAACCTGCAGCAATTGCTACAGCTTTTTGATAGCTAGGCTTCCAAATGAAGTTTCCTTCGGGTTCAAAAACAGTTAATACTGATCCTTCTTTCAATTGCTGCAAGTAGTTTGATACTTGTCCGTTTGCAATTGCCTTAACACCAATACTCAAACCATTTGAAGCACTGCTGCAGATAGAATAGGATCTTCTTTGCTGCTTCCCATCGATTTCTACTGCAAGCGTGAGGTATTGCCCAGCTTGAAATTTAAAGTTGTCGCTTAGCGATTCAGGAATTGAAAAATCAATTTGAACTGCGCTATTGCTCAGTGCCTTAACACTTTTCACAGTAAGGAGATGAGCACCTTTTGGAACTGCGCTGTTTTTGTTGGATTTAAAACGGTCAAATAAGCCCATATTAGTCGTCGAATGAAATGAGTATATCGTTACTTTTTGGATGCGCTTGACAGGTAAGAACGTATCCTTGTTCTACTTCTTCTGGTGTGAGTGCATAATTTACTTCCATCACTACTTCACCCCTTAATACTTTGGCCTTGCAAGTACAACAAACTCCACCTTTACATGCATATGGTGCGTCCGCACCAGCCTTGTAAGCAGCATCAAGAATCGTCGGGCCATCTGAAGAAAGATAAAAATTGGTGACTTCACCGTCCATAATCAATTCAATGTGCGATTCAAAAATCGGCAAGTTTTCTTGTGGATTTTCAGTGGATTTAGCGATTGGTGCAGCATGGAATAATTCAAAATGAATGTCTTTAGTGTCCATTCCAAAGGTATGAAGCTCGTCTTTTACCGCTAAAATCATGTCTTGTGGACCGCAGATGTAAGCGCCATTAATGGTTTGATTCTTCAAAAATGCCCGAAGCAAGTTGTGTGTGCGCTCAGCGTCTATGCGGCCCTTCAATAAGGGAACACCGATATTTTCACGTGAGAAGACATGTACCAAATTCATTCGATTTAGGTAACGATTTTTAAGAGCTTCTAACTCCTCCCTAAAAATGACTTCCCCAAATCCTTTGTTGCCGTAAAAAAATGTAACGCTACTTAATGGCTCTTCAAGTAGAATAGTTTTAAGTATAGAAAATATGGGAGTAACACCACTACCTGCTGCAAACAAAACATAGTGATTTTGAAGGCTGGGATTAGGTTCAAATTTGAAATTCCCCATAGGTGCCATAACTTCTAATGAGTCGCCTATTTGCAATTGATCATTTGCATAGGATGAAAACTTACCGCTAGGAATTTGTTTGATTGCAACCCTCCATTCATTATCCTGGGGCGAACTGCACAGCGAATAAGATCTTCTGATTTCTTCGCCATCTATTATTTTTTTGAGTGTGAGGTATTGTCCAGCGGCAAAATTAAATTGTTCTTTTAGTCCTTTTGGAACTTCAAAAGCCACTGATACACAACCTTTTGTTTCTTTTTTAAGATCCGTAACTTGAAGGGAATGAAATTGAGTTGACATAGTTGTAAATAATCAGTGTCAAAAGTAAGCAATAATGCGCAAGCCTCAACCAACAACTAGCAATGAACAAAGTGATGCTAATCATGTTTTGAAGGCGTAGTTATTTTCTATATTTGTTTCATCGTAACAATGACATTATGACCCAAGCTGAAAAAGAACTTCGTTTTCAAGAGAAAATTGATCGTGAAATCAAGATTGAGCCCAACGATTGGATGCCTGATGAATACCGTCAGACACTCGTTCGCCAGATATCTCAACATGCGCACTCTGAAGTTGTAGGGATGCTTCCTGAAGGAAATTGGATTACACGAGCTCCGAACTTACGCCGAAAAGCGGTACTTCTTGCTAAGGTGCAAGACGAGGCTGGACATGGTTTGTACTTGTATTCTGCGGTGGAAACACTCGGAACAAGTAGAGAACAAACTATTGACGACTTACATTCTGGAAAAGCTAAATATTCTTCCATCTTTAATTATCCAGCGCTCACTTGGGCAGATATTGGCACTATCGGTTGGTTAGTTGATGGCGCTGCAATTATGAACCAAGTGGCGTTGTGCAGAACCTCTTACGGGCCATACGCTCGTGCAATGGTGAAGATTTGCAAGGAAGAATCATTTCACCAACGTCAAGGATATGAGTCCCTAATTAAGCTCTGTAACGGAACACCACAGCAAAAGGCGATGGCACAAGATGCTATGAATCGTTTTTGGTGGCCCGCACTCATGATGTTTGGACCTAGTGATGCTGAGTCTACCCATTCTGATCAATCTATTAAATGGAAAATTAAACGTTTTACCAACGATGAACTCCGCCAAAGTTTTGTCGATGCAACTGTACCTCAGGCAGAAATTCTTGGACTCAATATTCCAGACCCCAACCTAAAATGGAATGAAGAGCGAGGACATTATGATTTTTCTGAAATCGATTGGAATGAATTTTGGCAAGTAGTGAAAGGAAATGGACCATGTAACAAAGAGCGTCTTGCTGCTCGAGTTAAAGCGAAAGAAGAAGGCGCTTGGGTTCGTGAAGCAGCATCTGCATTCGCAAAAAAACGCGCGATGAAAAAATCTGCATAACTTAATATTATAAGACGATGTCAACTAACGAATGGCCTCTTTGGGAGGTATTTATACGCAGTAAACAAGGACTCAATCACAAACATGTGGGCAGCTTGCGTGCACCTGATGCAACGCTAGCCTTAGAAAATGCTCGCGACGTTTATACACGTCGTTCAGAAGGAATCAGTATTTGGGTTGTGGAATCGGCACATATCCACGCTACGGACATTGATGATGCAGCATCTTTCTTTGAACCCTCTGATACAAAAATCTATCGTCACCCGACTTTCTACGAAGTACCAGACGGCGTCAAACACATGTAATGATGGAGCAATCAGCACTTTTTGAATATGTTCTGCGCATGTCTGATGATAGCCTTATTTTGGCACAGCGCTTGGGAGAATGGTGTGGTCATGGACCAATTTTAGAGGAAGACATTGCCCTCACCAACATTTCTTTGGATCTGATCGGACAGGCAATCAGTCTTTATGATTTAGCTGCAAATCTCGAAGGAAAAGGTCGCAACCACGATCAGTTAGCCTATATGCGTTATGAGCTGGAGTATAAAAATGTGCTGCTTGTGGAACAACCTAATGGCGATTTTGCAATGACAATGCTTCGTCAATTTTTCTTTGACGCATTTCGTCTTCCGCTGTATGAAGCGCTTATGCAAAGCCCGGTAGAACAACTCGCTGCTATTGCTGCAAAATCTGTAAAAGAAACGCGTTATCATCTAAAACACAGTTCGGAGTGGGTGATCCGCATGGGGGATGGCACTGACGAATCGCATAAACGCGCACAAGATGCGATTGACCATCTTTGGCGTTATACCCATGAGTTGTTTTATGTAGATGCAATAGACCATGCCTTACTGGCCGACGGAAAAATCCCAAATATGGAAACCATACAAGCCAAATGGATGACAACCGTTACCAGCATACTTCAAGAGGCAACACTTGAGATACCAAAAAATAATTGGAAATTCGAAGGTGGCCGTGAAGGTCGTCATTCCGAACATATGGGCTATTTATTAGCTGATCTTCAATACATGCAACGGGCTTACCCTAACATGGAATGGTAAGAGAAGTAGACATACTAAAAATATTAAATGAAGTAAATGACCCTGAAATTCCGGTTCTTACCGTATTGGATTTAGGAGTTATACAGCAAATTTACCTTCAAGAACAATATTGGATTATAGAGCTTACCCCGACCTACAGCGGTTGTCCGGCTATGCAACAGATAGAGGTAGATATCTTAGCAAAATTAACAGAGAAAGGCATTACAAATGCTAAAGTAAAACACGTCCTTAGCCCTGCATGGACTACCGATTGGATCAGTGAAGAGGGGCGTCAAAAATTGAGATTATACGGTATTGCACCGCCTGTTAACGAGCCTAATAAATCCGTGCTTTTCTCAGATCCACCTAAAGTTGCTTGCCCTAAATGCAACAGTCATGATACAAAAATGGTGAGTTTATTTGGTAGTACAGCGTGCAAAGCCCACTACCAATGTAATACCTGTAAAGAACCGTTTGATTATTTTAAATGCTTGAAATAGAGGTTTTTATTTAATTAATTGGCGCAAATAAATGCGCTTTTTTTATTTTTTAGTACTATGTATTGCATAATACATAATAAAACATATAACTTTGTATAAAAATTAACAAGAGATGAATGTAGAAAATACACAGGCACAAATGCGGAAAGGTGTTTTGGAATACTGCATTCTTGGCATCTTAAATCAAGGGGAGGCGTATCCGTCTGAAATATTAAACAAATTACGTACGGCACAATTATTAGTTGTTGAAGGTACAGTTTATCCCTTGCTAACGAGGCTTAAAAATTTAGAAGTCTTGAGCTATCGTTGGGAAGAATCTACCTCAGGTCCGCCAAGAAAGTATTATAAGATAACCGAAAAGGGGCAAAAATTTTATCAAGATCTTGCCCGCACATGGCAAGAATTACAACAAGCTGTAGATCAAATAAATCAAAACTAATAAGATGAATAAAACGGTTTCAATTCATATACAGGGTTTCCCATTTACGCTTGAAGAACAGGCATATGAAACACTTCAGCAATATTTAAAGGCACTCAAAGAAATACTAATTAATGAGCCTGGTGGTGATGAAATTTTACAAGATGTGGAATTGCGCATTGTAGAACTCTTTCAAGAGTGTCAAAAAGTTCCTTCAAGCGTTATTCTTCAAACGAATATTGAGGAAGTTATTGCTGTTTTGGGTAGTCCAGAAAATTTCGGTGAAGCTACTAGTGAAAAGCAAGATTCAACCCAAACAACCTCCGAGGAAAGACATGGAAAACGTTTCTTTCGAGATACAGAATCAGCCATAATTGGGGGTGTGGCAAGCGGAGTTGCTGCATATTTCCATATTGACGTGGTCTTCGTTCGTGCTATTTTAGTACTCTTTACAATGGCATTTGGTTCGGGTATTCCACTCTACATTCTATTATGGATCATTACTCCAAGTGCGCAAACCGCAAGTGAAAAGCTTCAAATGAGAGGTTTGCCCGTAAATTTTGAAAGTATTAAATCTGAATTCAAGGGTGCCACCGAGCGTGTAGAGAAAAATGCAAAAAAGTGGTCAAGTCAATTTAGGAGGGATTCTGCCTTGAGTAAAGGATTGCGCCAAATTGTTCTGTTAATCAAAAAGGTAATTGGGATACTTCTCGTCTTATGGGGCTTGTTTTCTTTGATTCATGTATGTCTTTTTTTATTTGTAGACCCAGCTATTATTCCAGCTCAGGTCAATGGTAATTTTACTTCCTTAGGTGAGTTAGGTTCCCTTTTTTTTGAGACAAAACAGTTAACTAATCTTGCCTATTTCGGAATTTCTATAGTCCTCTTTTCCATTGCCTTCACAAGTATATTACTTGGATTTCGTATGCTATTTTTCTTCAACAGAAAATGGTTCTCCAGAACAATATTGTTTTTTGGAGTCACATTCTTAGGAGGGGTTTTGCTCTTGGGGATTGTTGGACTTCAAACCCTTAAATCATTTACTATTGACGGTGCTGTGAGTGCTGAAGTGAGTTCCATTAGCGCTGATTCACTACAACTTGAAATCGATGCCGATTCATATTGGTCTAGCACCAGTAAATACCGCGTAAGCAATAAAAATGGATTATTTAAACCTAGTAAAAATCCAGATCAATGGTTTTTATTTGCAGAGAATGGTCGCATTTATAAAAGTGGCATTGCAATTACATATACCACTTCAACTGATAGCCTTTTCCATATATCTATTGAGAAAAAAGCCAACGGTTCATCCTACCAGAGAGCCAATCAAAGAGCTGCTAATATTGACTTTCCAATGAATGTTGCCAACGGTCAACTCTTGTTATCAAGTGGGTATTCTTTTCCTTCAAAAGATTGTTTTCGAGATCAGGAGGTAATTGTTAAAATAGCGGTACCAAAAGGAAAAAAAGTCTGGAATAAAGCGGCTGTTGTCTATCCATATTCATCAGAAAATCAGATCGATCAGACTTCGCATAGAGCTTACATCTATACAGATGGAAAGTACTCAGCGTGGTAAGACTTCTCTTCCTTTTTTGAATTGCTGTGCATCAAGCCAATAGATTAATTTCATAGAAAAGCTATTGAGCGCTCCAGTCTGTAGGGTGTAGGAGAGGTCTTGCCAGTAGGCAACATTTACGGCGTCATTACTCGCAAAAACGGAATTTTTCCAAACTATATTCAATTCACTTCCCGGCATAAATACCCAACGGTAAACGAAATCTATGGTAAATGCGTTATAATTGATATCATAAGCTGAAGTACCATCTGCGGTATTACCATTAAATCCATCGAGTAATATCAAACTTCCATCATCTTGAAGAAGCGAAAAATTTTGGTAAGCCAATGTAGATCGATAATGACGTAGGCGTAAACTTAGCGACATGCGGTTCGTTAATATGTAATCAAATGAGATGGCTTGAACCGTGGTATTGCGATTGCGCTGCCCAAATAAAATACCACTATATGTTTGAGCAGGGGTAGCGAATGGAATAGCATATCCAATGCTATTTAATTGTAATTCTTTTTCAAAAGAATAAATTAAAAATACGGCATCCGATAAGCGAAATCTTGGATTGAAATTATAGGCATATTGCCTCCATGCAGATTGATGGTAGTCAACCATACTTCCACCAAGATCTATGGCAAATTTACGTTGGTAATTTGTCGAATACCAAGCGTTAAGAAATTGAAATTGAGGTATTGTAAAGACTGCTCCCCACTTTCGAGGTTCAAAATAGTCTTTACTTTCTTGCAAAGTTGCTCCATAGTTGAGGCCACCAGCATTGAATTTTTTACTCACAGCAAAGAAATTTATACTTGCCATATTGGAACTAAAAACACTTGGATTATAGAGGTAAGTTTGTGAAAATGAAGCATTCACATTCCATTTCATGAGTTTTTGCCACTTTGGAGTAAAATCGCGATAGGAAGAACTGACCTGGATCACACGACGGTTATTATTGTAATTAAAACCTAAATCGTTAGGGTCATAGGTATCAGATTCTTGTAAATAACCGACTCCTCCAATCAATGATCCACGTTGCTTTTGAACATTAAGGTTAAGGTTATGACCAACAGTTGTTTCTTTATCTAGCTGAGCAGAAAGGATTCCTTTACCGTTGATATTATAGTTATTGTCTTTGGTATTCAGATTGAAGTTAAAGGCTGATACATTTGCGTCGTAAAAGGAACCAGCACGCCAGACATTCGTGTTAGTGAAAGTTACACTTGAATTATTTTTGAGGTTTTGATCAAAAACCATCACGTTATAGTTGGTGAGTGGTGAAATGAGCACCTCTCTTTGGCCATTGTCCAGCTTAGATATTGCAGTAGCACTTTGCTCCGCATTTACTGCATTGAAAACGCCAATTCCAAGCCCTTTGTTATTTCTACCCGATAATTTTGAAGCGTTATATAATTGAGATGAACCGGGAATGTTTTCGAGGTATTCCTCTTCATTTAACATAGTTTGTGTGACTTTACTTGGTGCTTGAATACCAATTCTCCGGCTGTAAAAAATCCCAGCTTTATTAAAAAGTTCCATTCCTTCTGTAAAAAATTGGCGATTTTCATTGAATTGCACCTCAAAGGGAGTAAGATTCAATACTTGTTGGTCAAAAACAACCTGCCCAAAATCTGGAACCAAAGTAAGATCTAAGGTAAATGCTTCATTCACCCCGTACTTGATATCCATACCGCCATTGAAGGAGCGCAACAAACCTTTACTTCCATCTAGCTTTCGAACTTCATCTGCGTAAGAAGAAACATATGGAATGAGTGCAAGTCGCAAAGGAGGCTGTATATTTTTTATATTAGTTATATCACCACTTTCGAGTAGCATGTTCTCCAGATCCGGATTTACCTTGACCCAGGAAGCTTCCTCACGATTTCTCGCTATTTGACGTCCAAAGTTCACGCCCCAATCTTGAACTTCTTTTTGTGGAAAACGGAGTGCAGAATAGGGGATTCGAATTTCTGCAATCCAACCATTTTCAACAATTTGAACCGCACTGTGCCATACTAAATTCAGCTTATCGTTGTAGTCATTGCCTACAATCTTTGCGTCGAGTTGTACGCCTCGACTCGTAAGGCCAAAATAAAAACCATTTTGGTTATCGTTGTATGTATCTAAGAAAATACCAATAATGTCACAATTGGGATTGTAATCATCGCGTAAGGACAGGACTTTTGAAATACTATCTGGATCATCTTGACAGAAAATAGCAAAGTAGATAGCATCTTGGTCATAACAAAGTTGAATATTGGTAAGACTATTTGATACTGTTCCAGGATCTGGTTTGATCCTGATAAAAGGGCTTGGTGTATCAGATTTAGACCATATATCTTCATTAAGCTGACCGTCTATTTTGATTTTTTCAGTAGTGAATGTCGCTTCAAGCTGTTTTTGTCCAAAGCCATAAAAGGCAATAAGTATGATTAATAATTCCCAACGCATGGCCCAAATTTACAACATCTCAGTCTTTTAGTGCATGAAGTGAGCGGATTCTTACCTCAAGTTCGTAATTTTGCGTCATGGGAACATTTGACTCGCTAAGAGCACAACTAGAACAACAAGAATGGCCTAATGTCTATTTATTCAAGTTTATAGTCCCTAATGACAATCAGCATTTAGCACAAGTTACGGCACTATTTGACGCTAATAGTGAAATCAGTTATCACCATTCTGGAACAGGAAAGTACGTTAGTCTGAGTGCAAAAGAAGTAATGCTCTCCGCTGAAGACATCATTGCTGTATATGAACGCGCAGCCCAAATTCCAGGAATAATCTCTCTATAATGGAAGCAGTAATAAAATTTTTATTTGTCTCTTTTTTGATTTTGCTAGCTTTTATTGGCTACAGAGCCCTGCTAAGGAGATTTCAACGAGGTCATGTTTCTCACAAAGAATTTTGTGAATTATATACACTTGATCAGGATCCGGCTCAAGGAGAGCTTGCATTTTATTTTGTTTGCCCGGAAGAACGCAAGGTCCAATTTGCAATTTGGCAAAATAACGCCCTATTAATCGAAGTTGCTCATTCAACCTTTGAAAAAGGCGGCCATATCTTGCGCTTCGATAGCACACAAATCAGCAATGGTGTTTATTACTATGGAATAGTTACTGCTGATCAGGAAACTAAAAAGCGGATGATTATTGCCAACTAAGATTCGTCTGAGGATTTCTCTACTTTAATTCGAGAAGGTTTTCTTGGTAGTTTGTACTTCGGTTTGTGAAAATCACTTTTGTATCCGTCAGTTTTCTCAATTCGATATACCAAGCCCAAACTATATTGCATATATGAGGCGCTTCCAAGGATGTCAACTAATCCAAATTTATAGACACCTTGTGCTTGAAGACCAATTTGCTTACCTAGCCAAAAGGTACATCCAGCAGCAAAGTTGACAGTTGGGCTGAGCAAAGGAGCACTCTGTTTAGGGTCGCTAGAACGCAAACTAAAACCAAGTCCAGAACTCAGATAAGGGTCTAGTGCACCTCGTCCAAGTTGTTTGTAAAAGGAGTATTTGAGTGCAGCATCAAAATATCCGATAAAACCATTGACTCCAATAGAATCATTAACTTTTCTCTCCGATTGATAAGGTTGAGCACCAAGGACAGCTTCAGCACTCCATCCGTTGTAAATATAGCGGTCTATGTATAGCCTTGAAGGGAAGGGTAGGCCATGAAGCTGATCTAAAGGCATAGGATTGAGTTCTTGCCCATCATCGTCAGTGCTTGTCCAGGCAAAGCCAAACTGCCAAAAGTAGTTATCACGGTTGGTGATCATTTTGTCAGGCTGAGCAAGCGCAGTTGCTTGAATAGAGACAAAAAGAATGCTGAAAAATAAAGAGAGAGATTGGCGCATGCGTATAATTCTAAATACAAATTTACTCATTATCTGTATCGTGAAACTTTATATGCAATAAATGAATTGACAATTTATTGTTGATGTGTGGATTGGTATTAATTGAGTAAATTTGGATCGAATGGGAAAAGTTAAAAAATATGAACTCACCCTTGACGACGAACCACCCTTCGAAGTTTACGGAATTTCTACAGCTTTTCCTGATTATCGCCTTACTTGGGAACTTAACCAAATGCTTGGAATCCATTTAGAAAGGGCACATCAGCGCTTTGAGCTCTATATGCCTAAACTCAAATCGAAACATGCTTTTAGTTATTTTTTATATGAAGATGCAGAACTTCTAACCAGGTTTTACTTGATTAAAAACAAGCAAGAACAACAACTCTTGCAAGCAGATAGGCCAATGATAGATTATTTTTTTGTCCTCAAAGAAAATTTTTCTCATGAGCCAGATGTATTGCTTGAACAACTTAGAAAAATAAATGGAATAGTTGCCGTTTTTACTTTTGATAGCGAAGAATTTGACATTATAGATTACCTTACAAGTTAACATGAAAAGAACCAAAATTGTGGCCACTATGGGCCCAGCCTCATTGAAAAAAGAAATATTAGCGAACATGATGCACGCTGGGCTTAATGTTTGCCGCTTGAATTTTTCGCATGGCAGTCACCAAGATCATGCGGGAGCTGTTGCACTTATCCGAGAACTCAATGATGAGTTGGGTCTGAATGTGGCCATTTTAGCCGATCTTCAAGGACCTAAGATCCGAACTCATGAAATGGAAAACAACGGAGTACTCATCGAAGTTGGACAAGAAATTGATATCGTTGTAGACAAAGTTGTTGGCAACAACAAACGCTTTTCAATCAACTATAATCTTTTGCCAAGAGATGTCAATCCTGGAGAGAAAATCTTACTTGATGACGGAAAGTTGGTCTTAGCTGTAATTGAGACAGATAAAAAAGAAAGAATTCGCTGTGAAGTAATCCAAGGAGGGTTGCTTTGTTCTAAAAAAGGGGTCAACTTTCCAAATACAAAAATTTCAATGCCTTCGCTCACTGAGAAAGATATTGAAGACCTCAATTATGCAATAAAATTAGGTGTAGACTGGATTGGTCTTTCCTTCGTTCGCTCAGCGAATTGCATTAAAGACTTAAAAGCAAGGATTGCAAAAAAACGCAGTATTGCAAAGGTGGTTGCAAAAATTGAAAAACCAGAAGCTTTAGAAAATATTGATGAAATTATCGAGGAAAGTGATGCGCTGATGGTGGCAAGAGGAGACCTCGGAGTGGAGATACCATACCAAAATGTTCCTTTGATCCAAAAAATGATCATAAGTAAGTCTGTATCAAAGGCTAAACCAGTAATTGTTGCTACTCAAATGATGGAGTCCATGCTTAATAGCCTGACTCCAAGTAGGGCTGAAGTCAATGATGTTGCAAATGCAGTACTTGATGGCGCAGATGCAGTGATGCTTTCAGGTGAAACATCGGTTGGTCAATACCCTGTTCAGGTTGTCCAAACAATGGCTAATATCATTAAAGAGATGGAGCAACACCCTAGTATGTATCACAAAGAAGAGCTGCCACCAAAAGGAAATCCTCGCTTTATCTCCGATTCCATTTGTTTCAATGCTTGTCGATTGGCTCAACGTGTTGAGGCAGATGCCATTATCACCATGACTTTCTCAGGTTATACTGCCTATAAGATTGCTTCCCAAAGGCCAGCATCTGAGATTTTTGTTTTCACGAGTAATCGAAAAATTCTAACGCAGCTAAATTTGGTCTGGGGTGTGCGTGCTTTTTATTACAATAAACGTATTTCTACAGATCATACTATAGCCGATATCAAACATATCATGAAAGATGAAGGTCACCTCAAAAGTGGCGATGTCGTTATAAATGTGGCTTCAATACCTCTTGAAGATCTTGGAGGTTCCAATATGTTAAAGCTTTCTTACGTAGAATAACGGAATACAACTGCCGCTATTAGGCGTACATTTATCAAATGAAAAGCAACTGGAATCTTAAGGCTCAAGCGCCTGCCGCTGCTGTTTTAGCACTGTCAGAAGAACTCAAGATTCCAAGTTTTGTAGCACGTGTGCTCTTGCAACGCGGATTTGATAACCGACAAAAGGCAATTGCTTTTTTCAAACCCCAACAAAATGAGTTACACGATCCTTTTCTCATGTTTCAGATGCATGCTGCAGTCCATAGACTACAGCGCGCCATAGCAAAACAAGAAAGAGTATTGTTATATGGAGATTATGACGTAGATGGTACTACCGCAGTAGCACTAATGGCCGAGCAGCTCTCCATTTTAGGACTGAGTTGTTCTTATTATATTCCTGACCGCTATAAAGAAGGGTACGGAGTGAGTTCAACGGGTATAGATTTTGCCATAGAACAACAGATTGATCTCCTCATAACCCTTGATTGTGGAATCAAGGCTAAAGTAGAGCTTGAGCGTGCTCAAAAGGCGAACATAGATGTCATTGTTTGTGATCATCATCAACCTGATTCCAATCTTCCAGACGTCCTTATTTTGAATCCTAAACAAGCTGAGTGCACTTATCCTTTCAAAGAATTGTCGGGTTGTGGGGTTGCTTTTAAGTTATTACAAGGTCTTTATCAACAACTCCAGGTATCAGAAGAAAATCTGTTTAAAAGTTTGGATTTGGTCGCACTTTCTATTGGAGCAGATATTGTTGATTTGAAAGACGAGAACCGTACCTTATGTGCAAAAGGCTTGGCTCACCTCAACGCTTCACCACGCCCGGCATTCCAAGCCATACTAGCATTAGCTGCTAAATCGCTTCCATTATCGCTTCGTGACATCGTCTTTATTTTAGCACCAAGAATCAATGCTGCTGGCCGTATTGCATCTGGTAAACGTGCTGTAGATTGGATGCTCAGTAATGACAATGTTGAGATTAATAAACTAGCCAATGAAATTAACAATGACAATTTAACACGTCGTGCATTGGATAAAGATATAACCGACCAAGCACTTGCTCAAATAGAATCCAATCAAGCCTTTCATCATGAATTTTCTACCATTGTACATGACCCAAGTTGGCATAAGGGGGTTGTTGGGATAGTAGCCTCTAGGCTTATTGAAACACACTACAGACCTACAATTGTACTTACCACTTCCAACGGTGTTCTTACCGGCTCAGCGCGTTGCATGGCACCTCTCAATTTATATGTGCTTTTAGAGCAATGCCAACAACACCTATTGCAATTTGGCGGTCACCAATTTGCAGCAGGGCTTTCCCTCTTGCCTGAAAATCTCCCCCATTTCAAAAAAGCTTTCGATGAACAAGTGGCAAGTGCACTTTCAAATCAAAGATTACAAAGACAATTAGACATTGATACCCAAATTGAATTTAAGGAGTTGGGGACACAACCTCAAGTTCATTTTACACGTATCCTTCAAATATTAGCAGCTTTTGAACCTTGTGGCCCCGGAAATATGCATCCTGTTTTTTTAGCTAAGCGTTGTTTGGTTTTAGCATTCAAGGTACTTAAAGGAGCACACCTAAAATTGAAACTTATTCAAGAAGGATCACATGTGCCAATAGACGCTATTGGTTTTCAATTAGCCACCTTTGAAAAGGAACTGGCAGTTGGCGTTTACATTGATATTGTATTTCAAATCAGTCCAAATACTTATATGAACCGCACCACACTTCAACTCATGCTCCAAGATGTATGTACAAGCGTATAGTTTGCGTAAGTTTGTATCATGTTTACAGGAATTATTGAGGAAGTAGGCGAGGTAGTCGCCATAGAAAAAGAAGCAGGTAATATTCATTTTACCATTGCATCGGACTTATCTGCAAGTTTTAAAATTGATCAAAGTGTTGCACACAATGGTTGTTGCCTAACTGTTGTTGCTCAAAACCAAGCGCAACACGTTGTAACGGCTATTCATGAAACCCTTCTTAAAACAAATTTAGGTTCTTGGAAACTTGGAACCAAAGTGAATATAGAGCGCTGTATGCAGTTAGGTGGAAGGCTCGATGGCCATATGGTACAGGGCCACGTAGATTGCGTTGGAATCTGCACAGAAGTCATTGATGAAAATGGTTCATGGCGCTTTAGCTTTGAACATCCTGATTCTTTTGTTACTGTAGAAAAAGGTTCGATTACGGTAAATGGCACTAGTCTTACCGTAGTAGATTCCAAAAGAGGTAGCTTTTCTGTTTGTATTATTCCTTATACCTATGAGCATACGAATTTTCAGCAATTAGAGCTAGGAGCTAAAGTTAATCTTGAGTTCGATATTATTGGTAAATATGTAGCTCGTTACCTTAGTTTGCAGGCATAACAAGCAGATAAAAATGAGTTCAAACAAAAGGCGAGCCATTGGCTCGCCTTTTGTTTGATTATAGTGTAAAATTTTGCTTAGCGTATTTGCTTAAGGCGTAGTTGTTGGAGCAGGATCTTGAACACCAAGCACTCTTTTGGCAACAGGATCATTGGGCTCAACAATTAAAATTTCTTCAAAGTACATCTTAGCCTTGTCAAGATCTTTGTTGTTAGATTTTGAATAGTAATCAGCAACATAACGAAGTGCTTCTAGTACAAATGGTTTTTTAGATGGCTGCAAACGGTCATCAGTTTGAACCATTTCAGTTACCTTGAGGTAGTGTGGGAAAGCCATCCAATTTTCATTATTGGTATCCATTTTATAGTTACAACGACCACGATAAATGTGAGATGGTACATATGTAGAGTCATTGTCAATTACAATTTGAAAAAGGCTGTCTGCAGTTTTGTAGTCTTGGCGGCCGAAATAATAAGCTTTTGCCAAATCATACTCTTCATGCGCTAAGAGTTTTTCATTTTTCTCACGTCGTAGGTCATAAGCAGCAATAACCTTATCGTATAATTTGTTTTTATTGTAAATTCTGATGAGCTCATTTGAGATTTCTTTGTACGCAGTTTCATTGACACTTGCAGCTTCTTCTAATGCCAAAATTGCGAGGCTATCTTGGTTTTTCTTTTGATAAATGGTACCTCTTAGTTTGTAATCTTGGTAATTAATTTTTTCCTTCGGCACCATTGTAAAAAAGCGGTCACTAGCTGCTAGTGCTTTATCAAGGTTCAGGCTGTCTGACTCGCAATTTGCATATGCAAAAGCATAAAAGCGCTGAATAAAGAAGTTATTCATGTTGTTCGCCACTAAGTAATCTAGCTGCGGCAACATAAAACACCACTGTGAAGCACCATAGAGTGCATTCACGTAGCGGTATCGTGACTCAATGTTATTATTAAGTTCAAGGTATTTTTCCCAGTTTTGAATTGCTAAATCATTCTTACCAAACATCATGAAAAGCTCTGCGTTCAAGCGATAAGCTGGTGCATAAGTAGGGTCAATGGTTTTCGCCTCATTATACATTTTGTTTGCTTCAGCTTCGTTTCTTGCACGTTGGTAGATAAGAGCTTTGCGCACAATGCCTCGTGGAGATTTTGGATTGAGAACTAAAACTTGGTTATAGGCTTTCAATGCTTCAGACGCATCAGAAGAATTACGAGCATAAAGTGCATCTCCCTTAAGCAAGTAGTTATCCTCATTGCTAGGGTCTTTAACGATGGCTTCTTCTATTAAAACAAGCGCTTCGTCCAGATTTTTGTTGGGAGCCTCAATGTAAATTTCTACTATACCACGTATGACTTCAGCTTTTTTAAGCTTGTCTCTTTTAGTCATTACGAGAGCCTTAGCAAATTCAGCTTTGGCCTCTGTGGTTTTGCCTTCAAGCCAAAATACACGACCTTGACCTACGAGTGGAAGCGCACGAAGTTTGTCAACTTCATAACCTTTTTGCCACATCATTTTTGCGGAATCAAGTTCTTCCATTTCAAAATAGCAATCTCCGTAATAGAAATAGTTTTCTCCGTTTATCGGGTCTGCTGCTACTAATTTTTTAAAGTCGTTAAGTGCTTCTCGGTAACGTTCGTTCTCTGTCTTTGCCTGTGCAACTTTGATATCCTGAGCAAAATGAAGCCCTGAAATAAAAAGTGTACTAAGGAGTAAAATGCGTTTCATGTCTTATTATTTATCTTTATTTCCGGCCAAAAATAGCCTTCTTTTTCTTGATACAAAAATTGTGCCTATTATTATTTTGTAATTATTGTAAAACGAGTCTCACAGGAGTTAATGCTGGTACAAGCCCTGATTTTTGGATAATGAGCTGACCTTTGTCATCTTTTTTCATAAATAATACAAAGCCAGTATTCAATCCTGAGCGGCGTCCTTTGTTAATCATCCAAATGTCCCGAATGAGTGGATATTCTTTCGTGTATATAAAGCCTGCATATGGTTTACAAGCTGTTTCTGGGTCAGTATCATACACAGCGGCGATTTTTAGTCCTTCGATAAATGCCATGGAAGTTGGGTCATCTTGATCAGAAATCCAGTTCAAACCAATTATTCCCATTGTGCCTGGATGCGTCTTTACATATTTAATCACTTCTTGATTGGAATTTAGGGCAGAAATATTTTTTCCTAATTCCTTAATTTGAAGCATATTGACCATAAAGTTGAAATTAGCGGAGCCATTTTGATCAAAAACAATTTGCGATGGAAGAGTTGAAGAGGCCAAACTGACTTTATCCCCACGAAGTAAATTTGTAATTTGATCAATGCTAAGTATGGTATCTGTCATGGAAGGGTGCATGATGATAACAACCGCATCTGTTGCTATTTTATCACTGCGGTAAGAAACATTTTTACTCTTCAGGTATGCTTTCTCTTTGTCGTTGAAATCTCGCGTAATGACAATTGTTTTAGATTGATTGGCATAAAATGCTTCTATGATTTCATTTTCAGTCAGGTAATTTGCATTGATTCTTGCCCTAGGATATTGACTCATGAAGGTTTCGATGGAGGTTTCAAACAATGGCTGAAATGATTGTTCTACTAAAATTTTAGCCTTTCCACGGCCATGAGCATCTTTTTGATATACAAAAGGATTGTTATTGTGGTCACATGAAGTGAGTGTAATCAATCCAATGAAAAAAACGAGGAGAAATTTCATGTAGCTTATTTTTGATGAGACCTTATGCCTTTATATGCTCTATATGCTCTGAAACTACCATAACCCACGAAAACTACAATCATTATTTGCTTGCGCCAAGGTTCCATTGCGATTAAGTCAGTGGTGAAAAGTAAAATTGCAAAACTAAAGCAAAGGATTACAACTAAAATACCTAGAAAATGTTGAATGTAATTCATAGTTATTTTGGAAAAAAAATCCCCATCGAGATGGGGATTTAGAGTTTTAGACTATTGAGTATCGTAGGTAATTGGTACACGAACCCAAAGACGGACTGGACGGCCAGCGTTTTTGGCTGGGATCCAGGGTGGAAACTTATTGACGACTGCGAGTGCTTCTTTATTACAAGCAGGACACTCAACGATAGGGCGTTCAATACTTGCGTTGGAAATGCGACCATCTTTTTCGACAACAAAGCGGACAACAACTTTCCCTTTGACACCAAGTTCGATAGCTTCGTCAGGGTAATTGATCTTTTCGTTAATAAATGTAAACATTTTCTCGTATCCTCCTGGGAATTCTGCATCTTCCTCAGCGACATCAACAACGGCTTCAATAGCAGGGGTGTTGTCCGTAAGTGCAGGGCCATCATCTGTGGTGGGTAAGCCCCAATCCATATCCCCTTCATTGGTCTCAGTCGAAATAGTAACTGTTTCCAATTCTGCTTGAGAGACAAGTGGTTCTTCCACAAATTCATCTTCTGCAACTGGCGCCATGAATGCCTGAGTTTGGGTCATTGGAGGCGGAGGAGGGGTTGTTGGTGGTGGTGGTGGAGGAACCTCAGTTTTAGGAGGTGCAATAGTAAAGTTTTTATCACTTACTCTTGGTTTCATCACCTCTTCTTTAGGAAGATTCTTGATAATGATAGAAGCAACAAATGCGAGTGCTGCAAAAGCAACAAGACCGCCTAAAATGAGGGTCATGCGTTTGTTGTAACCGCTGCGTAGTACATATGCACCATATTCGCGATTGCGATGTGCAAAGACGGCTTCATTGCGGCTTACAGAAGTGATGGCTTCCCAGTTGCGATTGATGTAGTAATCGAAGAGGGAGAAGCCTGTGATAAGAGCGACGATAACATAAATGACTGTCATGACCTTAGTTTTTAGCTTTTAACAATTCTTTCTCTCCGGCTGACAATTCTGTTGGTGCAATTACACCAATGCTTGCAATCTTGAGTTCGTCGACTAGATCAATAAAACTTTTGCAGAGTGCTTTGTCGTCGGTTTTTATCAAGACCTTTACAGCCTCTCTTTCTACCGTCAGCTTATTAAGCCTGTTTTCATAGGTGCTATCTGCAATTTGTTTTTTATCTAGCTTCTTGTCAAGTTCAGCCTTATTCTTAATAACGTATTCATTCCAAGAAGCTAACAATTTTCTTACACTATTTTCTCCAGAACCAAAGTTTGCTTCAGAAAGCTCTGTAGGTCCGTTTTCGCCAGGTCTAGATTTTGGGTAGAATTCTCCACGATAATAGTAGACTTTGTCATCAGCTAAAATGAAAGTTGTAACATTATTGGCTTTTGGAGGAATTGGGTCATTTACTTTTGGTTTAGCGGGGTATGCGAGTGGCATTACCTTAGGTTTGCTAAAGGTAGAGGTTAAGACGAAGAACGTTAATAAAAGGAACGCGAGGTCGACCATTGGGGTCATATCTACGTGCGTTGATCCTTTCTTTGCTCTTTTCTTGCCTTTGCCGTGGTCGCCACCGCCGCTTTCTGCGATTTGTGCCATGTGTTTGTTAGTTAACCGGAATTGCTTCCGCAGAGGTTACAAAATTCAAATTATTCAAATTCAATTCTCTGAATACATCGATTACTGTTTGCGCATCTTTGTACAAGGTCTTGGAATCTACACGTAAAATGAATTTAGGCTTGAAATCTTCCATTTTTGGTTCGCCGCCTTTTAACTTCGCTTTTTCAAAAGCGGTTCGGCCGGTATTTCCTGCAGCTGTGGCTGCAAATGAAAGCCAATCTAAGAGCTCATTTTTAGTAGAATCTGTTGGAATCCCTTGAGTAGGGAAACTTGCACGTTTTGCAGCTTCGGTATTCATGTATGCAGGAAGTTCTTGCATGGTACAACCAAAGGTTGACATAAAAGAAAACTCTTCGATTTTCTCCTCGGTAAGACCAATCTTATATTTCTGGAGCATCTCGTTGAGCATTTCTTTACGGGCTTCTGGATCAGAAAGATTGAAGAACACGCGTCCGTCTTTATCTAGGGTTACCATCAAGACATTTTCAGGGATGATTTTATCACTGATACTTGAAGGAGTTTCTACGGTTACGGGTTCGGCCGTTCTGAAAGAGGCCGTCAACATAAAGAAGGTTACAAGCAAGAACGCCAAGTCAACCATAGGCGTCATGTCTATGGAAGGTGTGCCTTTGGGCATTTTGATTTTTGGCATTGCTTGAGTTTTACTTAATGATGTGTCAATTAATTGTTGGCTGCAAAATCTTGAACAATTGTGAAGCTTGCTTCATCAATGCCATAAGTCATGGCGTCAATTTTTGTAGAGAAGAAGCTAAACGCAATGATCGCGATTGTAGAACCTGTAATACCAAATGCCGTATTAATAAGGGCCTCAGAGATACCAGTAGAAAGTTCTGCTGTATCCGGCGCTCCTTGTGACATAGCGGCAAATGAACGGATCATACCAAGTACGGTACCGATTAGACCGATAAGGGTTGAGATCGATGCTGTAGTAGAAAGAACGGGTAAATTCTTAGACAACATTGGTAACTCTAGAGAAGTAGCCTCTTCTAATTCTTTTTTCAATGCTTCTAACTTTTGTTCTTTATCCATGTTAGCATCTTTGAGCATCATTTGGTATTTCACCAAACCTGCACGAACTACATTAGCTAAAGAACCGCGTTGCTCATCACAAGCCTCAATAGCACCATTGATGTCTTTGGCAGCCATGAGTTCTTTAATTTTTTCAATAAATTGATTGGCTTTTCCTTTACCGTTAGCCAAAAGTAATGTGACTAAACGCTCAATCGTGAAAATTAAAACGACAAGGTTTACAGCAACTAAGCCAGGTACGATGAAACCACCTTTATAAATCACCCCTAAAAGGTTTCCTTCTACTGGTTCCGCTTCTGGATTTCGGTCCACGAAGTTTCCTGGGTCACCAAAGATATACTTGTAAATCAAAATACCTGCAATAAGTGCAAGTGCAATAGCCAGAAACGCAATAATAGCTGAAAATCCACCGGCGGTTTTTTGTTTTTTGTCCATAATGATCGTTTTTTATTTTTTCATTTTTACAATTGAACGCCAAATATAAAAAAACTTTAGCCCCTTTTCAAAACGAAATTTCAATGTTTCCGATAGCCTAACGCATAATTATTGTCATTCTAACACGAACTCGAGGATTTTAAACACATTTTTTAATCTTTTCCCTGTGTCACCAGATTAAATTTAATATAGATTTAACATAATGCGGTTGTGGAAAAGTAAGCTGATGTAAAACAAAAAAACCCCTAGAGTGAACCAGGGGTTTAGTGAGGTCTCAAGCAGATTCGAACTGCTGTAGACGGTTTTGCAGACCGGTGCCTAACCGCTCGGCCATGAGACCATCAGGATTGCAAAGATAACAAATTTTACAGTTTCAAAAAAGGATCGATTAGAACTTGATGAGTTTTTTGATAATACTTTACTTGATGAGTTGAATTTTGGTTCGGCTGATTTGGTTATATCCGGCCTCAACTTCTACGATGAAAACGCCGTTTTGCAGTAAATCAAGGTTAATATCTTGCATTAATGTTTGTTCTACCTTCACGAATTGTACAATTTTACCTTCCATGCTGTAAATTTTAATAGTTGAGATGGGTAGATTCGTGGCTATTTGGAATTCTCCTCTACTCGGATTTGGATAAACTGAAAGCTCCATAGTTGCAGCTTGTTCAACTAAATTATTGCTTCCACAAGCTTCATTACTCGGAGTGCCATCACAGTAGGTGGTGGGGTAAAGTTCGGCTTGCTGTTGCATTTCGTTTGCCGGGAGCAAGGAACTTTGGGTGCAGCCCATGACGCCGACCAGAAAATCGCGAACGAATCGTTCGGTGCTATCCATATAGGCAGCATTACTAATATAGGGAACGTGAGGTGCGTTATTGAAGGTATAGAATTGATTTGTGACACCAATGGCACAGGCCCTTTCGTGTATCATGCGGCTTCCGTCGAGATACATGAGTGGCGTGCCCGGATTCACCAAACCACGATTGTAAGTAACAGTAGCATCATTGGTGCCGTGAACAGAACAAAGTGGTACATCTCCGGCCTCTAACCAGTTGTATTTAGCAAGTGCGCCACATCCGTTGATCACTGCATGCACCTTTGTGGAGTAGCCTGCATTTCCTGAATTCCCTTCTAGGCCACCAAGATTTGCCAATGCACCAGCGCTCATGTATTCACTAAATTCACATTCATCATCAAGATATGCCGTATGAAGTGCTGTAATTGCTCCTGCTGAACTGCCTCCAATAAAAATATGGTTGGTGTCGATTTTAAACTGATTTGTTGTTTGGGCATCTAAATAAAAATAGCGAATTGCTGCTTTGAGATCTTGAACTGCGCGCACTACAGCTTTGATGGCATTCGTTGAATCAAAAGGGAAAAAACCCAAGCGGTAATCAATGCTTGCACACGCATATCCTTTGAGTGCAAAACGTTCAGAAAGCGCTTTTACATCTGGATCTGTTTTACTACCTCCAATAAAACTTCCGCCGTGCACCCAAATAATCAATGGACGCGAGGCTAATGTGTCATTTGCAGGTTCATAAAAATCGAGCTTTAGTATGGTGTTGCTATTTGCCCAATTATTATTTTGTCCGTAGGTAAGGTTGCTTGTGAGGACGAATTGTTGGAATACAGCTTCTGCATAGCGCCCGCTTGTGCATGGTTCTTGCGAATGAACTGGTAATTGAAGACCTAAGAGGAGAATCAAAATGGCAAGTAACTGTTTGAACATAGCTTTTAATTTGTTTCTAATTTATATAATTTTCAGGTTTTTAGCACTGAAAATCACTTACTTTGTCTAAAATAATCAGATGGCTAAGTCACTTTTACTATTCTTTATCGTAGGATTCCACGTTTTAAGAGCGCAAGATTTACCTGCTTATAAAATCTATAATTCGAAGGGGAAAGAGGTTTCCTTCAAAGCGTTGAGTAAATCGGCTGTCGGCGTTGACCTGATCTTGTTTGGTGAATTTCATAATAACCCAATTGCGCATTGGTTGCAACTCGAATTGACTCAAATCATGTATGCTTTTCATCAATCTAATTTGCAGTTGGGGTTTGAGATGTTTGAACAGGACCAACAAGAAATATTGGATGCCTACACAAAAGGACTTATTGCTGAAAGTCAATTAAAAGACACGCTGCGCCTTTGGTCGAATTATCAAACAGACTATGCGCCACTCATTAATTTTGCTATAAAAAATCAAATCCCATGTGTGGCTACAAATATTGAGCGTAAATATGCCAGTTTACTTTTTAAAAAAGGGCGTGCTGCACTAGACACCCTTCCGGTGGAAATCAAAAGTCAAATGGCCCCTTTAAATTTCGCTTTTGATACTACGCTTTCTCAATACCAGGCCATGAAAGAAATGGGTGCTCATATGGGGCCAGGTATGGGTTGGCGCATGGTCGAAGCGCAGGCAATTAAAGATGCTACTATGGCTCATTTTATATTGAATAATCGATGGCGTTCGTTGCGTTATGAACCAATGGTACACCTACATTTCAATGGTGCATATCATTCTGATTTTCATCAAGGTATAATGTGGTATGTTCTGCAAGAGGCACCTCATAAGAAGATTTTGACTATTAGTACTGTAAGTCAGGATGATATCCGAGAGCTTGACGCAGAGCACCTTGGGCGTGCGGACTACATCATCTGTGTACCGACTAATATGACAACCACTTATTAAATTTATTTGAGTGGAATTCCCCGGGAGCTCACCGGCCCGGTTGCCTTACTTTTTTCTAAACTGAATGTGAAGGTTGTGCCAATACCAACCGTACTGCTTACTTGAATTTGCTGTCCATGGGACTCAATGATGTGCTTTACAATAGCCAATCCTAAACCAGAACCACCTTCATTGCGATTTCTACTTTTCTCTACTCTATAAAAGCGTTCAAATAGTCTGGGTAGATGCTGAGGCTCAATGCCTAAACCATTGTCCTTCAATTGGATATTATAAGTGTCATCAATTTGAACAATACTAATAGTCAATTTGCCATTTTCTTTACCATATGATATGGCATTACTCGTTAGATTGAGAAATACCTGTGCTAATTTATTGCGGTCTGCATTGACATAGCAATAGGGATCTGAGGACTGAATAAATAGACTGAATTTTTTTTCCTTGGCTATTAATTCAAGCGACTCAAAGGTCTCTTTAACTAATTCGAGAAGGTCAAAACTGCGGATGTCAAGGGGTATCCGTTCAAGTTCAAGTTTTGTGAGCTGATCAAGATCTTCCAGGATGTGAGACATGCGCTCCGTAGATTTGGAGGCGCGCTCTAAAAATGTTTGAAGAATGGCAGGATCATCCATTCCACCGTCCAGCAGTGAATCAATGTAACCTTGAATCGAAAAAACTGGGGTTTTCAGCTCATGTGCAAGATTGCCTAAGAATTCTTTTCTGAATGCTGCTTGCTCTTTAAGTTTATCAATTTCTTGGTTTCGTTTCTGTTTCCATTCCTTCACATCATGCTCTCCTTGCGCAACTAAATCGTCGATAGATTGGTCTTTGCGTTGCTCATTCTCAAAAGTTTGAATGCTCCTATAAATAAGGCTCATTCTGAATTGTACAAAGCGCTTAATGATAAAGTAGAATATGGTGTAAGCAAAAATGCCCGATATAAGTGGGATTAAAAACAATAGGGTGTTACTCAAGGTAACAAATTGCAAGTGAATGAAAAGAGTAAAAAGGAAGCTCAGTATGTAAAATAAAATACTGCCGCTAAGGATTAAGATGCTAGGTCTTGCTTTTCTCACTTGTCATTGAAGGTATATCCGACGCCTTTTATGGTACGAATATACGCATCTCCGAGTTTTTCACGCAATTTTCTAATGTGAACATCGATAGTTCGCTCACCTACAATAGTATCATTTCCCCAGACAACCGCTAAGATTTGATCGCGATTAAATACTTTCCCTGGTCGGCTAGCAAGTAATTCAAGTAATTCAAATTCTTTTTTGGGTAATTGTAGTTCCTGGCCTTCAAATTCCACGACGTAGCGATCCCTGTCAATGATGATTTTTGAATCACCTTCGTTACCGGTCTTATTTTTGAGACGTCTCAAGAGCGATTCGATTTTGCTTATGAGCAAACGTGGTCTAATTGGCTTATTGATGTAATCATCTGCACCAGCTTCAAAACCTGCTATTTGAGCGTAGTCTTCTGTGCGCGCAGTTAAAAATGCAATAACAGGCTGTGCCATATGGAGGTCTTTTCTGATCACCTGACAGGTTTCAATACCGTCCATTTTTGGCATCATTACATCGAGTAGCACAAGTGAAGGAGTGATCTGCTGAACAAGACGAAGGGCCTCAAGGCCGTTTGTGGCGGTAAATACTTTGTAGCCCTCCTTGCGGATGTTGTAAGACAAAAACTCGAGGATATCGGGTTCGTCATCAACAATGAGTATGGTATGTCCTTTTGTGTTTTCCATCGTTTGTAGCTAAATAAGAGAAAGAATCCCTCTGATACAAAGTTGCGTCACAAAAGTAAAAGCGACATTAATCTAAGATTACCAATGCGTTAAATGGTAAATCATAATACTTAACAATAAGGTAACATGCTGGGAGGCTAGCCCCCCGTTTTAATATTTACTTCAGCATGATTTTTACTCAAAAACGATCTTCATCTCGACTCGTCGATTTTTTTGTCGTCCTTCGGGTGTGTCGTTTGTTGCAATTGGTTTGGATTCTCCAAAATAAAGCGTAATCAGGCGCGTATCTTCCACACCTTGGCTAATCAAGTAAACTTTAAGAGCTTCAGCACGTTTTTTAGACAGCACTAAATTCCCATTATCATCACCTACATTGTCTGTATGCCCTGCAATTTCTAGTTTCCAGCTTGGTTTCTTTTTGAGAACTTCTGCAAGTTCATTAAGTGAAGGTTTTGAAGATTCGAAGATGATATCTTTAGCAGTTTCAAATTCTAAGTTATCAAATGCAGTTTTAAGCACTTCAATCACTTCTTGTTCTATGACTGGACAACCTTTATTAGATTTTGGCCCTGGTGTATTTGGACACTCATCATCCTTATCAAGTAGGCCATCGTTGTCCGAGTCTTTATAAGGACAGCCCTTGTTAGCTTTTGGTCCTGGCGTGTTTGGACAGTCATCATCTTTGTCAAGTAAACCATCACCATCTGTATCGGGCCAAGGACAGCCTTGATTTTCTTTCGGACCAGCTTCAGTTGGGCAGTTGTCAATGAAGTCGAATAAACCATCATTATCTTGATCAGGACAGCCTTGATTTTCTTTTGGCCCTGCATTTTCTGGGCAAGCATCCTCAGCGTCGGTTATGCCATCACCGTCTTTATCCGGACAACCATTCAAAGCGGCAGTACCTGCAATGGTCGGACATGCATCCTCAGAATCAATAATTTTATCGCCATCAGTATCGGGGCAACCCTTGAATTCTTTGAGACCGGCTACTGTTGGACAGGCGTCTTCAGCATCAATAATTTTATCGCCATCTGTGTCTGGGCAGCCTTTAAATTCTTTAAGACCAGCAACTGTTGGGCAAGCATCTTCAGCATCGGCAATTCCATCGCCATCTGTATCAGGGCATCCTAAAAATGCCCAGAGACCTGGTACATCTTTACATTGATCCATTTTATCAGAAACCTTATCCTTGTCTTTGTCTTTGACGCGGTGATACAAAATTGGTAATCGTGTACCCACATAAAAATCAATTCCACTGATTTCATTTTTGGCCCGAATTAAATTTAAATCATTCAAGCCAAGAATAACTGGGCCTATGCGCGTGGCTATCCCTGTGCGTAGACCACTGTATTTGTTGTAAGCAATCGGAAGATACAGACCAAAATAAGGACTATCAAAGCTCGGTGTCAAGGACATTTGACTGGCAATGTTGACCTTTGTGTCTTTGTTTTTTGGAATCAAATTGAGCATTGCCGTGGCATTGACGTAGAAGTAGCTCCCCAAATGGTAGTCAAGTTGTAGACTCATAGCTGTAGGGGTCCGCATGTTGAAGGTTTCTGAAGGATTTTGAAGAGCAACCCATTCGGAATTACCAGCTGCAGTTGATTCATTGATTAACGAATCGATGACCATATCAAAAGTTTCGAGATCTGTCGAACTTTCAAAACGGTGTAAGTCAAATAGTGAACTTGAATTGACAACAAAGTTGCGACTCAGTCCGCCTTTTGTGAATTTCATAGATCCCAAATCGATGATTGAAAAACCAATGCGCGCTTTGTATTTATTCTCATTTCGCATCCATAAGTCGGTCTTTCCATCCATGTCATACTTATATTTGGCATAATTAGGACGCCACTCGTAGACTATTCCCAAATCAAGCCCAAGACCAAATGAGCTTGGCTTAAGGTAACTAGCAATATTATCTTTATTGACCAAGCCATTTACACCAGCTGTTATCAATTCTCCAACTTCTTTTGCGTAACCATAATCAAAAGTACCGGCTAAATATTGGGATGTATCTTCGTTGATGAGGTTATAGCTGAAGTCATCTGTGTGAACGTATGCACTGGCAATTCCCAATAATATTTTAGGACTAAATCCAATTTTAAGGAAGTGTTCTTTATTGTCAATGAGTACTTGGCCAAAATTTATCCCGAATTCACCCCACGTCATGTGATCTAAATTGAACAATTCTTCATTGAGCTGTATATTCCAAAGATCAGGGTATTCCAAACCTTCTTCAGACAAAACCGCCAATTTAGGATCCATGTTATCCACATTAGTGATGGATCGCAGGTTAGCAAAAACGCCCAGTGAGCTTTTTTCATTGATGTGAAATGCAAGGTTAAAAAGATCGAGTCTGAAATTGATATTCGCTCCCAAAACGCCGTTAGATCCTGCGTCGTAGTTATGAACAATGAGACGATCAATGAAGGTTGAAGAAGGGTAAGCCCAAGAATTGAGCACAGCAGTGTCTGTCAAGGACTTTATCCACCAATAACCACCGCTGCCTTGTTCTGAACGCATGGCTTCTGCGTTGAAGTAGCCAAAATTTTGGTAGGTAAATAAATTCAAGGCTGGAAGTGCTAAATCCATTTTGTAACGACCATCAACAAAAGATGCAGGGTTATTTAGGTTTCCTAGTGCACCTGCATAGTTACTTGAATTAACGCCTAAATAGGATTGTGCTTGCACCTGAATGACGCCAAATAGGAGTAGGAAAATTTTAGTCAGTTTGCTCATTGCTTGTTGTATTGGATAAGGTAATTTCCTAGATAGGTGGTTATTGAATAGGCATTGTTGCCAAAAGAACTTAATTGTACTTCTTGCTGGCCATGACGTTTGTCTTTGTCTAAATTACGGCCGAATTCGTCTAACAGGAAGATTTGATTACCAACAGCATCTATTACACTTAAAATTGTCTGTTGATTAAGTCCTTTGAAGGATACGAATTGACTAACTTCTACGGCATTGAGAGTCTTTTCCCATATGCGTTGTCCTTTTGAATTAAAGGCAAAGAGACCGGTATTACGTTTGAATATGATCATTTGGTTGTTAGCTTGACTGTACGATCCTATACATTGAACGCGATCAGGTACTTCAAATTGCTTTTGACCAGCCAGAGAGAGTAGGGTAGCTGTTGTTTTTTCGATTTTAATAGCGAAGGCATCGCTCGCATTACCAACTAAAACATAAGTTGAATCAGTATTTTGCTTTATTGTCACCTTGCGTTTGGCTAAATCTATAATTTGATGGTGTGTGTCCGTTAAAATACTGACATACGACTTGCCTCCGGATTTAAAACCATGGATTTGGCGCACATTTGCTCCTAAATTGAATTGCTTGATTAGGCTACCTGTTTCTCCAAATAATTGTAGACTATTTGGACTTCCAACGCAGGCAAATTCTTTTTTGCCTTTGTTTTCAAGTAGCTGAATGCGTGTTCCAGCCTCGTGGGTAAGCCGATAAACAAGACGTCCAGTTTTATCATACAATTGAGCTTCGTGATCAAATTGTACACAAATAAGTTGTGGGAAACCATCAATTTGATAGAGTGCCTTAACTTCTTGAGCCAGGTCTTTATCCCATTTTCTTAAACCGTTTATGTAACCAACAATTTGATGATTTTCTGTCAATGCAATTACATTACCTCTTTCGGCGAATGCCGCAAATTTCAGTACCCTGAAACCAGGATTCATGATAAAATAATCTCGAATTTGATCTTGTTGTTCAAGGTCTTGAGCCTCTAATTTTTGATAGCTCGTTTCTACCACTTGACCACCAAGTAAAGTAATGGTTTTCTTTTGATGCGCATCTACCCAACGTGCACTCACCTTTTTGGGCATATTGAGAAAAATACGTTTGGATTTGCTTTCATTTTGAGAAAGTGTTTGCCCAAGTGTTGCAGCAGCTAAAGATTGATCTAAGAGCACCTTACTTGAACTTGCAAAGCCAAATTGACCAAAAGTAGCGACATACCAAGTTGCTTTTTCTTCGCTTACAATAGCTGAGAATTTTAAGTTTTTATAGGCTGCACTTTCTGTATTGAGTTCTTCCATCCTAAAAAATTCATTCAAGGTCAGGATTGGATTCGAATTTTCTTTGAAATCAAAAATAACGAGTTGAGAAGTGTCTTGTTTAAGGACAACAAAGCCATGTTGAATACACCTGAACCAAGGGCTCTTGGCAAATTGTGGATCTAATTGTAGCGCATACTCTTTGTCGTAGAAAAAGTAATTGTTGAAAAAATCAGGGGTGGCGCTAGCAAATAGAACCTGGTCATCCTGCTTTCGGAGTGCGGGATTTGAGTTTTTATATTTAATGTACCTATATCGGGCATTTTTTTTGAAATAGGTTTCTGTGAGTTGTAATTCATTCTGGCTACTCCAAGTAAACCAGGCGTAACTGGCTTTTGAGCTAATGTTAAGTTCAAAAGCTTTTGCTGTAGGGAGTTCACCTTCATAGATTAGCAACTGATTTTTATTATATCGTCCATTTAATTTACCGTAACTAAATTGCTTCATTTTTCTAATTTCAATTGAAAAAAGACCATTTTTTAAGAGGGCTTCCACTTCATTTTGAGTCCAATTTCCTTTTTGTTCAATAAGTATTTTAGTTTGATTGGCTGAAAAGTAAAACTTCAGATTAGAAAATGATTTTCGTTGTTTTTGAATGGAGTAATAAATACTTTTATTTAGTTCTGTGCTGCCGATGCTTTCGTTATCCCAATTTACTGAACTTGGATCTTGTATAATGTATACTTTTTGGTCTTGAGCATTAAAATAATGCTTGAAATCCACCAGGTTTTCATTAGAAAGCAAGTCGTAAGAGCTGTAGAGAATCCAGCCTATTGCAACAATGCCAAATAAGAAGAGCACAAGACGTTGACGCATGTTTTTTTTTCAAAGTTACGTTTTGAAGTGCTACTAAACGCACTTGTACTTGAATCTAATCAACAAGCATTTGTTTACACACTTAGGGTTACTTGTTAGTCAAAAAGAGGAAGTTGGCTATTGTTGGGTAAGAGTTGAAAGGTCAATCTGTGAAACGGGCTTGTGCCGTATTGCTGAATTGCTTTTCTGTGTTGAACTGTTGGATAACCTTGATTTTTTTCCCAGGCATATTGAGGATATGCTTGGTGTAGTTTCGCCATGATTTGATCGCGTTCCGTTTTCGCTAAGATACTTGCTGCTGCAATGCTAGCAAAACGAGCATCTCCCTTAATCATGCACTCAAAAGGGATTTGTTGATAAGGCTTGAATCGATTGCCATCAACTAAAATAAATTCAGGCTTGACACTCAGATTGGAGAGCGCCTTTTGCATGGCAAGAATGCTTGCATTGAGTATATTTATTTGGTCAATTTCTGTGTGGTCTACAATACCAATGCCGTAGGCAAGGGCTTTTTCAATTATTTCTCCTCGAAGCTCTTCTCTTTTTTTTGCACTGAGCTGTTTGGAGTCATTGAGTGCTGCTATGGGTTTGGCCGGATTGAGTATGACTGCTGCAGCTACCACTGGTCCGGCAAGACACCCTCGACCAGCTTCATCACACCCTGCCTCTGGGAATAGCTCTTGATGTTGCCATATTAAATTCATCACAGCGCCAATTTATTGAAATATTTTGTAGTTTTATCTAATATAAACTCACCACCATGAAAAAACTAACTCTTCTTTTTTTGGCATTAGGTCTAAACCTAATCGTTTTTAGTCAAAAAACACTAAGTGCATCTGCATCAAGTATTGCTGAACTTAAGGGTAGTGTTGCCAATGGCCACATCCAACTTATTTTGCCTGAAGAGGTGACCGAAGATAACGTAATCATGTATGCTAAGTATTACACGAACATGTTCACCGTAGAGTTTGATGCTAAATCACACATGGCAACTTTTCACATGATAAGCAATGATGCCAACTCACGACGCGTAATCCTGCGTTTTTTAGGAGCAAATCAAATTATAAATGTCCAAGTAGCCGACCGTGCCTATGATTTAGGTGCATTTTTTGATAATTTCTTAAATTAACAAGTCTCCTTTTGACCATGAAGTTTTTTTTCTCCCTAGTTGCTGTCTTATTCTTTGCCTTATCTAGTTGTAAAAATTCACAAATTACTTTTAAACACTACGGACCAGTTGCTGTGGATTCTACACAAGCACTTTCGCTAGACGTTATGCTCGCTACATTTCAAGCAAATCCAAAAAAAGATGTCTTTACTTTTGTTGCGCCTTTAGTTGGTGTTTGTCAGAGTGCAGGTTGTTGGGTTAATGTTCAGCCAAGTAATGGAGAGCTGATTCGAGTAAGGTTTAAGGATCATTTTCTTATCCCTCCAGTTACTGAAATAAATTCTGTGGCTTATTTTCATGGAAAGGCCTACTATGATACACTCTCCGTTGAATTGCAAAAGCACTTCTTAGAAGATGCTAAAGCCCCACAGTCCGAGATTGATAAAATCACTGATCCAAAAATTGAGTTAAACTTTGAGGCAGATGGAGTATGGGTTAAGAAGTCTTCTTCAAAATCACGTAAGTAAAGGCTGCCGACGCTCCTACAATAAGTATTTTGAGCCACCAAAGATAGTTCGGCATTAAAAAAATGCTAACTAAATTAACTGGAATCAATAAGATTGCCAATAAGTGAAATTTCCCCTGGTTTTTATTTTCTGAAATCATATACGCCTCCTGGTGTAAAGCACAGATGTAACGGCATATCATCTGGGTTGAGATCATCTATGGGAATAAATTCATCAAACAGATGAAGACCAATGAACAAACAATCTGGTTTACATTGTTTGAGTAGGCGATCGTAAAATCCTTTCCCATAACCAACGCGATGTCCGTCAGAGTTGAGGCCAAGAAGTGGTACAAAAACGTAATCCAGTTTTTGCGCTAAAATAGTGCGTCCATGTTTAGGTTCGGGAATACCAAAAGAATTGATCTCAAGTTGGCTCGTATGTTCATAATGAAAGAGCGCAAGTGTATAATCGGTAAAATTTGCCTTAGATAATATAGGATGTCCGCCTTTTAATATGATATCCTCTAGGAGACCATATGTAGAGATTTCATTCTGCCTTTCAATCGGTAGAAAGATACTTACATATTTGGAGGTAAAAGGTATAGAATCCAGCACAAGTGCATGCACTTGTGCTGAGATTTTAGTGAGATCGTATGGACTTAGCTGAGCTCGCTTAGCTTTATAATGCTTGCGAATTTCGGCTTTCAACATGCTACAAGCGAACGCCTAGTTCAGATAACTTGCGATTGTCAATAACAGTCGCTTTCTTGCGTAGACCACCCATGGCTTGTCCTTCAACTTGATTGACAATTCCGAGAATCATTTGGTCTTTTTCTGCTTGGAAGTTTGTTGTAGCAGGAGCCTTAGTACTTGTTTTGATTTGAATTACGTATACTCCTGTTTCTCCTTTAAGCGGAAGGGTGCGTTGCCCATTCTTAAGTGCACCAGAGAATAAATTACCTATGATTGTCGGTTCATAACCAGCGTTAGATATTTGTGGATTGCCAAAAGTGATCTCTGCGTCGATTATTGGTGTATTGAATTTTTTGCTCAAAGATTGTAATGAATTTCCCGCCATTTGATTCATAAAGCGTTTCGCTTTCTTTTCTTGAACTAATTCTCTTTCCATTTGAGCTCGAACATTTTCAAATAACGGTTCTCCTTCTGGACGAATAGCACTTACCATGGCGATAACGTATTTGTCTTTGTCACGGATAGGAGAAAGAGTCATAGAGCCAACGGTTGCATCTTCGTTATAAGCTAATTCAAGAATGCGATCGCGGGCCATTGTGGTCGTGAAGCCGTATACTTTTGGTGCTTTGTCTTCTATTTGAATCACTCTTGGAGCGTAATTTGCACGTGTCACGATTGTATCGAACAATGCAGCCTTTTTGAATGGATCTTCTTCCTTAGAGACTTTACGATCAAGTTTCATCAAAATGCCGTTAACTTCACTTTCCATATTGGCAACGGTTTCATCCGAAGGTTTGAAAGTGATACTCACGGATGCTACTAATGGAAAATTGCTTGAAGATCTTTCTAATACTTCTATGATATGAAATCCAAAATCAGTTTTTACAACTCCAATTTTTCCAATTGGAGCAGTTGCACAATAGCCACCAAATTCTTTGACCATATCTCCTTCCAAAAAGTCTTCATAAACTCCACCTTTGTCTTTTGATCCTGGATCCTCAGAGTGTTTTAGAGTGATTTCATCCCAGTTACTTCCGTTGAGGACTTTGACGATGCTATCCGCAGTTTTCTTTTTGGCAGCAATAACTTTTTCATCCGTACTACTGTTAGTAGAGATGAGGATGTGACGGGCTTTAATGCTTGCTGGAGTAAATCCAATAACTTTAGAAAGAACCATCTTTTCTTTGGATACGTATGGACCAACCAACTGACCTAAAGTTGCTGTTTTAAAAATGGTGTCTAGGCTCATTGGGTAGGTTTGGTAACGGTCTGCTTTAGGATGGCCTTCAGGAACTGAAGTGGCACGTTTGTCGCTGAAGTAAATAGGTGTTTCACTATTCTTTGCAACAAAAGCAGAATCGTTAGTGCTTGCTGAAAAGCCAGCACGTAGTGTATTCATTTTTGCAGTAAACACAGTTGAATCTGCCTTAGAAGGACGGATATTTACATCAAACATTTTGACGTCGCGGGTAGCGTTTCGGACGAAATATTTTTTATCGCTTTTGTGTTCGTCGTAATAAGCTTTCAATTCATTTTCAGAAATTTTAATATCCGCATCAGAAATTTCAGTGTAGCGACGTACCACAAATGAAATTGTTTTCTTTTCATTGTTAGCGTAATACTGATCTTGTGCTTCAAGGTCAGTGATGTAAACTCCTTCTTTTAACAAGCCAAAGTATTTCTCGGTCTTGCGGCGGTCGGTATGGTAGGCTTTAAATCCATTCCACTGGTCAACAGCTTGTTGTTCTTTTGATTTTTTAAGGTTGTCAAGGGTTGCTTTGAGTTTTACTCTTCCGTTTTCAATGGATTGAGGTGTTTGAATACCGGTTAGTGAGTCATTAAAGAACTGAGCAAGGTCAGGTAATACATTGAAACCATCTTTGGCAAACCAATAAGATTCGAGCTCACGATCTGTGACATTGATACCTAATTTTTCATACTCCTTACTTAATATGGTAGAGTCAACCATGAAGTTCCATGCTTTATCGCTAGAAGCATCCATATCGGCGTCAGTGAATTCTTTTCCATTTTGAGCAGCCTGATTACGCTCTTGCTCTTGGAATTTTGCACTTGCAATACTGTATGTTTTTGGATCGACTTTTTCTCCAAATACGAGGCCAATACCATATTCTCCTTCGCCTATTCCAAATAAACTTTGATAGTCGTTTAGGATGAAAGCCAATAAGGCGATACCAATCATTGCTACTAATAAGCCTGATTTTGCGCGAATTTTACCAATTAATGCCATTTAAGTTCAAATTTGAGAATGCGAATATAGGAAGATTTGAGCAGAGCCCCAAGTATTTGAACACAAAAAAGGAGGTCTATCGACCTCCTCCATTTACGTTGGTATTTTCGTTGGTTTTTGTAGGCTTCGGAGTCGTTTCCGGGCTTGTTGGTTTTGGTGCTGCAGGCTTAGGTGTGGTAGGTTTTGGTGCTGCAGGTTTTGGTGTAGTCGGCGCTGGGCTGCTTGTTGGTTTTGGTGCTGCGGGCTTAGGTGTGGTAGGTTTTGGTGCTGCAGGTTTTGGTGCTGCAGGTTTTGGTGTAGTCGGCGCTGGGCTGGTTGTTGGTTTTGGTGCTGCAGGCTTAGGTGTGGTAGGTTTTGGTGCTGCAGGCTTAGGTGTGGTAGGTTTTGGCGCTGCAGGCTTAGGAGAGACTGGTTTTGGCGCAGCAGGTGCTGGATTTGTAGTCTGTTTAGGTGTGCTCAAATTATCTTGCTTTCCTTCTGTTTGTTTGTTGCTATTTGGATTAGTCATCAGGCCATCCCCACCAGAACCGTCGTAAGTAACTAAATAGGTATCTGTTAGCGTGCCACAATCGTTGGTTACGGTAATGGTAAGGTTGTTAAGTCCAGGAAGCAAACTTATTTCAGCTAGAATATTACCAAGATAATTACTGTATCCAGTTAAAAGTTCTCCATTCATGGTTAAGGTAACAGTCATATTGCTCGTGTAGTTTAAAATCTGAGCATTATAGGTAAAAATAGATTGGTTGATGGTATGACCATTGGGGTCCATGTTGTAACTAACTTGAGGAATAGTACATGGTTCGTATCGTATTTCTCTTGTCTGATTATCAGTACCACAAGTATTGGTTACAATCACGTTGATATTGTTGATTCCTGCTTGTAAGGTGAGTGGAATACTGAACTGATTAGCGAGAAGCGAGCCTCCTGCTTGTGGGATATTATTATTAAGCACTTGAATTCCAGCAAGTTCAGTAATTTGAGTTGTGTTGGCTGTTATAATGACATTTGGGTTGCTAACTCCAAATAATCCGGCTCCAGGACTTGTGATTTCTATAGTTGGTTGTACACAAGGAGCTGTGTAGGTAAAGCTAATATTTTCTGAAGCGACCCCACAGGTATTTTGTGCAGCTAGTGTTACAACGTTTACTCCATCGTTCAATTGCAAGGTCGCAGAGACGTTACCGTTTTGGTAGCTAAAGGGTTGAACCGTATTATTGAGCATGAGGTTGATGTTTTGCATACTGGTGATTCCACTAATGCTTGCGCTCAACTGCAAATTTGGGTTGGTTACAGTAGTAGGGGTTTGTCCGAATTGAATTTGTGGTGCTACACACGGCACGTAATTGATGTTGATGGTTTGGCTTGTTCGGTTACAGTTATTCTTTCCTTGGAGTACAATGGTATTTGGTCCAGGTTGTAGATTCAGTGAAGCACTCAAGTTTTGATTATTCAAAGAAAATGGCTGACTTCCACCATTTAGGGAAAGCATGATTTCCGAATTAGAAAGGGCAACTACTTGGGCACTTAAGGCAAGGGCTGAGTTAGCAACAGTACTACCATTCAATCCAGTATTATTGATGCTGATCTGTGGAGGAATACATGGGCTGTAATTGAGGTTCCAACTCTGGACATCAGTTCCACAGTTATTAGTAGCACTTAGAATGATGCTGTTATTGCCTATTGCTAGTTGAAGGTTTGCCTGTAAAATGCCATTTTGGTATGTAAATAACATTGGCGTACCATTAAGCAATAAACTCAGTTGATTTGCTTGTGTGATTTGACTTATTTGTGCGCTAATTGCAAGATCTTGGGAAGAACTTTGAAGTGTATATGCTGGTTTTGGATTACTGATTTGAGGAGCAGTGCAGGGCTCGTAAGTGATCATCCAATTTTCAATATCACTGCCACAAGAATTGGTGGCCACCATATGAATGGTGTTGAGACCCGGTTGCAGTACCAAATTTGCAGTCAATGTATTATTGGCAAAGCTGTAGTTCTGATTTTGACCATTTACCAAGAATTGGACTTGATTGGCAAAAGTATTTGCAACAGTGGCGCTGTAAACAAAGCTATTATTACTTGTGCTTGTCCCGTTTGGAATGGCTGTTGTGGTAGTAATTTGCGGAGCCTGACATTGGGTGTAATTTATTTGGATGTTCTCGTTGTCAGTTCCACAAGTATTAGTGACTTGAATACTGATTTGGTTAGCGCCTTGAATTAAATTCAGTTGACAATTGATTTGGTTGTTATTGAAAGAGAAAGGCACATTAGCACCATTTAATTTTACCTGAATGGCTTGACTATTGCTTATATTGCTCGCATTGGCAATAAGGTTTAGTACTTGCGTGTTTGTCGTGGTGCCACTAGCACTTGGTTGAAGAAGCGTAAGTTCAGGTGCAGAACAGTGATCGTAACGCACATATATTGTTTGAGTCATTTGACCGCAGCTACGCGCAGCACTCAATTCAATTTCATTGAGACCTGGTTGTAATTGAAGCACAGTGCTGAGATTACCCAAAGCGAAGGTAAAAGCGATTGGCAATCCATTGTTGGTAATGCTTAATCCATTTTGATTAGGCATATTTTGAATACTTGCGGAGAGTGGGAAGACACTGTTAGTCACAACGAGAGGTGTATTATTTGTATTGTTGTTCCAATTCCCTAAAATGTTCACACTTGGCGCCAAACAATCGTCATAGGTGTAGGTAAATGTCTCGACATCTGCACCACAGTCATTTGTGGCGTTGATTGTAATGGTATTGAGACCATTTAATAATTGTGTATTGAGTTCAAGTTGACCTGTTGCCGAAGTGTAATTAAAATTGTTTTGTTCTACACCATTGACGATTACTTTGATGTTATTGCGGTTAGTGACGTTGTTAATCGTGGCACGCATTCTCAATGCTGCATTATATAAAATACTATTGATGACAGGGCTTGACACCGAAATAACTGGGGGTGTACAATTTTGGAAGTTGATAGAACTTGTAATGAGATCTGTTCCACAAGAATTGGTGTAACGAATTTGAAAATTATTGAGGCCAGGTGTTAGGGTAACGGTTGCAGTAATTGCTGTACCATTCAATTGTGCAGAAGTGATAGGAATGTTATTGTGTAGCACAAGCAGTTGACCATTTTGTGTGGAGCCATTCAGAACTGCACTAAGCGTAAATGAAGCCAGGTTGGTGGTGGATCCGGGAGAACTTGGCTGCCACCAGCTTAATTCTGGCGCTTTGCAGTCGTCAAAATCAAGGTTAATTTGATCAAAAGAGCTTCCACAATCATTTGTTGCATTAATGCGTATAATGTTGTTTCCAGGGACTAAATTGACACTTCCTTGGAGTAAACCGTTATTGGGATTGAAGCCCCAACCACTCAGCAATGAACCATTGTGTAGCAGTTGTATTTGATTGCTGTTTAAATGACCACTTAATGTGGCGCTAAGCGCATAGGTTGCTTGTTGTACATTTGAAGGGCTAGAACTGATGATTTGGACAGTGGGCAATTGGCAAGCTACTTGTTCAATTTGCAGTACCTGTGTTTTTGTGCCGCAGGCAGTTGTTGCTGTAATTGTAAAAATATTGAGCCCAGGGAATAAATTAACCGACGCTTCTAACCTTTTAGTTTGTGGATTGAAATTAAAAGGTAAAGAATGATTTAGCTGATTGGTCAGCAATAATTCATGCGCGTGATTAACATTAGCTATATCATAGCGTAGTAATAAACTGGCCACCGAAACACTTGTCTGAGGTTGGCCTACCAAACTGATAATTGGTTGAGGGCAATTTTGAGTGAAGTTATTGATGTTAGTCACTGGCTGACTATTATCACGGATTGGTGTGGGTTTGGTTTGGTTTCCTTTGAAGTGAATTTGGAAAAAGCCAGAGGTATAATGATACCAGTCATTTTTGAGTCTTGGGTCGGCTTGTTGTAGCCCATCGAAGGCATCAGCCATAGTGAACGTTGTTTTGTGTTCAATTCCAATGCTAAATCGGCCTTTATGATAGGCTAAGCCAAAACCCAGGCTTGGCATCCAATTTACAGCCCAATCATTTGCTTGTAAACCATCAAGTCTGGTTTCATATATCTGATCAGTAAAGCCGAGTAGCTGCTGTTGAGCGGGCATGTCAAGATCAAGTCCGTTGTAATCGTAAATACCAGCAGTATCTAAAACATCTGACCAGGTTTGTTGCCATGTGAGGCCAACTCCACCAAAGATATATGGATCAAGTCCTGATCGTTCTCGTAGCCGATTAGCGTGCAGTACTAATTCAAGATCAAGTTCTCTTATATCTGACCTGAAGTTGTGTACGTATTGATTGGCTCCTGTTAAGTATGGTGTTAAGAATGGATTTAGATTCAGGTCCTGAGTACTTAGTGTCGAAAAAGCGTCAGACTGCCCATACCATTGTCCGGCAAGGAAACGACCTCTTAAATCAAAGGACAAGGCATGCCCGTAATCATAATTGTATGATCGACCTAGTGTTATTCCCCAGCCATTGTAGCGTTCGTAATCGAGATCCGTGCTGTGCCAAGTGCCACCATAATTGAGACCCCAAAACCACTTAGAAGAGTTGTAGTTAACTTGTTGGGCAGAAATGCTCGATAAGGTGAGTACAAAGAGCAGTAGTTTGTAAAATTTTCTCATAGGAATGGATTTAATTGGCAAGCCTAAATTCTGTGCCAAAGTTCTTAAAAATAACTTTTTAAGAAAAAATTAACACCTAAATTTATTAGTTTGAATAATAGGTGTAGTTTGTGAAACGCAAAATTTGATATTGTTCAGAGGATATATTTTTTTTGATCAATGATCCAATGAACCCCGTCTTGTAATCATAAACGATTTGATGATCCATTTTAAATTGACCGTTTTCATACTGATGCATCTCTATTAAATTACCCCATTCGTCATAGCGATATCGCCATTCTTCTTTTGGAATCGAACTGCTGTCGCTGTATGTTGATTTGATTGCGAGCATACCATTTTGATCATATTTATAATCAGTTCTTTCACTTGATTGAGAAATGCGATAATAGCTCAATTGACTTATCAAGTAATTTTCATCATCAAAGGTTTTTGTTACTTCTAAATAAGGTCTTTGGTAGTTGTTATAGCGCGTATAATCGGCAGGTTGATTTTGATGATAACGAAGCGTCTCAGTTCGCATTTTTACTGATGATATCAAGCTGTCTTTGCGATGATCGTAAATATCTCGGTAAAGTGCAACTGCAATTAGTCTTCCTATTGTGTCATAAGAATAATGTTCTGCTAGTGCTCCTCCATATGCTGAGAAGCGATGTAGTCCAAGAACACCGTTGTGCAAATAGCTATAATGATGAAAAATAGTGTCTTTTGAGGCTCCTTTTTGCAACACTTCAATACTTGAGACAAGTTGCCCAGCTTCGTTGAACTCATATCGAAAAATATCTGTACTAGGCTTGAAGGCTTCGCTTCCTTTTTTATAGGTGTAAAATCCTTCAATGGACTTGATGTGTTGCCCGGCAATCACACTTTCATTAAAGAATGGATGTTGCCCAAAAGCTTCACCTTCCTGATTCAAAATAAATTGCGAGAAAGTACTTAACGACCAAAAAGATCCAAAGAAGAGTGTATAAACTTTCACTAGCGCAACCCTTGTAATACGCTTTTCCAACTTGCTTTTTTAGCGATAACATTTTCAAGTTCAGAAATATGGATGCGTTCTTGAGTCATGGTATCTCGGTCTCGGATGGTAACAGTCTGGTCTTCGAGTGTTTGGTGGTCAACGGTAATGGAGTAGGGAGTTCCAATGGCATCTTGGCGACGATAGCGCTTACCAATAGAGTCTTTCTCGTCATATTGAACGCTGTATTCAAGCTGTAATTGGGCCATTATTTCACGTGCTTTTTCTGGTAAGCCATCCTTTTTGATGAGCGGTAAAATAGCGGCTTTGTAGGGTGCCAATACTGCAGGGATTTGGAGTACTACACGTGCTGACCCATCTTCAAGCGTTTCTTCTTGGTATGCCGCACTGAGTACTGCCAAGAACATGCGGTCTAGACCAACTGAAGTTTCAACTACGTATGGTACGTAGCTTTGGTTGAGCTCCGGATCAAAAAACTGTAGTTTTTTACCGGAGTGTTGCTCGTGTTGTTTGAGGTCAAAGTCAGTGCGGGAGTGAATCCCTTCAAGTTCTTTGAAGCCCATCGGGAAATTGTATTCGATGTCGCATGCTGCGTTGGCGTAGTGGGCTAATTTCAGGTGATCATGAAAACGGTAGCGTTCTTCACCTAAGCCAAGGTTTTGATGCCACTTCGTACGCAGTGTTTTCCAGTATTCGTACCATTTCATTTCCTCACCCGGACGTACAAAAAATTGCATTTCCATTTGCTCAAATTCTCGCATGCGGAAGATAAATTGGCGGGCAACAATTTCATTTCTGAATGCCTTCCCAATTTGTGCGATTCCAAACGGAATTTTCATGCGTCCAGATTTCTGGACGTTCAAGAAGTTGACGAAAATTCCTTGTGCGGTCTCTGGGCGGAGGTAGATAGTGCTCGCATCGCCGGCAACAGAACCGAGTTCAGTAGAAAACATGAGGTTAAATTGGCGCACTTCGGTCCAGTTTTTGGAACCCGAAATGGGGCAAACGATTTCAAGGTCAATGATGAGTTGACGAACAGCCTCGAGGTCGTTCTGCTCTAGGGCGTTTTTCATGCGCTCCTCTATTTGCGCAATTTTTTCTTGGTTCCGCAAAACATTAGGATTGGTTGCCCTGAATTGGTCGGCATCAAAAGCGTCGCCAAAGCGTTTTTGACCTTTTTCAACTTCTTTTTCAATCTTCTGACGAATTTTTTCGATATGGTCTTCTAAAAGGACATCTGCACGATAGCGTTTTTTAGAGTCTTTGTTGTCAATTAAGGGGTCGTTGAAAGCATCTACGTGACCTGATGCCTTCCATGTAGTTGGGTGCATGAAGATAGCAGCATCTAGGCCAACAATATTTTCGTGCAACTGCACCATAGCTTTCCACCAGTAGGTCTTGATGTTATTTTTAAGTTCGGCACCTAGCTGACCGTAGTCGTAGGTTGCGGCTAATCCGTCGTAGATTTCTGAAGACGGAAAAACAAATCCGTACTCTTTGGCGTGTGAAATAAGGTCTTTTAGGCGGTCTTTTTGTGCTTCCATAGCTGCAAAGATACGAAAAGCACTATTTTTACTCTATGATTTTTTACCTAGACCCTCAGCATTTTATTGACACAAGCGCAGCTATCGATCTCTCTTTGGCGCTAAGTGCAAATGAAGAGAACCCAAGAGCTTGGTATGTAGAAGCTCCCCGAATGGAGCCTGTTCGTGCCAATGGGTTCATAGGCAGTGTGTCAGAAGGCGGTGCTGTTAATTTCAGAGATGTGTTTTTCAATCCACATGGACACGGTACACATACAGAATCTTATGGTCATATCAGCAAAGAAATTTATCCGGTTAGTCAAGCGCTGCAACAATATTTTTTCAAGGCAACACTGCTGAGTGTAGAACCGAGAAAACTCCAAAATGGCGACCATGTAGTGTTTGCCGATCAGCTTGAATCTTTATTGCAATCTGATTTTACAGATGCCATCGTCATTCGAACCTTGCCAAATCATCACCAAAAACAAACGATGAATTACTCCGGAACGAATCCTTGTTACTTTGATGTTGGCGTGGTGGAACTGCTCAATCAACTTGAGGTCAAACATTTTTTAGTCGATACCCCTTCTGTTGATCGAGAAGAAGATGGCGGTGAATTGGTTTTTCATCATGCTTTTTGGAAAGTCCCAGAAGGACCAATTTTGGACAGAACAATTTCTGAGTTGATTTTTGTACCCAATGAAGTCCAAGATGGCCAGTATATTTTAGAACTTCAGGTTGCACATTTTGTCAATGATGCAGCACCTAGCAGACCTTTGCTTTATGCTATAAAAGAAAAAAAGGACTGACGAATCAGCCCTTTTCCTAGTAGTAGACAAAACTGTCTGAGTGGTACATTTTTATAATAAGGACAGGAACTTCTTATACATATTCCTTTCGGACGTTGACAAAAACTATTAAACTCTTATCAAACTAGAAAATGAAACTGCCTCTCCAAGCAGCTTGTCAACTGCTATGCACAAGAAGTAACCTGTTTCTCTCCTTATTTCACAATAAACATACTCGTAAAAAAGTTATAGTATTGTGCTAAATGAACATCATCTAGTTTTGACTGAATATCGGTGCAAATTTTGTGAATATCGATATTTGAATGGGTTTGAATTATTGAATGATCAAGGTTTTGGCTTTAGAATCCCCCTCCACTTTAACAAGATAGATGCCTTGGTAAAGCGTATCAATTTCAAAATAGACAATAGTACTGCCTTGGGCCACCTCTTTTTGAATGACAAGTCTGCCTTGGGCATCATAGAGCATTACCTTTCTTGATATTTGGGTAAGTCCATTGACTTGCACCATTGCGATGTTGCCAGTAGGATTGGGCCAAACTTGCCAATCGTTTGCCGATAATGCTGTCAGCTCCGCACTGTTTGTATAAGTGGTAACCGCTTCGGTGATTGACGTCACTTTAGCGCCACTGACAACACCATGAAACTTGGGCCCAACGACATAAGGATAAGCTGAATTCCAGTTTTCGTCCACCGTTGCAAAATAACAATACGTTCCATTCGGATATTCAGGTGTCACGCAAAATCTGCCGTTGCTCGCATCCAAGTATTCTTCTTGACCAGGATGCATGATAAATTCATAATCTTCTCGAAAATAGCCTAACGGATAGGTGGAAGATACCGCAGGCCCATCTGGTACATCTGTTCCATCTGCCCAATGCGTACGGGCATTGATATTGCGCAATTGATACCCGGATAGTATTCGCGTAATCCCACCTGTTCCGTCTGCATTCTTAAAACCATAGGCCCCGTAAATTGGGAACCCGTCGTAGGCAAACCCAATCAAGGGGGAATGTTGGTTGGCATCTATGGCATACAATCCATCTGCGTCGTATAGATCACAAATAGTAGAAATCACTTGTAGGTCTAATTTGAATGCACTGGGATTTTGGTGATGATGGTAATTGCCATTTGCAGGGTGGCCTTTTGAGCAATCAAAGCCAGGTTTTTCTGCCAATACGGCATCTCGATTCCAGGACATGTTGGCTGCAGGCCCTCCAGGGCAAGGTGGAAAACCAGGTCCTCCGCACAAAGCATTGGTTTGTGTATTCCAGGCAACGCCGTCGCGGTAATCAAACAGGGCAACACCATTGATAAAAATACCGATGTTACCTCCTGTTGTATTTGTAAGGGTTCCGGTATTGGCGCTTGGGTTCAAGGGAATTTTAAAAATCGCATTTTGATTCGCGGTCAAAGACGGATTTCCATCTAGAAAAGGCCCTGTAACATATGCTGGAACCCCTGTTGTGCTTACATAAACAAAATTAGTACCGTATTGGACAGTTTGTACATTAGCGGAAACATTATCATTTATCGGTGTACTATTTCCTTGAACGTAATGTGAACCTGAAAGACCTGTTGTATTAATGAGCCAATTGGTAATAGCAGGATTAAGTTGGGCACGGACTAGAGCAATCCAAAATAAAGCAAGTGTGAGAAAGGTTTTTTTCATCGTTATTGGTTTAAGGTATGATATTGAAATTGTGGGCTCATTAAAAAATTGGTATCGGTAAGGGTTTTCAGAAAGGCAATCAAATCCTTTTGTTGGATATCGGATAAATGAAGCTGCTTCCCATAATGAGCTAACACTTCTTTTAAAGTTTTCATGCGACCATCGTGCATATATGGAAAACTATGGCTGATATTTCTTAAAGTTGGGACCCTGAATTTTCCTATATCAGCATTTAATCCGGTGATTTCAAAGCGCCCCATATCTGTTGAATCAATTTGTATGCCATTGGTCTCAAAAAGGTTACTAAAGAAGAGGGGGGCGGTATGACAGCGATTGCAATGTTGTTCAAATAGGGTCATTCCATTTGCTTGTTGCGTAGAAAAATTAGCTTGATTTTGCATCACCTTATCATAAAAGCTATTCTTAGAAACAAGGGATATGGTGAATTGCTGTAAGGCGTCAAGTAACATCCAAGTTTGTATCGCATCTTCTTGGTAAATCAGCTGAAAAGCTTTTCTGTATCGGTCATTCTCTTTTAGTTTTTTTAAAATTACTTCTAAAGAGTTACCCATTTCATCTGGATGAGTAAGGGGGTTAACAGCTTGACCAGTAAGACTCAAAACACCACCATCCCAGTGGAATTGTTGTCGCCAAGCAAGGTTAACTAAGCTAGGCGCATTGCGTTTGCCAATTTTATCCCCAATACCATGGCTCGTAGGGTGGTCTACATGGGCAAATGCGGTATAAGAGAGGTGGCAAGATGCACAGGAAATACTACTGTCTGCTGATAATATTGGATCGTAAAAAAGCGCTCTACCTAATTCAAAACTAGATTCCGATGCAAAAGCAGTTTTAGGTTGAATAGGTGAAGGCCATTTTTGAACAAGATGATTTCGGTTCCATGTGAATGAAATCAAAACCAAACCAATAAAGAGGATAAACAAAATCTTATTGGCCATAGCTGAACGAAGCTGTAAATTGATCAAAAATGGCTCGACTTGCCGAGCTAGGCTGCATGATGATCCGATTTTTGTTGTCAGATTGCCATATAGCGTTGAACCAAGTCGAAAGATCGCAAGCTAAAATGGCACCGCTCCCTTGAATTTCTTTGATACACTCAAATGGAGGTTTATATCCGCCTAAATGGTATTCGAATTGCTGCTTGATTTTCGAAGGTATATGGATGTATGACCCCACACATTTGACGCTTATAAACCCCGTATTCCACGCCCAGTACATCCCATTTATTGGGTCAAGCGCACCCGTAAAATTGCCCGATGTTTGGAGTGTTGCTTGAATGCCTACTTGTAATGCTGATGTTGGTCCTTTCCATTGCCATGTGCTCTCATTAGAAGCGTCGATCAATTGAATAAACTGCTGGGGCTGATTGATTCCTTCAATATAAAATTTGAATTGTTCAATTTGAACAAGAGTGCTATCGTTTAGCTGAAAAGTTTTATGGAGCGCAAAGGGGGTATTTTTCCAAGTCAATCTTACTTGTTGTTGGGCATCAAGAACAAACCCCGATATCACGAACCATAGGATCAGCAAATAAGGCATCAAGGTCTGATTGGTTTTGGTTGTAAAATTCGGTTTCTGAATTTTCGAAAGCGCTTTTCTTGGGTTGGTGAACAGATTTTTTCGACACGATCAAAATGGGCAATAGTAATGGAGTCAATATTGCGTTGACATGCCGCAATTTGGTCTAATAATGTTTTTCGCTGGAGGGCATCATTTGGTTTTGAATTGGCTAACTTTTGTCGAAGTTCAAATTGCTGTTGTGTCCACTTGACCATTGATCGATGGTGACGATGCATTTCTTTGTCGAGCTGAACGGCCTGTTTCCCCTGAGCTTCTACAATGTGACTTAGTCTGGGTGGGTGTTTAGGCTTTCCATAATTCAGGAACAATAGTAAAAGGTTTGTACACACCAAAAAAAAGATAGCAAAGCGTAAAAATCGAGTATTTCTCATGGGTAGTAGGATGTTTGAGTAAGGTATTGATAGACGTCGGCTGTGGCATGTTCCTGTTGTTTGGTCTCTTGTTGGAGGTAAAGGCCAATATTGAAAGAGACTAATAAAAGAATAACAGTAATCCAAATCGTAAACTCTCGTTTTTGTTTGCTCACCTGCATTGGTGTTTGAAGTAGCAGCTCCCTAAGGTTGTCTGGCACTTCTATATTTTTTGCATAGTAATTTTTGCGTTGCATATTCGTTTAGTTGTTTTTTGTTCTTAAAACTTGCGTTAATTCGTTTGCCAAAAGCTAAGTTCCTTGGCAAGTTGACGTCGAGCCCTGAAAAGAAGTGATTCTACAGCACTTAAACTGGTTTCAAGCGCAGCAGCTATTTGCTGATAACTCATGCCCTCCAAATGAAAGAGTGTATAGGCTAATTGTTGTTGAATGGGTAATCTTTCTACTGCTTTCCAAAAATAGATGGCCTGTTCTTTAGAGAGTTGTATTTCTTCGGGGTTTTCTTGATGGCTTGACACTGTTTGCGCAAAGAAATCATCTAAGGGTACATGGATCCCAAATCTTTTCTTTCTTTTTTTACGCCGTAGGAACTCATAGCATTTATTACAACTGATCCGGTAAATCCAGGTGCCTAAACTTGACTCTTGTTTGAATTTTGGGAGTGCTTGGTAAATGGCGATGAAAATGTCCTGAGTGCAGTCTTGGGCATCAGAGCGGTTTTTAAGTAGGTACCAACAAAGCTTGTAAACTTTGGTATCGTATGCTTGTACTATTTCTTCGAACGTTGGCGTAGTATTGTTGGTATTCACACTATAAAGATGCCAACTTCTCTGAAATCTTGCGGTTTAATCAAAAAAAAGTCGGCCATTGATCCATTCAGGATCGAGGGTAGCATGGTTGCGTCTGTAGAAATTGAGTGCGGTATGATTCCAATCTAATACTTGCCAGTCCATTCTCTTGACGCCAAGGTCCTTAGCGATTTGAACTACCTCATCGAATAAAGCTTGACCGTACCCTTGTTTGCGTTCTGCCTCCTGGACATAAAAATCTTCCAAGTACAAGCAGCGTCCTTTCCAAGTGGAATAAGAGATGTAGTAAAGTGCAAAGCCCACCACAGCTCCTGTAGGATTGATAGCCACAAGTGCCGAACATATTTGATCATCAAATAGATCAATTTCTAATTGAGCAGGTGTATTGATTACTTGTTCTGGCGCTCTTTCATAGGAGGCAAGCTCCTCAATTAACAGAAAGATATCGGCAACATCATTACGGTTGGCAGCTCTAATCATTATCTGAGTCCGTTAAGGTCAAATCGTAAAGTGACACCTGTTTTAAGATTGCCAGTAGGGTAACTCAAGGATACTTTAGGAGTATTGATAAACTGCTCGTAATAGAAAATAGCACTCAAATACTCGTTGAGTTTATAATTGGCATCAAGCTTGAAGCTCATGGTTGTTTGACCTGCAGTTGCCATGTTTGTATTTTCAACTACTTTACGGATAACTGTAGCGTTATCTCGGAAGGAGAAATTGATATTGATCAGCAAGTCACTAGCGTCAATACTTCGCACCAATTTCAATTTGGGGATATTCACTACGGTACCAACTACGATTTCTTGACCAAGGGTTTCAGTTACTTGGTTATTATTCAAGGAAAGTGTCGCTTGACGGTCTTTTTTGTATTCAAAGTTGGTGGTAATATTTTTGCCCATAATGTTCCATGTGGCGAGCATACCAATGAGTGGAGAGAAACGCTCAGAGATAGTGATATTCTGAACTTGCATTTGCGAAATAAAATTGTTGTTTAAGTCGCGAGCAGTTGGAGCTCCATTGGCATCTAGGGTTGCATTGAGGTTGGTTTGCATTCCATTGACTGAAACAGAAGAAGAATAGCCATGATTCAGTTTGAAAGACTTCACAACATCCTTGGCAAAAGCAAATTTGCTCAATCCGGCGTAATTAATCGTCCAGTTTGGCAGCGGCATATTGCTGCGCGGATTGATAGTTTTGTTGTCTATTGGTGAATTGGTATAGGCAGTTAAAAAAGAGCCAATCACTACTTCTTGCTGTGTAGCTGAATAGCCATCGTAGTATCCTCCTGGCAGAGAGCTTGAATTTGGATTGTTCACCCCAATAAGTTGCGAAATTTGTTGGCTATTCGCTATCATTTGCTGAAAAATTGGCGAGCGGAATGAGCTGTCCATTTTGGCAAAAGCAGTTCCCCAGGATATGGTAGTGAAGGTAAGCGTACTGCTTTCAAAGCGACTTTGTGATTCAAATGCAGTACTACTCGGATTCCATCGGTAAAATTCACCTGCTTGTGTACTGTAGTTTCGTGATGCGTTGAGATTGATATTTAAATCTTTAAAAGGCTCTAATGTTGCTTTGAGTTGTAGATTGGCTGTATGATTAATCATGAATTGCTTGTTGATGTTTTCGTTTTGCACCAACCAATTGTTATCTCGGGCTAAGTCGCCAACATGATAGCCAGTTTCTCTTCCGAAAACATCGTAACCTTGTTTGCCAAATACGAATGGGCTTAATCCAAATGTGCTGGCATTCATCCCAAGAACGCTTGATTCTTGATTGTAGCCCGGCAACATGGTACCGTCAGAAAGCGCGTAGGTACCTGATACATTGCGAACCGTCATGACCAAGCGTGCTAAAGTTCCAAGAACTGGATTAATCGGTTCATTTGCTCTGGCTTTGAGCGCTTCTTCACGCGCTTGTTTGCGTTCGAACTTTGCTAGTTGTCTGTCATATTCTTTACGCTCCTTTTCAGTCATTTCTTCAAGCGGTTTTTTCGGCTTGAATTCAGCTTTTTTAGGAGGTCCGCCTCTGCCTGGTTGGGCTCCTGAGCCCATTTTTGCGGAGTTGGTTCTAGCGCCTCTGCCATCGGAGAGCACGCGTTTGAAGTAGGGGATTTGGTTGTACAAGGTCACTAGATTTCCTTGTGCTGTCATATTAATAGAACGCGAATTTTGAATAGTATTACCGAATTCTGCTTGTCCTAATGGTGCGCGCTGCCAGTTGTAGGTGCCGGCATATTTTATGTTTGATGACAACCAATTGGTTACAGGGAGTTTGTCAAAAGGCAAGGTATAACTAATTGAATAGTTGTGGGTATAATCCATGGTGCGCCCAAAGGTGTTTATTTGAGAGCGAATGGTATCCATGAATTCTTGGTAGCCTTCAGGGTTGGTACGACGATCTACACCGTGATTACCTTCTTCGAAGATAGATCTGTTGTTGGCTGTAAATGTGGTTTTGAGTGCTTTTGTGATGTCATATCCAACTTGGTAATTTCGATTCCAATCAAAACGTTTGAGGTAGATAGGTTCAAAATCATATTCAGGTACAATGATGTTTCTGACTTGCCTTTCATTGTAAATACGCGAATAATCGTTGGTAAATGTGATGTTTTTAGGTAAGTAATAGAGATTAAAGTCTTTGATTCCCTTGAGCCAAGGATTTTTTTGTGCTGGTTTCCATTTGTTAAAAGGCATCCAAGGTTTGCCTCCAAAGGTGTAATTGTAATTGAGCGCACCGGTCCAGGTACGGGTCATATCAGACTTGATGTTGAAGTCACGTTTCACGTTTTCGGCGAAGGCATAAGTTGCCGACCAATTGGAGATGCTCCAGAATTGTGGTTTGGTTCCTGCTTTGGCTTCTTTGCGGACATTCGTAAAATTATAAGAACGACGCTCTGTAAAGTCTTGACCCAAGCGCATGCGTTCTTTGCGCGTGGCTATGTCATAATTGGAGAGTTTGATATCGGGGTTGAATGGATCGTATTCTGGATTGATAACTCCAATTGAATAACCATAATAGAAGGGAAGTGATACGCGTGCTTGCTTGCCAAAGAATTGGCCCAATTGCATGGTTGTACTGATATCTGCACCCATACGCTGGTTTCGTTGGCGATCTTGTACGCGGCTATCCACAGCACCCCAATTGATTCCAGAATAATTACCTGCTGCTTGCACTGTTGCAAAATCTGCAAGTTGAAGTTGCATTTGACCCACGGCTGCTGATCCACCATCACTCACAAAGTCGGTCAGTCGCATTTCGTTAACCCACACATTGACGCATTCCGCATCGCCGTTATCGGGCCCCCATGTGTTGTCTGGATCTGATTTAGATGGATTGCGTACGCCGACCATTATGGTTTTGATACCTTGTAGGTTGGGGCTTCCTTTGACCTTGATGTGATTATTAGGATTATTGGGATCTACTTTTTCGTATTCCACAATGCTAGATACACCAGGAACACCTTGTTCAAGTTTGGTATTTCGCTCCATTTTCAGGTCTAGGAGGCGGTCAAATTCAATTTCGACATTGTTGGCTGCAGGCCAAATAAGATCGGGGTTGGTGATATTCCAATCTGTTACCTTCATAGGTAGTTCATACTCGTAGTAGTTGTCGACAAAGTCAGTTCCAAGGCGCACAAATACAGTGAGTTCGTTGTCTTTGAGTTGATTTTGTACTACAGACTCTGCATGTACAAACATTTTTAATTTTTTATAAGTACGCACATCAAACTGTACGTTTCTGTAGGCAGCACGTGCGTCACCGTCCTGTAAATTACACACCTCAAGAACTAAAGATTGTTCATTCATTTGGCGCTGATAGACTTGCGAAGGATCTATCTCACGTGTAATTCCGGGTGGTACTACATAGTTAATGGGCTGACGTTGGGCGCTTTCCTCTATATTGAGGGCAGCAATATTAAAAGTTGTTAGGTTAGGGTCAGTTTGGATACTTAGGCCGGGTTGAGTAAGATCTTGGAAATAACGTCGCCACTCACCACGCACAAATTCCAATCGTGCAAAACGCAGCACTACAGGTTCATCAAAACCTTTCATAAAAATACGCATGAAGCGAATAGAACGGAAATCTTGAATGCCGTTGACGCGTTTTTCAAATTCACGAATAGGAACTTTAAACTGGTACCAGGTTTCAGTTTTGGTACCGTTTTGATAAACTTGTTTGTTGGTGATGTAATTGCTACCCACATTTTGAAGGTCGTTTGGTCGCAAACTTACGCGGTATTGAAAATAAGCTTCAGACTCTGACAAGTTGTTGTCTTGATTGATATCTTCAATGTCTGGAAAGTTGGAGGCAATCGTTGGATATCCGAGAATATTTGCTGTATCGGACATTTCTGTAGTGGGAGAGTTCCCCTGCATGCCATTGTAACGTTTGTAACGCTCTAAGATATTCAGTTGAGCATTGTCATAAACATCATCGAGGTAATAGTTGTAGTCATCTGTTGATGGGTCGGCGATCATGCGCGTTTTGGCTGCTGGACTTAAGGTAGTATTGTTTTGTACCCAGTTGACATAGGCACTATAGCTTTGAGTTTCGTCGGTGTTATCCCAGCCGTCAAGTCCGACATCTTGTTTGATGCGCGAAGCGGGGTCATTGGCAAATGCATTGACTACAACTTGTTGTGTAGAGACTCTAGACCAAAGTGTGGTGTCTATGTTGTCTAATAATACCGGGTCACTGTTAGGAGGCAAGCCATGTTCAAAGCTCTTGCGAGAATCTGGAAGGATGTCTTCGGAAATGTTTCCAAGGTTGAAATAGAGGTCGCCACCAGACATCGGTGAATTTGGGTTTTCGTTTTCAGCGTCTTGGTTAAACGGATCTAAAAGCCAAAATTGGATGAATTCGATATTAGCCAATTCAAAATCATTGGTGCTTAGCCCACGCATGATTCCACCCCATCTGTCTTCGGGGTTGGTAAAATGCCCAAGTGAGTCTATGGTTGCAGTTGTATCAAAGTTATACATACCGCGCTCTGCTGGATAATACGCAAGGTCAAGTACATTGATGTTAGAAATGGAGCCATATTGCAGTTGCAAATTCGGGAAGATATCCGTCATTTGAATGAGGCGCATACGGCTATCATAAAGCATTGTAGGGTCTTGCTTGATGTGCGCAGGAGTAAGCTGGTTACTTTGATAGAACACAGGGTCTATGGTATACCAAGCCAAGTTTGCACGTTTAAAGCCTGCACTTAAATCTTTTTTAGCTGCTTCCGGGAATAAGTCGGGCTGGCCTTGTGGAACAGAGGCCAATCGCCATGCGGCGATACTCTTCAGATCTATTGCACTTTGAGATGCTTCAAAATCGTCTATGTAAGAGGTTCCTTCTTTGTTGATAGCCCGCGGTTGACCCGGCCGAAGCGTAGCAACTTCACCAGACATCGAAAGCGTAGACATGGTGTTGGTAGAAATGACTGGCAACAAGTCTACAAGCTTTGTCAGCATTGGAACATTCGTTCTGAAAGCAAAGTCTGCACCAAGTACGTTATTTTTAAAGGGTTCACTTCCGAAGTCAACTTTTTGCGTAACCGGACGTTCCATCATGCGCAACCAAGTAGCACCCACTTTGAAGTTTTCATTGATGCGGTATTGGTAACGGCCACCAATCATGGAGCGCGCTTGAAAACCAAAAACAGAGTTCGATTCAATTGAAATTTTAATAGGAGTATTGGATTCTAAAATACCAGTATTGAGAATTTTTACGCGGCTAAACGCATAATCAACGGTGTAGTCAACACCTTCTACCAAACGCATTCCGCCTGCTGTGACTACCACTGCTCCTTGTGGAATGTTCATGACGTTTAATGGTATTTCAGAAGAAATGGAAGATTGGAACTCTCCTTTGAATACAAAGCGGTTTTTACTAGGTATTTGTTGAGCTGCTGTTTTGGTGGAGTCGTAAAGCTCTGTGTAAGAAAGTTGGTTGACATAAAGATCAGGTACTCCTGCTGCGCTGAGTTTCTCTGCGAGTGTTTTGCCAAAAGGTTCAACGGTAGTAAAAAAGATGCGTCCGTTTTTACGGTTAATAGTACCTCCGTTGTCTATTTTATTGCCAACAATATTGAAAGGAGCAAAGTCAAAAACACCATCCGAAAAAGGTTGGTTATTTTGATTGATTTTGTCCATATCTAGGAGGGTCACAATCTGTTTTTTGTCAATACCGTCAAAGGGCAAGAAAGGTTGTAGTACGGAGGTCTCACGGTTATTGTAGTAGATGTCTATTTTAAAGCCTAATTGATCTACTTGATAAGCACCAATAGAATACACGTTTTTCATCATGAGATCCCAGATTTTATTCTTGGGATTGGTGATAGTTGGTTTAATGAGTTTGAGAATAAGTGCTTCTTGTCCGTTGGTTCCGTCTGTGGAGAATTCTCCAACTTGGAAGGTTTCACCTCTATAAGTATACTCGTATGCGACTGCTAAAACTTCATCGTTGTTGAGAGCAGTATTTAAGGATATATAGCCTAGTAATGCATTGTAGGTGTATTCGTTATCGTTGAGCTTGCGTGCATTTTCAACTTTTTCATAGTCCACAGCCTGATTAAATGGGCCTGGAGCATTCACCTGAGCACTCAGGGCCAGCACGGAATTAGAAAACCCTCTGATGAGCGGCTGAACACTAGCCCAATCATAGAGTGCATTTGCTTGGTTGTCGGGTAATTCTTGGGTAGAATAACCACCTGGGTTCCCTTGACAATTGTTTGCTTTGGCCTCTCCAAGGTCAGCAAACGCGACAATATTTCGCGTATTTTCTGTGATACTGCTGCGGTTTGTCACCCAAACTTCCATACGGGTAATATAGGTGGTAGAATTCACAACCGGCAGGGTTGCCATTGCTGTATCGTAGTGCTGTTGATGATAAAGGTTGAGGAAGTAGTGACGGTTGGCCTCGTAGTTGTCTGCTGTAATTTCAAACTTCTGAACTTGTGCTTTTCCGGTAACGTTTATTTCGGTACGCTTGCCTTTAGATTGAGCCAAAATAAAGTCTACTGTAGAGCGCCCAAACTTGAGTTGAGTCTTGAATCCAAAAAGTGTTTGGGAACTTGGAATAAGGGTAGTTGGTAACTCCAAGCTTACTTGGCCAAGCGCTATTTTTTGCAAAATATCGTCCTCATTACCGGTGCGTTCCAATTTAGAGATGTTTTCAAAATCAAAATTAGCGCGGGTGTTATATTTCAAATTCACTTTCATCATGGTGCCGATTTGGCCCGTGATGTCCATGTTGATGTTTTGATTGAAATCAAAGCGCGTGATGTTACGCTGACGCATAGGTAGGATAGGGTTGTCTACGCGTGAGTGATTGGCACCTAAGGAAATTTCAAGGTTACCACCTGGTGTAATGGTGATTTGGTCAGAACCAAAAAAACTTTCAAAAGCTTTGGACCCGATTTTTATTGGAAGTTCAAAAGTTCTGTTTTCTGCACTTTCTTCAGCCACAATTTCTTTCCAGTCTAAAGAAAAGCTCTTTTTTTCCTCGTACTGAAGATATTCTTCAAGGGTCATGGCTTGTGGTGCGCGAAAGTAGGTGTCTGTACCCATGAGGTCTCTGAAGACAAAGGAGCCTGTTACTGGGTCATAAACGATTGTTTGATTCAGGTTAGTAGGGTCTCCAAGGTCAAAGCTCTGTGGTAAATTTTGAAAAGGGTTGAGCGGGTTGATGATCGGAAAAGGGAGTGTAGGCTCTTGAGCGAATAGGTCTCCGATATGAAAAAACACCAACAAAATGAAGGTGGTTAAAGTAAGGAGTTTTTGACAGTAGTTTTGTTGCACGGTTATAATAGTCTTAGCGCTTCTTTGATCAGTTGTTCTACGTTTTGGTTTCCAGTATCGATTTTATCCAATACTTTTTCGGCTGATTTTTTATCAAAACCTAGCGAAACTAATGCAATTAACGCATCAAAACGATTTCTATTGTTTGAAGAGAAAATATTCTCGGAGCCAAGCTCCATCTTTGAGACCTTGCTTTTGAGGTCGATGATGACACGCTGTGCAGTTTTGCTACCAATACCTTTGATTTTTTGAATGCTGGCTACATCTTCAGAGAGAATAGCATGGGCGATGTCATCGGGGGTCATGGACGATAGCATGATCAGGGCTGTATTAGGTCCGATTCCCGAAACACTAATGAGGTGACCAAACATTTCGCGTTCTTCTTTTGCGGCAAAACCGTAGAGGATGTGAGCATCTTCTCTAACGATGAGTTTGGTGTGCAATACAATGGCCTCTGCATCTGGAAGTGCAGAAAAAGTGTTGAGTGAAATTTTAACCTCATAACCGACTCCTGCACATTCGATGAGCAAGTTGGTTGGGTTTTTTTCTATCAGGCGGCCATTGAGTCTTGCTATCATTTGTCTTGGTTATGTGCGTCGATAACTGCGATTTTAATCATGCTGAGTATTTCGCGGACATTTGCTCCGAGTTGCAAAACGTGCAGAGACTTTCGCATGCCAAGTAAAATTGGACCAATTGCATCTAGTTCATTGGTTTGCTGCAAAAGTTTATAAGCGATGTTACCCGCAGACAAGTTCGGGAAAATTAAAGTATTGACCTCCTTATTGGCTAAGAAAGAGAATGGGAATTTCTCATTCATTAGTTCTGAATTGAGTGCAAAATTGGCTTGCATTTCACCATCGACAACAAGATTGGGCTGGGTTTCGTGTAAAATTTCAACCGCTTTAGCCATTTTTTCAGGATCTTCTCCTGGGGAGGATCCGAAATTAGAATAACTCAACAAGGCAATGCGCGGCTGTACTTTGAGTCGGCGGATGAACTTGGCTACATTGACAGTGATTTCAGCGATTTGCTCTGCGGTAGGATTCAGGTTGACCGTGGTATCTGCCAAGAACAATGGGCCTTTTTTGGTATTGAGGATATACATTCCGGCAATGGTCTTGACGTCTTTTTGCAAACCGATAGTGCTTATAGCAGGACGCAATACAGTACGATAGCTGCGCGTAAGTCCTGTAACCATGGCGTCCGCTTCACCTAAATTGAGCATCATGGCCCCAAAATAATTGCGCTCGCGCATGAGAGAAATTGCTTCATACTCAGTAATGCCTTTGCGCTTGCGTTTTTCGAAAAATTCGGTGCCGTATTGAATACGTCTCGCTTCTTCTTCATCAGATTTACAATCGATGATCTGGACATCTGGAATTTCAATGCTGTATTCTTCCATGAGGTCTAGAATACGTTGCTTTTTACCGAGTAAAATTGGGAAGGCTACTCCTTCCTCATAGGCTTGCTGAGCTGCTTTTAATATTTTGATGTTGTCACCTTCAGGGAAAACTACGGTTTTAGGGTTTCCTTGTGCTTTAGTGGTGATGTTGCGGTGAAGTTTGTTGTCGAGACCTAGTCGGTTTTTCAGTTGGATTTCGTATTCTTCCCAGTCCTCTATAGGTTCTTGAGCTACGCCAGATTCCATGGCTGCACGCGCAACGGCCGGAGCCACGTAGTAGATCAACCTTGGATCGAGAGGCTTAGGAATAATTTGTTCGCGACCAAAAGAAATGTTTTTACCACCATAGGCCTCAATTACTTCTTCAGGAATCGTTTCTTTGGCAAGGGAGGCAATGGCTTTTACTGCCGCTAATTTCATTTCTTCATTGATCGTGGTTGCACGTACATCAAGTGCTCCTCTAAAAATGTAAGGAAAGCCAAGTACATTATTGACTTGGTTAGGATGATCGGAACGCCCAGTTGCCATGATGATATCCTCACGTACGGCAGTTGCTTCTTCGTACGAGATTTCGGGTTCTGGATTAGCCAGCGCAAAAACAATGGGGTTCTTACTCATGGATGCGATCATTTCTTTACTTACCAAACCAGCTTTAGAGAGACCTAAAAAGACGTCTGCTCCTTTGAATGATTTTTCAAAATCGAGGTCTTTGGAATGTGTAGCAAAAGATCTTTTCATTTCATCGAGGTCGTTACGCCCCGCATGTATAAGGCCTTTGGAGTCGTACATGTAGACATTTTCGGGTTTGACTCCAAGACGGTGATAAAGTTTGATGCAAGATACTGCCGCTGCACCAGCACCAGAAACTACAATTTTGATCTTTTCAATTTTTTTATTCGATAGTTCGAGGGCATTTAAAAGCGCCGCGGCACTTATGATTGCAGTGCCGTGTTGATCGTCGTGCATGATCGGAATATCGAGTTCTTCTTTGAGCCGGCGCTCAATTTCAAAAGCTTCGGGGGCCTTGATATCTTCTAAATTGATTCCTCCAAAAGTTGGGGCAATGGCCTTGACTGTTTGAATGAAAAGCTCAGGGTCTTTGGCGTCGACTTCAATATCGAATACATCGATGTCGGCAAAAATTTTGAACAATAAGCCCTTTCCTTCCATAACTGGCTTGGATGCTTCGGGGCCAATATCACCTAAGCCAAGAACCGCAGTACCGTTGGAAATAACGGCTACGAGGTTGCGTTTTGCAGTGTATTTATAAACATCAGCTTTGTTTTCGGCAATGCGTAAACAAGGTTCTGCTACACCTGGCGAATATGCTAATGAGAGATCTCGTTGTGAGGCATATGGCTTTGTTGGGATGACTTCAATTTTACCCGGTCGGCCTGAGGCATGATAATCTAGGGCGTCTTGCTTCCTGATTTTTGACATGATTGCTTCTGTTTTTTTAGAACAGCAAATATACGAAAAGCAATCTAAAGCTCCGATGCAAAAAAAGCGTCCCGAGGAACGCTTTTAAGATTTGAAAACTATAATGTTTTAAAGGCCAAGTAAGATCTGTAACGGATCTTTTGCGCCAAAGAGCATGCGCTCTGGATTTTCGAGCATTTCTTTTACCTTAACTAAGAATCCAACAGATTCTTTGCCATCGATAATGCGGTGGTCATAAGAAAGGGCAACATACATAATGGGTCTAATTTCGACTTTACCATTAATGGCAACCGGTCGTTCTACAACGTTGTGCATGCCTAAAATAGCGGATTGAGGCGGATTGATGATAGGGGTGGAGAGCATAGATCCAAAAACACCACCATTGGTAATCGTAAAGGTACCACCACTCATATCTTCTGGTTTGATTTTGCCATCACGTGCTTTGATGGCTAAGCGTTTAATTTCTCTTTCGATGTCAGCGAGGCCCATTTGCTCGGCATTTCGCACAACAGGAACCATCAAGCCCTTTGGAGAAGAAACTGCAATGCCAATGTCGGCGTAATCGTGAAAGATCATTTCATTGCCATCAATTTGCGCATTGACTGCAGGATACAGTTTTAAAGCTTCGGTTACTGCTTTGGTAAAGAAGGACATGAAACCAAGATTCACTTCGTGGTGTTTTGCGAAAGCTTCTTTGTATTTGGCACGGATATCCATGATGGGTTTCATGTCTACCTCATTAAATGTGGTAAGCATGGCTGTTTCATTTTTAACAGCAACCAATCGCTCGGCAATTTTACGGCGCAGCATAGACATTTTCTCGCGGCTTTGTTCGCGAGTTCCTCCCCAACCTTGTGCGGCTTCGGTAGAGAATCCTGCAGACATCGCTGCAATGACATCTTGTTTTGTGATGCGACCATCTTTGCCACTGGCTTTAATGGTAGCAGTATTGATGTTGTTTTCTTTGATCATTTTTGCCGCTGCAGGTGAAGCAGCACCACTAGCGTAGCTTGCTGGCTTGACCGGATCTGGGTTTGGAGCCGCAGGTGCAGGTGTGGTTGCTGGAGCCGCTGGCGCTGCTGCTTGAGGAGCGGGGCTTGCTGCAGCGGCAGCAGCTGGGGCTCCTTCAGGACGTGCCGCGCTGGTGTCGATAAGGCATACAACCTGCCCAACTTTAACTACATCGCCTTCTGCTGCTTTGAGCGTTATGATACCGCTTTCTTCGGCAGGTAACTCAAGGGTAGCTTTGTCCGAATCTACCTCGGCAATAGCTTGGTCTTTTTCTACGTAATCGCCATCGGCAACAAGCCAAGTGGCAATTTCTACTTCTGAGATCGATTCTCCCGGACTCGGGACTTTCATTTCTAATAGTGACATACGTTTCTATTTTAGGCTTTCTTTGCGTATGCAAAGAGGTCGTTGAACAATTGTTTGAGACGAATTTCGTGTAATTTTTTCGAACCTTCGGCACTAGCTGCGCTTGCCGGTCGGCAAATACCAATAAGCGGTATATGGCGTAAATTCATTGCCATGTGTGTCCAGGCACCCATGTTGGCAGGTTCTTCTTGTGCCCAGATGACATTTTTTGCTTTGTATTTAGCTAAGATGGCATCTATTTGAGCAGTAGGGAGAGGGTAGAGTTGCTCTACGCGTACAAAGGCCATGTTTGTTGTGCCAAGTTCGGCTGCTTTGACCTTCATTTCGTAATAAAACTTCCCGCTACAAAGAACCACGGTGTCTGCTTTTTGAGCATTTGCCGTTGGATCGTCGATCACTTCTTGGAAGCCGTTTTTGGCCATTTCATCTAAACTTGAAGTTGCATCTGGGTAGCGCAACAACATTTTAGGTGAAAAAACAACCAAGGGCTTACGGAAGTCACGCTTTAATTGACGGCGCAATAAATGGAAGTGGTTGGCTGGTGTAGAGGTATTGACTACCTGCATATTAAGGTCGGCACATTGTTGTAAAAAGCGCTCCATTCGTCCGCTTGAATGTTCTGCACCTTGGCCTTCATAGCCATGTGGCAACAATATAACCAAGCCACTTTGGGTTGCCCATTTGTCCTCTCCTGCGGAAATAAATTGGTCAACCATAATTTGGGCACCATTGAAGAAGTCTCCGAATTGCGCTTCCCAAATAGTGAGTCCTGACGGATTGGCTAAAGAATAACCGTATTCAAAACCAAGTACGCCATACTCAGATAACAATGAATTGTAGATGGTAAAGGGTGCTTGGCCTTCCTTTAGGTTATTCAAAGTGAGCACTTCTTCTTCGGTATCTTCGGTTTTGACAACCGCATGCCGATGCGAGAAGGTTCCGCGTTCTACATCCTGACCTGAAATGCGCACAGCATGTCCTTCGGCCAATAAGGTAGCATAAGCTAGCATCTCTGCTGACCCCCAGTCTAATTTATCATTCTCAATGGCGGAGAGTCGGTCTTCAAAGATTTTTGCAATTTTTCGGAAGTATTTTTTACCCTCTGGTAAGGTGGCCAATTTACGACCTAGCTCTAGGAGCTCTTTTTTGGAAATTCCGGTGGCAGGTGATTTTTCAAAATCTTGCGCATTACCGTGACGATAGTCTTTCCAAGTGAGGCTTAAGAAGTCATAAACCAATGCTTTATCGCGGCTTCTTGATGCCTCGTATTCAGCCTCTAAAAACTGCTGATAAGTTTGTTCTATTTGTTTAGCTTCTTCTAAACTAATGAGTGCCTCGCGCTTGAGTTGCTCCAAGTAAATTTCTCTCGGATTAGGGTGCTTGGCAATAATGTTATAAAGCTTTGGTTGCGTAAATTTTGGTTCGTCTCCTTCGTTGTGTCCATATTTGCGGTAGCACAATAAATCGATGAAGATGTCGCGATGGAAAGCCTGACGATATTCCATGGCAATTTCAATGGTTGTTACAATCGCCTCAATGTCATCGCCGTTTACGTGGAAAACAGGACAAAGTGTTGTTTTTGCAACGTCTGTACAGTAGGTAGAGGTGCGTCCGTCTAAGTAATTAGTCGTAAAGCCAACTTGATTATTGACAACAATATGAATGGTGCCACCTGTTCGGTAGCCATCTAAACCTGCCATCTGAATGGTTTCATAGACGATACCTTGTCCGGCAACAGCAGCATCACCATGGATCAGAACGGGGCAAACTTTATCTTCTGTTTTGTAAACGTGATCGATTTTAGCTCGTGCGATTCCTTCTACAACTGTATTGACAGCTTCTAAGTGAGAAGGATTAGGGGCTAGGGTGAGGCCAATTTGCTGACCACTTTCTAACTCAATTTGAGAGGTAAAACCTTGGTGATATTTCACATCGCCATCAAAGGTTGTTTCGTAGTCAAATTCTTTACCTTCAAATTCTCGAAAGATATCACGAGGGCGTTTTTCAAAAATGTTGGCAAGTGTATTGAGGCGTCCTCGGTGTGCCATGCCCATCACAAAATATTCGACACCTAATGCAGCTCCTTTGTGAACTAAGGTGTCAAGAGCAGGAATCAGCCCTTCACTGCCTTCAATAGAAAAACGTTTTTGCCCCACAAACTTTTTTCCCAAAAAAGCCTCAAACCCAGTTGCCTGGTTGAGTTTTTCATAGATTTTCTTTTTGCGTCGAGGGTCAAATACGGGTCGGTTATTCAGTTCTATTTTATGGCGGAACCAATCAATGCGTTCTGGGTCGCGCATGTACATGTATTCAATACCAATAGACTGGCAGTAGGTGAGCTCTAAGTGAGCGATGATGTCTGAAAGTTTAGCAGCACCAATACCTATTTGCTCGCCTGCCTGAAAAACTTCATTGAGGTCTGCTTCCGTGAGTCCAAAATGTGAAATATCTAAATTAGGAGCATGCTTGCGGCGTTCGCGTACTGGGTTGGTGTGTGTAAAAAGGTGTCCGCGTGTGCGATAGCCATTGATGAGATTGATGACTTTGAATTCTTTCACAAAATTTTCTGGAATGGCACCGCCATTGTCAAAGCTTGTTTGTGCAAATTCAAAACCTTCAAAGAATTTGGTCCAACCAATGTCTACGCTAGTAGGGTCTTGGCGGTATTGTTGGTAGAGGTGTTCAATGGCATTGACGTCTGCGTTGCCAACATAAGAAACTTTATCCATGATTACTTTTAAATACACTACAAAATTACACAGAGTTTGTGCGCAATGGGAGCACTTTGCCTGTTAAAACAGCAGTAGCGCAAAGCAAGCAAACAAACTGCATTTTGAGGTGTTAAAGAAGCGATGTCTACTTCCGTATGTTTGGTTTTTCCACAGCAGCTTTTCGAGCAGCACCCTGCCTTTGAGCACGTAGAGGAATTTTGGTTGATTGAAAATGAACTCTTCTTTACTCAGCTACCTTTTCACCAAAAAAAGTTAGCGCTGCATCGTGCTTCTATGAATTACTACGCAGAATATTTGCGGAGTAAAAATAAAAAAGTGCGGTATTACGTCTCCAAAGACGCCAAGTGGGAGGATATTTTTGAGGATCTTAAATCCATAGAGGCGAAAATTACGGTAATTGACCCAACAGATTTCTTACTCGAAAAAAGAATACGTCGTTTTGCTGCTCAGTTCGCGCTTCCTTTGCAATGGCTTGACAACCCCTCTTTTTTCAATACGCCTCAACAGAATGCTGCACTTTTTGGCAAGCGCGAGCAGCGTTTCTTCATGGCTGACTTTTATAAGAAGCAGCGCGAGCGACTTGGTATACTCCTTACCGATACAGGAGCGCCCATCGGAGGGCAATGGAGTTATGATGCCGACAATAGAAAGGCCTTACCCAAGGGTCTTGCCTTGCCAAGTTTCCCAGTTTATCAAAGTACTTGGTCGCGCGCTGCCCAAGAAACGATAGCTATTGATTTTTCAAGCCATCCTGGCAACCCAGATTTATCAGATTATCCTGTTACACACCAAGAAGCTAAAGCTGCACTCAGCTACTTTATTGAGCATAATTTGCAGTTTTTTGGGCCCTATCAAGATGCGTTTAGCCCCGATTCTACTTTTGTTTTTCATTCTAATTTATCTGCGGCGCTCAATATTGGACTTTTGCTTCCCATTGCAGTTGTGGAGCAAGTGCTTCATTCCTA
>Ga0102819_1000087_pt1 | contig 28215 bp, 42 predicted proteins | sample ColrivemetaGS689_FD_78191 | JGI IMG/M metagenome (GOLD analysis project Ga0102819, IMG submission 78191) | Estuarine microbial communities from the Columbia River estuary - Ebb tide non-ETM metaG S.689 | ecosystem: Environmental > Aquatic > Marine > Intertidal zone > Estuary | place: USA...
ACGGGGGTAACACATGCATTATGGCAATACGAGATCTAGGTCCAATGGATTTGAATAAAGACGGAACGATAAGTAAATGGGAATTATTCCCATATTGGTTTGATAGACTACGTCTATTTCCACGTGCATTCATTACAATGTACATGTATATGTTCTATCGTGTAGTAGAATGGTTTATGGCATTGCCAGACCCAACTATGGAACAAGCTGGACTTGTAAGCGTAGTAACTGGCGCAGGTGCAGCATGGTTTGGACTTTATGTAAATAGTGGTAATATCACCCCTGGACCAATTGTAGTACAATCAACTACAACACCAACAGTTGCAGCAAGATCAACTAATAGTACTAGAAGGCAGTCAAATAGATCAAGAACAACAGAGCCAGCAATTGCTCCAATTGATGACGACGACATAACGGAAAACCCACACGGTTAAAAAAGGATTATCAATGTTTTATCAAAATCACATACAACTAAAGACTTCAGAAATGCTAGACGCCGTGTCTGCAAAACAATGGTATCAGACAGTGAAAAGTTTTGGGCCTGAAAATATAACATACAGTTATCAGATGGGAGGAAACTTTATTGCTATGGAGTACGGTATATGTGATGATTGTGAATTTCAACACACATATGTTGTACCGCTAGTTCGCAATTTAACAGAAACAGAAGCAGCATTTATTGTACAGGCATGGGAATACTTATACGATGGTGACTTTGATATTGAACTAAGTAGCAACTACGATGCGGGTATGCTTGGTAACACTGATATGGAACTTAGTGTAGATGAAGAAACAAAGACTCAAGCGATAGCAGAGATGAGCAAATGGAATCACAATCGTTGGGTTGACAGCATGGTGAATGAAGGCTGGCGACATGGTCCGTATTTCAGCAACAACAATAAGATACACCCAGCATTGCGTAGTTGGGACATGCTACCAGAAAACCATCGTAGATCACCAAGTTTTACTGATGCTGAAATTATACAATGGGTAATGCGAAATAAATCTTGACAGGCAAGATATATTACTATATATTGGTAATATAATCATTTAGGAGTATGTCATGAACTGTGTCGTAACAGAACCCGGACTTTGTCACTTTCCACACGGACAAAAAATGTTTAATCAAAACGTACACCGTGTAGGCTTTGCCTGCAAATATATGCATCCGGATCAAAGCCTCAAGAAAAAATTACTTGAGGAGATCCAACGTGAATACAGTGAACGCAGTACTACTATTACATGGTTGAATAGACAGCCACGTGATGTAGCTGAAGAGCGTCTGTACGATATTTCACTACACAATGTTACAGCACTCGAAAGGATGATTCGTTATGTCGGTAGCCTCCCTCCAGAGCAACGTATGGTCCGCATTGGGTCCAATCAGCTTCCTGCTTATACTGAGCGTAGCTGGTCTTATTTTTATAGGCAGTCAGATATCCAGGAACGGCTCCAGCGAGCATACGCGAATGTGGGCGAAGTCGCTCGTAGCCTTGATGTACGCCTGTCTATGCACCCTGGGCAGTTTACTGTGTTGGCTAGCGATAATCCAGAAATTGTAAATAATAGCATAGAGGAGTTTGAATACCATGCGGATCTCATCAGGTGGATGGGCTACGGTAAAAGTTGGCAAGACTTCAAGTGTAACGTCCACATCTCCGGTAGACAAGGTCCAGCCGGTATCAAAGCAGTCCTTCCAAGACTGTCTACAGAAGCACGAAACACTATTACTATCGAGAACGACGAAAACTCGTGGGGACTCGACGCAAGCCTAGAACTAGCATCTGATGTAGCATTGGTTCTAGACATTCATCATCATTGGTGCCACAGTGGAGGAGAATACATTGAACCAACGGACGATAGGGTTAAACACATTATTGATAGCTGGCGCGGTGTGCGTCCCGTTATTCACTACAGCGTATCTAGAGAGGATCTACTGGCCGGCGAAGCAACAGACGTCCGTCCAGACTTTGGATCCTTGCTTAGTCGAGGATTTAAAAAGGCAAAACTTCGCGCACACAGCGACTACATGTGGAACACCGCAGTCAACGAATGGGCTGGAACATTTAGAGATGCATTCGACATCATGGTAGAGGCAAAGTGTAAAAACTTGGCTAGTATACCGTTCGAGGAGGCAGCACGTTAATGGGTAGAGATATTTGGGTAATCAGTGACACCCATTTTAATCATGCCAATATGCTAAAGTTCACAGACTGGACAGGGGAGTTGACCCGTCCTGGATTTCGTGATGTAGAACACATGGACGAAATGATGATGGACAACTGGAACAGTGTAGTGAAGCCAGGTGATAAAGTTTATCACTTGGGGGATGTCGTAATGGGTCCAGATCCTGAAGGTTGGATGAAAAAGAACTGGCCCAAGTTGCACGGACAAAAACGTTTGGTTGTAGGTAATCACGATGACATTAAAATGCTGGCACGTGGTGGTTGGTTTAGCAAAGTGGAACTATGGCGTCCTTTCATGGAATTCGGCCTACTGTTCAGTCACGTACCGCTGCACGAAGGTAGCCTACTTCGTCCCAAAAAATCAGATGGTGATACCCCAGTTGACAAGGATGATATGGACGCATGGACGACTGTATTAAATATACATGGACATATACACAGCAATCCTAGCCCAACAGGCCCTTATCGTTGTGTATGTGTAGAACAAATTAATTATACACCAATCAATATTGAAGAATTGAGAATTTGGTAAATGAGTGAATGGATAAAAAGAGTAATGAATAATTCAGCAAACGACATATTTAACGCATACATTGCTGCCTGGAACGATCGTGACACATATGAACTTGGTCTTATGTTTGACGAAAACGTGACACTGCGCGACTGGGAAGTAGAAGTCACTGGTCGTGACAGCGTGATTGGTGCAAACGCAAATATCTGGGCGGCTGTTCCTGATATTAAAATTCGTATCAAGCATACGGCATTTAATCCTGAAACACGCAAACTGTTTGCACGTATTCAGGTGTTTAGTAAAGAACAAGAATTTACGCTAAACGTAATTGATGTACTGACTTTTGACAATGGCAAAATTAAACAAGTTAGTGCCTATAAACAGTAGATGAAATATATATTAAATTGGCCAAGCGGAGCCGGCGGAGATTTCTTGCTAGCACTGATGTTTTTGGCAAAAAATATAGACGCTGAAACATTTATGCTTCCTAGATTGAATCTATGGGGACATGGATCACATTCTGTATTAAAATATCGTACGTTTAAAATCGCTCAAGACTTTGACAAGCAGCAAAAATTACTAAACGAAATGCCACATGGACATGTTATGCAAAGTCATGTCATGAATCAAGCAACTTTAAATTTAGATAATGTTCGTGTAGTTAATGTATTTGCTCCTAATGTTTTCGTGGAAGCATATGTTGGACTGCTATATAAAATAAAAACGGTTGCATTACCAGAAGACGATATTAAAACTATATATCCGGAGAACGGCTATCTTAATTTTGCAGTTAACATAGATTATTACAAATTATTTGAATTGTGTGATGATGGAGAAATAGAAAAACTGTATAATGCATTCGATGCCAAAATTGAAAATATAACGCAAATTAAAAAAATTTTAAAATTATATCATGCATTGAATGAATCTATACTTAGATTAAGACTTACAGAAGAATTGGTTAATAGAAAATTAACTGTTGATATACGTTCGCTGGATGATATAGAATTTTGGCTATCACAACCACTAGGTAAAACTCTTGAAGATCAAGAAGCAATCGTCAAACAAATAAGCACGTATAAACAATAATGAGACGCCCAGGTTGGACATTTAATATACGGGACAAGATACGTATTGATCGCTATGGTCAACTTGACAGAAATAGAACAATTGAGAAAGAAATGGCCACGTGGCTTCATAACAGTAGTACTGGCTACTATGAATACAATTTTCCTGAACTAACTATTTTCCTGGAAGATTCAGAAGACGCAATGCTGTTCAAACTAAAATTTGGCGATTATATTGAATCAGCATAAATACCCATAGTAAAGGGTATATCGCCATGAAAATAGACGAAATCTATAAATTAAAACGGTTAGCTGGTATTATTGACAAAGAAGGCAATACTGTTGACGGTGACGATGAGTCAAACATTAGTATTGTTGGTTCTGAAAAGGGCCGCTATCAGCGTGAGAAAAACATTAGGCCAGGAACTCCTGAGTGGTTTAAGCTCTGGTTCTCAAAGCCTTATCTGACAGGCGAAAAACCAATGGATAAAGATAAATGAGAATTACAGAAGTAGACACTCCAGTAACACAGCCACAACTTGATGCACTTGAAAAAGTGTTGGATCGAGTATTTTCTCAACTAGGAATTGATGTTGAATTTACACGACACTTCCTAGACCGTGTTAATGATGAACGTAACATTAAACAAATTACACTTAGTGAGCTTGGACAGCTATTTAAAAAAGAATTTATGAAATGGGGTAAACCCATTGCACGTCTTGGCCCAGATGCTGAAGCCGTTATGAAGGACTTATCTAGCGATATTAATATTCCCTTCGCGCTAAACTGGAACAAGGGAAGCGGTATGCTTGAACTGGTAGCCAAGACTGTAATGCGCAAAAAGAACTTCCGTACACCAAACAAAGAGTTTCCTGTTGAAAGTGTCATGGAAGCTGAAGGTAAAAATACACACCTTGAGCATTTGGAAGATGAAATTATTAATGCTGGCCATGATGGAGCACAGCGCACTATCGCTTACCTAAAAAGTTTAGAGAGTATGTTACAAGGACACGGTGGTAAAGGAACAAACGTTACCGTTAAGTGGGATGGCGCACCAGCAATTATTTGTGGTATTGATCCAGAAGATGGCAAGTTCTTTGTAGGCACCAAGGGCGTGTTTGCTAAAAGTCCAAAGCTAATCAAATCAGTGCAAGATGTTGAACAGTTCTTCCCAGATCAACAGGAACAAGGCGATCGTGCAAATCTACGTAACAAACTAAAAATTGCGTTTACTAGCCTAAGCAAGCTAGGCATAGAGGGCGTTATGCAAGGCGATCTATTGTTTACTCCAGACAGTTTAAAAACAGTTGATATTGCTGGTGATTCATACGTAGCATTTAAGCCAAACACCATTACATACGCAGTACCATTAGGCAGTGATCTAGCAACACGTATTCAAAACAGTGCAATGGGTATTATTTTCCATACACGTTACAGTGGCGGTGAAACATTAGCTGACATGAGTGCAAGTTTTGACGTTAATGTTGACAAGTTTAAAAATGCGCCCGGCATCTTTGTTGACGATGCTTACTACAAAGACTTGACGGGTGTTGCTACATTAACAACACAGGAAGATGCTGCACTGCGTAAAGCCATTGCAGATGCTGAAAGTTATCTAGGCGCACTTGATGATCGCACATTTGGCATATTAAGTAATAGTCCAATCCAAAGTATTGGTGTTGAACTAAAAGCACATATCAACAGTTATGTGCGTGGTGGTAGTTTCGAACAGGATCCACAGAAATTCGTCGCTGACTTTGTAAAGCGTGTCAATGAAAAAGCAGCGAAAAAAATGTCTGGACTAAAAACTGGTCCAGAAGGTGCAGCAGGGCAACGTCTTGCACAAGCAACAGAACAAGCCGTTCAATGGGTCAACGACAATACTGCACAACTTGTCGCTATGTATGGTTTGTATATGAGAATTATTGCCGCAAAATTATTAATTGTTAAAAAACTACGCGGCATTGGTAGTATCGAGAGCTTCTTGCAGCAAGGAGACGGAAGCTACAAAGTGACATCACCAGAAGGTTATGTTGCAATTGACCATCTAGGTAATGCAGTAAAGCTCGTCGACCGACTAGAGTTTAGTGCTGCGAATTTTGGAGATAAGGAATTCGGATAATGAGAGAATATATTTTATGTGCGTCAATGCACTTGAAGACACTTGAAGATATGGTTTGGTACGTAAACCAACATGCAGACTTTCCAGATACTGAGGGAACCAGTATTTCAATGCTACGTTGCACAGAAGAAGACCCAGACGTTATTGAAACGTTTGATGCATTTCTTGCTAAACATGACTTAGAAGAGCAAGTATGGGTAAATAAGCTGGCGTTTGGATTACATTTTAGTTGTGACCTATTGTGGGCTGATGTATCAAATGAATTTAATTTCAATGCGCTAATTGCTGAAGCAGGACTGAAAAAAGCACTGGTCTTTACTTCATATGAAGAATCACCAAAATTTAATGATTTTGTTAATATGGTTATGGAATTCCAGAATGACCTAGACACCTTTGAAGAAACTAAAGAAGAAATTTTAAGATATAACGATGTCATTGGCCATATTCTCAGAGAGCATGGAATTGAACCAGACATGATAGACGTTATGACTCTTAGCTTAGGTAACCCTGATCCAGAATCACATAGTTCTGAAGAATATAGTAAAATAGCAGCACATATCGGTGCGCCAGAAATGCCAAATTGGGCAGAAATGTTAAGCGACATTCCTAATATTCCTAACTCTGATACTGACAATACTTATCCTGAAGAATTAAACAGTAACATGATATTCGAACTTAAGACTGATTCAGAAAATCCAACACAAGAGTAATTAATGCCAGAAGTTTTTATTTTGGGTTGTTATAGTGGATCACCCGTTAGACAACTTACACATTTTGTTAACCGACATGAAGGTATGTTCTGTGCCGAAATAGAAGCATATGGTATATATGGAAACACTGAAACAGTATGGTACTACGGGCGTGATACTTTTGAAGAATATACTGCTTCAATAAATTATGATGGCAGTAAATCTTTAGCAGTATCACTTCGCCCTGAACCAGATTTATGGGCAGATATTTTCGCTGAGGAATTTAAACCAATAGGTGTTGGCAGCAACGTATCAAAAATACTGATATTTACCATACCAGATTCTCCTGAATCAGACGCCATGTTTGATCGTATTTGGAAAATATCAGAAGTATCAGATGTATTGTATTATGAGTCTATTCCTATTATGATAGGAACAAATGCTGAATATAATTTAGAAATACCTGAAAGATTTGAAATCTTTCAATCTGTACACCCATTTGAGTATGGCTTTGTTGATATGATAAAGATTCTAAACAAGGATGAATCTGAATACCATAAAATGTTGGAATTTCTAGGACTTAAACCATTGCCAAATTGGACAGAAATCATTGACTATGTTAATGACCAGTTCTTTAATACCAGTTTAAAAACATTTTAAATAAATACATACATGAAGATTAGTGATATCATATCAGAAGGTGTGGGTCGAATAGTGAGTGGTGTTAATACTACTGTCGACGTTAAACCTGGTGAAACTGAACGCCAAGCTAAAAAGTTTTTTGGTGGCGACGGCAGACCCAAGGCCTTGGCAGGTAATAACACCCACAAGTTATACAACATGGGATTAGTTGGCGAGGATTAAAAATGTATACAGACGCATTTGTAGAGTTTTATGTAGCAAAGATTAAAGAACACGAAGCAGCGAGGATGTCTACAAATGATCGAAATATGTTTTGGCGAGAATACTGGGAAAATAAAAAATGAAAATAAATGAATTTAATGAGGGCAAGAACCCACTATTTAAGATTAATAAGTTTCTGGACGATAAAAAGAAACGTGAAGAGTATGCTCGCAAGCTACAACAACAGCGTGATGCTGAAGATAAAGAAAAGGTTGAGGAAGATTTGTCTTCGCTGCCTCCACTAGCAGACCTTATCGTTATGGCAGTTGTTGGACAAACTACAGTAGCAGCATTGAAGGCGGCTTGGAAAACTGGCAAGTATGCGCTAAAGTTGAAACGTCTTGCCGACAAAGCAGGTGTAAAACTCAACAATGCTGTTATGGGTGAATCAAATCCATTTACTGATGCCAGAATGAATGCTATTAAAGCAGGTAAAAAAGAGTTTACTGTAAACGGTAAAAAGTATCAGGTAACTGGTGATACAAGTGATGAACGAGAAGCTATAGAATTAGACGAAGACATACCAGACATGGCACCGGTATATAGAAACATAAAATCAGGTATAAATGATGCATATGGTACAATAGACGAACTTGATTTTATAATCTTAAAATTACAAAAAACCATTGCAGAAGAATATGGGGAAGATGATGTACCAGATGAGTATCTAAAACCATTGAATTTCATTACTAATACGAGCCAAAAAATTACTAGTGCATTACGTCATATTGCAGATATTGCAAAAAATGATGAAATATTTGAAGCAGTAAACCGTGATGAATATACAGCAACCCTAGCAGCAAAACAAAACGATAAATTCTTTGCGGCAGCACTAGCAGCACTAGATCGTCTTGTAAAGAGCGATCCACGTGGTCAAGACGTTGGCGGTTATGCATTTGATATTGCACGTGCATTCCAAGGAATCAACGGCAGAGAATTAGCAGCAGCGTACAGTGCAAGCAAATGAAAATAAAAGATGTACTGCACTTGCCAACCATTGAGATTGGCGACGAGATACTGGTTGGCAAGTTTAAAAATAGACGTGCCACAGTAACTGGTTTTGACGTAGATGAACACAATCAACCCGTATTAAAAACTACCAAGGGCGACCAAAAACTATTCAAGCCACGTATTGTGAAACTCAATCCCCCAGATGAAGAATGAAACTTGAATTAAAAAGACTTACTCAGAAAGACTTATATAAACTAACGGCCATTATAGACAACAGCATAGCAAATGATGCACGTCTGGAATGGCCGTTCTCACGTGAAACCGCAGAAACATTTATTAACGATTATGATACTTGGGGTATTTGGTTAAATAATGGTATACTAGTAGGTGCGTTGGAGGTTAAGGCAGACGGAGAGACAGCATACTTAGTTGCTAAACAGTGGCAGGCCAAAGGCATAGCTACCTGGGCAGTTACAGAAATAAAGAAAAAGTTTCATGCTCGTCAACTTTGGTGCTTGATTCATCCAGCAAACCGTGCTAGTTTACGTGTAGCACAGAAGGCGATTATGCGTATACAATACTTACAGTGAGGTTGGCTATGTCACGCAAAAAATTTAACCCAGAAGATCTTGATGAAACAGTTGGACCAATGAATCATGTAGCAAAGGCTGATGCTATGGTTTGGACAGGTGTTAAAGACCCCGACAATATGAACGAATACGAGAAGCGTACAGTGGTAGTTAAAAAACAAAAGATTAAGAAGTCTACAGTTAAAAATGAACGCCGCGTGAGTAAGAACATTATCAGAAATTTAGGAGATACTGAATGAATAAAAACGTAATCCCGATATCACATCTTGGGGGCGATGGTGCTCATTTTATGGGTTACTTAATGTCGTATGGCATAAGCAATTTTAATATGATTCATTCATCTATTCCTCACGACAACAATAATAATTATATGTTTGTTCATGATACATACTGGGATTATACTATGAATACTCAAGATGTTGCGGACAGGTTGTTTAACTATATAGAAGAAAACACCGCGCCTTGGAATTATGGATTGCAACCAACTCTGGAAAATTATAACGAATCTCTATGGTCAATACAAGTGTTTCATAACACCATTGATCATTTAATGAAGAATATACATACGCATTGGAATAATTTTAAAAAGAAAACATTAGTAGTTAGTGCAGCGACTTATGACGCTCACTATCATACTTTTTTACTTGATTGTATTAAAAACGACCCATTGAGTGATGTAGATTTTCCTACTGCGGTTGCAATAAGGTTTAGCCAGCTTCATAATTATGATTATAACCATCAGATACATAGTAATTATAATGATGTAGAGGTACATTATATAAACTACGATGCTTTGATCCTTAATGCAGACTACGCAGAGTTTTCTAGGATTGCTGATTATCTAGGCGAGGATGTTATAATTTCCGAGGATAACTTTACTAGTATTGTAAACGCATATCATAGCAAGAACAATGAATTAATAAAACGTGAAAATTTCCCATATAGTCCTGCAGAAATGATAGAACACGGCAAAAACTATTTAATAATGCGTGATTAGCATAAATACATACATGAAGATATCTGATATTTTAAACCTAAACGAAGACGCATCTGCGGGTGCTACTAGCGCAGGCAACATTGCTAGCGTAAATTTTCCTTTATTCGGTGATAAAAAAATGATACGACGAGCTGTTGACCCTAACGGATACTTGGGCAGCGGTAAACAAAAAAAGCGTAGCACAGGCTACGTACACCCAGTTAAAGTTAGAGGTAACGACAAATGAACGTAGGCAAAATTGATAGAACAATTATGAAAGCCCTAGACATGGTTGAGAAGTTAGAAAAACTTTTCGCTAACAACGGTGCTTTTGAAAACGCAGTCATGGAAATAGACGGCGACATCAGCTACTTTGGCGATGTAAGAAAAAAGTTAGCACAACTATATGTAGACATTGAAGACCTACATATGGGTGCAGTAGGACACAACATGGATGAGAGTGTAACAGAGAGTGTTAAGCTAACAGAAGGTGTATTGGACGGCGATGATGAAGATGGGTTTATGGCTCGCAGTCAACTATACTTCCTGGCAAAAGATGCTATCAGCCTACACGGCATGATTAGCGATCGTGATAATCTAGAACCATGGGTGCAGTCAAAGATTACCACAGCAGCAAATGATATGGAAGCAGTTCGTCGTTATACTGAATACAATAAATCACAAGCAGACAGTCAACTACCAGTACCAGTTGAACAGCCAGCTGAGCCAGAGATGGACGTAGAAGAAGGTTGGGAAACACTTCCAGCAGTTGATGCAGACCGTTATGGTGAGCGGCCTGGTCTAGAAGGTCCATTTCAAACACGTGTTGGCAAAGTAGTATACTACGATCCAAAAGCTGGCAAGTATTATGACCCAGCCAGTGATCACTATCTAGAGTATGATGAATGGCGTCAGCTAGACATGCCAGATACTCCACTGCGTAATGAAGCAGAAGAGCTTGATAAAGGATATCGTATTCACGCAACATCAAAAGATGGCGAGAAGATGAAATCTGGTATTCATTCAACAGCAAAAGCTGCGCAAGATATGCACTATAAAATGGCAAAGTCTGGCATGTATAAAAAGATTGAAGTGGTAAAAGAGAGTTTAGAAGAAGAAATGTCAGATTCTGAAATGAAAAAGCGTGAAGACATTGTAAAAGGCAAAAAGAAAAAAGCAGCTAAGGATGCTAAAAAGGTTGAAGAAGGCATGAACTTTGATGATAATCGTGATGGCGATCTAAAGCAGATTGCCGCTGATATGTTTTCACATGCTAAAAAAGCAGCAGCTAAGAAGGTGAAATAAGATGCGTTTTGATAATATTAATGAGGGCGTAGCAAAAATTGCTTGCACAAAGTGTGACGAGGTTTCAACTGCAAAGGCATGGGAAAAGAACAATGGGTTTTGTCCTAAGTGCAAGACATCTTCTCAAGGTGTTGCTGAATCAACAATTGTTGAAGTTTCAAACTCAGTTAAAGATCAGTTAGCCAACATTGACTTGTCAATTCGTGATTGGACAAGACGTTGGAAAAATAAGAGTGCTGGCAATCCAAACGATATGAAAGCACCTCAGAAAATCCAGGATCTGAAAGCTCAAAAAGCTGCGCTCATGAAAAAGCATGGCATCAGTGAAGATGTTAAACGTATGGCAGGCAATCAGCAATTGTATCCACAGCAAGGTATAACAGAAGCAAAACTTTCAACAGAACAACGAGACAGACTTGATGATTTAATAGATGAGCTTCGTTATCTAACTATGCCCTACATTGATTGGGATGACTTTGATAATGTAGAAGCTGCGCGTAAAGTTATAGATACTATTCGTAGTGAGTTTGGCGACAAGATTGCAGCTGAAATTGAAAAAGGATCAGAAGAAATTTGGCATGGTTATAGACCTAATGTTAGACAAGGATACGATAAACTAGATAATAAGAAAAGCACTAGAGTTACCAAGTCAGGCAAAGCCAACAAAGCAGATATCAGCGCACTAAAAAGTCAAATTAAAAGACATAGAGGTTACTCAAAAGATCCAAGCAGACTGCCAGAATCTGACAATGTACAAGAATCACTGACACTAGACTATTCACGTTATATGCGTTCACATGGTAAAAAGCCACGGGTAACTGGTCCGGGGTTGTTTATGTTTACAACTAAAGATATGGGTGAGCCAGAGCAAGACGATATGTTTCAATTTCAGGGAAAATTTGCTGATGCCAAACGCGCGGCAGCTAAATGGGCCAAAGGCAAAGGCGCGCACCGCTTTTATGTAATGGAAACTGCCATTACTGAAGATGACTGCCAGTGTGCAAATGGAGAAACAACACGAGATCAACTGCTAGATATGTTAGAAAATGCTATGATCAGTATTGAGCAGGATCTAGAAAGCGGCAAGCTAATGGATGCACACCAGCTAGCATTGGGTGAGCAATATTTGGTATATGAAGCACTGTATAACAAAATTAGCAGTGGCGCTGATTTAGGCGAAAGTGCAAATCAAAAACTAGACGAGATTGATTGGGGTACTGTTGCTAACGTTGGTATGACAGTGGCACCACTGCTACTAGGTCCAGTTGGTATTGGCGGCGCACTTGCGGGAATGGCTGGCCGTGCAGCACTTGGCGCACTAGCACGTCGCGGCGGTATGGCGCTTGCAAAGCGTGGACTACAAAAGGTAGCACCAAACCTAATGCAGCGTTTGGGACAGACAAAGGCTGGCCGCGCCCTGAGTCAGGTAGCAGGACAAGGAACTAACATTGCAGCTAAAAATGCTATGGCAGGTGATTTGCCAAGTTTCAAAGCCCCACAAAAAGCTGGAGCAGCAAGTTCAGATGATCTAGTTGCACTAGCATATAATGCAGGTGCTAGCGCAAAAGATATCGATACTATTAGAAAATCAACTAGTTAATAACGACCAAAATTAAAAAACTACACAGGGGGCTACGGCCCCCTATTTTTACGACTAATAAATATCCGAAAGAAGGGGTATTGCTATGTCACATTGTAAGAACTGCGGACACCCAAGCCACTGCGGTGTTCCTCTATATTCAGAAAACCATTTTAATTTAAAAGACGAAATCCAGCAAGGTATAAAACTATGCGACAGTTGTAGCTGTGAAGAATGTTGTAAGCATAAATGTTCTAAATGTAAAGAAAATAAAGTGTGCAGTCAATTTGATTACAGAGACTACTGGGGCAATTTGCGAGGTCAGATGTGGATTTGCAAGGATTGCTTGAATGACACAGGAGAGTGCTGAAGACATTGTCTGGAAGACTATTGATCCCGACGACATCTGGGTCATGGATAAACTTATATTATCCAGAAAGCTAGGATACAATTGTGGGCCTGTAGGTCTTGACGTTCCTGTTCCTGGCTATTATATTGTACGTCCGTGTGTTAACATGATAGGATTAGGATTAGGCGCCCAAAAGGTTTGGTTGGATTGCGAAACTATGCACTTACCACTGGGATATTTTTGGTGTGAATGGTTTGAGGGTAGACATTTGAGCGTTGATTATAACAGGGGTCTTCAACGACTGTGTGTAGAAGGAATAAAGTCAAGCGACACATTAACACACTGGACGGAATGGCGACGAACAAAAGACTATGTAAACAGACCAGAGATACTGAAAGATCTTTTTAAAAAATATGAATGGATTAATTGCGAGTTTATTGGTGATAAATTAATAGAAGTTCACTTTAGACACAATGAAGATTTTACTGACGATGTAGATCATTTTATTCCAGTCTGGAATGGACAAGATACAACGCCGCCGGCAGGATATCAATACAGAGAATACCCAGATGTACACGGGCGGATAGGTGCATTTGTTAACAATAGTACAAAAACGTATAAATAGTACTAAGGAGATCTTTACGATGAATGAAATGAGAAAATGGATCAATGTCGTTAATGAAAAAGAATCTGACCCATGCTGGAAAGGTTATCGCCAGCTTGGTATGAAGAAAAAAGGCGGCAAGGAAGTACCAAACTGCATTCCTGAGGATGTGACTGAAATTACATTAGATGAAGCTGAAGAAATATTTGGCGATCTAGACGACACTCTTAACGAGGCAGAATATCAGGGACGCACTGTTAAACTAAACAAGCCTATGCAGGGCGATGTAAAGAAATTCAAAGTATACGTAAAGAATGAAAAGGGCAACGTAGTTAAAGTTAACTTCGGTGATCCTGACATGCGTATTAAAAAATCAAATCCAGCACGCCGCAAGAGTTTCCGTGCGAGACACAACTGTGACAATCCTGGACCTAACACAAAAGCAAGATATTGGTCTTGCCGCAAATGGTAATAAAGGAATAATATTATGGCAAAAGTATCAGGCGGAGCAGCAACTAAACGTAAAGCTTCACTTCACAAAGGCACAAGTCAAGGAACTACAAACAGCTCACTAAAAATGAGTTCAATGAACAAATCTAAAAAGCGTAGTTTCAAAGCATATCGTGGTCAAGGAAAATAACTATGAGAGCAGATGAGATACTATACGAATCACGTGGCGTTACAGCTCGCCAACCTGGTGAGACATATGTCAGTGACATAGATCCGTCTGACGTATTGACTATGGTGGATGTTGGGGTACTGCCAAGTAATGCGCCTGCTTTTAATAGTTTAGCTGAACTTGACGCAGCTATCGAACAAACAATTCCCTCTGGAGCAGAAATCGTATATGACAACGCAAAAAATAGCGGAATGCGAGCCGCAATTATTGCACAAGTTACAGACTCGCAAGGACAGCCGCAATATTGGGTACGTTACATTAAAGAAATTCCACCAAAAGGTATACACACACTATGGAAGACATTTCGCGGGTATAAGTATGGCAAGGGCGCCAAAGAAGAAAGTATTCCTATCAAGCCTGCTGATTTAATTACTGACGAAAACTATCGCAGTACTGATCAGTTAGCTAACGCAGTAGTTGCTGGTGTAGCTAATCAGGTGCGCGGCACAGAACATGAGGAATTAGCAGGCATTATGGAGCAGGCAGTACAACAAGCACGTGCTGGTACAGCGAATCCAATCGCTAATGGTATGAACTATGTAAACGTATTGGCAAAATACGGCGGCGAATACCTGGGACCACTGGCACTGATTGATGCAACAGGTAGTGTTGGCGGCAATACTCAAGACTTATTGCGTGTATTTGGACTCAGTTCATTCTCTGGCAGTCAGATTATGTTCCCGCAGGATAAAGCAATGGAACTTATTGATAGTATCATTAGAACCCCCAACGGACAAGAAATACAAATTAGTAGTAAGATTAACAAGGGCGGCGGGGCAGCAAGTAGTCTAAGTGGCATCTACAAGCAATTGCCAGATGCTGCAAAAAAACAATTTTCACGCGGCGCAGAAGTAATGCGTTTACTTGGTACAGAAAATGCAGCAACTGGTCCATTACTAGTAGCAAAAATGTATGGTATCATTAATGATGTTGACATTGAAGCACTGAAAAATTTAGATCGTGGATCACGCAATCCAGATGACATCCGCTCACCAAAAATTCGTGAACTATTTAACGCACAAGGGACTGCCCCAGGTACTCTAGACCGTGAAGATTACCGTGTATTCTTTCACGCCTTAACCGCCGTAGTCACTGCAATGATTAAATCTGTCAATGCTGATGAAGATTTTAAGGGTGCTATGATGGCTGCACTTAACAACAACAAATACGTACAGTTAATCACACGCGGCGGCAAGCGTGGAAACGATGTTGTTTTAGATTATTACACGAAATTCCCAGCAGTGTTCGAAGGCTCGCCAGTACTGTATAATAAGTCATACTTTGCTACAGGTCAAAAAGGTAGAATTGGGTTTAAATTAAAATAGCCCAATATTTAAACTGTATAACGATGAATCAATTGCATTATTGGAATCACTGGGAATAAACTTCAACAAGACACACTTATTAAGTTGACAACGAAGCAAGACTACTATATAACGATAGTAAGCCGTTGGCTTACTATCATTACAAGGAGTTTTTATATTGACACAGTTTGCAGATTCCGATATTAATAAGCTAAAAAGGCTTATTACTGAGGGCATCCAAGTTAAAGAAGAAGTTAAAACACTAAACGAAGGGCTACGTGATACAGTGAAAGCGATTGCTGAAGAACTGGGTATCAGCCCTAAGGTTCTAAACAAGGCTATTGCTATTGCACATAAGGCTGAATTTGACAAGAACCGTGAAGAATTTGAAGAGCTAGAAAGCATTCTACAAAGTGTTGGCCGTAATCATTAAATGATATTAAATCCTATTTTTTCAATAGACAACTATCACCAAGAAAAATTTGGCTGCAAGCATCCTAAAATTCAAAGAGGATGGGGCCAGATCTATGATGTTATCTTTAACGAGTTAGGTGATAAGATTGATGTTATTACTGAAATAGGTATAGGCAATGCATCATGCCAGGTTGCATGGGCAAAGACTTTTCCTGGAAAAAAAGTTGTAGGACTTGATATAGCAAGCCCCAGTTTGCAGTTATGTGATCAAAAAAACTGTGATGTCAGGCAATACATTAACTCTGTAACTGGAGTTAACAATGTGCATAATCTAAACATACCTGACATCGCTAATATTGATGTTTACTACGGCAAAGATGCATATGATAATAATGTGGCTGACCAGTATCTTGAAGTGTATGGAAAACAAATCTTCTTCATCAATGATGGTAAACAAGACGGATTAGTGCATATGAAATTTGCAAAAGTTTGGAGTAATCTACTACTTCCAGGCGGATTGCTATTGCAAGAACGTATAGGTAGAGCAGGGTTTGAAGGCATCAGAATACATCAACTACAAAAGGCAATTAGCAACGGATGGCTAATTTATGATTGTAGAGAATTTGTAGAATTTGAAAATCCTAATTCCAATGGATTTTTGGGTATATGGTCACATGACAATGCATACTGGGATAAAGTATTGCGAGACTTTAAGAGGATCACTAACCCAGTAGCAGAAATAGAAAAGCAACATCATATTCTTGATGAAAATTTTACACAGTGATAGACATTACACGTCTATCGTGCTAGTGTAATAAAAAAAGGAATACATATGAGTTACGTAGACGGCTTTCTAGACAGAGAAGCTGACAAAATTCACATCGTAGAACGTGTAAACGGCAGGCGCGAATATCGCGAATATCCTGCACGTTACACGTTTTATTACCCTGATCCACGCGGTAAGTTTACCAGCATTTTTGGTGACAAGCTAGAGCGTGTAGTATGCAATACTGGCAAGAAGTTTCAAGCTGAAAAGAAAATCCACGGACACAAAAAGTTATTTGAGAGTGATATCAATCCAGTGTTCCGCTGTTTGGCTGACAACTATATGGATGTGGAAGCCCCAGAACTACAACTAGCATTTTTCGACATTGAGGTTGACTTTAACAAGGATTTGGGTTTCGCCAATCCAGAAGATCCTTTCAATGCCGTTACTGCTATTGCAGTACATCTAAGCTGGCTAAAGCGCACAGTATGTTTAACTATCAAGCCCAAAACACTCACCAAAGAAGCAGCACAGGCTATTGTTGATAAGTTTGACGACACAATTCTGTTTGATACTGAGGCCGAACTACTTGAATCGTTTATTTCATTAATTGACGATGCTGACGTACTCAGCGGTTGGAACAGTGAAGGCTTTGATATTCCATACATTGTTAACCGTATTCAGCGTGTACTAAGTAAAAGTCACACACGGCAGCTATGCCTGTGGGATAAGTTTCCAAAGCCAAAAACAGTTACAAAGTTCGGTAAAGAAAGTGGCACATATGAACTTATGGGCCGTGTGCATCTAGACTATCTAGAACTGTATCGCAAGTATACATATCACGAAATGCACAGCTATAGTTTGGATGCCATTGGTGAATATGAACTTGATGAACGTAAAATTGAATACGAAGGTACACTTGATCAGCTATACAACAATGACTATGAAAAGTTTATTGCTTATAATAGACAGGACGTTGATCTGCTTGTAAAGCTGGACAAGAAGCTACAGTTTATTGACCTTGCAAACGTGCTAGCACATTCCAACACAGTGCTACTACAAACAACTATGGGCGCTGTTGCACAAACTGACCAAGCTATTGTTAACGAAGCACATCAGCGTGGGCTTATTGTACCAGATAAAGATCGTAGCGAAAATAACTTTCAGAAAAACTATACACGCAACGTGCAGGCAGCTGGCGCTTATGTTGCTGATCCTATGAAAGGTAAGCATCGTGACTTGGGCAGTGTTGACTTAAACAGTCTGTACCCCAGTATCTTGCGGGCGTGTAATATGAGTACGGAAACTATTATTGGACAAGTTAGACATATTTTCACTGCCCCTGGCATTGATGAAAGTTTCAAACGCCATAAAGAAAGTCCAGTTGCAAGATACTGGGAAGGACGTTTTGCTACAGAAGAATACGAACTTGTCATGAATCGAGACAAAGTAGAAAGATTGTATCTTGACTTTGAGAACGGCGAAAGTTATGAGCTAACTGGCGCAGAAATTTATGAACTGATATTCAACAGCGGTCAGCCCTGGATTATTAGTGCAAATGGTACTATCTTTACATACGAGAAAAAAGGTATTATTCCTGGCTTGCTAGAACGCTGGTATGCTGAACGCAAAGACCTACAAAAGAAAGCAAAAGGCTTTAAGGGCGTAGACGATGAGCAGTTTGCGTTCTGGGATAAGCGACAGCTAGTTAAGAAGATTAACTTGAACAGTTTGTATGGTGCGTTGCTTAACCCAGGTAGCCGTTTTAACGATCCACGTTTGGGGCAAAGTACAACACTAACAGGACGGTGTATTGCACGTCACATGGCAGCAGAACTTAATCGTGTTATTGCTGGCGAGTATGATCATCGTGGCAAAGCTATTGTTTACGGCGATACTGACTCAACATACTTTAGTGCATATCCTATACTAAAGCAGCAAATTGATGCCGGTGAGATCAAGTGGGACAAAGAAACTGTTATTCAGTATTACGATGCAGTCAGTGAGGAAGTCAACACCAGTTTCCCTAACTTCATGAATCGTGCGTTCCATACAACAATGGAACTGGGTGAAATTATTGCAGCAGGACGAGAGGTGGTTGCTTCTTCTGGTATCTTTATTACTAAAAAACGTTATGCACTGCTGGTATACGATTTGGAAGGTAAGCGTGAAGATGTTAACGGTAAGCCTGGTAAGATTAAAGCTATGGGACTTGACCTCAAGCGTAGTGATACTCCAGGGTATATGCAAGACTTCTTAAGCGAAATACTTATGATGGTTCTTACTGGAGTTGCTGAGGCAGATGTAGTAGAACGTATTGTTGAATTCCGCAAGGAGTTTCGTGCAAAGCCTAGCTGGGAGAAAGGTACTCCCAAGCGTGTTAATAACCTAACACATCACACCAAAGTATTTGTTAACACTGGTAAATGTGGTATTGGACACGCCCTTGCGGCTATCAACTGGAATCGCCTAAAGAAAATGAACAGTGACGCATACAGTATTGACATCACAGATGGTATGAAAACTATTGTATGTAAATTAAAAAAGAATCCAATGAACATTACAAGCATTGGATATCCAACAGACGAGAAACGTATTCCAGAATGGTTTAAAGCATTGCCATTTGATGATGATGCTATGGAAGACGCCATTATTACTAGTAAGATTGACAACCTTATTGGAGTGCTAGAGTGGGATTTGAGCTCTAGTCTGGCAAAAAATACATTTGGTGATCTGTTTAGTTTTGGATAATTAAAATATGAACATAAAAGAAAATTATGCGTGTTTATACACCGCAGGACTAAGTGGGACTTGGCTGACATGGTTTATTAACCAACATGCCAACTTTCCAAGATACGAATTTACTAAATTAAAATCACATGGCATGATGACAGACCTTGCCTGTGACGGCGCGACATGGTGCTTTACTAAAGATACCGAAAATGGTTCTAGTGATAAACCAAAAACTTTTGACGAATATATGACTGACTGGGCTATTCCTGAAAGCAAGAATAGAAGTGCAACAAAAAATTGCTGCAAAGTATTACCAGATCACGATTTATCTTGGAATCACCCCCCTGAGGTTTTGAGCAATGTATTGAAACCATTCAGCAGAATCATTGTACCATATATACCTGCAGATAGTCCTTTTGTAGACATGTACGCAAAACGTAATAGATATATGTGGCACGAAAACTTTGCTGATGATTTTGGAATCGCAGATTACACTTCAATGATCACAGGAGTTAAAGAAGATATCAGTCGCGGACATTATCACAAATTTGGTAAAAATGTTCACACTGTGAATCTCCATAATTTGTTAATGTGTGAGCAGTGGGAATATTCTAACTTAGCAGCAGCCATTGACGAAGATCATCTAGACGGCTGGGAGGATCATGTAAATGCATATAGACAGCAGTTTATTTGTCGTGACTGGGGCAGTATGTACGACAGACTAATGGAAAATAGTGAAAAAAATTCAAAATAACTCTTGACAAACCAAGACACTTTGCTTATATTAGTATTGTAAGCAAAGGAGAACTGCTATGAACATGGGTACCAAAATTAACGAACTAATTAAATCTCAGGGCTTTGATCACCACGCATATCCAGGACGCACTTCTTCCTACACCACCAAGACTGGGTTGCAGATTATGATGTTTGCATATACTAAAGGTGCTACGCATTTTGACATTGACCAACAAGCTGACGGCAACTACAAAATTAGCACTGGACTTAAACCTCAGGAAACCGTGCTTGTTGCTGACATTGCAGAGAGCGATGTCGCTACAATGTTTAAACAGATTATTGAAAAATATATCCCTGCAGAGTAAAAAAGTTGTTGACACCAAGACACTTTGGTGTTAGATTATATATGTAAGCAACGGAGATAGACATGCTACTGAACGATATGAACACTGCAATTGAAGTCCTTGTTGAAGCTATTAAAACTGACTACCGCGAATACACTGAACGCAGTGCTGTTGCCCGCGGCAAGCGTGAAGGTACTGCTGGAGAACTAAGTGACATTAACCGCCGCATGATTGCAGAGTTTGAAGCTGGCGTGCGTGTTGAAGAAGGTCGCAAGTACGTTAAGATTGTAAAAGGCGGCAGCGTCTGGGGCTTTGTTGTTAAAGCTGATGGCGGCAAGTTCAAGCGCGGTGACATTCTTAAAGCTGCTAGCTGGGCTAGCCCTGCTACTAACCATGCTCGTGGAAACGTTTTTAATGGGTACCGGATCCAGTGGACCGGCCCTACTACATGTAAGGAGAACTAATATGGGTGCTGTTGTTGGCTGTTCGGTGTTCTTTGTAGTGCTGGTACTGATTACCGCTGTTTATGAAACCTTTTTTCTGAAAGACAAATAAGATGAAATATGCTATCATTGCGTGTGTTGGTTTGCTGAGTGCGTGTTCTAATTTTGATGCTCCGCTACAAGATCATCTTGAAGCCGAACGTGACTTTCATGCTCACCAACAATATCTGGAAAGCATCTATAACCTGGACAATTACGATCCAGAATATGTTGATGACTGCCTATACTACGAAGATGTAGTCTGCGAATTTGAATGAGGACAATAATTGACTGACATAAAATATTATTGTAATTCAGCAGAGGATGTCCCAGGGTGGACCGATCCTTTACAACATGAACATTATTGTAAAATTGTAGAGCAGTTGCCTGAAAACCCTGTTTTCTTAGAAATCGGATGCGGATGGGGGAAAAGCACGTGGGCATGGATGGACGTTCTGCCTCCAGAGGCAGAACTTTATATAGTAGATTTGTTTTGGGAAGATTGGTCTACCATGCTTCCAAAAAACAAGAATGCACTACTAGTAAAAGATAGCGAAAAATGTTTAGCATACATGGATCAAGAAAATGCAAAAGGAAAGAATCAACGAGACTTCTTTGAAGAGTTTATATCTCAACACAAAAACCATCATATATTGAAACATATTTATGAAGGAGATTTTTCAGATCTTAAATGGGAATTAGACAAATTAAAGCCACGTATCAATGGTGTTTATTTAGATGGTGGGCATTTGTATGATCAAGTATATAACCAACTTGAATACTTTCTAGATGTTCCTGTATTATGCGGTGACGACATTTATCATGACAGTGTTAGACACGCACTGTGGGATTGGGCAAAACAATATCGACGAGCGCCCAAAATTATTCCTAGTGTCAATTTTTTTGTCGCCAATTATATCAGTTGACAAAATTCTATAATTCGGATATTATACAAGTATGAACATGAATATGAAATTAAAATTACTCGTAATAGGCCATGGACGACATGGTAAAGATACAGTATGTGAAATACTTAGCGATAAGTATGGCTATAGCTTCGAATCGAGTAGCCGCTTCTGTAGTAAACTGTTTATCTATAATGATCTAAAGGAAAAATATAGATACCTTGATGAAGAACAATGTTATGCTGACAGGCATAATCATCGAGCAGAATGGTATGATGCTATCTGCAATTATAATGTACCTGACCCGTCACGTCTAGGCCGTGAGATTTTTAATGCCCACGATATCTATTGTGGGTTGCGAAATAAAAAAGAATTTCACGCCATGAAAAACAGTGGCGTGTTTGATTATGCTATCTGGGTTGATCGTGGTGATCAATTGCCGCCAGAGAACAAAAACAGCATGAGTCTAGAACAATGGATGGCGGACTTCACTATTGATAACAACGGCACACTGTCTGATCTAGAGTTTAATGTGCGGCAGCTAATATCACATATTGATCCCTACAGTGTACAAGATGCATAAGCGTGAAGTCATATCACAATATTTTAGTGATGACGAATGTAGAGAAGCCATTATCTTTGATCGTAAATCTGGTGAAACGTACAGATTAAAACACGGCAGTGATCGTGCAGTGACAGTTAGTGAACAACTGTCAATATTTACAATAGATTTCTTCGAGGATAAACGTTACGTGGGTAGTCTAAGTTATCCCGATAACAATCTGACATATGTAGAAAATGCTGCGGAAAACTGGGTGACGTATGTCATGGGTATAGATACTATAAAAAGACATGAAGTAGGAAAAATATGAATACTATCTCGATTGCAACTGTTGACTGGCATTTTGACGATTTATCGCCATCTATCGAGGATGGTAAACGAACAGAGTTGTCTGACATTACCTTTCGCGAAGCACTTGTACTAACAGAGTTCTTTGTTGATGAGGGTAGTCGACCTGTTGAGTTTATTGATCTCCTACGTCGAAGAGAATATGACGCACGTGAAATTAACAGCCAACATCTGAAAAATGCCAATGAAATTATTCTTTACTGGCAGTTTGAAATGATGAATCGCAAGCTCATGGGAGAAGAAATTCGATGGCCTATTCGTAGAAGTGGCGATAACTGGGCAGCGACAGTTGCACAGCTAGTGGCACGACCTGATGAACGAATTGCAGTTGATGAGCGCAGACTGGTTTCCAACTTGCGTCATTTCACACAAATCAACAAGCGTTATGATGATTATGCTGCGTTGTATAAGACAGTGGATCGTTCAGATACACAATATACAGGTAAACTACAATACGTAGAGCATTATGCTCATAACACTGCACAATCAAATAAAGATGTATATGTGTTCCGTCGTGAAGACAACTGCCTGATGTTCTGGACATTCAATAAGAAATATGACTACAATACACAAGCTATTGTAGATTACATTTTGGACAAAGATAATGGTGTAATGAATATTGACACCTATGCTAAACCAAAACGTATTCATCGTAGCCTTTACGTCAGCGAAGTCACCAGTGTACTCTCTATGTTTGATCCAAAAAAAATTCAAAATAACACTTGACAAACCAAGACACATTGCTTATATTAGTATTGTAAGCAAAGGAGAACGATATGAACACTGCTACCATTATCCGAGATCAAATTCGTGCGCTGGACCGTTTTGCGTTTGGTGCTTGGGGGACTAAAGACATGGTTAACATGGGCGATGGTCTCAAGTTTAAAACATCTGGTATGGTACGCTGGAAGGGTCAGGTTTATGTCAAGTATGATGCTGGACAAGACCTGTACAACGTTGACTTCTTCCGTATCCGCAAAGCTGAAGTAAAATATGACCAGCGTCTTGAAGGCGTGTTTGCTGAAGATCTGGTTCGTGTTATTGACGAGGTAGTAGGATAATGGAAAACATCATCGCTTATTTTAGCAATCCAAATGGTTGGCTTGGGGCTGGTCTTGGGATCGTGTTATTCGCTATGGGATACTGGCGGGGGCTTAATCGCGGTATGGGTATGTTTGGAGCAGTAATCACTGCAACGATTGACGACCTTAGCCGCCAGGGTTATATTCGTACCTGCCGTAACTTTAACGCAGAAACTGGCGAATGGGAAGTTGATCTCCTCAAGTATGATGAGGAATAAGAAGAAAAATACTGTGGCCAGAAGACGATAATTTTATTGACAATTGTTTTGATTTACCATATAGTAAGCAAGTAAACAGAAAACAAAACAAGAAAAGGAAAGAGCAATGATGCTGCCCTTGGCAATGCTTGGCCTAGTTGTAGTAGGCGCTGTAATCGGTGCAGGCGTGTATCACCTAATCACAAACGTAACTATCAAACGAGGTAAACGGCGATGAATCGTCCTGATCCCAAAGACTATACTTCTCAATATCAATTCGACCGCGATATGCGGGATTATCAAAAATACATGGAGCATAAGCAAATGACTAAAACTATCGTAGGCGGTGGTATCGCCACAACTGTTGCACTGGTAGCACTGACCATCGTTGGTGGTAGCTGGTACACAGTTGACCAAGGTGAGCGTGGCGTAGTGCTTCGCAATGGTGCTATCACTGGCACTGCTGAACCAGGCCTTGGCTTTAAGATGCCACTTATTGACCGTGTGGTCGATATTGATGTGCGTACACAAGCAAAAGTATATGAAAATGTTCTTGCTTACTCACGTGACCAACAAACTGCGGGCCTAACACTAAGTGTTAACTATCGTGTTCCTTCTGATCAGGTTACCACTGTATATGAAAATTACGGCAGTGTAGACGCACTTGCATCACGTATGCTTGATCGTCAGGTATACGACGAAGCTAAAAACGTGTTTGGTCGCTTCAATGCACAGACTGCTATTCAAGAACGTAGCCGTCTTGTAGCAGAAGTACAATCCGCTATTCAAGCGGCGGTAAGTGGCCCAATCATCATTGAAAGTGTGCAGATTGAAAACATTGACTTTGATGATGCATATGAACGTGCGATTGCGGCACGTATGGAAGCAGAAGTTGAAGTTGCACGTATTCAGCAAAACGCAGAACGTGAAAAGGTTACCGCTGAAATTACTGTGATCCAAGCACAGGCATCTGCTGATGCTAAACTTGCACAAGCACGTGCAGATGCAGCAGCAACACGCCTACGTGGTGATGCAGAAGCAGACGCAATTCGCGCACGTGGTGACGCACTTCGTGAAAATCCCAACCTGATTGGGCTTGTACAAGCAGAACGTTGGAATGGTCAGCTACCCACTACAATGCTACCAGATTCAACTGTTCCGTTCATGAATATGAATCAGTAAACATATACAAAAATAAAAATGAAAAAAGTGGGCTACGGCTCACTTTTTTTGTTGACAACCAAGACGTTTTGCTGTAATGTATAAAGGTAAGTTAAAAGAGGATGCGAAAAATGGGTATGGCTCGTAAAATAGATGGCGTATGGTTGGTGCGTGATGAATTCGTGGTTAGCCGTTACGATTTTGAAGGCACTGCCGATGAAGTAAAAGCCTGTATTGATTTGGCAGTGGACAAAGCTCGTAACATGGGCATGGTCGGCGAAGGTCGGTTTGATCTGACTACTGAGCGTGACTATTACGGTAGTTATGAAATCGTTATAACTTACTACTTTGAGCGTTTGGAAACCGACAAAGAAAAAGACAAACGTGAAAAACTGGAAGCCAAGATCAAAGCTGATGCCGCTGCAAAACGGAAGAAGGCGGCTGCAATGCGTAAGTTGATAAAAGATGCTGAGTTCGCTGAATACGAACGGCTGAAAGCAAAGTTTGAAGGGATGTAAGAATAATGCTTGTAGTATTTGATATTGATGGCACTCTTGCCAACATTGAACATCGTCTTGATTATGTTCGTAGCAAGCCCAAGAACTGGAAAGCGTTTGACGCTGGCATTCCGAATGACAAGGTGAACTATCCTGTAGCGGAAGTATTTCACGCACTGAGGGCTGCTGGTAACGAAATCATCTTTGCCAGCGGTCGTAACGAGCGTAGTCGTGATGCTACAATGACTTGGCTTCAAGGCAATAACCTCTGGGATTATCGTGCTAAACTCTACATGCGTAAGGCAGACGACTTCCGTAGTGATGATATTGTGAAGCAGGAAATCCTGGATCAAATCATCATTGACTATGGTAAGAAGCCTGATATGGTTTTTGATGACAGAAAGAGAGTTGTCGATATGTGGCGTGATAACGGTATCTTTGTGTTCAACGTCTACCAAGGTGAGGAGGACTTCTAATGTTTGGAATCGGCTTTGCTATTTTGATTGCAGGCTTTGTTATTGCTGATGCGATTATGTTTGTTAACGGTTATAGAAGTTACATCTTTTGTGCCAAAACAGAACAGGAAAAATCAGTTCGCCGTGCTTGGTTTAAGGATCGTGGTATTGAATGGGATGAGAAAAAATGAGTAAACCTATTTGCACTGTAATGGTAGGTTTGCCTGCAATGGGCAAAAGCACTCGCGTTAATGAAATGGTAGCTATGGACTTGGATGAGTTTGTGTATAGTACCGATCGATTTATTGAAGACGCGGCGGCGCACTTTGGCAAGACTTACGATGATGTGTTTGAGGACAACATCGAATGCGCAACCAAGTCAATGAATGAGTTACTTGATATTGCGATTAAAGATGGAATGGATATCATTTGGGACCAAACCAATCTTGGTGTTGGTAAGCGGCGTAAGATTATCAATCGTATGAAGCAAGCTGGTTACCAAGTGCGTGGTGTGTGCATCATTCCTCCTGAATCAGGTTGGCTTGATGACCAGAAAGTTTGGGCTAACCGCTTGCGTAATCGCCCTGGTAAAACTATTCCACAAAACATCTTGACAAACATGTTCGAATCGTTTACAGTGCCTACTGTGAGTGAAGGTTTTGATATGATTACCTTCTATAACATGCACGGTGCCTTGCTTGGCATTGATTATGGAGAACAAGAATGAAAAAGTATGTTGTTGAAGTGTTTATTGCAGATCAGAAAGTAAAGCAGTATGTAACTGACTTTTTGGATATTGCCGAAACCATCGCAGACAATATTGCGGACGATATCATGTACACTCGCATTAAAGAAGTAGAACTTGGAGAATAGTATGCACTATCAGTTTCCTATTATTGAGACCATAGATGATGTGCTTCCGCATATCGAAGGGCGTGATGAATTTATTGTGGCAGAACGTGAAGGCTACACTGTTATCAACTATGTTGTAGCAATGGCTGATACGTTTGACATGACTGGTCCTGACGACTTGGGTGGTGCTATGCGCCGTGAGTGCCGTGGGCTTATCTTTGATGCTGATGGCAATCTTATGTCGCGTCCGTTCCATAAGTTCTTCAACGTGAATGAACGTAAGGAAACGCAAACTCATGAGATTGATATGTCCCAGCCTCACGTGATTATGGAAAAGATGGATGGTTCTATGATTCGTCCGTTGCTGGTTGATGGCTACTTGCGTCTTGCTACAAAGATGGGTGTGACTAACGTTGCGATGGATGCAGAGGCGTGGCTTGCAAAGCACACTCACACTGAGCATTTGAAGCAGTGGTTGCGTTGGTGTATGGATATTGATGTTACTCCAATTTTTGAGTGGGTAAGCCCGTTCAACCAGATTGTTATTGCATATGAAGAAGCTGACCTTGTGCTGCTTGCGTGTCGTGATAACGAAACTGGTGAGTATCATATGCCTGATACTTGTCCGTTTAACACTGTTACTACTTACGGTTCGATGGATGGAAACATCATTGAATACATTGACCGTCAGCGTGGCAAAGAGGGCCGTGAAGGTGATATCATTCGTTTTGCGGATGGGCATATGCTGAAAGTCAAGAACGATTGGTATGTGCGTATTCACAAGACTGTGGATCGCATTGTGTTTGATCGCAACATTGTGAACTTGATTATCAATGAAGAAATCGACGATGTTATGCCGATGCTGCC
>Ga0102819_1000143_pt1 | contig 21258 bp, 20 predicted proteins | sample ColrivemetaGS689_FD_78191 | JGI IMG/M metagenome (GOLD analysis project Ga0102819, IMG submission 78191) | Estuarine microbial communities from the Columbia River estuary - Ebb tide non-ETM metaG S.689 | ecosystem: Environmental > Aquatic > Marine > Intertidal zone > Estuary | place: USA...
AAATGATAAGAGACACGTTCCTCTACAAAGAGTGGAAAGATACCACTGAACTTAAAACTATAAATGTGAACAATAATTCTGAACCTATGTGGGCAAAAGAACTAAAACATAAAGAAAGAAGAATAAAATGAACCAATTATACGAACTATCAAGACAATTTCCAGATGAATGGGTCAAAAAAGCTCCTAAAGGTAAATTTGGTAATTACATTCCCCATTCCGTAATAACACAAAGACTGTTGGAAGTTTGTGGACCATTTAACTGGGAAGTAGTTGAATTGATAAGAGAAGAAAAACTTGGAAAAGTTGTAGGGTGTTTCGGGAAACTTACTGTAGATGTAGATGGAAAACTAGTAACAGTTACAGCTATAGGGGACGTAGAGAATGATCAAGGTAATGATGGTACTAATGCAAAGCATGCTGAATCTGACTCTTTCAAAAGATGTGCTATGAAGTTTGGATTAGGACTACACCTTTGGGCAGGAAATGAATATTACCTCGATAAAAAACTTTCCGGTGAAAAAGATCCTAATAAAATAAAGTTACAATCAGCTTAAAGTTTTAGTTGTCCATTTTCGGACTCCAAAATAATAGTTACCGGACCATCATTCTCAAGTGAAATATTCATATAAGCTCCAAACTTACCTTCAGCAACTTTTGCATATGTGGTTAGTTCTTTTGAAATATACGAAAGTAGTTGTTCTGCATTAATAGGATCCTCTGCCTCAATAAAAGAAGGTCGATTTCCCTTAGATGTATTTGCCAAAAGAGTAAATTGACTTACTAATAATATCTGGCCTGAAATTTCCTGTATTGATTTATTCATTTTTCCAGAAGAATCTGAAAATATTCTCAAGTTTACAATCTTCTTAATTAATACATCTGCATCCCTGACAGTATCACCCTTTTTAATTCCCCAAAGTAATACAACACCAGTCTGAATTTCTGAAATGATAGTATTGTCTATTTTTACATTCGCTGAATTAACTCTTTGTAATACAACTTTCATATGATTATATTAAAGTGATTATATGGCTTTAGATGAAAAAACTATCAAAATGGCTAAAGGTCCAAATTATGCAGCATTAACTACCTTATTTAAAGATGGATCTCCCCAAACACACACAATGTGGGTTGATACCGATGGTGAACATATTCTTATTAATACTGAAATACATAGGGTTAAATATAAAAATATAAAAAATGATCCAAGGGTCAGCGTAATGATATGGAAACATGACGATCCTTTTAAATTCGTAGAAATTAGGGGTAAAGTTATTGGAGAAATTACCGGTGAAGATGCAGAAAAAAATATTCAATCCTTATCCGATAAATACTTTGGAAAACCTTATCCTTTCACAATACAGACAGAAAGAATTGTATTAAAAATACTGGCAGAAAGAGAATTCTTTTTTAATATAAAGGATGAAGATTTTGATAACTAATCCTTTTTGTAATTATAAAAACCTTTTCCAGTCTTAACACCTAAATCACCATCTTGAATTTTTTTCTCTAAAAATTTCTTTGGATAATCGTTTGGATTTTTAGTTTCATTGAAAATCTTTAATTTTGCATAATAGTGAATATCTAGACCTGAATAGTCAGAAAGTTCGAAAGGGCCTAACGGATGGTTTAAACCTTTTTTAATGGCTAAATCTATATCTTCAAAATCAGCTATACCTTCATCATACAACTCATATGCTTCATCAACAAGAGCAGCAAGTATCCTGTTTACTATAAAACCCGGGGTTTCTTTCTTTAAAGTAACAATAGATCTACCCATTGATTTTCCTACGGATTGAGTTCTTGAAATAACTTCTGTAGCTGTTGATTCAGGATAAGAAATCTCAACAAGGTCCATTCTTAAAGGTGGATAGAAAAAATGCATGTTAATAAATCTTTGTACATGCATACAGTCTTTTGCTATTTCAGATGCAGCTATGAAGGAACTATTTGTTGCTAAAACTACTTCTGAATCTGTAATTTCCGATAGTTGTGAAAAAATTTCAAGCTTAACGTCAAGTCTCTCAACCACAGCTTCAATAATGAATGTCTTATTTTCTGATAAAGAATCAATACTTTCAGTTACGTGGAGATTATCTTTAAAGTTAGCTAAATGCTCTTCTGTATATTTATTTTTTGAAATAAGATTCTTAAGGTTATCTTCAGCAAATTTAAGTTTAGAAGTCACATTTTCAGTATCTTTATCATAAATATGAGTTTCATACCCTGCCATAGCTGATAAGGCTGCTATTTGACTTCCCATTTGTCCGCCACCAACCACTCCTATTTCTTCATTCATTTATATTTATTCATTTCTCTTCTAGCTATTGATCTTAAGTGGACTTCATCTGGACCATCAGCAATTCTTAATACCCTGGCTCCAGCTGCCATTCGTGCTAAGGGAGTATCTTGAGATAAGCCCATAGCTCCATGCGCTTGAATAGCCTTGTCTATGACATAAGATGCTGCTTCAACAACGGTTACTTTAATTGATGAAATTTCTATTTTGGCTTCTTCCTTGCTGTAAGTATCAATCAGCCAAGCTGTTTTTAGTGTAAGTAATCTAGCTTCTTCAATTTTTATTCTAGATTTTGCAATCCACTCCTGAATAACTCCTTGGTCAGAAAGTTGTTTTCCAAAAGCTTCTCTTGAAAGAGATCTTTTAATCATAAGCTCTAATGCACGCTCAGCCATGCCTATTGCCCTCATGCAGTGATGAATTCTTCCTGGACCTAATCTTGCCTGTGCAATCTTAAAACCAAGTCCTTCTCCCCCAATAATATTTTTTTTCGGGACAACTACATTTTCAAATAAGAGTTCAGGATGACCTGTGTATCCATCATCATATCCATACACCTGCATAGGTCTAATAATAGAAATACCATCTGAGTCCATAGGTACTAATATTTGGCTTTGTCGTTGATGCGGTGCATTTTCAGGATTTGTTACACCCATAAATATACATATTTTAGCCCTAGGATTAATAGCATTTGATGTCCACCATTTACGACCATTTATAATATAGTTATCTCCATCACTTACAATCGAACTACTAATATTAGTTGCATCAGACGATGCGACATCTGGTTCCGTCATGGCAAAGCAAGATCTAATAGAGCCGTCTAGTAATGGTGTTAGCCACTCTTCTTTCTGCTCATCAGTGCCAAAATCATATAGAACCTCCATGTTTCCAGTATCAGGTGCGGAACAATTAAAAACTTCTGGGGCCCACCAAACTTTGCCGGTGATTTCAGCAAGTGGAGCATATTCGACATTGGTTAAGCCAGCTCCGTATTCACTATCTGGTAAAAATAAATTCCACAGACCTTCCTCTTTAGCCTTATTTTTAAGTTCATCAAGAATATCGGGGATATGTAAAGAATTACCAGAATCTTCAATTTCTTGATCGTAAGCTTGCTCAATTGGGTATATGTGTTCTTCGAAAAATTTATTTAGTTTTTTTTGTAAATCTAATGATTTTTCTGAGTAATTAAAATCCACAATTTATTCTATCAATATTTAACTCTCGTGAACAATCTTTATGTAATATATTATTTGATGGACTTTTTTAATAATACAATACGTAAACATATTGCATCAGTTACAAAGCTTGATGAAAACTTTACATTCGACCAGTTCAAAGTCGGAAGATCAAACATTACATTTAAAATTGAAGATGGAACATACAAATATGTATTAAGAAGACCTCCATTCGGAAATAAACTTGAATCGGCTCATAATATGCAGCGAGAATATAGAATAATCTCAGAATTATCCAAAAGTAAAATTAAAGTCCCAAACCCGATTGCCTTATGTACTGACAGAGATATTTCTGATGAAGATTTTTACATTATGGAGTATGTAGATGGTCAAACAATATCAGATAACGTTGTAGCTGAAGCGTATTCTAAGGATGCAAAAGAAAAAATCTCAAATTCTTTTATTAAAGCAGCAGTTGAACTACATAATTACGATGTAGCTTCTTCTAATCTAAGCGATCTAGGAAAACATGAAGAATATGTTAAAAGGCAGCTTACAAGATGGAGTAAGCAGTTTGCATCACAAACTATTAGAAATATACCAGATTTAGATAAAGCAACAGATATTTTGTTTGAGACAATCCCTAACCAACAAAGAGTAAGTATTGTTCATGGAGATTATCGATTAGACAATGTAAGAATTATGAATAATGAAGTTAGTGCAATATTAGATTGGGAGCTATGTACTTTGGGTGATCCATTAGCTGACTTAGGAACAATCATTGCTTCTTGGGCCAACATAGAAGAAAAAGACACTCCTTTTATATATTCACCATCTTTAAGTGATGGTTTTTTGAACAGAAATCAGATACTTTCTATATATGAAAAAGAATCATCTCTTGATCTAAAGGATATAGAATTTTATATAAGATTATCGTTTTGGAAACATGCCATGATAATGGAAGGTGTCTACGTAAGATACTCACTTGGTTATTATGGTGATACAGAAAAAAAAGAAATAGATGCATTTGGACAAAGTACTATAAATTTTGCCAAAAAAGCATCTAATATAAATCTATTGAAGGAGATTTTATGAAAGTTATTCCAGCAACAGAACTTGAAAACCATATTGGTGAAGAAATAGGCCTTTCCGAGTGGATAGAAATTACACAAGAACGAATTAATCAGTTTGCAGATGCAACAAACGATCATCAATTTATACACGTAGATCCAGAACTAGCTAAATCAGCCCCTACACCATGGGATACAACAATTGCACATGGTTTTTTAACATTGAGTTTGGTTTCCTATATGTCAGCAACATCAGGGTTTATGCCTGCAGAAATGCAAACAGCCGTAAATTATGGGTCAGATAAAGTTCGATTTATGGAAGCTGTACCTGTAGATAGTAAAATAAGAGGCAGATTCATCTTGACTGATGCACAATATAAAAAAAATGGAAGATGGTTAGTGAAAACTACAGTAACTATTGAAATTGAAGGGGTTGAGAAACCAGCAGCAGTTATTGAAACATTAACTTTGTACATAGTAAAAGAATAAAAAAACAATTTAAGGAGTAATTTATGAGAGAAGCAGTCATAGTATCGGCAGCAAGGACACCAATTGGTAAAGCTTATCGAGGAGCATACAATAATACAGGTGCTCCTACCCTAGGTTCATATTCTATTAAAGAAGCAATTTCACGAGCTGGTATAGAAGCTTCAGAAGTAGAAGATGTAATTATGGGCTGTGCGCAACAACAAGGCACTCAAGCATTAAATATTGGACGATTAAGTGGAATGGCAGCTGGTTTGCCACATTCAGTACCGGGTATGACAATTGACAGACAGTGCTCATCTGGACTTATGGCAATTGCAACTGGAGCAAAACAAATCATTACAGATAATATGGATGTTGTTGTTGCAGGAGGAATTGAATCTATTTCACTTGTACAAACAGCTGATTTCAGGTTAGATTCCGACCCCTTAGTTTTAGATATGCAACAAAATGCGTACATGCCAATGATAGAAACTGCAGACTATGTTGCAGAAAAATACAATGTTTCAAGAGAAGCTCAAGATGAATATTCTTTAGAGAGTCAAATGAGAACAGCAGCTGCCCAAGAAGCTGGAAAATTTGATGATGAAATCATTGCCACGACATCAACAAAACTAGTCAAAAATAAAGAAACTGGAGAAATCACTGAAGAAACTGTTGAACTTAATAAAGATGAAGGTAATAGACCTCAAACTACATTGGAGGGTCTCTCATCACTTCCTGCAGTATATGGCGAAGGTAAGTTCATTTCAGCTGGTAACGCATCTCAACTATCAGATGGTTCTGCATCTGTAGTCATGATGGAAGCTAAACAAGCAGAAGAAAAAGGTCTTAATCCACTTGGATACTACAGAGGAATGACTGTATCAGCACTAGCTCCAGAAGAAATGGGTATAGGTCCTGTACTTGCGGTACCAAATTTATTAAGTAAATTTAATCTCTCAGTTGATGATATTGGCCTATGGGAATTGAATGAAGCGTTTGCTGTTCAAGCTCTTTATTGCAGAGATGAATTAGGAATTGATCCAAATATTTATAATGTAAATGGAGGTTCTATCTCCATTGGACACCCTTATGGGATGACTGGTGCCAGAATGACAATGCATGCTCTTATTGAGGGAAAAAGAAGAAATGCTAAGTTTGTTGTAGTCACTATGTGTGTCGGTGGTGGAATGGGTGCTGCAGGATTATTTGAAGTAATCTAGATTAAAACAAACAACATATACTCATAAATAGACAATTAGATTTTTTCATTTTTGGATGAACCTTTATACTATTGTATGGAGAAAATTTTTGATAAGAATTCTTACATAAAATCAATATCAGATAGAAATTTAAAAATATACCTTATGGGTGAACTTGTTGAAGATCCTATTAATCATCCAATAATAAAACCTAGTGTTGAAGCTATGGCGGAAACTTATGAACTTGCTGTTAGAGAACCAGAATTGGCCTCTGTAAAATCACCCTACACAGGTGAATCTATAAATAGATTTCTTCACATTGCAGAGAGTAGCGATGATTTATTTATGCAAAATAAAATGCAAAGAAAACTTGGTCAACTTACTGGTACATGCTTTCAAAGATGCGTAGGCATGGATGCTTTTAATGCATTACATTCTGTTACATTTGAAATCGATGAAGAAAATAAAACACACTATCACAGCAATTTTGTTGAGTTTTTAACTGAGATGCATAAATCCAACCTTATTGTTGGTGGAGCTATGACTGATGTTAAGGGAGACAGGTCTAAATTACCACACGAGCAAGAAGATGAAGATTTGTATCTTCGTGTAGTAGATAGAAATGAAAAAGGTGTTTTCGTTAAGGGAGCTAAGGCTCACCAGACAGGCTGCATAAATTCACACTGGATGGTTGTTATGCCAACTCTTAGATTGACAGATAAAGATAAGGATTATGCAATTGTTGGAGCAATACCTGTTGATGCTGAGGGGATAACATATATTTATGGTAGACAATCATGTGATACAAGAAGTATGGAGCCTGGTGAGTATGACGTGGGAAATAAGTATTATGCAGGTCAGGAAGCAATGGTAATTTTTGATAATGTATTTATACCTAATGAATACATATTCATGGATGGTGAATATGACTTTGCATCGATGCTTGTTGAAAGATTTACAACATACCACCGGAGGTCTTATGTTTGTAAGGCAGGGGTAGGTGATGTACTGATTGGAGCAGCTGCAACAATTGCTGAATATAACGGTGTAGAGGAAGCATCACATATCAAAGACAAAATTGTAGAGATGAATAAACTAAATGAAACGATCTACGCTACTGGTATTGCTTCATCTCTTCAAGGAAAGTTAACAAAATCAGGGAACTTTATTAATGATGATTTATTAGCAAACGTTTGCAAACAACATGTTACGAAAGAAACCTTTGAGATAGGAAGATTAGCTCAAGATCTTGCTGGTGGTTTGGTAGGATCAATGCCTTCTGGTATGGACTTCAATGAAGGTGTAATGTCATCTGACTTAAAAAAATATTTAAAAGGTAAAAAAGATATCAACGCTGAAGATAGAGTTAAGATACTCAGATTAATCGAAAATATGACCCTTGGTAGAAATGCTGTTGCATACCTGACTGAATCTTTACATGGTGCAGGTTCTCCTCAAGCCCAAAGAGTGCAAATTAAACGTGGGGTTGACATGGAGCAAAAAAAAGATTTTGCTAAAAACTTATCTGGAGTAAATGAGAGGAAAAAACTATGAAATCGGTGGTATGTACAAAATTAGGAGATCCGAAATTACTTGAGATTAAGGAAGTTGATATTCCAAACCCTCATGACGACGAAGTCCTTGTAAAGGTAGATGCTGCAGGTGTGAATTATCCAGATGCTCTTTTAGTCCAAGGAAAATATCAGGTAGTTGTTGAACCACCATTTACTCCTGGTAATGAGGTTTGTGGATATGTTGAGCAAGTAGGTAAGGATGTTGACCTAAAAAAAGGTATGAAAGTTATTGGCCTACCAGAGATAGGTGGTTTTTCTGAGTATGTATGTATAAATAAAAAACTCGTTATTCCAATTTCAGACAACATTAATTCATTAGCAGGAGCAAGTCTTCCAATAAATTACGGCACAACTTATTATGCCCTTAAAAGACGTGCAAAAGCAACAAGCGGCGAAACACTTTTAATACTAGGTGCATCTGGTGGAGTTGGCACTGCCTCTATACAATTAGGTAAAATATTAGGACTGACGACCATAGCGGCAGTTGGTTCAAGTGAAAAGGAAGAGTACGTTAAAAGCTTAGGTGTAGATCATGTAATACGCTACGACAAAGAAAATCTTAAAGAGTCAGCTAAAAAACTTACTGGTGGAAAAGGTGTAGACATTGTAGTTGACCCTGTTGGTGGTAACGTTTCTGAAGAAGCGTTGCGTGCAACGGCTTGGAATGGAAGGCTTCTTGTAATTGGTTTTGCCCAAGGTGAAATTCCAAAAATTCCATTGAATATAACACTAGTTAAAGGTGTGTCGATAGTTGGAGTTTGGTGGGGAAGATGGACACAAACTTCTCCAAAAGAAACAGCAGAAGACTTTAAAGAATTAATAGGATTTATCAATGAGGGAAAACTAAACATTAACCCTAAAAATGTTTACTCAATTCAAGAAGTCTCTACTGCAATGGATAACTTTCTAAATAGAAAAAATATAGGTAAAACTGTAATTAAATTTTAATTACTTTTTGGCAGATTCAAAGTAAGGGTTGTCTCCTGAAGCGTGATCTGTTGCATCAATAATATTTCCTATCTCAGGGATAGCCTCCCTCAATGATGTTTCAATGCCTTGAGTTAAAGTCACTTGAGCCATTCCACAACCTTGACATCCACCACCAAGTTTTAGGTAAATATCTTGTCCCTCTACCCCAACTAATTGTGCGACTCCACCATGAGAGGCAATTGCTGGGTTAATTTGAGACTCTAATACTGTTTGAACTTTTTCAGCAAGTTCACCTGTTAACTCAGGCATTTCATCTGGATTACCAAAAATTTCTGGACTTGGTGTGTTCGGATTATCCATTGTAAGACCAGGAGCCGCAGGGTCATCTGAAAGCTCTAATTTGGAATTATTAAATTTATCTAGATCTTTGGAAGCAATAATTACTACTAATTCTCCAAACTCAAGACGTTTATCGTCAGATCTAGCTTGTTCTAAATCTAAAAAACTAAGATCATAGGTGTATTGATTTCCCTGAACTCCGTCAATTTGTAAAAATAAAGCATAATCATTATCACCAGGTTCTTGTTCTTTAATTTCAAGAATTTTAGCAATTGCTTTCTCACCTATATCAAATTTAAAATCTGTCATATAATAATGATAGTGAAATTGTGGATTGTGTAAAATAAATGAAAAAAGTATTGCTGGTTATACCTGAGCTCAGTTACAAATCTAATGACTTTGTAAAAGCAGCTAAGAAATTAAATATTCCGTTTTCTATTATTACTGATAGTCAACAGATTTCAGAAAAGTTAACTGACAATATTTTTATTTCAGATTTTTCCTTAGATGTTCCGCAACAATTACTCGAAAAGCTATATGACATAACACACGTTTTACCTGTAGACCACTCTTCATTAAGATATGCCTCTAGATTAAGTGATTTGTTAAATGCAACTGGCAATAACTTTGACTCAGTGAATTTAGCTATGGATAAATATAAGTCTCGTAATATTTTCAATGAAATTACTGATATAAGAATTGAAAATCAATATGTAAATAATATTACTGACATTGAAAATTTTATTGCTACATCAAAAATAGGAGTACTAAAACCTACTAAAGGCACTGCAAGTAACAAAGTTATAAAGATTTCTACTGAGAATATAAATTCGTTGTTAGTCAAAAATATCATTAAAGATTGCAAGCGAGATGAACTAGTTATTGAAGAATTTATTGAGGGTGATGAATATGCATATGAGGGTATGCTTATAAATTCAGAACTATCAAATTTTGTAGTTTTCGAAAAACCACTAGTTTTTGTTGAACCTTTCTTTGAGGAATCAATATACATGACTCCTAGTAATTTAGATGAAGAAATTATTGATGAGGTGAAAGATAAAATTCAAATGGCATGCAAAGAAATTGGCTTAACAAATGGACCAATTCATGCTGAGTTTAAAGTAATAAATAATGATATATTTATCATTGAAATAAATCCAAGAATGATAGGTGGTCTCTGCTCAAGGTGTTTAAGCTTTGGCCTATTTAAGCAGTCACTAGAAGAACTTATACTATTTGCATTTAGTACAGGAACTTTTAAAAAATTAGAATTACTAAATAAATATGTTGGTGTTTTAATGTTACCTGTGCCAAAAACAGGAAAGTTCGTGTCCATAAATAATGAAGAAATTATGGAGATTGAGAATGTATCAGCTGTAGACATAACCGTATCAAAAAATACATATCTAGAAATGCCTCCTAATGGAGAAAAATATCTAGGATTTGTATTCTCTCAAGGAGAGAGTAAATCTAATGTATTGAAAGCTTTGGAAAGTTCACTTGAAATAGCGTCACCAATTATTGAGGCCTAATCTATGATAACCTTCAATAAGTATGAGTAATATTTTAATTTCGCTTAATGGAGATTGTTCAGTTGATAGAAATCAACTTAATAAGAGTTATGATTATATTTTTGGAGTGGATGGAGGCACTGAGTTTCTATACAAGTTATTTTTTATACCCACTCATATTATTGGAGATTTAGATTCAATAAAAAGTGGAACAAAAAAACGTGCGGAACGAGATGGTGCCAAAATATTATCATTCAGTGTAGATAAGGATAAAACAGATTTAGAACTTGCCCTAGAAACAACGAAAGAATTAAATGTTGAATCAATAACTGTCATCGGTGGTGAAGGTAAGGAATTAGATCATTTATTTTCTAATTTTTTAAAGCTTTCATCATTTAAACACCATGGAATTATTAAATGGATAACAAGAGTAGAAAACATTTTTTTTAATACTCAGATGGTTGTGGAAGTTGAGAAAAATAAAGTTTTTAGCATACTTCCACTTTCTGATTTAGATAGCTTAACTATTAAAGGTTCTAAATGGGATATTTTAAATGAAAACATCCCGTATGGATCTTCCAGAACACTAAGAAACATAACTTTAAGAAATAAAATAGAAGTTCATTGTAAAAATGGAAATTTTTGTTTAATTATCAAAAACTAAGAGCGAGGAATATCTTTCCATGGCTTGTCTTTGTCTAGCTTTTGTTCTCCGGGTAATCCTAGAACACGTTCCGCAATAATATTTCGCATAATTTCTGATGTTCCACCCTCAATTGAGTTTGCTCTTGAACGAAGAAACAAGCTTTGAGTATCAGTGAAGCCAAAGGTGTCATTATCAAAATTTAATTCAGGTTGTGTAAGCGAATAACCTCTTGGAAACAATAGCCCATCATTACCTAATAATTCCATACCAAATTCGTAAGATGCTTTATTGATTTCAGCTTCATAAAGCTTACTTGTTGAACCTTCGGGACCTGGTGTACCCTTTTCTCTAAGTTCAGAAGCTCTTATATTTGTTAATCTGACTGCTTCTTGTTGAATCCATAATTCAATGAGTTTATCCTTTTGAATTGGATCTTTTAAATCTTTATCTTTCCATATTTGGACCAGATGACCAGGAGCTCCGCTTCCTCTTTCTCTCACGTTACCGCCTATAGCTACTCGCTCATTCATTAATGTAGCGAGTGATACTCTCCAGCCTTCTCCTAAACCTCCTAATATGTTTTCTTTAGGTATTTTTGTATCCGTAAAATATACTTCATTGAATTCAGCTTCACCAGTTATTTGCCTCAATGGTCTGACTTCAACTCCCACTGACTCCATATCAACAATAAAAAATGTTAATCCCCTATGTTTAGGAGCATTTGGATCAGTTCTTGTAACTAATAAACCCCATTTAGCCAGATGACCAAGGGTTGTCCAAACTTTTTGACCATTTACAATATATCCATCTCCATCATCTACTGCTTTTGTTGATAAACTTGCTAAATCTGATCCTGAACCAGGCTCGGAGAACAATTGACACCATATTTCCTCAGCAGTAAACATTGGCTTTAAATATTTTTGAATCTGTTCAGGAGTCCCATACTCTATTATTGTGGGGGCACCCATACCCACTCCTAGAATATTAGCTATTCTATTTTGTTGTGATATACCTTCACTTCTTAGACGTTCAGTTATTATCATTTGGTACTTAGGATTAAGCCCTAAACCTCCGGAACCTTCAGGAAATTGAACCCAGGCTAAACCAAGATCATATTGCTTACCCCAAAATTCTTGTAGATCTTGCCCATCAGTTCTAAAGTCAATCAATTCTTCAAGTCTTCTATTTACCAACTCTTCAGAATCTAATTGTTTTGTGTCTATGTTTTCCATAAAAAATTATACATTAAAATGTATTTTTAGGTCAGCTTCCCTGTATTGCTTTTTGAATAATCATTAACTCGTCCTCATTGCTTAAAGGATAAGTTCCATCTTTGATAGTTCTAATCTCATCAATATTGCCTGCTATATCCTCAGCAGTCGCACTAGTGTTGACGTAACCATTATGAGTAATTATCCCTATCCTTGCAAAACGTCCTGCTGCTACACCAAATATTTCATGGGTTGGTTCACATGATTCAGATGCTAAGTATACAACCATGGGTGTAACTAGCTCAGCACTAAAAAGTTTGCCTACATCTTCAGGGAGTAGTGCTTCAGTCATTCGAGTGTAAGCAGTTGGAGCAATAACATTAACTTTTATATTATATTTAGCACCTTCAATTGACAGTACGTTTGAAAGCCCTACTATTCCCATTTTGGCAGCCCCGTAATTGGCTTGCCCAAAGTTACCAAATAATCCAGAAGGTGATGCTACATTAACGATTCTTCCATAATTGTTCTCTTTCATAACCTTAAATGCAGGCTGAGTAACAAAAAAGGTACCCTTTAAGTGAACGTCTAATATGAGTGAAAGTTCATCTTCAGACATATTAGCAAAGCTCTTATCACGCAAAATACCAGCATTATTAATTACTGCATCTACAGTCCCATAGTTATCTAAAGCAGATTGAACAATAGCCTCTCCGCCTTCTTTTGTTGCAACAGAATCATAGTTGGCGACAGCTTCACCACCATTTTTTACTATCTCATCAACAACATCATCAGCAGGTGAATTTGCGGAGCCTGAACCATCTACTGAGCCACCAAGATCATTTACAACAACTTTTGCTCCCCTACTACCTAGTTCTAGAGCATAAGCTTTGCCTAGGCCGTTACCTGCACCTGTAACAATAACTGTTCTATTTTCAAAATTTACCTGACTCATATTTACTCCTTATACATTGCATCGATTTTATCTTTATATACTTCGTTAATAACATTTCTTTTTAGTTTTAATGTTGGTGTTAATTCTCCACTTGTATCAGTCCACTCCTCTTCTAGAATTGTAAATTTCTTTATCTGCTGGACATTTGCAACTTTACTATTAGCTTTATCAATTTGAGATTGAATAGCTTTGAGTACTTCGGGATTATTATGAAAATTTTCAATATCATAGTCTACCGAATTATCACTCGCCCATTTTTCACTTGTGCCTTCTCTATCTAAAACTATTAGTGCTGATAGAAATTTTTGACCATCACCAACCATACAAATTTGTCCTACTAGTGGATGTGGTTTTATAAGATCTTCTAGTTCTACTGGTGCTATATTTTTACCACCAGATGTAATAATTATTTCTTTTTTACGACCAATAATTTTTACATAGCCATCATCTCCAATTTCAGCTAAATCGCCCGTGTGAAGCCAACCATCGCTATCAAATGCTTCTTTTGTGGCCTCTTCTTGTTTGTAGTAGCCATTAGTTACGTGTCCACCTTTCATACAAAGTTCACCATCATCTAGAATTTTTATTTCGGTACCTGCTAAGGGTATTCCAACTTTTCCAATTGGATTAAATACCTTAGGTATAGGAACTCCTGCTGATTTTAACTTATTAGTTAAAGATTCAACAGCATTCGAAGCGATGCCAACTGTTGCGGGACCTGTATCTTCTGTCATTCCATAAATTTCAGTAACATCAATGTGTATAGCATGAAACCAGCGCTGCACATCTGGATTCATAGCTGCAGCAGCGGTTACAAAATATTCAGTATTCTGAATTCCTAGACCTTCTTTGAATTTAGAAAATACTAATTTATTGAAGACTGCATCAAGAAGTTTGACTTTTAAAGGAACACTTTCGCCACTTTGCTCATACTTAACTCTTTCCAGTCCATTATCAATTGCCTTTAATGCAAGATCTGCTTTGTCTGAGTCATTAATTTTATTAAGTAAACCAGCCTGGAATTTTTCCCATACTCTTGGAACGGCTAGGAATACACTAGGTTGGATTGTTGGGAGTGCAAGTGACATATCTTCAAGAACAGGTACTGGAAATATTTGACCTGTTTTATATATTGCTTGGTAGTGGTCTCCTGCTCTAGCTGCAATATGAGCCATAGGTAAATAGGAAACAATTCTTGGGTGCATAGATGCTGGTACCAATTCACCAAATAAACTCTCGTTTGTCCACAAAACATTTCTATGCGTAATCATTACCCCTTTTGGATTACCTGTTGTTCCGGATGTAAATATTAAACATGCAAGTGATTCAGGTGTAACTGTTTTAATAGCATCTCGTAATAAAGTGTCATCATTTGCATTGATATCCTCACCACGTTGTAATAACTCGTGATAGGATACAACATAATCTATGTCTTTAACCTCTTCATATCCATTAATAACAACTATTGTTTCTAGCTTTGGACAGTCACTTTTTGCTTTGTCTATTTCATGGAATAAGTCTAAATCTCCAGCAACAGCAACTTTAGCCTCCATGAGATTTGCAACGTATTCAATTTGTCCAGATTTAAGTTGCTTATAAAGGGTTGAAGGAGTTGCACCGCAATGCATTATTGCAAGGTCGGAAATATTATGCTCTTTTGTGTTGTTGGACATAATAAAAGCTGTATCTCCTGGTGTTAATCCAATATCAATAAGGCCAGATGCTAAATTATGAATATTTTCTCTATATTCACTCCAAGACATTGCATCCCAACCAGAATATTCATCATTAATAGGTGTATTGATTGCTGGAAAATCGGCATACTCATCAGCATTAGTATCTATATAATCTATTAAAGTCTTTCCTTCAACTTTGGCATCTATTGACGCTGATTGATTTTTTAAAAATTCATGTAATTGATTTTTCATACTCTCCTCATTAACAATATGTAAATTTTACTTGAAAATATTCGATTTAACTAATCTAATTTGGTTTAAATTAACTTGCTACCCTTTTACAGAACCCGCAGTAAGACCTCCAGTAATTTGTTTTTGAAAGAAAACAAATAAAGCTGCTATTGGTGTTGCAGCTATGACTGATGAAGCTGCAATCACGCCCCAGTCAGCATTAAAATCATCAATAAACACTGTATTAATTCCAACTGCTACTGTCCAAAGATTTTTATCTTTCAAAAATATTGCAGCGAGAATATAATCAGAATAAATTCCTATAAATGTAATAACGAATATAACAACTAAAATTGGCCTTGCTAGAGGAATAATTATTTTTGAGAAAATTTGATATTCTGTAGCACCATCGACCTTAGCTGCTTCATCTAAAGAAGGGGAAATGGTATCCATGAATCCCTTAATCAACCAAGAGTTGAAGCCAATTGATCCTCCAAGGTATACAAGTATTAATCCAAAATGAGTTCCAAGTCCCATAATTGGGGCCACATCACTTATTTGGAAAAATAATAAATAGATAGCAACAAAAGCTAAAAAAGATGGGAACATTTGAACTATTACTAGAGTTAATAAACTTGCTCTTCTGCCTTTAAATTGAAGTCTAGAAAACGCAAATGCGGCTAAAGTACCAAGAAAAACGTTAAAGAATGCAGCAATAATTGCAACTTTATATGTGTTGAAAAGCCATTTGTAATAAGGAACCAGTGGATTAGATGAAAGTAGTTTATAGTGTTTTAATGTAAATGAGTCCGGAATTAATTTTGAATTAGTTAAATTTGCAAAATCTGCAACTGAGTTAGTAGCTACAAAAAGGATTGGATATATTGCAAAAGTAACAAACAATAATGCTACGAGATGTCTCCATCCATATTCTTTGAACCAGTTAAATAATTTATATGTTTCCATAGATTTTCTCTAACCTTTTTGTGTATCTAAATGAGATTGCAGATATTACAAGAACAATAAAAAATATAATTATCGTGACACTAGAAGCCAATCCAAATAAGTTTCCTCTTCCTCCTGAAATTGCAAGTTTATAGGTAAAAGAAATTAGAATATCAGTCCATCCAACTGCTACCTCACTTCCAATAATTGGAGGACCACCACCAGTAAGTAGGAAAATTAAAGTAAAGTTATTAAAGTTAAATGCAAAAGAACCTATAAGTAATGGTGAAATAGAAACCATTAATAAGGGGAACGTTATTTTCCAAAATGATTGCAAACCGGATGCACCATCTACTTTTGCTGCCTCAATCAACTCTTTTGGTATTGACTGTAAAGCACCTGTTGTTATTAAAAACATATAAGGAAAACCAAGCCAAGTATTAACAAGTAGTACAGCTGATCGAGCACTTTCTTTAGTTTTAAGCCACTTAATTGGTTCAATGTCAAATATTTCATAAAGTGGACCAAGCCAACTATTAATCACTCCGTAATCTGGATTCAAAAGCCCCTTCCAAACAAGTACGGATACGAAAGCAGGGATTGCATAAGGAAGAATAAAGATAGCCCTATATATTCGTTTAAACTTTAAATCATCCTTGTTTAATATCATGCTGAGAAATAAACCTACAACAAAACAAAGAAGGACACTGAAAAATGCAAACTGGAATGTCCATTTTGTAACTACTCCGAGGGGTCCTCTAATTCGTTGATTCGAAAATAATTTTCTGTAATTCTCTCCTCCGACATAAACTCTCCATCCAGGTTCAATTTCTTTTCCATCACATACGAAGTTGTCTTTTACCACAGGACATGATAATTTAGATGCATTATTTATCATTACATCGTTAAGTTCATCGTATTTATACAGTTGAGACGTCGAAGAAAGTCTGCCAGTTGATGCATCAAAAACAGAAATCTTGTAAAGTTGTACTCTTGTATTCTTATCAATAATCAAAGAAAGTTCTTGTAAAATAGATGAATTAGCTATTTGCTCTTTTCCAGGCAATAGATAATACCCATCAGGTGTATCAAATTCATCATTAACAAATAAGGAAGGCTCATGCTTTGCATAAGAAGTAGTAAATATTTCATCTTCTGGAACAGCTTTTCCAAATAATATATTATCAGGGTCTAAATTAGCTACATAATAAAAATCTAAATTAGAGTCTTGCAGGATAAACATATCAAATTCAATACCTTTTTGCTCATCAAGGGTGTAGACCCTATCTTCTAAAACATTAATAGCTTGAGTTTTACTCAAAATATGACCAGTAGACCAATTAGTAAAAGATACGTAGGAATTATATATTGCCGGAAAAACAACAAAAGAAATCATAAATATCATACCCGGAAGAATCCATTTCATAGGTAAGAAGCGTTCAGAAAAATATACTACATTAACTAATACTCCTATCACGATTATTAATGAAAGTAGAAACCACGACTCAAAAGTTAATGTGAGAGGAATTGCGTATACGATTAAAGCGTTGAAAACTGCCAGAAAGGAATATCTGAAAATTTTCGATATGTTCATACTTAAATATATCATTAAAAAAATTGGGGCTCAACAGAGCCCCAATTTAATAATGATTAATATTAATTAACCGCCGGCAATCGCATTACGAACTTGTTCCGCTGCTAATTTCACTGCATCAGTAGCATTGTTTATTGTAACGCCGGTCTCTTCATTAGTGCCATATGCTTGTTCTCTAATTACATTTAAAGCGTCAGCCATAGGTCCCCATACACTACCCATTTCTGGAATATTTGGCATTGGAATACCATTTGAAGCACTTGCTGCGAATGAAGCTGCTATCGGATCAGCTGCTTCGACTACAGCAAATAATGATTTTGTTGCTGGAAGTCTTGGATCTGATTCGTACATTGCTTGTTGGACTTCAATAGTAGCAAAAAAGTCCAAGATAAAGCTTTGAGCTAGTACTTGGTTGTCACTAAATGATGAAACCATTGCACCTCTTACTCCTACAAATGGAGTTGCTGCATTTCCATCAAACTGTGGAATTAGTCCAACACCATAATTTACAGCGCTAGCATCTCCTCTAGCCCATGGACCTGTCATCCAGAATAATGCACGACCTTCTTGGAAATTTGACATAGCTCCACCATAATCAGCAGAATAAACTGTCCCATTTTTTACAAGCCCGTCAAGATATTCAGCGGAAGCAATAGCTCCAGCATTATCTAAACCAACATCTGATGCATCAAATCCACCTGTAGATGCAAATACATATCCACCAGCAGAAGCAATAAATGGATGGTTGTGATAAGCATCATTTGATGGTGTTCCAACACAGAATTCTGTACCTGCAGTATCACAAGCAGTCTTTGCTTCTTCCCATGTCGCTGGAACAGAATCAACTAGATCTGCATTGTAGAACATTGCAATAGCTTCTGTTGCGTAAGGGAATCCGTAAACTTCTCCCCCATAGCTAAATGCTGTTACGCCTACTTCAAATAAATCTGACGCTACAGAACCTAAATCTAGAGGTGCAACTACTCCGTTAGCTGCCAATTCTCCAACCCAGTCGTGTGCTCCTAAGAATACGTCTGGACCTTCACCTGCTGGACCAGCAGTTTGAACGTCAGTCCTTATTGCACCAAAGTCGTAAACTACCACTTCAATATCTACACCTGCTGCTGCTTCATAAGCTCCAACAAGTGGGTCTAGTGCTGTTGCAACTTTTTCTTCAGCCCAAACCACAAGCTTTACAGGTGGGGGTGAAGTTGTCGCTGGAGCAGCTAGTGTTTCAATAGGTGCTTCCGTAGCTTCAGGTGAATCAGATGCAGTATCAGAACCTCCTCCACATGCGGTAACAACTAATGAAAGCAGTACTAAAATTACTAAATAGCGTAATTTATTCCTTTTCATTGTTCTCCTTACTTCTTATATTTATTCTTAATATAACAGTAATTAAGACAGCTAGGGTTGAAATTCTTCCAATTAACTATTTTTCAGAAATAATTATTCCAATATCTTCAAAGTTTTCTATAAGAAGGTGGCCTTCATTAAGCTTTACATTATTATTACCAAACAGAACTTCTGCGGTGTGAGCTGTTGATTTTATTTTGAAATTACTAGCTGTTCTATCTCTATTAATGACGCACAACAGAGATTCATCCTTTAAAATTCTACGAAAAGCAACGAAATCTTCAGTAGACTCAACAAGTTCAAACCTACCATATTTTAATATTGGATTTTCATTTTTTATATTCATGAGCACAGTTGTGTATTTAAATAAATCCTTATTCCATGTATCTTCTAAGTCCCAAGGGTATGGTTCTCTGTTAAATGGATCGTCGGCACCCTTAAGGCCAATTTCATCACCATAATATATCCCGGCTATGCCTGGGAATGTTGCTTGAAGGAACACTGCACCAAACATACCCTCAATGTTATCCCCACATCGATTAAGAAATCTTTTAACATCGTGGGAACTTAATAAATTTTGACATGACGAAAGAGCCTCAAAAGAGTACATGGAGTACAAGTTAGCAAGAGCATGTTTAAATTCTTGAGGTGAAGTTCTTTGTATCGCAAAAAAATCAGTCATTGCTTCTCTAAAAGAGTAATTCATTGTTCCATCAAATCTGTCCCCTTGGAGCCACTGAGATGTATCGCCAAATATTTCGGATAAAAGAAGTATGTCTTTTTTAGAATCTGTAGCTATCTTTCTAAAATCTTTCCAAAAAGAAAAATCAAGTTCTTTAGCTACATCCATCCTCCATCCGTCAATATCAAAATTTTTAATCCAGTATTCGGTTACATCTAATGCCCATTGTCTTGCGTCTTTGTCAACCAGATTCACTTTCGGCATATCTGGTACACCCCACCAAGCTTTATAGGAAGGTTCAACTATTGGTCCATCGTCATGAATTATTTCGACAGGAACTTTTGATTCTTTAAATGTTTTATCTAAATATGTTTTATATTCTTCAGCATTTCCGTCCCACCCTACTTTATAAGTGTTTGAATATAGATGTGGTCTATGCTGTAGTCTTACCGGATAATCATAAACTGTAAACCAATTCTTATACTTAGAATCTTCACCATTTTTAATTAAATCTTGAAAAGCATAATGACGAGGGTGAACATGGTTTAGTGAACAATCCAGAACCACCTTCATGTCCTTACTATGAGCAGCAGTAATTAATTGTCGAAATGCCTCGTCTCCCCCAAGTGAGTCATCTACTTTAAAATGATCCCAGGAATCGTATTTATGGGTACTTCCCGAAAGAAAAATTGGATTTAGATACAAAATATTTACACCTAATTCTTTGAGATAATCAAGTTTTTCAATAACACCATACAAGTCTCCTCCGTGAAATCCCAGTCTTGTTGGGAGGCTATCCCAAGGTAATGTGCCATTTAGGTTTAATGAACTATCTCCATTTTTAAATCTATCAGGAAATATCTGATACATAACTCCCCCGTAGACCCAGTCAGGTATTTTGTGACGATTAAATTCATCAGAGCTGAATATCCATTTCTCAGATGGAGAAATAAAATTTGCTATACCACTAGTCCCAAAATATAAATTTAAATCATCATTAGTAGTTGCAGCAAAACTAAATTTTGCGGTTTTTGAACGAAACTCAATTTGAACTTCCCAAAACTTAAATCTATCAGTTGAAGCATACTCACTGATTTCAAGGGGTCTAAATTGGTCATCTTCTAGAAGTAACCATAGTTTCTTAATTCCTGGTTCAGTGTGTACTCTTAAAACACACGTACCATCTGGGGTTATTGAGAAATATTTTTTATCTTCATAATTAAAACGAATATCATAATGACCTAAATGAACATCACCCTCAAAAAAGTCTAACTTCTGTGCTTCATCTTTATCTATAAATTCTGGTGAATGATTTTCTACCATTACTAAACTTTCTAATTCTTAAAAGTTTATTATATACTTATTAATAAGAGGTTTTTTTTGGAT
>Ga0102819_1000160_pt1 | contig 20099 bp, 18 predicted proteins | sample ColrivemetaGS689_FD_78191 | JGI IMG/M metagenome (GOLD analysis project Ga0102819, IMG submission 78191) | Estuarine microbial communities from the Columbia River estuary - Ebb tide non-ETM metaG S.689 | ecosystem: Environmental > Aquatic > Marine > Intertidal zone > Estuary | place: USA...
AAAGATCCTGCTGAACGTCTACACCAACAATGAAATTTGCCCCTAAGGACTTTAGTTCTTCTATGGGATAATTATTTAACACGCCGCCATCTATGAGTAGCTTACCCTCTAATTCCATAGGTTCAAAGAGAGAAGGAAAGGTGCCAGAAGCCATAATAGCCTCAGGAAGGTAACCATTATCTAAGCGAATGGCAACACCGTTCTCTATGTCTGTTGCTATACAAAAAAAGGGAATGGGCAATTGGTTAAAATCTCTCACGTCTTTTACATGAAATAATAGGGATACCAATTCATTATATACCTTCTGTCCTCCAGAAATAGCTTGTGGAAAAGAAATTTTATACCCGTCAAAAGGCAAACTAATGGCATAGCGCTCTGCGTCTTCCTTTTCATAAAAAGTCTTACTTTCCCTTGAAAAGTCGTCTTGAATAAGGCTGTTAAAATTAATTTGTCTAAAAATAGAATCCAGCTCTTCTGCCCTATATCCAGAGGCGTAAAAGGCGCCTACTATAGCCCCCATACTCGTTCCTGCTATATAGTCTATTGAACACCGGAGGCCTCAATCACTTTAAGCGCGCCTATGTGTGCCAATCCCTTCGCACCTCCACCACTTAAGACCAAACCTACTTTTAAAGGCTTATCCCTTGATTGTAAGGCGGTTGAATCCCTTGTCGCGAATGCTTTCGAAATCTCATTGATTGATGCTGTTTGAGCTCGAAGGTTGAATACACTAGCTATTAATAGGGTGAAAAGGAAAAAACGCAGGAATAAAAAATAAGGATATTTAATGAAAATGCTCATACAATATGCTGGCTTTTGCTGGACCTACTTGAGTAATTAAAGCATCTAAGTTAGCTTCTTTTATCTTAGCGACTGTTTTAAAATGCCTTAATAATTGTGTCGCTGTTTTTTCTCCTATTCCCTTAATTCCGTCCAATTCTGAAACTATAGCACCTTTACTTCTCAAATTTCTATGAAAAGTAATCCCAAATCTGTGGGCTTCATTTCTCAATTGTTGGATTACTTTTAGAGACTCGGATTTCTTATCTAAATACAAGGGAATAGGATCTTCAGGGAAATAAATTTCCTCCAAACGCTTTGCAATACCCACTATAGCAATTTTCCCTCTTAAGCCTAATTGATCAAGGGCTTTTAAAGCAGCAGATAATTGCCCTTTACCTCCATCAATTACAATAAGTTGTGGTAATGAACTGCCTTCTTCTTTGAGCCTTTTATAGCGCCTGTATACCACTTCTTCCATAGAGGCAAAATCATCAGGTCCCTCTACGGTCTTAATGTGAAAATGTCGGTACATTTTTTTATTGGGCTTGGCATTGGTAAACACCACACAAGCAGCCACCGGATTAGACCCTTGAATATTAGAGTTGTCAAAGCATTCAATATGCACTGGAAGCGAAGAAAGCCTTAAATCTTGTTTAATTTGAGCCAAAATACGCTTAGAATGACGTTCAGGATCTACAATACGCATTTGACTCAATTTATCCTGTCTATAAAAACGGGCATTGCGCTCAGACAACGCTAACAATTTTTGTTTGTCTCCCAAAACAGGTATAGTAGCCTTTATTCCTTCTGGCATTAATACCTTAAAAGGGATGATCACCTCTTTAGAAATAGATTTAAAACGCTCCCTTAAGGACACAATAGCCAATTCTAAAATTTGTGCATCTGTCTCCTCCAGCTGCTTTTTAATTTCCAGGGTGTGAGATCGAATAATGGCGCCGTGAGAAAGTTCAAGAAAATTCACATAGGCATGGGTTTGGTCTGAAATAACAGTAAACACATCTACATTGTTTATTTTAGGATTTACTATTGTGGACTTAGATTGGTAACCAGCCAATACGGCCAGCTTTTCTTTTACTTTGTGGGCCATTTCAAAAGCTTCCTCAGCGGCGTAACGATCCATTTCTATTTTAAAATGCTTCATTGCTGCAGCTAAATTGCCCTTTAATATATGTCTAATGGCTTCTATATCTTTAGCATATGAGGCCTCTGATTGTAAATTCTCACAAGGTGCATGGCAATTCCCTAAATGATACTCCAAACAACTTTTATACCTGCCTTCTTGAATTTTTTCAAAAGAGAGGTCATAATTGCAGGTTCTCAAAGGATAAAGCCCTTTAATGAGCTCCAGCAAAACCTTCACCATTCTCTTATTGGTATAAGGCCCAAAATATTCTGAACCATCTTTAATTAACTGACGGGTTAAAAAGACCCTTGGAAACCGTTCTTTTTTAATACAAATCCAAGGAAAGGTCTTGTCATCTTTTAATAATATATTATACCTTGGCTGGTATTTTTTAATCAGGTTGTTTTCTAATAAAAGTGCGTCTGACTCTGTGGGAACCACTATATGCTTGATCAGCACAATTTTCTTGACCAATAAGCGTGTTTTGGCTATCTCGTGTTTTAAAGTAAAATAAGAGCTGACCCTTTTTTTAAGGTTTTTGGCTTTTCCTATATATAAAATCTTATCTGAGCTATCATAAAACTGGTACACTCCCGGAGTTTCCGGAAGTACACTGAGTTGTATAGAAATGCTATTGGCCGCCATAGGTGATTTACAAAGGTATAGTAGAAATTATTATTGGGCCTTTATTTTATCTGTATTTTTATAAGCTTAAAATGCCCAATTTATGAATAAAATAGCCCTTAGAAGTGCTTACCTTGAAAAAAGAAAAAAGCTCCAAACAGAAGAAATTGCTACATTAAGTGCCGCTATAGGGAATCAATTATTAAACTGTCCTATATGGGATGCCTCCTATTACAGCCTATTCCTGAGTATTGTTTCCAAAAAAGAAATAGATACCGAATTCATCCTCACATTACTGCATGGAAGAGATAAAGAAGTCTGTTTGCCAAGAATACAAAACGATACTGAAATAGTGCATATACTACTGACAGACAATACCAAAATAAAAACAAACCATTGGGGGATTCCAGAGCCTCAAAATGGATTGACTGTTCCCCCTTCAGAAATAGAAGTAGTCTTTATTCCTTTATTGGCATATGATAAAAAAGGGCACAGAGTCGGATACGGAAAAGGATTCTACGATCGTTTTTTATCTAAATGCAAACCAAATACCCTAAAAATAGGCTTATCCCTATTTGAACCTGAAGAAAAAATTGAGGGCTTAGACGCCACAGATATTCCATTAGATTACTGTGTAACACCAGTTAAGGTATACGAATTTAAATAAACAATTCGGAGTCTTATGATACAGCTCAGATCTAATTCTGACCAATGATGCAGAAAAGAAGACAAATTTAGCGACTTTGAAAATTCGCAAAACACCTATCCCTGTGGAAAAGCTTTTTTGTTGAAGACCAATAAAAGACCTACTCCAGTACTAATAGCGGTGTCTGCAATATTAAAAACTGGTTCAAAAAATCTTAATGAATTTCCTCCTAAAACTGGCACCCATTCTGGCCATGTAGTATCTATGAGCGGGAAATAGAGCATGTCTACCACCTTACCTTGTAGTAAGCTGCCGTAAGGCTGATCAGAAAATAGGGTCGCTACTTGGTACATACTGTCATTAAATAGTACCCCATAAAAAACAGAATCAATAATATTACCCAAGGCCCCTGCGAAAATCAAAGCTTGGGCCATTTGCAAAAAAAGTGGCACACCTTTTTTAACAGAACTTACAAACCACGCACCAATTCCCACAATAGCAAACAGTCTAAAAACGGTGAGGGCAATTTTTCAGCTTACATCTGAAATGGGTAAAATATCACTGAGTTTGGCCCCCCAAGCAGCGCCCTCGTTTTCGATAAATAAAATTTGAAAACCAGAAAAGACCTCTACTGATTCTCCTAAAAAAAAGTGTGTTTTAATATAAATTTTTACACATTGGTCCAGAATCAATAAAAAATAGGCGAGTAAAAAAGGCTTTTTAAACATAATAGGTACTTAGGTGGCTAAAATAAACATTATTATTAAAATGAAACTAGTCTAGAGGAACCACTTTAATGTCTCCGTGTATGGACCGCAATACAATCTCTGAAAGCCCCTTTGGAATACTGGGTAAAATTAACCTTCCATAAGTTGTTTCAGCATTTACAATGGCTTTTTTTTGCTTTAAAATAATAGGCGCTCTAATGGTATTTACCCGCACTTGATTCCCTACTTCTTTTAAAACACACAATCCGTCATTGAGTTGGATCTGAAGTTTCTCAAAAATACCCTCAGCATTTATTTGGGTATTTCCTCCATCTATATAGACTTCTAGATATGTTGGTATTTCAATAGCCAAATCAACCGACCATATTTTGTGGGCACTGAGTTTGTCATTGGGAAGTTCAAAAGTTGCTGAAAGGTCTGGTTCAATAAATAAGGTATTTCCTTTTCTAGTAAACACGATCATCTGATGGAGACTGTACTCTCCATTTAAACGTGCTGAAACAAGAAGTTCCTTGGAGGAAGATGGTTTTAAATGTAAGGTATTGACTTCTTGGGCCAATACATGGATTTGGGTGAGAGAAGGGTCTTCTAAAACTTTAGATAATATCTTTTGAGACCAGGATAAATGAAGGGCTAACACCAGAAGTATCGCTGTGTATATAACCTTCAATAACGACTACTTTTGCATGTTCTTAGCTTCAATACTTAGGGTCGCGTGAGGGACTAGCTTTAATCTTTCTTTGTTGATTAATTTACCCGTTACCCTGCATATGCCATAGGTCTTATTCTCAATTCTAAGCAAGGCATTTTTTAAATCCCTGATAAATTTCTCTTGACGAATAGCCAATTGGGTATTAGCTTCTTTGCTCATGGTCTCAGAGCCTTCTTCAAAAGCCTTGAAAGTTGGAGAGGTGTCATCTGTACCATTGTTTCCATCATTCATATATGAACTCTTTAAAAGTTCAAGATGAGACTTAGCCACCTCTATTTTCTCAGAGATAAGGACCTTGAATTCTGCCAAATCTTTATCTGAATATCTGTTTTTTAAATCTGTTTCCATATTAGTTTTGTTTTTCAATAAATAACACTGAGCGTACCTCATCAAATTCAATTGGAAGTCCCTCGTTTAGAGTTGTTTCTACCAATATTTCTGTCGCCAATGTTTCTGTTTTAATATATTCTAAATTATCTAATAAAGCCGAATCTATAAAGGGGTCTTTTAGAAATTTAATAACAATTTTGTCCGTGACTTCAAAGCCACTGTCTTTTCTTAAGTTTTGAATCCTATTGACCAGCTCTCTCGCTATTCCTTCTGCTTTTAGTTCAGGGCTAATTGTAGCATCTAAAGCCACTGTTAATGCGCCTGAAGAAGCTACCAACCATCCTTCAATATCCTGAGAACTGATCTCCACATCAGACAACTCCAAAGCTATTTTATCCCCATCTACAAGCAACTCAATAGCGCCATTTAGCTCCATTTGGTTAATATCTTTTGATGTTAAGGATTGTATCGCTGTAGCAACCGCTTTCATTTTAGGACCAAATTTAGGACCTAAAGTCTTAAAATTAGGCTTGATCTGTTTGACCAAGATATCTGAAGAATCCGCCAAAATTTCTAATTCTTTTACATTTACTTCAGATAAAATAAGTGAAGCAACTGCTTTTAAATCTATTGCTTTTACTAGGGCAGAAACAGGCACCATAATTTTCTGAAGGGGCTGTCTTACTTTAATTTTTTCTTTTTGTCTAATAGACAAAACTAGCGAACAAGTTTGCTGAGCCAATTGCATTTTGCGCTCTAAATCTGAATCAATAACAGCGCTATTGGCCTCTGGAAATTGCGCTAAATGAACACTTTCTTTTACATTAGGGTCACACACGCCAGCCAAATCTAGATAAAGTCTGTCCATGAAAAATGGAGCAATAGGTGCAGATAATTTAGAAACCACCAAGAGACATTCATACAATGTTTGGTAAGCGGCTATTTTATCTGGTCCGTATTCTCCTTTCCAAAAACGCCTTCTACACAAACGAACATACCAGTTGCTTAAATTTTCTTGCACAAAATCTGAGATGGCTCTCGCTGCTTTTGTGGGCTCATAGGTTTCATAGGCCGCTTCTACCCTGATGATTAAACTATTGAGTTCGGAAAGCACCCAACGGTCAATTTCTGGCCTGTCTGCTAATGGAATCTGAGGAGCACTGTTGTCAAAATGATCTAAGTTGGCATACAAACTAAAGAAAGAATAGGTATTGTACAGGGTGCCAAAAAACTTACGCTTTACCTCTACAATCCCTTCTGTGTCAAACTTTAGGTTGTCCCATGGATTTGCATTGGCGATCATATACCAACGCGTGGCGTCGGCCCCATGGGCCGCAATAGTTTCAAAAGGATCAATCGCATTGCCAAGGCGCTTAGACATTTTCTTTCCGTCCTTGTCTAATACCATCCCATTAGAGACTACATTTTTATAGGCTGGCCTGTCAAAAACCATGGTCGCAATAGCGTGAAGGGTGTAAAACCACCCCCTTGTTTGGTCTACGCCTTCTGCAATGAAATCTGCAGGGAAGGCCTTGTTCTCATCTATGAGTTCTTTGTTCTCAAATGGGTAGTGCCACTGGGCATAAGGCATAGATCCAGAGTCAAACCAGACATCTATAAGGTCTGATTCTCTGTGCATTGGTTCCCCAGTGCTGGATACTAAAACCACCTGGTCTACAATGTTTTTATGAAGGTCTATTGTGGCGTAATTCTCCGCTGAATAGTCTCCTACTTTAAAGTCTTCAAAAATATCTTTAGACATAAGTCCAGCAGCAACAGAAGCTTTCATGGCTTCTTTAAGTTCTGCTACAGAACCAATCATGATTTCTTCTTTGCCGTCTGCCGTTCTCCAAATAGGCAATGGAATTCCCCAATATCTAGATCTAGAAAGGTTCCAGTCATTGGCGTTGGCCAACCAGTTTCCAAACCTACCTTCACCGGTGGCTTTTGGCTTCCAGTTAATTTCCTGGTTCAAAGACACCATTTTATCCTTTACTTCAGTCATTTTAATAAACCAAGAGTCTAAGGGGTAATATAAAATAGGCTTGTCTGTTCTCCAGCAATTTGGATAGGAATGCACATATTTTTCTACTTTAAAAGCCCTGTTTTCCTCCTTGAGTCTAATGGCAATTTCTACATCTGCAGAACGTTCTGGCGCTTCTCCCTCCGGATAGTACTCATTTTTAACATACTTACCTCCTAAGCCCGCAACTTCAGGTCTAAACTTTCCTTGTAGGTCTACTAGAGGCACTTTGTTGCCCGCTGAATCTAAAACCAACATTGGCGGGATTTCTGGGCTAGCTTGTTTGGCTACCAAGGCGTCGTCTGCACCAAAAGTGGGGGCCGTATGCACAATACCGGTTCCATCTTCTGTGGTCACAAAATCTCCTACAATCACTCTAAAAGCGTTTTCAGGATGATCACAAGGCAATACACCAGTCATGAGTTGTTCGTATGTGACACCGATAAGGTCTGCCCCTTTAAAAGACGCTAAAACCAAATAAGGTATTTTCTTGTCTTCTTTGTTGTATTGTTGAATGGCTTCTTTACTTTCCACTGCTACAAACTTTCCTGCAAATTGCTTTCCTACCAATGATTTGGCGAGCAATACATGCATAGGTTCAAAGGTGTACTGATTAAAAGTACGCACCAAAACATAGTCAATTTTAGGGCCTACGGTTAAAGCAGTGTTGCTCGGAAGGGTCCAAGGGGTAGTGGTCCATGCCAAGAAATATAAAGGTGCGTCTAAAGATTGTAAGCCCTTTGGTAGGGTCTCTTCTATGGCTTTAAACTGTGCCGTTACTGTGGTATCTGTCACATCCTGATAGGTGCCTGGCTGGTTCAACTCGTGTGAACTCAATCCTGTACCAGCTTTAGGAGAATAAGGTTGAATGGTATATCCCTTATAGATTAGGCCTTTCTTGTATATTTCTTTCAACAACCACCAAACAGACTCCATGTATTTTGGCTCATAGGTAATATAAGGGTTTTCCATATCTACCCAATAGCCTATTTTATCTGTCATGTCGTTCCACACATCGGTGTAGCGCATCACAGCGGCTCTACAAGCTTTGTTATAATCTTCTACAGATATCTTAGTGCCAATGTCTTCTTTGGTAATTCCCAAGGCTTTTTCTACACCCAATTCAATAGGCAAACCGTGGGTGTCCCAACCTGCTTTCCGCTTTACCTGAAAACCCTTCATGGTCTTGTATCTAGGAAAAATATCCTTGATCGTTCTAGCCATTGCATGGTGAATTCCAGGCATGCCGTTGGCCGACGGCGGCCCTTCAAAAAACACATATGAAGGTTGCCCTTCTCGTTGCTCCACGCTTTTTTGGAATACCTCTTTGTCTTTCCATTCCTGTAAAACAGCTTTGGAAATACCAGGCAAATCTAATCCTTTATATTCTGCAAACTTCATAGTATTAAGGTCTTGTATGCGGTATGAAAGGGGCAAAATTAAGCAATTAGAACGAAACCATCCTCATTTTAAAGGGATGTTAAAAATGCGGTAGATACTGGCCCTTAAAAAACAATACAAACCCTTTAAAATTGGTAACTAGCGCCCAGAATAAGGTTGCTCCCTGGAGCACTTAAGCCAGAAGCATACGTCCTGTACAACTGATTGGTGATATTCTCCCAAGCCAAAAAAGTTGTAACGGCATTGGTCAAGGTGTATTGGGACCTGAAATTAAGGCTGTGCCATGAGGGGCTGTATGGATTCCCAAAGCGGTCTAAAGCATACATATAGCTTTTTGATTGTTCTGATACAGCCAGCTGATCTGCACTTATTTCTCTATTAAAATTGAGCAATATACTTGCTTTAAACCTGGAATTTTTATAAAGCAGCTGTAGGTCTCCAAAAGAAGGTGCCACATGCCTGCCTGGAGATAGCGCCCCATTGTCTTCTTCCTCTGTGCCTTTAATATAACTGTAATTTGCCGCAAATGACAAGTAGGGACTCAGCATAAAATCTGCCCCTATTTCCCAACCGTATACATAGGCATTTGCAGCGTTTTGAACTGCTTGAACCTGACTTAAAACACCCTGATATACTATTTGAGACTGACCGTTTAAGGCAAAATTTCTTCGCACTAAGGCGTCTTTTAGATGGGTGTAATACCCTGCAAGTCTCCAAACTACTTTATCTGAAAAATTCTTTTTTAGGCCTATTTCTGTTCCATATGCATATTCTGGTTTCAAAGCTGGGTTTGGCACTACAACAGACCCTGGTTCTGAATCAAAAACCTTTCCAATGTCGTCAATATTAGGGGCCCTAAATCCTGTAGTAGCATTCCAACTCACTTGAAAATCTTCCGCCACAAACCAACTCCAACCTAAGCTTCCTGTTAAAGCAGCTGTATTTAGGTCTGCCTTTTCAAAAGGGAAATCATAAAATTCATTGTCAAAAGAGGCATTTACCCAAACATGAGTATAGCGAATACCACCTAAAAATTTAAAATTTTCAGAAGCCTCAAAAGTGCTGTTTAAATACAATGCAGCGGAACGCCACAGCGCATTATCTGGATACCTAGAAGCGGCTGGTAAAATCATGTTGCTGCTCACTATGTTTTCAGATCCCTTTGAGTACACTTTATTCCCTACATATTCAGCCCCATAAAATAACCTAAAGGCGCCTGTCTTTTTGTGTTCTATGTCAAGGTTAAATGATATTGCGTCTACTTTTTCCTCAGTACCGAAAAGAGAAACCGCTCCAAAGTCTCTGTCAAAGCGGCTTTCATTAAAGCGCTGGTATGCCGCTGTAAATTTAAGTCCCTCATAAAATGTATTTAAGGGGGCATGAGAGATATTAAAATTGGTCATAAACCATTTTTGTGGGCCGTAATCCCAAACTGCGGAGCGTAGTCCAGTACCTGCATTATCTGGTCTTGTGAGACGGTCGTATCTGGCGAAATGAGAGGTCTCAGAAAAGTAAACGCCCAACTGGAATTCAAGGTTTTCATCTGCTTTATACCGTACTTTCTGCAAACTGTTTATCTGATTGTAACCTGTGGGATTTTGAAGCCTTGGATTGGGATTGTCTACCAGTAGGTCTGCTCCGCCACCTTGTAATACAAATTGAGGTCTCAAGTATGCCTCTGGGCCGTTTTTACCCATTTGTAAATCTTCAAAATTACTGTGCGTTATACTGCTTAAAAAACCCCACTTTTCTGTTCCTACACTAAGGTCTAGATGGGCTGTCCGCTCTTGGTTGGCACTCGAATACCTATATTGGGCATTTCCGGAGTATGTTGTAGTCTCATTTTTGCTCAATTGTGGTTCCTTTGTATAATAATGCACCACACCACCTATGGCGTCACTACCATAAATAACAGATCCAGAGCCAAAAATCACCTCCGTGTTTTTTATACTAAAGGGATCTACAGCAATACTATTTTGTAAATTTCCTCCTCTAAAAATAGCATTGTTCATTCTCACCCCGTCTACAGAAAGCAACAGTCTGTTTGCTGCAAAACCCCTGATCATAGGGCTTCCTCCGCCTAATTGACTTTTCTGGACGTAGACTTTGCCTGTTTGCTGGAGCATGTCTGCCGCCGTTTGGGGCTGGTTAAATGCAATGCTTTGTGCATTTATACCAACAATCTTCTGTGGTACATCTTTTCGCTGCTGTTCCCATTTAGACACAGACATCACCACCTCATCTAACTCGAAAGCATTGCGCTGCAAATAAACCACACGGCCCCTTTGCACCCACTGTTTTACATTGGTTCTATATTCAATATATGAGGAATGGTTAATATATAAGGTCTCTTTTGCGGAATACCCATTTAATACACAACGCCCGTCTAGCGCTGTAAGAAAACGTATGGATTGATCTTTGTTGTACACCAATACACCTGCCAGAGGTTCTTTTGTATCTGCGTCATACACAAAGACTTCTTGCGCTATTGAAAATAAAGGAAGGCACCCAATGACTGTCACATATATTAGTCTAAGAAAATACTTCATTGAGTATGTGTATTGATTTTGGTGTTTTAAATCCATCTAAATGGTGCTGGTAATAAACCATTAAATGCGATATAAGTTCTCGCCTACTTTTTTGAGACATTTTAATATCATTTAACTTATCAAAATTTATGCCTAATATAGATTTAAAAAAAGAAATTTCAGGTTCGCCCATATGGGGATTCAAGCCTGCATGGGAACAAAAGTCTCCTTCTACTAGATCAAAATATGGGCTATCCATATGATTATCAGAGGGATAAAATCCAAAATACTTGCTGATTTCTACGAGAAAAAATAGGTGAAAATTGGCTATTTGATCTTCATTATCTAGCCATTGTAAAGCCGTTTCAATAAATGAAAACAATTCCTTATTCTCTGTTTCTTCTTGAATGGCATTGGATAAAAACTCAGATAAAAACAGTACAATGGCATTTTTGGCCATATGGGTATGTGCGCTCTGATAGGGATAAGACAATTTGGCTTCAATTAATCTTTCTAAATTACCCTTATCCCTGTGTTGGGCAACAATTTCTAATTGACTTAAAGGCAAAAAATGGGCCTTGTTGAACTTTCCTTTTTTCCTGCTCAATACTCCGTTGAGCATATAGGACTTTAAGCCACTAGACGCCGTATACAACTTAACAATTAAGCTGTTGTCTCCATACTTAATCGTTTTTAAAACAATCGCTTTAGTGGTTTGCTGCATGGATGTAAAAATAAAAAAAGCCTTTTCTCTAACAAGAGAAAAGGCTTTAATATTAATTGAAAAAACAGTTTTAAATCACGCCCTGCGCCAACATAGCGTCTGCTACCTTAACAAATCCAGCAATATTGGCTCCTTTTACATAATTACAATAGCCGTCTGCTTCTTTTCCATAGGCAATACAAGAATCGTGAATGTCCGACATAATGGCTTTTAAGCGCTCATCTACCTCTTCTCTAGTCCAGCTAATTCTCAATGAATTCTGAGACATTTCTAATCCAGAAGTAGCTACACCGCCAGCGTTAGATGCCTTTCCTGGGGCAAATAAAATTTTAGCCTCATGAAAAGCATGAATGGCTTCAGGAGTAGAAGGCATATTAGCCCCCTCTGCAACACAAAGACATCCGTTGGCTATTAATTTTTCTGCATCCTGGCCATCCAACTCATTTTGAGTCGCACATGGCAGCGCAATATCACAGGCAACACCCCAGGGTGTCTCCCCTTCGTGATAGCTAGCATTAGGATAGGTATTAATATAAGCTGAAATTCTGGCCCTCTGGTTGTTTTTAAGGTCCATTACAAAAGCCAATTTTTCTGCATCTATTCCCTCTGGGTCGTGAATAAATCCTTTAGAATCCGATAAAGTCAGGACAGTAGCCCCTAATTGAATGGCTTTCTCTGCAGCGTATTGCGCCACATTTCCTGAACCAGAAATAACCACTTTTTTTCCTGAAAAATCATTGCCGCTAGTCTGTAACATGCTCTGTGCAAAATACACTGTTCCATAACCTGTTGCCTCAGGCCTAATTAATGACCCTCCCCAAGAGCGTCCTTTACCTGTAAGCACCCCTGTAAACTCGTTGCGTATCTTTTTATACATACCAAACAAGAAACCAATTTCTCTAGCACCAACACCAATATCTCCAGCAGGTACATCTGTATTTGGACCAATATGACGGTTGAGCTCCAACATAAAAGCATGGCAAAAACGCATGACTTCGTCGTCTGATTTTCCTTTAGGGTCAAAGTCAGACCCCCCTTTACCACCTCCCATTGGAAGGGTAGTTAAAGAATTTTTAAACACCTGCTCGAAAGCCAAGAATTTTAAAATACTGGCATTTACTGAGGGGTGAAAACGAAGCCCTCCTTTATAAGGACCAATAGCAGAATTCATTTGAATTCTATAGCCTCTGTTTACGTGAATCTCTCCAGAATCATCTACCCAAGCGACTCTAAAAGAAATGAGTCTTTCAGGTTCAACCATTCTGAGTAAAATATTTTTCCCGTTGTAAATATCGTGCTTGGCAATATAAGGAATGACTGTTTCAGCCACTTCTTGAACTGCTTGAATAAATTCAGGTTCATGACCATTTCTAGTCTTGACCTCTTCCATAAATGCATTAATTTTTGCTTCCATTTAAAATCTAATAGCAAGGCGATTTACGCCATTAATAATATAGGTGCAAAATTATGTTATTTCCATAATTTAAACCGGTTTTTTTATAGAATAATGCAATCTTACTATATGGAAAAATATTACTAAAGTTAAAGCCTTTATAATAAAGGGTTTAGCCTTTCAATGCCTTTTTAAGGGCTATAATGGAACCTATGTGAATGCCCTCATGCACCAGGTTAAAAGCCATAGCGTCGGAGACATTATTCAAGGTCACACCAGCAGAAGTTAAGTAGGGTGTGTAGGAAGAAAAAAGGCCTTTATGATAGTCTTCTTTTGTCCTGACAATTAACTCTTTCAAGGCAGCCTTTAAGAGGCCTACATCTTCTAAAGTTGGCGCATTTACGGGGGCTGTTCCCTTTCTATAAGTGTCAATAAAAGACTTAGACATATGGGGTTCCAAGCCGCTAAGCCCGTACACCAAAAGCTGTTGGGTTACAGCTACATGAGCAATATTCCACCATATATTGTTATTAAAACCTGTCGGTATTTTCCCAAGATCTTCTAAAGAAATATCATTTAAAAATTTAATGTATAGCTCACGAGTAGCAGCTGTAATCTGTAGAATAGTCTCCATGAATTGATTTTTTCTAAAAATAGTACAATTCCTTTAAAATAAGTTTCTTTGTATCTAATTTATCACACCATGAAACACATCTACCATTTAAGCACTTGCAACACTTGTAAAAAAATCATTGATGCTTTTGGGCCCCTGACCGATGTCACTCTGCAAGACCTAAAACAAACCCACATCTCTGAAAAAGAACTGGACGAGCTCGCTACAATTACAGACTCTTACGAATCGCTCTTCAACAGGCGCTCCCGTTTGTATACCTCAGAAGGATTGGCCAATAAAGACCTCAGCGAACAGGACTATAAGTCGTATATTTTATCCCACTATACCTTTTTAAAAAGACCTGTGATACGGGTAGAAGGTGCTGTTTTTGTGGGCTATAAAAAAGACACCATTGCCGCTGCAGATGTGGCTTTAAAATCTTAATATTGAAAGCACTCTTAACCAAAAGAGCCCTGGCTTTACTAGCAGCATTTGGTGCCACCACTATATATGGTTTAAACCATACGATTGCTAAAGGAGCTATGCCGGACTATGTAGGGGCTTTTGGTTTTATTATGCTCCGGGTAGGTGGTGCAGCCGTTTTATTTTGGACCCTCTCCCTCTTTACGCCTAAAGAAAAGATCCAACGAAAAGACTGGAAAATACTTTTGGCGGCTACATTACTAGGCATGGTGATTAATATGCTTTCTTTTTTTAAAGGGCTTTCGCTTTCCACCCCTATCAATAGTGCCGTTTTAGTAACCATTACACCCATCATTGTCGTGTTGCTGTCTGCCCTATTTTTAAAGGAAAAAATTGGATTGCGAAAAATACTTGGGATTGGCTTAGGATTCTTAGGGGCGCTGGGCCTCATTTTATTTGGTCATGAAATAAGACAAGACGCCCCAAATATTTTTGTAGGAAATATACTATTTGTGCTTAATGCCACCTCTTATGGCGCTTACTTAATAGTGGTTAAGTCACTGATTAAAAAATACCATCCTATCACCCTAATGAAATGGTTGTTTGGAATGGCCTTTGTCATAAATTTCCCTATCACTATAGTAGAGTTTAATCAAATTCAATGGGGAGAAATGCCTTTGGAAATTTGGGCAGCTATTGGATTTGTGATTGTTGGAACTACTTTTCTTACCTATTTATTTAATGCTTTCGCGCTCACCACCCTTAAAGCGTCTTCTGTGGGTGCATTTGTTTATTTACAGCCGCTCATAGGAATTATCTATGCCGTGCTCAGCGGAAAAGACCAACTGAGTCCCGTGAAATTAGCGGGTACTTTGGCCGTTTTAGTAGGGGTCTATTTGGCTACCTCAAAACAGGCTTCTAAGTCTAGTGAAGGGAAAACTATTTAAAACAACCCTTTAAGATAACACAATTAGACGGTCTTATCTACCGGCTTTTTTGCAAATTTTCTAGTGTCTTCCTTGGTGAGAACCTTAAAACCATCTGCCTTTTCAATCCCTGCAAAAGCATTTAAAAAAACTTCTGGCAATGGTGCCAATGCCCTAGATTTCATGTCTATCCAAGCACCCATCATTTCGCAGTGTGCAAAGTTTTTCCCCTTGTGATCGTAAAAATTATGGTGAAATTCAAAGAACATTCCGTCTTTACTAAGTCCTTTTAATTCTAGGGATACTTGAATGGGTTTTCCAGCAAAAGCCTCTTTGAAATAATATATATGCTCGTAAAACACCACAGGGCCAAGTTGGTATTGCGCCATGCTTTCTTGATTAAAACCACATTCCATTAAGAAACCCATTCGGGTATGACTCATAAAATTTAAATAAGAAGCGTTGGCCAAATGTCTATTGGCGTCTAAGTCACTCCAGCGAATATCAAATGATTTTGTGTACATTTATAGTGTGTTTGTTATGCATGCATAATAACTGCAAAAGTATTATTATTTTTTGAACTCCCTAAAAGTACCTTATGTCAAAAAAAGCGCCTTTTATCCATGACCTAAATCTGCCTGTTGTAGCAGCGCCTATGTTTTTAATTTCAAATCCAAACATGGTCATTGAATGTTGTAAAAACGGAATTGTAGGCACCTTTCCAGCGTTAAACCAAAGAACCAGTGAAGGTTTTGAAGCATGGTTGATTGAGATAAAAGAGGCCTTAGCGGCATTTGAAAAAGAAACCGGCCAAAAGGCGGCGCCTTTTGGTGTGAATTTAATTGTTCACCCTACCAATCCTAGATTAGAAGCAGATGTGAAATTGTGTATGAAACACAAGGTCCCTTTAGTGATTACTTCTCTTGGGGCGGTGTCTATGGTAGTAGACGCTATTCATTCTTATGGGGGTTTGGTGTTTCACGATATTATTAAAAAGAGGCATGCTGAAAAAGCTGCTGAAGCTGGTGTAGACGGTCTAATTTTAGTCGCTGCAGGTGCTGGAGGCCATGGAGGTTCTTTAAACCCTATGAGCCTTGTGGCAGAAGTAAAAAGCATATTCGATAAGACCATCTTACTCTCAGGCTGTATTAGCACGGGCAAAGACGTTGCTACTGCCCTACAAATGGGCGCAGACTTGGCTTATATGGGTACAAGATTTATCAATACTGATGAGAGTATTGCCCCTGAAGCATACAAAAAAATGATTGTAGACGCTGGGGCAAATGATGTGGTTTACACCGCAGCTATTTCCGGAGTTCACGCGAACTTTTTGGCGGCGAGCTTACAAGCTGCTGGAATTACGGCAGAAGACCTTAAAAAAGATGTCAAGATAGATTTTGGAAAAGAAATGGATACAGAAGCTAAAGCCTGGAAAACCATTTGGTCTGCAGGACAAGGCGTCACCACAATTAAAGACAGTATTCCTGTAAAAGCACTTGTGGAAAGATTGAGAAGTGAATTTATAGCCGCACTTAAATCTCAGGCCAGCATACTAGAAAAATTTCAGTAAAAAATCACAACATTTAACAAATTTGAGCCCTTTTTGACCGATAAAAAAAGGGCTTTTTTACTATATTCGTTTTTTATTTATTAATGTCCCGGCTTGGGGACACCTCAAAGCCAATACCCTATATTATGAAAAAAGTATTATTTGCATTGTCTGCTGTATTTATCTTAAACAGCTGTGGTGAAAGCAAGAAAAAAGAAGAGAGTGGTTTTCAGATGAACAGAACTAAAAAGGAAACTACCCTTAAAAAAACAAAAGTAGAAGTTCCTGTAGACTTAAACAACAAAGGGATTGGCCCTGTAAAGACAGTGTCACTATCAGATACATTAGACGCAGACATGGTGTCTCTAGGACAAGAAATTTTCGAAGTGAAGTGTACTGCATGCCATATGCCCAATCAAAGAATGATCGGTCCAGCCTTAGCAGGTGCTTTAGAGAGAAGAAGTCCTGAATGGATCATGAATATGATCATTAACCCTACGGAGATGATTAAAAAAGACCCTATAGCAAAAGCCTTATTAAAAGAATACAACAATGCTATTATGCTCAACCAGAATGTAAACCAAAATGACGCTAGGGCACTTTTAGAATATATTAGGTCACTGTAGATTCAAAACAGCGGTGCTTTAAAAATTAAGGGGCGGCCAATGGCCGCCCCTTAATTTTTTATTTGATTGGCGAACAGATCTAAACATCTACAGCTACCTTATAGGTAGGATCTTCTAGGACGTTAACCTCAATTAAGGCATCGGCGTTGCGAAGCAAGGCCTTACAATCTGAACTGAGGTGTTTTAAATGTACCTTCTTGCCTAATTTTAAATAACGCTCTGTGATTTTATTGAGCGCTTCTATGGCAGACATATCTACCACCCTACTCTCTTTAAAATCAATGATCACTTCTTGGGGGTCGTTTAGGACGTCAAATTTCTCATTAAAGGCTGTAATAGAGCCAAAGAAAAGTGGCCCATATATTTCATAATGCTTCACCCCTTGTGCGTCTACTGTTTTTCTAGCCCTAATTCTCTTGGCGTTATCCCATGAAAAAACCAGTGCAGAAATGACCACACCCACCAGAACAGCCAAGGCTAGATTGTGGAGGAAAATAGTGACTAAGGTGACTAAAACCATCACCAATACATCTGATTTGGGCATTTTATTGAAGGTTTTTAAACTGGCCCACTCAAAAGTACCTACCGAGACCATAATCATCAGTCCCGTAAGGGCTGCCATGGGCATTTTTTCAATTAAACTTGCACCAAACATGATGAAAACCAAAAGCATTACCGAGGCAACAATTCCTGAAAGTCTGGCCCTTGCTCCGTTAGACGTGTTTATTAGACTCTGTCCTATCATGGCACAACCACCCATGCCCGAAAACAATCCAGATAAGATATTGGCCGCACCCTGAGCTACAGCTTCTTTATTTCCACTACCCCTTGTTTCTGTAATTTCGTCTACAATATTCAAGGTGAGTAAACTCTCTATAAGACCTACTCCAGCCACAATAGCTGCAAAAGGGAAAATAATACTTAGCGTTTCCAAAGTCCATGGAATTTCAGGAATGTGAAACGGGGGGAACCCTCCTTTTATAGAGGCAATATCTCCGATGGTTCTGGTGTCTATATCCAAGAAAAAAACAATGCCAAAAACAGTTAAGATAGCCACCAAAGAAGCAGGAATAGCTTTGCTGAGTTTGGGTAATCCCCAAATCATTAAAATGGTTAGGGCTACTAATCCCAGTAGTATATAAAGTGATTGTCCAGTGAGCCAATCACCATTTGCATCTTTAAACTGGGCCATTTGAGACATGAAAATAATTATGGCCAAGCCGTTTACGAATCCAAATATCACAGGATGCGGCACCAAGCGCATCAGTTTACCCAATTTAAGAAAACCCGCCAGAGATTGCATCATACCGGCTAAAATAACCGTAGCAAAAACATATTCAACTCCATATTCCTTTGCAAGAGAAACAATCACCACGGCAACTGCTCCAGTAGCGCCAGATATCATTCCTGGACGGCCACCAAAAATAGACGTGACAAAACCCATCACAAAAGCAGCGTAAAGTCCCGTTAATGGTGAAAGTCCCGCGATTAGCGCAAAAGCTATTGCTTCTGGTACCAAAGCTAAGGCCACTGTAAGTCCGGAGAGTACTTCTGTTTTATAATTTACTTTTTGGGAAAAATCGAAAAGATGGATGAATTTATTCAAGAGAGGTTTGTTTAATATGGCCTAGTGGCTTTTTAGGAAGTTGCAAAAGTAGCCTTTTTAAATGGAACGCAAAAAACCCCAGGTCCTCACCCGGGGTTTTGAATCAACTAATTCTAACCTAAACAAAACTAAAATATAAATTTATTGTATTCATTAAACATAAATCAATTTTCGTGCCAAACTAAAAATTTACTAAAATACTTTTAGGGCTTTTTGCTTGTTTTATTTTGAAGTCTGGCCCTAAAGCCCTTAGTGTTTAGAATAAGACGGGGTGAGGATTAAAATAAGACGCGAATTGGATTTAGAATAAGACTGGGCGTGTTTTTATAATAAGACGCGAAGTTCTAAATAAGCCAAAGGGTTTTCTTAAATTTGTCGGAGTCTTTATTTGGTAAGACCTCTATAATTAAGGAATGAAACCTATGGATAAGTTTGCTGTAATAGGTGGTGGGAGCTGGGCTACCGCCATAGTGAAAATGCTCACCGAAAATAACAATACAGTCATCTGGTACATGAGAAACTCAGAGGCTATAGCGCACATAAAAGAAGAATTTCACAACCCAAACTATTTATCTGCGGTTAGTTTTGACCTTCAATACCTCAAGCTCACAGACCAAATTGACGAAGCATTAAATGGGGCTCAATGTATTGTTTTTGCCATTCCTTCTGCCTTTTTAGTCACTGAAATGGCTAAATCTACTATAGATTTAAAGGGCAAGATTATTTTTTCTGCTATTAAAGGGATTGTGCCTGAAACAGGTAAAATAGTAGGGGAGCATTTCAATGAAACTTATGGGGTCCCTTTAGAACAAATAGGTGTCATTACAGGGCCATGCCATGCAGAGGAAGTGGCGCTTGAAAGGCTTTCTTTTCTAACCATTGCCTGTGCAGATTTAGCTACTGCTTCTCAAATGGCAAAAGCCCTACAAAGCAGTTATATTAAAACAAAAATTTCAGATGACATTATTGGCGCAGAATACGCAGCTGTACTTAAAAACATCTATGCTATTGCTGCGGGTATAGCTCATGGTCTTGGGTATGGGGATAATTTTCAAGCAGTGCTCATGAGTAATGCCATAAGGGAGATGAAGCGATTTATTAAACAAGTCCATAAAATGAAACGCAACATTAACGACACCGCTTATCTTGGAGATTTGTTGGTTACGGGCTATTCCGTTTTTAGTAGGAATAGAATGTTTGGGAACATGATTGGAAAAGGGTACACCGTAAAGAGTGCTACCATGGAAATGAATATGGTCGCTGAAGGGTATTACGCTTCAAAGAGCGCTTTTAAAATCATGGGAAAAAAGGAAAAAAACG
>Ga0102819_1000166_pt1 | contig 19591 bp, 20 predicted proteins | sample ColrivemetaGS689_FD_78191 | JGI IMG/M metagenome (GOLD analysis project Ga0102819, IMG submission 78191) | Estuarine microbial communities from the Columbia River estuary - Ebb tide non-ETM metaG S.689 | ecosystem: Environmental > Aquatic > Marine > Intertidal zone > Estuary | place: USA...
GAATTAGGTTTTTCTTGTCGTAAAAGTAAAGCATATTATTTATTTTGGTTAGACTCAATCGCTTGCATCAAAGAGGTAATCTCTTCAGGTGATGCATTACTAAAAATACCTGAAATACCAGGTAAAATCTCTTCTGTAATAGCATTGCCATAGTGATCAACCACTAAGACTTCAAATCCGCGATATTGCGAAGGATGTGAAAGTTGCATCTTAGGAATAGAATGTGCAAACTCACCTGCAATTACAGACATAACGTTTCCATTCTTAAAGTTATACGTACCGTGTATACCATTGAACCCGTTATGTTTACTAAACTTTATGTCTTCAAATCTTGCCATATAGATTATACAACGTGTTTTAAGTTAGTTTCATACATTTATATTGCTAATATACAAAAAAGATTTCACATAAAAAAATGTTTTGTTAACTTTTTTGTAAAAAAGTGAAAGCCAGGCGTAGCGAGTGCCTGGCTTTCTAGAAATTGCATTCTCAAGCAACTGCTTAATCCTGCCCGGAAGGCGGCCTCCGGAGTCCTAAGGTGGGTACCATTGTACCCGCCAATATTTTAATCAATAGAACCTGCGATTAACTCGTAGCCCCATCTTTTAAGTTTCATTTCAAGCTCTTTCTTATCTTTAGCTTCAAAGTCAAATGAGTCATTTCGTCCGTAGTAACCCTTACCTCTTTTCCAGATTTGAGTTTCGCCAGCATCACCACGTGTATCAGTATAAATTGCAATTTCACCGTCATTGAAAGTACTTTCTACAACAATATCATGTTTTCTTAGAACTGCTTCAATCGCAACTTGAATTTCATCTCTTAGCTCCTGTCTAATCTTAGGATCTCTATTAAATCCAAATGCTTTCATAACTTTATGCATCAGAGGATCCATCAACATCTTTAGAGCTTCGTTAGTTTCTTCGGCTTCTTCAAGCTCATGGAAGTTATCATTAGCTTGTTGTAGGAAGCTGTAAGCTTGTGAGATATGATCTTGAATCCAACCTGGAAGATCTTTCTCTTCTGAACCAATCTTTTCTTGAAGTTCAGCAGCAGCTTTATGAATAGCTTCAAGCTGACCTTGTGCCATACCAACTTCATGGTCATTTGCCTCAACAATAATATCGTGTTTTACAAGTACTGCTGCAACTGCCGCTTTGATTTCTTCTCTTAATTCTGCCTTGATTTGTGGATCTCTACTAAAACCAAATTGCTTCATGATTTTATGCATGAGTGGATCGATAAGCATCTTTAGCGCTTCATTTACATGAGATTCTTTTACCTCTTCTGGTAAATCTTCATGTGGTGTTGAAGCAAAATCCTTAAGGTCTTTAAGAGTCATACCGTTGACTAGTTCCTCAACTTTGTCTCTATATGCATTATCAACATCAGACAGTTGCATATCGCCGGATTTAACAGCATATGCAACACCCATTAGACGTTGTTGTGATTTACTAGTGCTTGGCATTATAATTCAATCTTTAATAGTTTAACTACATCATTAAGTGTAGACTTATCATATTTGTAACCACGTACAGTCTTATCACCTAGTACTAAATCTGCATCATCTGTATAAACTGAATCACCGGCCAATGGGGCAAGAACTGCACTGATGTGCATTGCTTTAGTTGGACCTGCAAAACCTCTTGGTAGCTTTGCACCATATTCATCTTGAATGGCTTCTCTATCGTTGATAGAAAGATATACCTCTTCACTGAATTTGTAATCACCGTCCTTTTGGATAAGTTTTCTAAGAGTGATTTCTGCTAAATTATTATCTAGTTCCAAATCTTTAGCTTCATTAATAAAAGCTTCAAATAGTTTAATATATTTCATAATTATTATTTTTGATTTATTACCAGGCGTAATCTAGATTAGAAATCTTAGATACTCTGTCTTTAACATCCTTGGCGTATACCGCAGCTTCTTTCTTATAATAAGAACCTGATTCTGGTTCTTTTTTTAATTTATTTACATATTCAACATATCTTGAATATGAATCTAGGATATTTGCCATATGGTTTGATGCATCTCTCAGTTTAACTTCCTGACCCTTTGGAGAAGTACCGATTAAAAGATCGCCGTATCTACCCATTTCCATTTTCTTAGTAGCTGTCTTGATTTGATCTGCAAGTTCATTAACTGCATTTTCAACCATACCATCAATATCATCATTCATGGCTCTAGTCTGAAGGATTTCTCTATATCTCTTAGTGTTTTCAGCTTTAAAATCTTTGTCAGACATAAATGCAGTTGCACCTGCTTTTGCAGCATTTCTTTCACGTCTCATATCTAATGTAGACGGTAGAATATCTGGGTTGAACATCAACACTCTATCAGCCACTTCAGCAATTCTCTTTACATTGTAAAGACCAGATGCCTCGTAACCAGAATATCTTTTATCAACGCCGATAGTATCACTAGCACTATTCGTAGATGACATATTAATATCTTGACCATTCTTAGACCAATATCTTGAATAAGTTATACCTAAGAAATCATTTGAACCCGTTGCAACTGCAAGAAGTGTATTACCAGAAAGTTGTCTAACATATTTAGACGTGGCATATGGATTATCCTTTGGATTGTCTAGGATATAGAAGTAGATACCTTTCACCTTACTTTTATATGCTTCCATTGGATGAAGCTCGACAATTTGATCATCTGTAATCTGATCAAGCTTTACTTTTGTATAATTGTAAAGCGCCTTCATTGTTCTAGAATTAAAACCAGAAAGATTAAGCAGTGATGCTAATTTAGAAGACTGGAATGCCTCTGTAACAAGACCTTCATTAAATGCATATCCATCAACCTCTAGTCTATCCCATTCGCTTTTTGGCATAATACCAACGCCATCTTTAGTGTGGAGTGCATTAGTTTTAAGCATGATTTCCATCATCTTTTCCGCTGACTTCATTGAAGTGTGTTCGCTATAGAAGTGCATTTTCATTGTGCCTTCTTTCCAGTAGCATACGTAAGTTTCTTTTGCCTCATTAATAAATGATTCAAATGATTCGTAAATAAATCTCATTGGTTTGTTTTCAATTTGTTTAGTTTCATTAACAGATGCTTGTGGCTTTGCTGGTAATTGGGCTAGTGCTCTTTTACCAAACTTTGAAAGTGCAACACCATCTTCAGAAACATTAAAATACTGTGCATTTGCTTTCATCCATCTTTTACCATCCGCTGAGAATTCAGAAAGAAGGGCGTCAAACTGTTCTTGTGTTAGTCTACCATCTGCAATAGCATCTAGCATTTTGTTTCTAACAATTGCTGTCTTACCAGCTGTTTTTGCTGGATAATTTTCTGTGTATTTTCTCTTAAGAGTAATGTGGCGTTCGTTGAGTTCATCGTAAGATTCAACGACTGATTCAATTGGGTTAAATGATTCACCAACTAATTCAGCATCAGCATCCTTAAGACCAACTGCATCGTTTAATTCAGCTTCCAGCTTTTTCTTTTGAGCAGTTAAATCTTTTAATTTAGCAAGTAAATCTTCTTTATCTTTACCTTCAGCTGCCTTCCACATATCTACTGTATCCTTCATATCGGCTGTTATTTTACCCCAATCCTTTTGAATTTTATTAATTGAACGAGCTTCATTCATATCTTCAGTTTGATATTCATTGTAAACCTGCTTGAATTCCTTAAGATTACTAACCGGTTCATCGTACAATTCAACTGTTTCGTCTTCAACGTTAATGCGAATAGCTGAATCTTGATATTTAATATCTAAAATTAGTGTACCGTAGTCCTTTCCAATAGCTGTACCACCACTGATTCTCTTGCCTACCTTTTCAACCCAACCAGCTACAGTATTAACTAGAGAAGTAATACCTTTTCTTTTAGCAAAGTCTTTAATATTTGAAGGAACATATCCTTCGTTTACCGATTCTCTCATTAGATCTCTAACCTCATCGTTGAATTGACCATCATTAGATTTGTGGATAACATATGTTTCTTTATCCTTATCAAGGACCTGCTTCATTTTCTTAGCAGATTCCAAATCATAAAAATCGGTATTATGCTTATCACCATTTTTTAGATAAATCTTAAATGAATATGGATGCTTAGCGTCCCATTTCCATTGTGACACTGGATATTTTGCTTCATTCACCGCAGATTCATAAACCGCAACAACAACGCTACTACTTTTCTCATAACTAATAAGTTCCAGACCCATTTCTTTACCAACGGCTTCAAGCTCATTTTTCGACATGTATATTGAAGTTCTCACCTCGTAACCCTTGCCAGCTTTCGATATTTTCTTGATAGCTTTTTCAGAATTACCAGTTACTTCTTCGAATTTAACAGGATACTCGTATCTAAAATCAGACATGTTACCGCCATATGCTTCGTGAACTTCAACACTAGCTTTTTCAATTGAGTTATACCACTCGTCAATGTTTAAAACCTTTCTCATGTGTAGGTGTGTATTTTATTATATATTCTTAATGAATTGCTCAAATGTTAAAACAGTATTATTAGATTCAGACATAGCCATAGATTGCTCAAGCTTAGACTTTAATTCGTCGTACATACCATGGATTGCTCTTGGCGTTAGCTTTCTAAACATCTTTTCATCGCCATCCAGCATTGTTTCTCTAACTTGAGTTGCTGAAATATTTTGACCGGTTCTAGGAATTTCAAATAACTGGAAGTCTTCCCTACAGTTAAGCTCTTCTCTATATTGTGGTTTATCAACCTGGTATGAATAAGTAGAAAGTCTATCGGTACCAGTACCCCATAGGACCGGTTCATATTTTGGACGCATTTCATTAAACATAACATCAATTGCGCCTCTATCAATAATAAACACCTCTTCAATTGGAAGTTCACGCTTTAGCTTGTTAAGCATTGCCATTTGAGTTGCCTCATCATAAGGTCTCTTGAATGCATCTTCCTTTTTAGATGTTTTTGATTTAACTAAGAAAATAACTACAGGATATCCATTCTGTTGATGGATTGTATTGACTACCTTCTCGTGGCCTAGAGTAAATGGTTGGAATCTACCAACAAACATATTAACTAGCTTAGCGCCCTGTTTTGGATATTTTACATTTAGACCCTCATTTACCTCTGGTAAATCATTGATTTTACTCTTATGCATATATGAATTAAAATCAAGAACATCGTTTTCGCTGATCTCGCCATTAACATGCTCTTGAATATTTTTAACAATTGAGTTCATTTGGTTAACCATATCTTCTGATAAAATATCAGTAGTTTTTTGGCGCTTGTTTTTAAATGAACTTAACACAATTTTAAATAGCTCTGCTAATACATCGTTTTCAATATACTTCAAAGTTTGTTGATTTTCGATGAAATTAGTATTTAGCTTGAATGATTCTTTTTTTGCAAATTCAGCCACATCAAAATCAACGCCAATATACTTTGCTGCATTCTCTTTAATATACGTATTAAATACTTCGCTCATTAGTTCAAGGAATCTACGGTCCTTCTTTTCTTTAATAAGTTTGTGCTGCTTAAAATCGTAATCTGATAAATATTCAATCAAATCAATAATTGTAATTTGATAAATGTCTGATGATTTTCTTTCGGCTCTTTCTTCATTTATTGTTCTGAAATCTTCTAACTTAAATGAAGACATTTTCTTACCATCAATAAATGAAACTACTAGACCATCAATACTAGCATCTAATGATTCTTGAAGCATTGAGCGACGAAGATCCGAATTAAAGATTGCAAACATATCTTTTGTAAACGATTTTGACTCATACACTTTTGCAAATTCAGTATCTGTCATCTCAAGCATTTTAATAAGTGCTTGCTTTTGATCATATCTTAGTTGTCCTTCAAATACAATAGGTGGTCTTTGAACTTCAAGTAGGTCAGCCCACTTATTAAGAACTTGTGTATCTCTAATTACTTTTTGAACCTGTTCTGTAACAGGATGTAGTACTTGGATATGTGTAAGAACCAAATTATTTTTAGGCAGCATTGAATACTTAAAGTTCGGTGTATCACCGTCAATCATATAATCAAAGCCAAACTTCCAGTCAGATGGCATTGCCTCTTTAACCGAGTTATTAAGACCTTTAATATGAGCAATTGCAGGTTCATAAAACTTAACAATTGTTCTATCAATAATATTAATTGATTCTGTTTGACCAGATTTATAAAACTTATATCTTAGGGCATCCTTCTTTACATGAAATGAAGAAGCCGATAGCTTTTCAACAACGTGAATCTTGCTATCAAGCATTTTCATAAACGCATCTCTGTGTGTCTCTCTAAAGAAGTCCCTTAGTTTTGTAAGTGCCATAGCTCTAATTTTTATCTACCGTATTTAATAATACCCATTAGCTGATTGATTGCAGCAAATGTACCGGTTAGTTTATATATTTTACCATTATATTTGAATACAAGACCTTCAGTTGGGATAACTGATTCAATGCCGCCGATTCTTTCAAGGCGCGCCAGTTCCATTTCAACTCTTTCAATTTTAGAAAGATCACCTGATCTTTTAATCTTTTCAGCTTCTGTGCGAATCTGATTGTGTAGTCTTTGCATCTCGGCGTCTGGTGAAGCTGCAACAAAGTTTGAAGCATTTTTAAGTACCACTGAACCAAATTCTAAGAATAGGTCTTCAAATGGTCTAATGTTCTCTTTGTACTTCTTACCAGCAATTTTATCATATGCTTTAATGGCATCCATTCCCTTCTTATCAACTTGCTTAGCCATATCTCTGAAGTTCATAGCTTGCTTATTACCAAATGCCCATCTATTCAGAAGTGCTTCTTTAACCAAGTCATCAAGACCTGGGAATGATTTATCAATCTCTTCTCTCCACCACATTTCATGGTATTTAGAAACAGGATCTGAACCATTCAAATTATATGTAGATTGTAATGCATCAATCTTCTTCATAAAATAAGGGAGACGTTCGCTGAAGTCGATGTCTTTACGAAGTGTCAATACCTGTGGTGGGATAATGTTAAACACTTGACCGATGTGGGCATTAATATTTGTTAATAGGTCTACAATTTCTTTAGCCGACCTTGAACCCATATCACCAATTACTTTACCATTACCATCCGTAATCATGATACCATGGAATTGGATAATGTCTCTATCGTAATAGATAACGTTTGGATTCTTTGAATACATGAGCTCCATGTTCATGAAGTTCTTGCCATTGTCAAAATATTTCTCTTGCGCTTCTTTGCTTAATTGTGGAAGTAATCTATCAAGGTCTTGAGCTGCAAGCTTAAATGTTTCTCTAACCATTTCAGATTTATGGTCCGCAAACATTTGCTCAATACCCGACAAGTCGATTGGATAATTAAGTTGTCCGGCATTTCTTGCAAAGAACACCTTACCATCCTTAACTGTTGCCACAAGATTTTGACCGTCCGTCTTTTCAGTTGGCTCCTCATCAAATGTCATTTCACCTTGTAGACCGGCTTCAATAAATTTTCTGAAATCATCGAATGTTAGATTGTGATCCTCGAATGGGTGTGTCATGTGACCAGCAGCACCGCCTTCTAGGATCAAATCTGCATTCATTGCATAATTTGCCTTCTCTAGCAAAAATTCATTAAAAGAAATAAGTAGTTTCATTTGTTATATATTAGCTAATGCCTTCACCTCTAGTTTCTTCACCGTAAGCAAACTTCTTACGCATGTCTTCAGCCGAAGTGTTGTATCCAATGCTATAATTGTTTTCTTCAGCCCAATCAAGTAGATCAAGTACAGCACCTGCAGTTTTTGGATGTACTGTAATTTTAACAGCACCTCTTTCTGCTTTATCCATATGGTCACCAAAAATTGAACTTAGTGTATAAGCAAAAATACCATTAACCCCTGAATTCTTTGCAGCAACCACATTGTTAACTAAGTCAACAATATTTCTAATTTCGCCATATGTAACTAGAGGTCTCTTTGCTGATGCTTCAGATACAAATTCTTCAAATAGTTTTACGTTTTTCATTTCATTCAAATTTAATTATTTTGACCAAGGGTGGTTTTTTGATACAAGTGCTTTACCATGAATTAAACCAAGCACATCTCGGTCTCTTTCACTGTGTTGGATTCTGTAAGAATCATGGTCGTATCTCCAATGGCCATCTTTTTCACCTTTACGAAAGCCCCAAGTCTCGTCTTCTTTTTTATCATAGACGACTTGGTTGTCTGGGTGTAATTCCTTATATGCTTCAACAAACTTATTAAATTCATATGGACCCATTTCATTATAGGTCCTAAATATACCTTCGCTCACAAACTGTTCGTATAGCTTAACCGGTTTCATTAGATTACAAAAATTTGGTATTCGTCACCGTACTTTTCAACAATGTGAATCATTGTTCTACTAGCATCGATAACCGTTACTTTCTTACCATCAATACCTGAAAGCCATTCATCAAAATCGAAAGTCATATAATCGATTGAAAAATAACCAAGGATTGCATCCTCTCTGTTCAATTCTTTCTTGCTAGTAAGAATACCCATGGTTTCATTTGTTTCTACCGTGCCATACATTTTTTCAAATGTTCTTAGCAATACAGTCTTACCTTCGTTTCTTTTAGCAAAATCCATAATGGCCTGCTTCTGATTTTTTGCAACCTTAAGCGACGCCTCGTTGATTTCAACAGATTCTTGAACAAATACAACCGCACCGTCATTAGATTCAACGTGAATCTTACAGTTTGGGTATTTGTCTTTTAGTACTGAAACAGAAGCTGGAACTGCCTCTGGTGTATTTACAGATTCTTGGTAAACAACTTTTTTACCGTCGATCACTACAACCGCAACAGGATAGCTTGCTTGCTTTGCCGCTTTATGAATTTTACCTTTATTAACTGTACCCTCGTTAACAAAAGCTTCAAATAGTTTAACTCTTTTCATATTACAAATATACTAAAAAAGAATGACCCAGAAAAATTTGGGTCAAACTTTTTTTAAGCTTTTTTATTAGAATGCTGGCTTTAATTCTAGGGCATCATAAATGTCTGCCATAAACCATTGCTTCGTCTTTTCGTCCCACAGGTAAACAAACTCTGCACCTGCGTTTCTTTTTACTAGTTCAAGATAATCAATAACTTTCTTGACATTACCAGTTGTTGGCTTTTCACCATCATTATAGAAATTGATTTCATCTGGATTTAGCATAAGACCAGAATTGTCACCCTTCTTAATAACATCATCTACACCTTGACCGTTCTTATAGTTTCTCTTAATCATTCTAAGCATGTGCTCAGGATAAGAGTCGTAGTGTGTGTAAACAGATTGGATATTACCATTCTTGTCAATCTTACCAAATTGACCTCTTGTACCCTCTTCGATGATTTGTTCAAAAGCATCTAGACTAACTGATTCATTTAGTTCAAACTTAGCAATAGCTTTTTCAAACTTATTAGCAGCTGCTTCTTCACCAAGCTCTCTTAGGTAAGCTAGTGTGCCATTTGCAATTGCATAACCACTCCAACCTGCTGCATGTGCGATATCGCTGTATGCGTCAGAGCTTTTACCTTTAGATGCAGCACCAATACCCTTTGAGCTTTCCGCCTCCCAATGGAAGTTTGCATCAGTCATTGCATCAGCATAAACTCTAGCAATGCTATTTAGGTCTTTAACATTAGACTTTTTCCAAACTGTTAGTACCTTACCATTTTCTCTTTTGCCTTCGTTTACCGATTCTTTGAACATCGTAATCATTTTCTTTTGAATTGGATTATTTGGTTTACCTGCAATTACAGATACCAAATCCATTCTATCTTTTAGTTTACCTTTCTTAACAAACTGAAATACTTTTTCAATATCTAATTCATTAGAATCCACAAACTTTTGAACTGCATCTTTGTTCAAACCCGTCAAACCACCAATTTCCATTGCGGTTCTATTAGCTGCTTCGTTTACCTCACCTTCTTTAATAAGAACCGGATACTTTTTACCTTCGAATTCAAATTCTTCTAGACCTTCGTCTTTAGCTTTTTTGGCTGCAGCTACAAATGCTCTACCCTCTTGTACAGCTTCTTCGATTGAAGCTCTTACATTTGGTTCTCTCATTACAGCGTCTAGGAAAGAAATAACATCATCAAATTCAAAACCATCATTATAAAGATCTTGTGCAATTGCTACAAAAGCCATTTTAAAATTATTTAGCTCTGTATTATTAATAAGACTTGAGATTCTTTTCATTTCTGATGATGAAAGTCTTTCTGTAACCGCTTCAGCTTCATTTGCAAATTCTTCAGCGTTTTCTTTGTCTTCTTTATCTACTGATTCAACATCACATTCTTCGCCGTCAACCTTGAAAGTCTTTTCACCCTTAGCAATAGCTTCAGCTCTTGCAGCACCAAATGCATTGCCTTCATTAGCAAACTCTTCAGCGTTTTCTTTATCTTCAGCATCTACGTCTTCAACTTTAAAAGTTTCTCCGTCTACTTCAAATTCTTTTTCGCCTTTAGCAATAGCTTCAGCTCTAGCAGCACCAAACGCATTACCTTCACCTAGAAGTTCTGTAAAAAATGTATCTACATCTTCTTCATTTAGATCATTGATATTTGCAACATTATATTTTTGGAGCAGCTTGTTAAATTCAGAAACAGTGCCTTCTCTTTTGACGGCTAGCTCGTTCTGTCTAGCGTCTTCTTTTAGCTGAGCTTGTAGTTGGCTAAAGCTCTTGAATGATTCAATTTTTTTCATTGTATAATGATACTTTATTTTAATAGTATAATACCTTTTGTTATATATCGCCTAGAAAATTAACTTTTTTAACTTCATAACTGAACTTTTCTTGGCGATAAATCTTTTTACGTTCATGGCCATGGCGATATAAATAGTTCTGCCATTCCTCAAAACAAAGATTATCAACAAAGTCAATAATGTTAACTGAATCTTTTGATTCGTGTTGACGTAGGCCTCGGCCAATTGATTGGCGGATAATAACCTCTGATTTGAATGATTCCGTGAAGAAGATATTGTGTATTTTCTTAATAGAAATACCAGTTGAAAATGTACCATAACTGGCTACAATTACAACCTCATCGCCCTCTTCCATCTTTTTTTTATATTCTTCCCTGATATCCTTATCAGTATTACCATCTACATAATAGACTTTTTTGTCGCTGCGTTGACGTAGTAATTCATATAGCTTTTTGCCGTGTTCAATCCTATGAAAAAGCACCAAGGAATTGTTTGATATTTTTGAAATTACTTTTGTAACAAAATTGAGACGACCGGTTGAGTTAATCACATAGTTTTGTTCTAATGAAAAAACATCTTTGTTCTCATACTTATTGGTAGCCAATTCCATGAACGCTTGCTTAGCAGATTCAGGTGCATAGTTCATTTCAATAATCTTAACATTACACCCAGCAATGTGACCTTCTTGTTGTAAGAAGTTTGCCTTAATTTCTGTAATAAGCGGACCCGTCTGTGCCATGAGTGTTAGCTTGTCCAATGAGTTTTCTTTAGGAATTGTACCAGAAAGACCATACTTGTATTTTGCCATGCGGCACTTTTCAAGAATCGTTTTAATTGAGTTTGATTTCGCCTTGTGTGTTTCATCCACAATAACCGCATCAAATCCATCAAAGAACTCTTTTGGCTTCTTGACCAAAGACTGGTATGTACCAATGACAATGTTGCGGTTCTCTTTTATCTTTTGACCGGAATAGATTTGTTGAATAAGCATCTTAACTCTATTCTCATGGTTGTATTCGCCAAAGTCTTCGGTTGCCTGAACAACTAGTGATACGTTTGGTACAATGAATAGGATACGTGTGGCTTTTTGCTTTTCAAGCATATATGCCACTGTTAAAAATGAAATAAGTGTTTTACCAGCTGACGTTGCCAATTCTGATAGGGAACGCCTAAACTTTAAAATATTAAATGCTGCTTCAATCTGGTAGTCGCGTGGCTTGATGCCGTCTGGGTGATCTTGAAAAAAATCAATAGCCCAATTCTCAAAGCTCTCTGCCGAAATATCTTTATCAAACAATCTAGTGATACCGTTGATTTTGATATCATACCTATATTGTTTGCAAATCTTTGTAATCTCCTGCCATAAACCTGCAGGTACCCACTTATCGTCCTTTACATAAGAGACATAGCCATCCCACACCCCTTTCTTAACCAATGGATTAAAACGCCAAGCGTCAATCCTTCGAGTAAGGGATATCTTCAACTGCTCTAACTCAAGTTCAGTTATATCATCAATACGTAAAAACTGATTGTCATCAGTGAGTGTTAGTTCCATGCATAATGAAACTGTTTTTATTTTCGTTACAGTCCCTGTAGTTGAAGCTTGTTACGAACGGCCCAACTCATATTATCTAGAGTCTTAACCGATTCACGCAAGAAATCCATCTGCGTTTCAAGTAAGCTTAGTACCATTGAGTCGTCCGACATGTCGGCTTTCAAAAATGATTCCTTCTGCTTATCAGTTAGTTTATAATCGTATTCAAAGTATTTGACATACGATGATTTGTATATTTTAGCAAGCTTTGCTTCTTGCTGTTTAATCTTAATGTTGAGTTGTGCGATTTGTTCAATGATAATTTGTCTATAAGACGGAATAAGTACCATTGCCTCATTCAGGTCATCAACGTTCTTAAATGATTTTGCAAGCTCTCTAATTTTGGCAGTCCATTCCTGGCGCTGGTCATTTAGATATGTGTCTATTTTTATTACTTTATTTTCTGACATTAGAACAGTGATGATTTATTGTTAGACTTTGGGGTCCATGGATTTGCCCTTAACTTTTTCTTCATCTTTGGTTTGTCAAACTTAATTTCCTTGCTTTTATATTCAGTACAAAGGTTATCAAATTCTACAAACATTTTCAAATCATTATGCTTTTCACTTTCGTCGTAAAAATCATCTAATTCATCTTGCATCATTAATTCAAAGTCAATCATATGTACAGTGCATCAAGTTTAGAGTCTGTAAAATAATTGCCTATATTTTTTAGTGCTGGTGACTTTAATTCATAGCACTTCATTACCAAGTCGTTTAGGTCCTTGATATCCTCAGTGTATATATTTAGCCCACTTTCTTTCAAGAATTTTGACCACATAAACACAGATTTATTACGCTTAAGCTTTTCAATCATCTTTGTCTTACCTGTCTCGTCATTATCAAACATATAACGAGTCGTTGGTATTTCATCTAATTCTGTAGTTGAACGACCGGCTGTTGCTAAAGCTAAAGAATTATGCATAAACATGGCATCAAGGGGTCCCTCAAAAATGGTAACCGGTCGTGTCATATCAATACGCATAATATTAAAAAGTGTAGATATCTTATTGATTGATATAAGCTCTTCGCCTTCGTATGGGAATTCAATACCCATCTCGCTATAAAGTTTACCCATATCATACGTAAGATATCTTGATTTATATTTGCCAAGCTTTCTACTTTGGCATCCAAGTATTTTACCGTCTTGTGTCTTATTTAAAATCCAAAGATTCTGACCAAATGACGAATAAAGAAACTCATCTGACTTTTGATGCAATCCACGATTCTTTAAATAGAACCAAGCATAATCACCAACCTCTATTGATTTAGCACCAAAGTATTTTTTAAAGTCTTCTACTTTAATTGCAGATTCAGCAGCTTTAACATAGATACCGTGCTTCAGCGTTTCAATCTGTTGTACCTCGGTCTTCTTGGTCTTGATATACTCAATAATTGTAATTGAGTCATCACCACCCCGCATTCTAAGGTTATGATCACGTAATAGTTTATTTAGGTCACCATGCTCACCACAGTTATAACAGTGGAATTGTAGGGTGTCCCAATAAAGGTTGCATCGCTTTTTGGTTACGTCAGTTGAGGAGTCTCCACAATAAGGACAAGCCAGCGTCAAACGACCTGGCATCTCCTTAATCATTTGCTTAGAGGGGTGACCGTGTTCTTGCACGGCCACCTCTTTAACTAAGCTTCTAATTCTATTTTTGAGTTCCTCAGTGAGATTAGATGTCGAGTCCATTCAAGAATGAATCAAGGTCATCGTCATCACTTACGTTTGATGTACTACCGCTTGCAGTTGCATCAACGTTGTCCAAGTCAAATGATTCGCTAGCCATTTCAGCCGCTTTTGGTGCTGATTTTGCAGGAGCTGCAGATACAGCGCCCATAGCACGACCTGGGTTTGAAATGTATTGGCCAAGAACTTGGTTTACAAAGTCACGAGTTTGGTCATCCCATGGCTTGTACTCGTACACTGAAAGTGAAGGAGCTGCATCCAATTCAGTCTTGATAGCTTGCATTGATTCTTGATTGCGTTCAGCCGGTTTTTCACCAACCATGATTGCAGACGTCGAAGCAGAAAACTTTGACTTATCATAGTTGTTGTACTCACCCTGACGAGTAATAATCAATTCAAAGTTCTTGCCTTCAAAAAGGTCAAATACTTGAGTTGGCTCGCCAAATGCTGGTGACAATTCCTCGTCAATCTTCTCTTTGATCTTGTAACCAAACTTGAATACCATGTATTGGCCTTCTAGAGCTGGGTTCTGAGGATCTTTAATAACTTTGATCAAAGCGTAATATTGTTCGCGACGCTTTAGACGCTCAGACATTTTACGGTCTACCGCTGAGTCTGATTTGCGGAGACGGAAGAACGTGTCCTGGATAGGGCACTTTTCACCCACTGAAGTTGGAGAGTCGACTAGACGACCAGAACCTGAAGGGTCTGTCAACCAGTGTACGTACTTTCTAACAAGTGATTTGCGTGGGTTTTCTGGATTAGGTACGAAGCGGATAAGTGCTTTGTAAGTACCGTCCTTGCCATCATCGGCTGATGGTTTGTAAACAACTTCAGTAGTTGAAGAAGCTGCTTGGTTGTGAGTTTCAACATCGTTGACGCTCAAGTTGAAAATGTCAAAATCTGCCATAATTCCTTTAATACTTTAATTTAAATTGTTGAACTTTAAAATCGTTAAATACCTTTAGAGTAACTTAACACTACTTATACACCAAACCTGAAAAAAGTTTCAAGCTTGTCTTATCACATGCGTGAATATCTAGCTCCGGCTTCGTCGATCCAATCACCGTTGTCGGTCTTAGTCAAACCAGCTTTAGCTAAAAAAGATAACATCTCTGCTTCAGTGATTCTATTTTCAAGAACCATGATTTCAAGAATATCTTTTAGAGTACTTAGGTATGTTGCATTAATCATATCTTATATATCTTTTATATTATTATACTATTTTTTAAAAAAGTTTCAAGCTAATGAAACAAAACCCCCAATATGCTCATATAAGTTATGGTTTTATGCCTGAGGGTAAAATACAATTTAAAGGGTTTGAGCATAAGACATAATAAAGTAAGCATCTACAAGGTCATCTAAGGGCTTCATAATCTTTTTGTCCTCTTTGAATTCTTGACAAAAGTTCCAAAGACCTGATTCAATATTTGATGTATCATTGATATAAACATACCACATGTCCATCTTCTTCATGTTACCTTTACCAGCATGTTTCTTAATACTTGTAGGGGCGAAGACTTCAAGTTGAGTTACATTAAAGCGATCAATCAAATAAGATTTAAGTATAGAGCTGGCGGATGCTAAATCAATAAGAGAGTTGGTTCCGAATCTTGAGGTGCCATAAGAAGAACCTTCAAAAAAGATTTTATACTCTTCTTCTGGATTGGTATTTTCTGCAATAATATTACATATACCTTCAGCAATATCACGGTGTCTCATGACCCTTGCCATTTCCTGTTTATCAATGTTTGGCTCTGGTTGATATATTAAAGTAACATCATCAAGTAGGTTCATTTCCTCTTGAAGCTTTTGTTCTTTTTTTGTACCAGTACCTGGTTTTAGATATGAGATATAATATGGCTTTCCATCTTTAAGAAGACAGATGCCTGGAGAGTTGATCGAAAAATCGATTGCTATTAAATTCAAATTAGATTCTTTTACCAAGACTAGCACCTAGTGCAGCACCAACAAGTCTTGAAGTTAACAGATCGTAAAAAATACCTTTTTCAATACCTAGTACTTTAGCAACAATCTTGCCGACAGATTTACCTAGGGCAAAACCTGTAAGACCACCGATAATAGAACCAAGGATACCCTCATTAGTTACCTCTTCATTAAAAGCTGCTAGGTCGTATGAACCATCTTCTTTTTTGTATTCTGCTAGAAATGCTTCAATAGCTTCATCAACTTTAGCTTCTAGTTCTGGAGTCCACTCCTGTTGTAGAGATTCGTTCAAAGACTGCATGTCTTTTTCAGTTACGGCTTGTTCTTCTAGGTATTTTAAAAAAGTCTTCATCTAAATATTCTGTATTTGATATTTTATATATCAGTCTAATTCATTAAGTAAATTAAACTTATTGTAGAAGAATGTTATATTGAATGTTGAGAATTCTGCAATATTACTTGCCATGTTTAATTCTAGCTCTGAAATAGAGTTCATAATTGGCTTCTCAAATACAGCAGACATTACGTGAATACCTTCAGCATCTAGGATTTGAAGCTTAAAGTCATCAATATATTCATTTGTATTTGCTCTATTGTAATGGTATAACAGAGTGTCTGACATAATCCAATAGTTAATAAAACCGTCCAACAACTGCATTGTTACAGTAACTTCTCTATTGATTAGGTTTTGAATTGGTTGGTACCCGCGTTTATATGTGATTGTACCATCGTTAGGTGCTTGTTGAGCTGGATCGAATGAAACACCAGGTATAGCAAGTCCCTGAATTGTGTAGTTAACAAAATCAATAGGTTCCTCAATAATGTTACCTGGCATTCTGTTAAGATACGGTCTGTACTTATCAGCTACCTCTTGCGGTACAAAGTTCTTTGGAAACTTAAAGTTAAATAAATTACTTCTTGAGTTGAGTATCATATCAAGATTTAGAATTTATTTATTTCTGGAAGCGGTGTAACTGGACTTACCGATTTAGGTGTAATACCTAAGATGTTAAAAGTTCCGTGGTGAATTAAGGTTTTATCAGTGCCGTTCTGAATAGAAAGCATATAATTATTATTCTTTTCTTTAGATGCTGCAGTAATATCTGCTTCACTGATTTTAAACATGATTTCACCTTCACCAAGCTCGACATCAGCATAGTTTAGTGTATTTTCAATTGCAACACCACCCAAATTTAGGATAACCTTATCAACTGATTCAAGTGATATATTAATTAAATCAGAACCGCTTTTCTTAGCAATCTTAAATTTAACATAGTTATCAAATGGGCTTAGAGTTAAAACACTCTTACCGTCTGCAAAATATGTAATCTCAGAATTGTCTACAACCTCGTTGCTTGTAATAGTTACACTTGTTGAACCAGTTACAATATTCATGCGTTCAATAAATGTAGGTACAAATCTTGTTTGATTACTTGGTAATGTTGCAAGGTTTTCAATAATCTGTCTATTCTCAAGAACATTTGGAAGAGTATTGTATACCTTTAAGATTTTGTTTGTTGATGGAAGATTGATAGTTCTAAGTCTCTTACCAAACTTACCAACATCATATGATGTAAATGAAGCGCGCTTTACAATTTGAGTATTATTAGTCTCGTTATAAATTCTCAATGTATAATCAATATTGTAAGCGGTAGCTGTCGATGCATTTTGAATTACCGGTCTAAATGGTAGTGGGTTTGAAAAGTTTTCAGACTGTGACATTGACATTTCGTAGCTCTTATCAAAGAACGATGTGATTTGTTCATAAACCGCAACATCGTGGAATACGATAATATCGTCACCTGAGAATTCACGTCTGTTCATGATGTACTTATCAAATTCTGAAATTGATCCGTCTTTAGTTCCGTATAGTAAAAAGTAATCACCATCTGTAGCTTCTTCAATAACAGCTGCAATATCCTGGTATTCGTCTTCCTTAGCGATTGTAAATTCAACTTCTTCACCAGTATTGATATAATCAAAACCAAGGTCACTGTAAACATTGTCAATCAATTTGAATGTAACTTCATAATTTGACGTAGTGTCTAGTGCATCAGTACCAGTACCAAAGAACCAATCGATGAAATCACCATCTGGGTTTGCTAGAGAAGGTACCTTAATTTCAATGAACTTAGAATACATTGTTTCGCCTAAAATAAATGGCTTTGGATTTTGAATCTCAAATGAAGATGAATTCAAATAGACAATAGATGTAAACATGTTCTTAACACCTGAAAGTCTTTTTGCACCAATTTGGAAAAGGAAACCCTCATAACCTCTAGCATCAAAAGAATAACCAGCGCGCAAATGAAGTCTTACAGTATCATAAGTAATTGTATTTGCTGGAATGTCCGTTGCATCAGCTTGGTCAATTGTTGAAGATGTTGAACCAAGCCAAGCTATATTATTATCAATAAAATTATTTGTAGAATCTAGAAGTGCATACTTTGATTGAAGCGCGCCGTCTACAAGAACTGCTTGGTATCTTCCAATTTGGCCAGCCCCTGTTTTAATATCGTTACCAGTTTCTTCGTCAGCCGTTGCATACAATGGATTAGCAGTAGTTTGTACCGTAATCGCACCGCCTTTAAGTGATGGATATGTATATGTGTATGAACCATTAACCGATGGTACAAATGTATAAATACCATTTGAATATGTACCAACAACATTACTAGTTGAATCTAGAATTTCAAAGCTTGATGGTATTGTAAGCGCAGCAACATTAAATTTGTATGTTTTGCCGTTAGCAAGTGTAAGTGGTCTTGCCGCAAAGTTTTCAACAAGAAGCATACCACTGGCACTAGTTACATCAAAGTTTACAACTGCAGCACCAAGCTCATGAATAAGATGGCGAGTGTCTGAAGTAGACGCTGTAGTATTAAGTGCAAGTAGGTGTGAACCATTATTATCAATTTCAATTTGATAGTTACTAAGTGTAGCTATATTTTGATCATGATAAATGAATTCTAAAAGAACATCCTGATCCAGTCTTGCATATTTTGAAGCTTGTGCCATCTAATAGTTTATATTATTAAAATTGTAACCACTTTGGTGAGTATCCTAAACTAATTCCAATAACAGGTGAAAGTCTAAGTCCACCATTGAGTGGAATAATACCATAACCAATACCAGCGTTAACCACCCATCTTGATTTATTCTTATATGTATTCAACTCTTCATTAATAACTTCAATACCCTGTAATTTAATATCATCAAATGGGTATTTAGTACTTATCTTAAGTTGTGATACACCGTCCTTTTTTTCAATTACACCAAGTAGCGAAATTGTTTGATAGATTGAAAGGTTACCAGTAACTGATGATTCATTAATCTTACCATCCAATCTGACAATTCTAATATTGTTGTCACCAAAGTTAGCTGAATCATTAAATGTAAATGTTGAATCAGGATTAATTTGAGCACTAAGTAAAAGACTATCTTTAACATTAAGCTCTGCCTGTAATAGAGTATTTACACCTTGTAGTTTTTTATTCAAACCAAGTGCAGCTCTGTACTTTTTAGTAAGCGCGCCATTATTCTCGACCAATTGTGTATTTGTATACTTAAATGTTCTTATTTCAGATTCAAGAAATCCAGCTTTATTAACATAAGTTCTAACTGAATCTTTAGATGCCTCTAAGTTATTATCAGCAATAGAAACAGTTTGCTTAAGTTCTTTAATATCTTCTC
>Ga0102819_1000178_pt1 | contig 18785 bp, 17 predicted proteins | sample ColrivemetaGS689_FD_78191 | JGI IMG/M metagenome (GOLD analysis project Ga0102819, IMG submission 78191) | Estuarine microbial communities from the Columbia River estuary - Ebb tide non-ETM metaG S.689 | ecosystem: Environmental > Aquatic > Marine > Intertidal zone > Estuary | place: USA...
AGCCGACTCAGGCGTCATTGCCACTCGGTTTTCACCAAGGAAAATTTCTTTAGGTGTCCCTATGCGCATGACAAACCTCCTTTGTTCAAGCGTCGCCGGAATCAGATTCGGCAGATTTATACATTATAGGTAAATACATTAGCATCAATAAAAATTAACGCCAGATGTCATCAATAAATAATTAAAGGTTTAGATTACACAAAACTAAATTCCATTTTTTTGGATTTAGTTTTGTGTAATTAATAATACATACTTGAGTATAGCAATAAAAATTTAGGGTGAAAATTATAACTGAGACATGATTTCATCAGATACATCCATGTTTGTTGTTACATTTTGGATATCATCATCGTCTTCTAAGTTTTCAATTAATCTCATTATTTTTTCAGCACCACTTAAATCTAATTCAGTCATTGTAGTAGGCTTCCATATTAATTTTGTCGTTGCACTCTCTCCCAATGCCAATTCTAGCGCTTTTGACACATCATTAAGATCTGTTGATGCACAATAAATATCATGCCCATCTTCTGTTGATTCAACATCTTCTGCGCCTGCATCAATTGCATGTTCAAACATTGCATCAACATCGCCAGCTTCTGCGCCGTATACGACTAAGCCTTTTCGTTCGAACATAAATGAAACAGCTCCTGTTTCAGCTAAATTACCACCCGACTTAGTAAACAAGGATCGAACAGAGGATGCTGTTCTATTTTTATTATCAGTCATTGCTTCAACGATAACTGCTACTCCATTGGGGCCATATCCTTCATAACGAATTTCATCATAATTTTCGTCATCGCCTCCAGTCGCTTTTCCGATAGCTCTATCAATTACATCTTTTGGGACTGAATTTGATTTTGCTTCTTTAACTGCCAAACGAAGTCTTGGGTTTTTTTCTGGATCAGGATCCCCCATCTTCGCAGCAACAGTTATTTCCTTGGATAATTTAGAAAATAGCTTTGAACGGAGTTTGTCTTGGCGACCTTTGCGATGTTGGATGTTTGCCCACTTGGAATGGCCTGCCATAATATAAATCCTTTAAAATAATCATTACAATTGCTTCATACAAATAAGGTACATATTTTTCAATACCAAGCAGATCTATTTTAAAAATACATATCAAAAAAATTTAGATATCTAATTTAATGAGTATCTACTCTTGGACGCACTAAAAACATTCCTAGACACATTATTATAAATGCTGCCCAAATAAAACTTGAGTAAGTTTCTTTTAACAAAATCATCGACCAAATAACTCCAAAAAAAGTTACTAAATACGCAACTAGCCCCGCAAACACGGGCCCACCTTTTCCAATAAGCCAAATAAATCCAGCATAAGCAAATCCAGTAGTAAAACCGATTGCTAGAATTGCATAGTCTGCTTGTTCAAGTCCGTCTTCCCAAATTGGAATAAATGACCCTTGCGATGCTACAAAAATACCAAGCACAATAGAACCTAACACTGCAGAGCCCAACAAAGTTTCAACCGATGTCATTCCATCTAAGCCGAAATATGCTATAAAATTATCTTCAAGCGCATAACAAAGTGGAGAAAGAATTGCTAATAATACAAATCCAGCCTTTGATTGGTCTGGTAAACTTGCTTCAGGCCCAATTAAAAGAATTATTGCTATAGCACCCATCAAAACACCTAATGCTCGCGTTTTTTGAAAAGTCTCGTGACCTATCAAAATTGCAATAGGCATAATAAAAATTGGAACCATTGCTATTGTTATTGCCATGACACCCGCTGGAAGATGAAAAGCGGCCGTGTAAGTTATTATTCCAGGTAATATTGTTCCAAATGCCATTATCCAACCAAATAAAATCAACCTTTTCTTTGTTAACCTTAAAGCACGTCGTTTTGGTAAAAAAAGGATTAAAGCTACAAATGCCGCAAGGAATACTTGCCAAAACAAGACCCCTAAAACTGGATAGCCAACTGATACAGCAATTTTAATAGCTGGAATTGTTAAACCCCATGTTGCGCCTATCACAACAAGTGGTAAAAATAGCCATGTCTTACTATTCATACTGGTTCCGATTGTTGCAATCTGCCACCATTACGTATTTGCACAACATTTTTTGCTAAGCCAGTTGCATTATCAGTTTCTACGAATATGCCACACAATGTTGCTTCATCTACTGCTGGCGTAAATCTTTCTTTGTTCATTCCCGTTATAAACCGGCGCAATGGCTCATCTTTTTGCATTCCAATAATACTATTATAATCCCCACACATTCCTGCATCAGATTGATGTGCAGTACCTTTTGGAAGGATCTGAGCATCAGCAGTTGGGATATGAGTATGAGTTCCAACAACTAATGAAGCGCGACCATCCAACCAATGTCCAATCGCAACTTTCTCAGAAGTGGCTTCAGCATGGAAGTCCACAATAACTGCATCAGCCATTCCACCCAATGGAGCATTTTTTAATGCTGTATCTAGTGCCGAAAAGGGATCATCAAATGGCTTTTTCATAAAAACTTGTCCTAAAGCCTGTGCAACTAAAACTTTTTTCCCATTTCGAGCTTTTATGAGACGAAAGCCTTTTCCGGGTGCAGTTTTTGCAAAATTTAAGGGGCGAATAATTCTTGGTTCTTGCTCGCAGAATGTTAACATGTCCCTTTGATCAAAAGCATGATCACCTAAAGTTATACAATCCACCCCAGAATCAATCAAAGCTTTTGCATGACTTGCAGATAAACCCATCCCACCAGTAGCGTTTTCGCCATTTACAACTACAAAATCTAAACGCCATTTTTCTCGCAAGCGATTTAATCGTTCACTTATAGCTTTACGGCCAGAGCGGCCCATGATGTCACCTAGAAATAAAAGTCTCATTTAACCCCGATAACGGCATTGTCTCAAAAGGACAAGATGCCCTGCTCCGTTATTATTTGGTCTAGCTTATAATCTGTTGGCTCACTTGGCACCGCCAAGACTTCTTGAGAACTATACGCAAAACCAACAGCAGTAATTTCTTTTAATTTTGTAATTTCTTCAAAAGAACGATCATAGAAACCACCCCCATATCCTAATCGATATCCATTCATATCAAACGCTGCCAATGGTGTGATTATTATATCAGGTATAAGTCGATTACTTTTTTCAGGAATAAGCGCACCAAAAGCACCAGAAACCATTTTTGTTTCAGGTGTCCATTCAAAAAATTTAAGTGGTGTGCCATCCTTCACAACAACCGGAACACAAATTTTATGACCACGCTTTGAAATTTTTGTCATTGCAGGTAGAGGACTTATTTCAGTCCGTATTGGCATGTACGCTGCAATGACAAGATTAGAATCTTGTGTTTTTAAATAATTATACAGTTGAGCATTAGCTTTATTATCATGCCCAGCCACGTGAGCTTCTGCTCTCGCCTTAAATGCTGCTTTTCTGCAAAGGGATTTTAGATTCTGTATATTTTTCATTTTTATATTTCATTCATCAGCAATGCTTAAACCAACTAATAGGCGGCGGGCCCACATCAGAACGCGATATCATTGCAATCGCATTCAACGCAGCGGTGGAAGGGGTTAATTTCCCGGAGCCTGTGTAATACAGGTGGGTACCGGATATGATATACCAGGGTAAGTCACAGAGCCAGTTCCCTCAAGAAAGCTTATCGGCCACTGAAATTGAGCTTCTCACAAGAAGGGCAGAACCCGCCTGATATGTAGATAGTAAATTTAAAACAAATCTTCAAGTAGCCAAGTTGCATATTTGAGGTTATTTCTTGGAATTTGCTCGAGCTGAAGCTGCAGCAGAACGAATCTCTTCCGCTATTTCATCTGCTTCTTCAGGATCAAAATCTAAAGGTACCTCGATTCCTTTTGCTTCAATAAACAATCTAACCATTCCATCACTGGTTGGACCAATTTGTAAATTAGCTTCAATTTCAACTTCTGAATTAATTCCCATGATTTATTACCATATCTGTTTTTATCTGTTTATTTTTTCTTGGCTATCAAGAGAAAGTCGTAATTTCAAGTATGATCGGACTTGCCAGCCCTGAATGCATAAGCTAAATGACGCAAAGTGCCGGCGTAGCTCAGTAGGTTAGAGCGCTTGATTGTGGATCAAGAGGCCCCCCGTTCGAGCCGGGGCGCTGGTACCATTTAAACTCAATATCATTTTTGTGATTCAAAAATCTGTTGGCGCTCCACCTTCAGATTTTCTTCTTGCTACAAAGCTTTTTAATTCTTCTTTGATGGCTTCATCTATTGGAGGAGGCTGAAAATCTTTTATTATTTGTTTATACATTTTATGAGCTCTTTGAGCCGTCCAGTTGCCCCCATTCAAATTCCATGCCTCATAATTTGTCCAATCAGATATTAGAGGAGAGTAAAAGGCATTTTCATATCTTTCTTGAGTATGTTTAGCCGAAAAATAGTTGGCACCAGGTAAATGTCCAACCTCTTTTATAGCGCTAATAGCAATATCCTCAGTATTGGTTTCACATAAAGATGTATCCATATACCGCTGTATATGTTGTAATATTTCACAATCCATAATAAACTTTTCTGGACTTGCTATGAGACCTCCTTCAAGCCATCCAGCAGCATGATAAACAAGATTAGTGCCTGATTGTACAGCTGCCCATAAAGAGTTGGACGTTTCCCAAATAGCCTGACCATCTGGTACATTTGCAGTACATACTCCCGATGATCTCATCGGCAACCCATAGAATCTTGCTAATTGACCAGTCATCTGAGTAGCTCTCATATATTCAGGCGTACCAAATGCAGGCGCACCTGATTTCATATCTACATTAGAAGTAAATGTGCCAATCATTGATGGGCAACCTTTACGGATCATTTGTATCATAACTATTGCCGCTAATCCTTCAGCTAATGACAATGTAACCGCACCAGACATTGTTACTGGTGCCATTGCACCTGCTAATGTAAACGGTGTCACTACAATCGGTTGACCACGCTTGGCCAAGCGAATCGTACCATCCAACATTGGGAAATCATGTTTCAAGGGTGAAACCGAATTAATATTTGTATACATTCTCGGCTTTTCCTCAAACTCTTCATGAGTTAAGCCTCCCGCAATTCTAACCATCTCCATGACATCCTCTACACGCTCTTTTCCAAGGGAATATGCATGAACAACTTTGTCGGTTAAAATTAACTTCTCGTATAAACAATCAAGGTGCCTAACTGATGCATGGATATCGACAGGTTCAACTGGATACCCACCTGCCACATGGATACAGTTAAAAAACTGTGTAAGCTTCATGAAATCCTTAAAACCTTCAAAATCACCTGCGCGTTTTCCTCGCTCCAAATCCCACATGTTTGGTGGCGATGATACGTTTACAAACGCCATATTCCTTCCGCCAAGTGTAATTTTTCGATTAGGGTTTCGTGGAGTTATGGTAAATTCTTGCGGTACGTAAGTCAGCATTTCTGCCAAGAGATCGCGACCAATACGGACATTTTCTCCACGAACACTCGCACCGCCTTTTTTTAAAATTTGCAGTGCTTCAGGATTCATAAACTCAATGCCTATATTCTCCAATATTTCCAAGACACCTTCGTGAATATTCTGAATACCATCTTCCGAAAGGGGTTCAATTGGATCATCAATATTTACAACTTGCTGCCAAGGCATCTGATTAATTGAAGAACTCGAATTACGGTGATTGCCAGCTCTACCACCAGATCTTTTTCGCCTAGATGCCATATTACGCTCTCCTATCATCTAAAGAATGCAATATAAAATAAAGTAGGCTTATTCATTTACGACAAAAAAGTCGGTCTTGTCTCTTTTTCTAATATTTCCGGAAGCCCCAATATATCATCCAAGATTATATCAGCTAAACCTGACATTTGATCAATAGTAGCTGGACCAGATAAGACACCGACATTCATACCTACTCCAGCTTCACGGCCAGCGTTTAAATCGTGAGTACTGTCTCCAACCATTGCTATTTGATCTGGCTTCAAACCTATTGCATTACAAAAACCTAAAATTGTATCCCCAGATGGCTTGGGGTTAAAACCACTATCACATCCAATAACTGCATCCAATAAATGCAAACAGCCAAGCTTTTCCAATTGTATTAGCGTCGGAGCTTCTGCAGCATTGGTAATTACACTTAAAAAATAACCTTTTTCCTTTAAATTCGACATAAAGATCTCAAGATTACACAATGGTATTGGTTCCAAATTTCTAAATGCCATTTCACTTTTCTGTTTAATGTCTTCTGTGATTAGTTCAGGAAAATGTTTTTTCCAAACATCAATAACATCATCAGTTGTACCGTTAACAAAGACTGATCCACCAACAAATTTTTCAAAAACTAAATTGAAGCCTATTTCTTCTGCCAAAACTTGCTGTTTATCTGTTTGATTAGGAAATATGGATTCAATCAACGAAATTAATCCTTTTGACCAACTAGCCTCAAAATCAATTAATGTTCCATCTTTATCAAAAGCTATTCCTTTAATTTTGCTCATTTTATGTCCAATTTGGTAAGTCTCCACCCGGTAAAAACTGCCTAGCTAGGAATGGTTCATTAAATTCAAAGGATTTTGACTCACAAAACGCTTTTACCCAATCATCATCCATAAGAATGAAATCAAGCACAGAGCCCAAGAACATATTATCCTTCGCTCCAGCTTTAACATCATTTAAATCTGCACCCGAACTACCTAAAAAAATCTCAAATAACTCATTATCAGCAGCTATCCAATCTATCGCCTTAATTGCTAAAATTTCAGCTGATGCTAGATCAAAAACCATTTATTTCTCTACGTTTAGTTACTTAAATAAAATTATTTGAACAAAACAATTAAGTTACAACAAAATTATGCGACATCCCGCCACTAGGTCAACTTGTCACTTTTAAATTTTTACTGCAATAAACTAATTATACAATATGGAATTAAATGCATCTAAATATGATAGACCCGTGAAACAAGCATTAATACATGGTTGGAAACGGAAATGTCCAAACTGTGGCTCTGGACCTATGATGGATGGATATTTAGCAATTAGAAACGAATGTGCATTTTGCTCACAAGCATTTCATCATCAAAGGGCAGATGATGGCCCAGCATATATTACAATATTGATTTCTGGTCACTTATTAGCACCATTAATGTTAATTATATTTGAATGGTATCGTCCCGACCCTTTAGTTTTAGCGGTCAGTTTCATTCTTATTTTTATAACTATTGCTTTATTTCTCTTACCCCGCGTGAAAGGTGCCTTCATTGGTTTGCAGTGGGCTAAAAGAATGCATGGATTTTAATTAAATCTATATTTAAAATGGCATCGGGTGTTTTTTGTGAACCATTTCGATAGCACGCAAACAATCATCTGATAAATCCACATTTACTGAAGCAAGTGCGTTTGATAATTGTTCCTTTGTTCTCGCCCCAAATATTGCCGAAGCCATAAAAGGACGCGTCCTACACCAAGCAAGTGCCATCTGACAGGTGTCTAAACCGTAATTTTCTGCAACTTCCATATACGCGCGTGTTGCTGCATCAATTCTTGAAGTCATCCTACCTGATAATCCATTTACAATAGAGCCCCTTGACCCTTCTGGTATGGCACCATCTAAATATTTGCCTGATAAAATACCTGTAGCTAATGGCGAGAATGACAATAATCCAACATTTTCATTATGACAAAGTTCAGCCAAATCAGTATCAAAAATTCTACACATCAAGCTATATTCGTTTTGAATACTATCCATTCGAGGTAAATCTTTCTCTTCTGAAATACGCAGCCATTGCGCTGTACCCCAAGCACTTTCGTTTGATAATCCAAAAGCACGTACCTTGCCTTCTTTTTTTAGCATATCACAGGCTTGAAGAACCTCATTCATGTGATCTAAAACTATATTTTTATCTTGGCTTGTTGGATCAAATCGCCAATTTTGGCGGAAATGATAAGAACCGCGGTTTGGCCAGTGAAGTTGATACAAATCAATATAATCAGTTTTCAAAAGATTCAGTGAAGCATTTATAGCAGTAAACAATGATTTTTTGGTAATTCCTTCACCATTACGAATATGCTTTGGGCCATTTCCAGCAATTTTTGTAGCAATGATTAGTTCGTCTCTATAATTTGATTTATTAAGCCATTCCCCTAAAATACGTTCACTTTCACCTTGCGTTGCTCCACTAATTGGGTTCACTGGATATAACTCTGCAGTGTCTATAAAGTTAATACCTGCATCTATTGATTTTTCAATTTGGTAAAATGCATCTTCAGCTGAATTTTGTGTACCCCAAGTCATAGTACCCAGACAAAGTTCACTCACAACCAAATCTGTTTGGCCTAACTTATTATATTTCATTTTTTTTCCTCGATTTAAACTGATCATTACTTATTTATTTAAAGTGTCAATAATATCGATACAAATGTTCTTAATAACTGCTCATGATTAGCTAATTATCAGAAAATTTCACATTTTTACTTAGTAATTATGAGAGATATAAATTGCTTTCAGTTTTCTATTTGCGTACTTAATTCTACAGCGAATCTAAGGAGCTTGTTATGTTTAAATCTTTTCAATTACCTCAAATTAATTTTGACTCTCATGACACCGTGACAGGTGACTTTGGAGACTTGCCAAATTGGGATTTGAATGATCTCTATCCATCACCAGATGGGGAAGAAATCACAAAAGATTTAAAAGCGCTTGAAAGTAACTGTAATAGTTTCGCATCTGAGTATCAGGGCCAACTAGATGGTCTCACAGCTGAAGGCCTCTTGAACTGCATAGAAAGGTATGAAGATATTCAAAACGTTGCAGGACGCGTTATGTCTTTTGCTGGATTAAGTTATTACCAAAATACAAGTGATGCCAATCGTAGTAAATTTATGGCAGATATGCAGTCAAAAATCACAGACTTCACAACACCTTTGGTATTTTTTAGCTTAGAAATTAATAATATAGACGATGAACATATACAAAATTTATTAAATTCAAACCACAAACTATCACGCTACAAACCTATAATAGATAACTTACGCAAAATGAAACCGCATCAATTATCAGATGAATTGGAGCAGTTTTTACACGACCAATCTGTTGTAGGAACAGCTGCATGGAATCGTTTATTTGACGAAACAATGGCTTCTTTAAAATTTAATGTGGATGATGAATTGCTCAGCTTAGAGGCTACACTAAATTTACTTTCTGATAAAAATCGCGAAACTAGAGAAAAAGGAACACGCGCACTAATAAAAGTTTTTGGAGAAAATATTTCATTATTTTCTAGAATTACCAACACTTTAGCAAAAGAAAAAGAAGTGGAAGACCGTTGGCGCAAAATGCCTACACCTCAATTTAGTCGCCACCTTGCAAATCAAGTAGAGCCCGAGGTCGTAGAAGCACTTCGAAACGCAGTAGTTACTGCATACCCAAAACTTTCACACCGTTATTATGCATTAAAAGCAAAATGGATGAACTTAGATTCATTGGAAGTATGGGATAGAAATGCACCATTAGACAGCGATAATAGTTCAGATATTCAGTGGGAGGATGCAAAAAAAATAGTTTTGGATGCATATTCAGACTTTTCACCAAAGATGGCAAATATAGCCGAGCCATTTTTTACAAAAGGATGGATTGATGCTGGGGTTAAGCCTGGCAAAGCACCTGGTGCCTTTGCCCATCCAACAGTAACTAATGTACACCCATATGTAATGTTAAATTATATGGGTAAACAACGGGATGTAATGACTTTGGCTCATGAACTTGGCCACGGAGTACATCAAGTTTTAGCAGCATCTCAGGGCGAACTTCTTTCATCAACACCATTAACTTTGGCTGAAACTGCTTCAGTTTTTGGAGAAATGTTAACATTTAGAAAAATGTTGGATAAAACTACGGATCCAGTAAAAAGAAAACACTTACTCGCGAATAAAGTTGAAGACATGATCAATACGGTTGTTCGCCAAATTGCTTTTTATGATTTTGAATGCAAACTACATGCCGCAAGAGCTAATGGAGAATTAACTCCAGATCAAATAAACGAAATATGGATGTCGATTCAGGCTGAAAGTTTAGGCCCAATATTCAATTTTGTTGAGGGTTATGAGACCTTCTGGACATATATACCGCATTTTATTCATTCACCTTTTTATGTGTACGCGTATGCATTCGGAGATGGGTTAGTAAATGCGTTATATGCAGTTTACGAAGAAGGGAATATTGACTTCCAAGATAAATATTTTGATATGCTTTCTGCTGGTGGCTCAATGCATCATAAAGAGTTACTTGCACCTTTTGGATTAGACGCAAGTGATCCTAAATTTTGGGATAAAGGCTTAAGTTTAATAAGTTCAATGATTGATGAATTAGAAGCCATGGAAAGTTAATACCCTCACATACTCATGCCATGATTTCTTTGCATTTATGGCATGAGTAAATTTGTGATATTTATTTTTTTCTCAGTATTTCAATTAATTCAATCAAATCAGAAGGTATATCAGAGTCAAAATTCATATATTCTTTTGTAATTGGGTGTATGAAACCAATTGATTTTGCATGAAGCGCTTGGCGAGAAAACCCTTTTACAATAACCATATCTTCAGGTTCGAAGACTGATCCAGGCATTGCTTTGCGTAAGCCATAAATAGGGTCACCAATCAAGCCATGCCCAATGTGAGAAAAGTGTACACGTATTTGATGTGTTCTACCAGTTTCCAACCAGCATTCCATAAGAGCTGAATGAGCAAAATTTTCAATTACAGTTGCGCGAGTAATTGCATGTCTTCCAGCATCTTGAACTACTGCCATACGCTTTCTATCAGTTTTATGCCGAGCTATATTTGTTGCAACTCTTATTACACCTCCATCTTCAAAATTAACACCACGCAAGCCTGCAAGCCTAGGATCACTTTTTTGGGGCACACCTTTTGAAACAGCTAAATATCTTCGAGAAATTGAATGGTCAGCAAATTGCTTAGCCAATCCCGCATGAGCTGAGTCAGACTTTGCGACTACTAAAAGGCCCGATGTATCTTTATCAATTCGGTGAACTATACCAGGCCTTTTTTCTCCACCAACACCAGATAAATTACCGTCAAAATAATACAATAATGCATTAACTAAAGTTCCATTTTCAGAACCAGGAGCTGGATGAACAACCATGCCTGCAGGTTTATTAACAATAATCAAATGATCATCTTCAAATACTATATCTAATGGTATGTTTTCAGGCTGTGCATTTTCATAGTCTTGCACCGGAGGCATAACTATCCTAAAAATACTCCCTGCTGGAGCCTTATACTTTAGTTTGGTTATAGGCTCGCCTGCCAGAGTAACAGCACCTTCAGCTATTAACTTTGTAATACGAGAACGGCTCAATGTAACTTCGGCTGGAACAACAGAAGCTAATGCCTTATCTAGGCGGGGTGCAGGGTTTTCACCCAAAGTCAATTCAACTACGTAAGGTGCAGACATGGATGATCCTTTAGAATATTCAGCAGAGCCAGCTAATTTAAAATTATTACGCAGATTAGTAACAACCTTATTAGCAATAATGATCATAGGGTTCATAACCTTAATATTTATGTTTGTCATGCGTTTCTCAAATAATAACCAAACATTTCAAGTAAATGATATAACTTTACCAATTGGAGTTTCTGCAACTGCATACACTCAAGGCGACAACTGGTATGCAATAGTTGACAATACAAACAAAATTTTAATTTTCAATAAATCAGATAATACTTTACGCCAAACAATCATAATTAAACAACAATGAAGATACAAAAGACCTATTTATTCATAATGCTAAAAAAGGCATATATTTACTTGCTTAAAAGTATGTGCGTGAGCATTATATACACATGAGTCTGCCTCCTGGTTTTTTAGAAGAATTACGAAATCGTTCGTCCCTATCACAAGTTGTTGGGCGCAAAGTTACGTGGGAACAAAAGAAAACAAATATAGCAAAAGGTGATTACTGGGCACCATGCCCATTTCATTCAGAAAAAACTGCATCTTTCCATGTAGACGATAAAAAGGGGTTTTATTACTGCTTTGGATGTCATGAAAAAGGTGATGCAATTTCATTCATACGCAATTCTGAAAATGTCAGTTTTATTGAAGCGGTGGAGATTCTAGCACGTGAAGCTGGTCTAACCATGCCTGCCAGAGATCCTAAGGCTCAAGAAAAAATTGACATAAATAAAGAATTAGCAAGCATAATGGAAAATGCCGTTCAATTCTATAAAATGCAATTCAATGGATCAAATGCAAAAAACGCTAAAGATTATATAAAATCACGTGGATTAACCGCAGATATTATAAATACTTTTGAAATCGGATTTGCTCCAGGTGATAGAACTTCTTTGTCTCAATTTCTTTTAAATAAAGGAATTAAAGAAAACAAAATAATCGATGCGGGACTTGCAATCAAACCAGATGATGGTGGTAATATTTTTGATCGCTTTAGAGGGCGAATAATGTTTCCAATTAGAAACACACAAGGTCGATGCATAGCTTTTGGTGGAAGAGCAATGGATCCAAACGCCCGAGCTAAATATTTAAATTCAAATGAAACAGCCTTATTTGATAAAGGTAGAAGTCTATATAACCACGCTCCGGCACGCGAAGCATCAGGGAAGGCTAATTCTCTGATAGTTGCAGAGGGATATATGGATGTAATTGCTCTTTCTCAATTTGGTTTTAAACATGCAGTAGCACCTCTTGGGACTGCAATAACTGAAAATCAATTAGCATTAATTTGGCGTATTCATCATGAACCTATTATTGCACTTGATGGAGATACCGCAGGCTTGAGAGCTGCCATGAGGCTTATAGATTTGGCACTACCTTTGCTTGAGGCAGGTAAGTCACTTCGATTTTGTATATTACCGCTTGGCCAAGACCCCGATGATATTTTAAAAGATAAAGGGGCAACCTTTTTGCAAGAACTGTTAGATAATTCTGTTTCTATGGTAAATCTTTTATGGCAACGTGAAACTGAAGGCAAAAATTTTGACAGTCCAGAAAGGCGAGCTCTATTAGATAAATCCTTGAGGGCTGCAGTACTGACCATTCGCGACAAGTCAATCCGACACCATTATGGCCAGGCCATAAAAGAATTACGCTATCAATTATTTTCACCAATAAATAATAACATGAATTTAGCGAATAAATCTAAATCTTATGGATCTTCACAAAGTTGGGGTAAAAAGCCAAAATTATTAGCATCACCTAATACAAAATCATCCATGCTCGCAATGCAATCTGATGAAACAAACTGGCGCCTTAGAGAAAGCCTCATCTTGGTTTCTGCAATTAAAAATCAATCTGCTGCACTTAAAAATGAAAGTGCCCTGGAAAGATGTCCAATTACCACTCCAGATTTGGTAGAAATTATGAACGCTGTATTAATAAATTTACACGTCAAGAAAACAGATGCAGGCATAAAAGATAATTTTGCAATCAATATCCAAAACTCATTAGGTTATTCGCCCTTAGATAAATTAATGAAATTAAAACCAATAAAAAATCATCCATACTTGAAAAAAAACTCACCCCCAGACCTTGTCGAACAAACTTTAGAGGAAGAGTTAGCAAAACACGTCGCATTAATTGGTGCTTTCAATGAAATTAAAGAAGCAGAACAAGATTTAACGGGTTTGGTTGATGAAGGACTAACATGGCGACTTCAACAAGCAGCAATTGCAAAGGCAAAAGCAACTCGAGCGGTGGAGGAAGAGTACTCAGAAACTGATGAAAACGCTTCGGAAATGTCAAAAAATCTACAAAATATGCTAGATAACCAAATTTGGGTCAAAAAAACACGTTAAAGCCATTGCGAATCACCCCATCAATGTGTTGATTCGTGCAAGTATCAACTGATTCGCCGAATCACTTGAGAGATCCATTTAAGGAGCTTCCAATGGCCGCTAAAGAAGATAGTTCAAAAAAAGGTGAAGTTAACGAAGGCATGGGCGATATGAGCCAAGCTGCAGTTAAAAAGATGATCGCAGTTGCTCGCGAACGAGGCTACATAACGTATGATGAGCTTAACGATGTAATGCCACCAGACCAGGTTGCTTCAGAACAGATAGAAGACGTAATGTCTATGCTTTCTGAAATGGGTATAAATATTATTGAAGCCGATGAAGTTGAAGACGAAGGGCCAACAGATGTAACTGTTGTTGCTAACGACGCTAAAGAAGTGACTTTAGCTGCAACAGGCAAAGAAACCTTAGACAGAACTGATGATCCTGTTCGCATGTACCTGAGAGAAATGGGTTCAGTAGAATTATTGTCTCGCGAAGGTGAGATTGCCATAGCAAAAAGAATTGAAGCTGGGCGTAAAACAATGATTGAAGGGTTATGTGAAAGCCCCTTAACATTCCAAGCTATTACAATCTGGCGCGATGAACTTTTAGAGGAAGAAATTCTTCTTCGTGATGTGATCGATCTAGAGACTACATTTAGTGACACGCTAGATGATGATGAAGATCCAATGGTTGGCCCTCTTACTGGAGCTCCAAAACCTTCATCTTCGCCAGCCCACGAATTAGATGCTGATGGCAATCGCTTAAATGATGATGATGATGAAGATGAAGATGATGCTGCAAATATTTCTCTTGCAGCAATGGAAGAAACACTTAAGCCAGATGTTCTAGCCACATTAGCAAAAATAGCTAAAGATTATAATAAATTGGCAAGTATGCAGGATGAAAGAATATCTGCAACTATTAATGAAGATGATACATTCTCTGATAAATCAGAAAAATCATACCAGAAATTACGCAATAGTCTTGTTGAACAAGTGAATGCATTGCATTTTCATAACAATCGAATTGATGCTCTTATCGACCAACTTTATGGGATAAACAGAAAAATTATGTCTATCGATTCAGGCATGGTTAAAATAGCTGACCAATCTCGTATCAATCGACGCGAATTTGTTGATAAATACCGTGGTCAAGAATTAGACCCTATGTGGTTGGATAAGATAGCTGAAAATGAAGATGGACGTGGTTGGAAAACTTTCATTGAAAAACACCGTGAAAAAGCTGAAGAACTACGAGCTGATATGGCACAAGTTGGTCATTATGTTGGTGTAGACATTCCAGAATTTCGAAGAATTGTTAATCAGGTTCAAAAAGGCGAAAAAGAAGCACGAAGTGCTAAAAAAGAAATGGTCGAAGCAAATTTGCGCTTGGTTATCTCAATTGCGAAAAAATACACAAATCGTGGATTGCAATTCTTGGATTTGATTCAAGAAGGTAATATTGGACTCATGAAAGCTGTTGATAAATTTGAGTACCGCCGCGGTTATAAATTTAGCACTTATGCTACATGGTGGATCAGACAAGCAATAACTCGTTCAATTGCAGACCAAGCACGTACTATTCGTATTCCTGTTCACATGATTGAAACAATTAATAAGTTGGTTCGAACAGGTCGCCAAATGCTACATGAAATTGGACGTGAACCCACGCCTGAAGAGTTAGCTTCAAAGCTACAAATGCCTTTGGATAAAGTCCGTAAGGTAATGAAAATAGCAAAAGAGCCCATCTCATTAGAAACACCAATTGGGGACGAAGAAGACTCTCAATTAGGTGATTTCATAGAAGACAAAAATGCTATTTTACCATTGGAATCTGCGATCCAAGGAAACCTCAAAGAAACTACTACACGGGTATTAGCCTCACTTACTCCTCGTGAAGAGCGCGTATTACGCATGCGATTTGGAATTGGAATGAACACAGACCATACGCTTGAAGAAGTTGGACAACAATTTAGCGTCACACGAGAACGTATTCGACAGATTGAAGCAAAAGCTTTGAGGAAATTAAAACATCCAAGTCGTAGTCGAAAATTAAGAAGTTTCTTAGATCAATAAATTAAAGGCGCTTACTGCGCCTTTAAAAGTCCAAGGCTTGGCTTATTATATCAGTTAACAGTTCATGGACTATTTGCATTGGGCCTTCAGGATAACTTCGATGCCCAATATGCACACCATTATCGTTCTCAAAAACAAAAATATTATATGGACAATGGGCAATGTTTAGAGGGTTAGCTTCCATGACTTTTCTAGAAATTGCAGCTGAACAAAACAAAAAGATATCAGCAGATTTAAAAATTTCTATATCTGAACCAACATCGTTTGCGGTTCGTGAAAGCATATCACCTGTATGACTGATATGATCGATAACAAGACCCTTTCCTAATATTGCACCTTCAACACTAAATGTTGCGTCATCAAAAGTACCCTCATAATTATATAAAATAGCAGTTTGAGCTTTTACAATATTAGTAAAAAAAACCGAAACAGCGAATAAGATCAAAAATCGCATAATTAACTTCCTATAAATATAATGAACACTTACAATTCTTATCACCTAAGCATTTTTATCACTAATTCATATTATCTAATATACAATATAAAATTTAATAAAATGTTATATTCAATAATATGAATTTAATATTGTTAAATCTATATTATATGATAACATAATCTTGAATTAATTCCGAAAGGACTTCTTAGCGATGAGTAATAATAAAAAAGCACCGTCACGTCGTGCATTTTTAAGCGGCTCAGCAGCTGCAATAACAGGCACCTTAGCATCTGCCTCAACTGCGAATGAAGCCGATCCATTAATCACCAATGTGCAAGATTGGGCATCTTTCACTGGAGATGGTGTTGATGAAACACCGTATGGTTTACCAATAGAATTTGAAAATGATGTTATTAGACGAAATGTACCTTGGTTAACTGCTGGCCCGATTTCATCAATAAATTTTACACCAATACATGCCTTAGAAGGCACCATTACACCACAAGGCTGTGCTTTTGAGCGCCACCATTCAGGTGCAATTGAATTACAAAAGAAAGACTACAGGTTAATGATTAATGGGTTAGTAGATAACCCACTTATCTTTACCTATGAAGATCTTGAAAGATTTCCAAGACAAAACCATGTCTACTTTTGTGAATGTGCTGCTAATACTGGTATGGAATGGGCTGGGGCACAATTAAATGGAGCACAGTTTACTCATGGAATGATTCATAACATGGAGTATACAGGTGTACCTTTGAGATTATTATTAAATGAAGCAGGTTTAAATAAAGCACAGGATCTAAAAGATAAATGGGTTTATGTTGAGGGTGCTGATGCTTCATCCAACGGACGCTCAATTCCAATGGAAAAAGCACTTGATGACGTTTTAGTAGCCTTTAAAGCGAATGGCGAGGCACTTAGAAAAGAACATGGTTACCCCGTACGTCTTGTTGTTCCAGGTTGGGAAGGCAACATGTGGGTAAAATGGATCCGAAGAATAGAAGTATCCGATACCCCTGTTGAAAGTAGGGAGGAAACATCTAAATATACAGATGTGTTAGCAAACGGCATCGCACGAAAATGGACTTGGGTAATGGATGCCAAATCTATTATAACATCTCCTAGCCCGCAGAGACCAATTACACATGGAAATGGTCCTTTAGTAATATCAGGATTAGCTTGGTCAGGTCATGGAAAAATCACACGAGTTGATATCTCTAAAGATGGTGGAATTACATGGGAAACAGCACGCCTAGGCAATCAAAGTGAAACTAAAGCACTAACACGATTTTATTTAGATACTGAATGGAGTGGCGAAGAATGGCTTCTCCAGGCACGAGCAATTGATGAAACAGGTTATATTCAACCTACCAAACATCAACTCCGTGAAATTCGAGGTGAAAACTCTGTTTATCATAATAATTGCATTCAAACATGGAATTTAAAAGCTACAGGTGAGGTCGAAAATGTTGAAGTATCTTAGCTTAATAATAGTGAGTATTTTGGCAACAACACCAATTTTTGCTGACAGTAAACTTGGTTTAGGAAGAACGGCATTGCCGTCTGAAATTACTGCATGGGATGTTGATATTTTACCTGATGGCCGTGGATTACCTGTTGGGAATGGCGACGCTATAGTAGGCGAGGAGACCTTTGCCAACAAATGTGCATCTTGTCATGGAGACTTTGCTGAAGGTGTAGGTAACTGGCCAGCACTTGCTGGAGGATTTGATACTCTAGCAGATGAAGATCCTGTTAAGACAGTTGGCTCTTATTGGCCATATCTTTCAACCCTTTGGGACTATATTAATAGATCAATGCCATTTGGAGGAGCTCAAACCCTTACAAGTGATGAAGTTTATTCAATAGTTGCCTACATACTATACTCAAATGATTTAATCGAAGATGATTTCGTGTTGAACGAAAAGAATTTTCAAGAATTTAATATGTACAATAGTAACGGTTTTATTATTGATGATAGAAAAATCAGCGAATATCCCAATTGGTCAAAAGAGCCATGTATGGAAAATTGTAAAAAATCTACAACAATAACTAAGCGTGCAAGTATTATTAATGTTACTCCCGGAGAAAATTCTTCTGAAGTGGAAATAAAACAAAGTGCGTTAAGTTCAAACGAACAAAACACGGCTTTCATTGATCCCGAATTAATAAATGCTGGAAAAAAAGTATTCAAAAAATGTAAAGCCTGCCATGCAGTTGGTGAAGGCGCTAAAAATAAATCAGGGCCTCAATTATATGAAATTATTGGTCGCAAAATGGGCACGGCCAATAGATATAAATACTCAAAGGGCTTTAAAGTAGCTGCAGAAGAAGGTCGTATCTGGACTGAAGAACTTATGGTTGAATTCTTAAGAAAACCAAAGAAATTCATCAAAGGTACTAAAATGTCTTTTGGTGGACTGAAGAAAGATAAAGACTTAGACGCAATTGTAGCTTACTTAAAAATGCAAGATAACTAATCTAA
>Ga0102819_1000188_pt1 | contig 18183 bp, 13 predicted proteins | sample ColrivemetaGS689_FD_78191 | JGI IMG/M metagenome (GOLD analysis project Ga0102819, IMG submission 78191) | Estuarine microbial communities from the Columbia River estuary - Ebb tide non-ETM metaG S.689 | ecosystem: Environmental > Aquatic > Marine > Intertidal zone > Estuary | place: USA...
GCCTCCCATGCTAAAATAATGGCCTTCGCATTTTCAATTACCGGGACTATCTGTTTGTTGTACAAACGCTCCTCATCGATGCGTAAAATTGCCATATAGGTATCGCCTTTGTACAAAATCCCTTTGTAGAAGGGCCAACTTTTAACTCGTGCCTCAAGCGATATTTCTTCTTCACCGTTTACTGGTAATGCCTTGAACAGCGTATCCGGAGCCAATTTTTCTGTAGTGCTGTCAACGAATAATCCGTAGGCTTCTGTCAAACTCTGAACGTGTTCTATGCCGTCCACCGCTTTCAAGTCTCCCATTAATTCAAGCCACTGCTCAAGATGTTCTCGCTGGAAGAAATCGGCGTCTTCCATAGCAATGACTACGGTATTTGAGGCCTGTCCAAATTCCTCAACCAATTGATTGTATTCTATGGAAACGGAATCTGTCTCCGGCATCAACTTTGCGAATTCGTAGGTCATCTCCACAGAGGTGCCTTGATAGGCCATGAAAGCAGTAGCAAATGCCACAGTGACTAACCATGCAAACCTGTTGCGAAGAAGAATACGCGTCAATGCCGTCCAGAACATCAGATTACTCTTTTATAACCCAGCCCTGTTGCAGCAGCGGTTCGGCTTTTTTGTATTTAACATTACGCTCTTCACCCGATTGCATGTTCACAATGGTCACTGCATCGTTTCGACCGTAGGTTTTACCTGTATTCACCACCGGCGCGGGTTTTGGTCGCGGCTGTTGCGGCGCTCTTCCAGAAGAAGTCGAAGGCACATCCGTTCCGGGATGACTCTCTTGTAGTTTTGGTTGCTTAGGTTGTGAAGCCGGCGCTTGACGAACACTGCTTGGATCGTTCGCAGGTAAATCACCTCTGAACAAGAAGCTTACGATTTCTTGGTTGACGCGAGAAACTAATGATTTGAACAATTCAAAAGACTCAAATTTATAAATCAACAAGGGATCTTTCTGCTCATAAACCGCTCCCTGAACACTTTGACGCAAGTCGTCCATGGCACGCAAGTGCTCTTTCCATTGATCGTCAATGATCGCAATAGATATCCCTTTTTCGATATCCGAAATGAGCGATTGACCATTGGTGTCCATCACTTCCTTGAGCACTGAAGTCACTTGTAATGCCTTTTGGCCATCAGTGATTGGTACTAAAATTTTGTCGTAGTTGTTTTTTGGATCTTCAACGACTTGTTTAAATACCGGTAGTGCTGCGGTAGAAATACGGTTTCCTTTTTCACGATAGAAATTGCTGGCTTGAGTGAATAACGCATTAGCCAGATCGTCAATGGCCCCGGTGTTGAACGTATCAGCATCCATTGAAGGCTCAAAAGCAAAGGTTCTAAAGAAGTCTAGTTTAAAGCCCTCAAAGTCTTTCGCTGGTTGGTAACCCTCGACTAAATCCGCTAACGTGTCGTACATCATGTTGGCGATGTCCACCTTTATACGCTGGCCGCTCAATGCATTTCCACGTCGCTTATATATGACCGTACGTTGACTGTTCATCACATCATCGTATTCAAGCAAGCGCTTACGCGTTCCAAAGTTGTTCTCTTCAACCTTCTTTTGCGCACGTTCGATAGATTTGCTTACCATGCTGTGCTGAATGACCTCACCTTCCTCAAGACCTAATCGGTCCATCAAACCTGCAATTCGCTCGGAATTAAACAGGCGCATGAGTTTATCTTCTAGGGATACGAAGAATTGGGACGAACCCACATCCCCTTGACGACCGGCACGACCACGCAACTGGCGGTCAACACGACGGCTATCGTGACGTTCAGTACCTATAATCGCAAGACCGCCTGAAGCTTTCGCCTCATCGCTCAATTTAATATCCGTACCACGTCCAGCCATGTTCGTTGCAATAGTCACCATACCGGGTTTCCCTGCTTCAGCCACAACCTCAGCCTCCTTTTGGTGCATCTTAGCGTTCAACACCTGGTGTGGCACCTTGCGAATCTTTAACGCACGGCTTAACAATTCAGAAATTTCAACTGAGGTCGTACCCACCAATATGGGTCTTCCTGCATCGCGCAATGCAGCAATTTCATCTATCACCGCATTGTACTTCTCGCGATTGGTTTTAAAGACTAAATCATCACGATCGTCACGCGCAATAGGACGGTTGGTTGGAATCACCACTACTTCTAATTCGTAGATTTCCCAAAACTCCCCTGCCTCTGTTTCTGCCGTACCTGTCATTCCTGCCAGTTTATGGTACATACGGAAATAGTTCTGTAAAGTGATGGTGGCATAGGTCTGCGTTGCCGCCTCAATTTTGACATTTTCCTTTGCCTCAATCGCTTGATGAAGACCGTCTGAATAACGACGACCTTCCATAATACGACCCGTTTGCTCGTCGACAATCTTTACTTTGTTGTCCATGATCACATACTCCGTATCCTTTTCGAACAAGGCGTAGGCTTTGAGCAATTGGTTAACCGTATGAATGCGCTCTGATTTTACACCATAATCGCGCATGACCACATCTTTCTTAGCCGCTTTGTCCTCCGCACTCAGTCCAGCGTCTTCCAATGCACTGAGCTCGGCAGTGATGTCCGGCATTACAAAAAAGTCCTTGGCCGTATTTTTGGAAATGAGATCCACCCCCTTACCGCTCAAGTCAATTTGATTATTTTTCTCCTCAATGGTGAAGAACATCTCTTCATCGATGAGTTTCATTTTCTTGCCCTGCTCTTGCATGTAATTCGCTTCCGTCTTTTGGAGTAGCGACTTCATGCCGTCTTGTGATAAAAATTTGATCAGTGGCTTTGATTTAGGCAGTCCACGGTACGCACGAAGTAATTTCACACCCCCTTCTTCAGTGTTCCCCTCGCTAATCAGTTTCTTAGCTTCAGCCAATTCTTTTTGGACCAATGTTTTTTGCGCCGTCATTAACGCCTCAACAAAAGGCTTCAACTCATTAAACTGATGCTGGTCGCCCTTTGGGGTAGGCCCAGAGATAATGAGTGGTGTTCTTGCGTCGTCAATCAATACACTATCGACCTCATCCACAATGGCGAAATGGTGACCGCGGGTTTGAACGCGATCTTCTTGGCGGCGCGCCATGTTGTCGCGTAAATAGTCAAAACCAAATTCGTTATTCGTTCCGTAGGTGATATCGCTGTAGTAAGCGGCACGGCGCTCTTCAGAATTTGAAGGGTGCTTATCAATACAATCAATGGTCAAGCCGTGAAAATTAAATACGGGAGCCATCCATTCACTATCCCGCTTTGCGAGGTAGTCGTTCACCGTAACGACATGTACGCCGCGTCCTGCAAGGGCATTTAGATACACCGGTAGGGTCGCGACTAAGGTCTTACCCTCACCCGTGGCCATTTCTGCAATTTTTCCTTGATGCAACACCGTACCCCCAATCAATTGCACATCATAATGCACCATGTTCCAAGTGATATCGCCGCCGGCTGCCTTCCAAGAATTGGCATAAATCACCGCATCACCTTCTATGGTAATGTGTGCGTGCTTCTTTGCCAGCTCATGGTCTAGGGCTGTTGCAGTCGCACGAACATCACCGGCATTAAAACGACGCGCTGTTTCGCGCATAACACCAAATGCTTCTGGGTGAATAGTACGTAAAACATCTTCTATTAACTCAAGCTCTTGCGCATCCAATTCCTCGATCTGCTCATACAAAGGTTCGCGAGCATCGTAATCCGGTGTGTTTTCTATTTGAGCATAAAGCGCGTCTTTGGACGCTTTTGTTTCTGCAGTCGCTTCCGCAATACTTGCTTTGAACGAAGCTGTCCGCTCGCGCAACTGATCATTGCTCATGCCCGTGAGCGCGGCTTCGAAAGCATTTACGGATTCAACGTAAGGCTGCAATTTTTTGAGATCGCGGACACTTTTGGATCCCACGAGTTTGGATATGAGTTTCAGCATGAGGCTGTCAAGTTCTTATAAATAGTCTACAAAAATAATAGGTTGTACCCGAAGGGTAGACTTTTATGACTGCTAAAAAAGGGCCAATTCGAAACTTTCCTCCGAAAATAGACACATTGGCAGAGAAGAAATCGTGCTAAACGAAAGTTTAGGGCAAAAAAAAAGGGGAATTTGGAAGGATTTTCTGGTGTTAAAAATCGGCTCAGTAACACCCTGAAAACTCTGCCAAATAGCCCCTAGAACCTATCACAGAAGCATGAAAAGAAAGAACCACCAATCTTCACATACAGGGCAAATATATAACAAATTGTAGTAAGTGTACAAACAACACTAAGTTTTATTTGAACCTCGTGCCATTTCATGAAGGGCTTCCCATGCGCATTCCCTATTTTTGCAGACTTAATACGAAAGTGATATGGCCGATTCAAACAAGATTTCTACGTCAACCGCCCCAAAACCAGTGGGTTTGTATCCACACGCAAGAAAAGTTGGTAACCTATTGTTCCTTTCAGGAGTAGGCCCTAGAACTGCAGGCAGCGATGCAAATGATAGCGGAATTCCAGGATTGGAACTGGATCACAACGGGAATTTCAAAGCTTTTGATTTCGAAGCACAGGTCCACAGCGTTTTTGCAAACGTGAAAGCAATTTTAGAGGCGAGCGGTTCTTCTTGGGGGGAATTGGTCGACGTTCAGGTCTTTCTTGTGGACATGAAACGCGACTTTCACACGTTTAATCGGATCTATGCAGCGTACTTTAAAGAGAACCAACCCTGCCGAACAACCATAGAAATCAATAGTTTACCGACACCCATCGCCATTGAACTCAAGTGTATAGCTACTGTAGAATAACCTCATGAGCACATTTCCAGAATACGCGAACCTAGACCTTGCGGGCATCCATAAAGCTGTTTTAGCCAAATGGAAGCAATCGCATTTATTTGAACAGACGCTTGTTGCGCGCAAGGATGCCGAACCTTGGATATTCTTTGAAGGCCCTCCTAGCGCAAACGGTCTCCCGGGCATACACCACGTGATGGGACGCTCTTTAAAAGATGTGTTTTGTCGCTATAAAACGCAAAAAGGCTTCCTCGTAGACCGTAAGGCGGGCTGGGACACGCACGGATTACCCGTGGAATTAGGTGTTGAGAAAGAATTGGGCATTACTAAAGAAGATATTGGAAAGTCGATCACTATTGAAGAATACAACGATGCGTGCCGCACCGCGGTCATGCGTTATACCGGTATTTGGAAGGACTTGACTGACCAAATGGGCTATTGGGTAGATATGGATAAACCCTATGTTACCTATGAGCCAAAGTACATGGAAAGTGTGTGGTGGCTGCTTGCTCAACTCTATAAAAAAGGGTTGATCTACAAGGGATATACCATTCAGCCGTATTCACCGAAAGCGGGCACGGGATTGAGTTCGCACGAGCTGAACCAACCGGGTTGTTACCAGAATGTCAAAGACAATACGGTCGTCGCTCAATTCAAAATGATAAATAACGGGCAAAGTGAAGCGCTCTTTGGTGCTGCCACAGTACACTTTCTTGCCTGGACGACCACACCGTGGACATTGCCGTCAAATACAGCTTTAACCGTAGGGCCTAAAATCGAATACAGCTTGGTTCATACGTTTAACCAATACACCTACGAGCCGGTAAGCATCATTGCGGCCACGCCACTTTTGGGAAAACTCTTTGGCAAAAAGTTCGTAGAAGGAGATATTTCGACCTACGAAGCAGGTGCAAAGAAAATTCCTTACCACATCGAAAAAACCGTTTTAGGAACGGATTTGGTCGGATTGAAATACGAGCAACTATTGCCTTATGCTTTACCAGACGAGCGCCCCGAAGAAGCCTTCCGCGTCATTCCTGGTGATTTTGTAACTACTGAAGATGGAACAGGAATCGTACACACAGCGCCTACTTTCGGTGCGGACGATGCAAAAGTTGCAGCCGATGCCGGCGTACCTCCTTTGTTGGTAAAAGACGAGCAAGGCAATCTAGTTCCGTTGGTAGATTTAAGAGGGAAATTCCGCCCAGAATTGGCCGACCCTATGTTTGGATTCGGTGAAGAATACATCAAAGCGGAATACCTTACCGACGAGGAAAAAGAGGCAGAACTGGCGAAGCAGCAAATGCTGTTGAAACCTATCATTCCTGAATTAAAAGCCTACCTCAGCGTGGATGAGCGCATCGCTCTGAAATTAAAACTAGAGAACAAGGCGTTCAAAATTGAAAAGTACGAACACAGCTATCCACATTGTTGGCGTACGGACAAACCCGTGTTGTATTATCCGCTAGACAGCTGGTTCATTAAGTCGACGGAGAAAAAGGACCAAATGATTGCGTTAAATAAGACGATCAATTGGAAACCGGCTTCGACGGGAACAGGGCGCTTTGGGAATTGGTTGGAAAACCTCAACGATTGGAACCTTAGCCGTTCGCGTTTTTGGGGAATTCCATTACCCATCTGGAGCACAGAAGAAGGCGACGAGCATATTTGTATTGAAAGCGCTGCGGAATTGCACGCTGAAATTGAAAAAGCCGTTACCGCTGGTTTCATGCACACAAATCCAATGGGCGATTTTGATCCCGCAGATATGAGCGACGAGAACTACGCAAAAATCGATTTGCACCGTCACATCATGGACACCGTTGTTTTGGTGAGTCCTTCAGGTAAGGCTATGAAGCGCGAAAGTGATCTTATTGACGTGTGGTTTGATAGTGGCTCGATGCCGTATGCACAATGGCATTATCCTTTTGAGAATAAAGATAAAGTGGAGGGCGGTGGAGCCTTCCCTGCAAATTTCATCGCAGAAGGGGTTGACCAAACCCGGGGCTGGTTCTTTACCCTACATGCCATTTCATCCATGGTCTTTGAAAGCGTTGCCTTTAAGAATGTCATCTCCAACGGGCTTGTCTTGGACAAGAACGGAATGAAGATGTCTAAGCGTTTGGGCAATGCGGTAGATCCATTCACCACAATGGATGAATATGGTGCAGATGCGTTGCGCTGGTACTTATTGACGAATGCTGCGCCTTGGGACAACCTCCGCTTCGATATGGAAGGCCTGCAGGAAGTACGCAGAAAGTTCTTTGGCACCTTGCACAATACGTATGCATTCTTCGCGCTTTATGCGAATGTGGATAGTTTCCGCTACGAAGAAGCCGAAATTCCACTGAAAGAGCGTCCAGAAATGGACCAATGGATTTTATCCGAACTCCATAGCCTCATTGCAAAAGTGGAAGACGGTATGGAGGCTTTTGAACCGACTCGTGCGTTCCGTCCCATACAAGAATTTACTACGGAGAAACTCTCGAATTGGTACGTTCGTTTAGGCCGTCGCCGTTTCTGGAAAGGGGCTTATGAGTCGGATAAGATTAGTGCCTATCAGACGCTTTGGACCTGTTTGGAAACGTTAAGTAGATTAATGGCGCCGCTGGCACCTTTCTATGCGGACCAATTGTATACTGACCTCTATGCAGGAGTGGCAAAATCAGGAGAAACTAGCGTTCACCTCACCAACTTCCCTACTGTAGACGCACCAACCATTAATGCACCATTAGAGAAGAAAATTAATCTTGCCCGCCAATTAACTTCCATGGTCCTCTCTATTCGTAAGAAGGAGAATATTAAAGTACGGCAGCCGCTTGCTCGCGTTTTGGTACCGGCACTTAATGATGGCGATAAAGACTTGCTCGAAAGCATTCAATCCATCCTGCTCGCAGAGGTGAATGTAAAAGCGCTTGAGGTCATCACCCCGGATGCTGGTGTATTTGTAAAAAAGGTGAAGCCTAATTTTAAAGCGCTAGGCCCAAAGGTGGGACGGCACATGAAGGCCGTGAAGACGTATTTTCAAGCGATGGACCCATCCGCGGTTGATGCGTTTGAAACCCAAGGTTTTGTGGAATTCGAAGATCAAGGCCAAACAGTGCGCGTTGATTTGATTGATGCCGAAGTAGTTACCGAAGACATACCCGGCATGTTGGTTGCTGCTGGTGATGGATTGACCGTTGCTCTCGATGCCGCACTCACCGATGAATTGCGGAACGAAGGTTTGGCACGTGAAATGGTGAATCGCCTACAGAATTTGAGAAAATCTAGCGGACTAGAGGTGACCGATAGAATTGAGGTGCGTATTGAAGGATCCGATTCCCTTCGTTTAGGCATTGAACCATTTATGATGTATATTAAAGACGAGGTACTTGCGGATAACGTCACCTTTGGCAGTAATGCCGGTGAAAGTGTTGAAATTGAAGGTGAAAAAATTAATATTTCTATTTTCAAGAAATAGTTTATTTTCGATCCCTCTTAAAACCGAAGGCCTAACATTTTAAACGTAAGAAACTATGGCTGAAGAAAATAAAACAAAATACAGTGATGCAGAACTCGCCGAGTTTAAAGCAATCATTGTAAAAAAAATCGAGAAGGCTGAGCAAGATTTAGACCTTCTGCGTGAGCAATTTGCTAACGATAAAAACAACGGCACAGACGACACTTCGCCACAATTCAAATCGTTTGAGGAAGGTTCTTCTGTAATGAGTAATGAGCGCAATTCACAGCTCGCTACGCGTCAAGAAAAATTCATTCGCGACTTAAAAAACGCGTTGGTTCGTATCGAAAACAAAACCTACGGCATTTGTCGTGTTACGGGTAAGCTGATAGATGCAGAACGACTAAAGTTGGTTCCGCATGCCACCCTAAGCATGGAAGCGAAACTTAACCAGCGTTGAGAAAAGCATTACTCATAGTCTTAGGGGTGCTCTTTGTTGATCAAGCGACCAAATTGTGGGTGAAGTCCACCATGTACTTGGGGCAAAGTCACGAAATCACCTCCTGGTTTTACATTCATTTTACAGAAAATCCAGGCATGGCCTTTGGGCTTGAATGGGGCGGTGTTGCTGGAAAACTAGCACTGACTATTTTCAGAATTATCGCCATAGGTGGAATCATTTGGTGGTTGCGAAATACCCTTAAAAGTGGCGCGACAAATGTGGCGACTTGGGGCATCAGCCTCATCCTTGCTGGCGCCATAGGCAACGTATTAGACTCTCTTTATTATGGTGCGATCTTCTCCGATTCTCTAGGAAAAGTAGCTACATTTCTTCCGGAATCCGGCGGGTATGCCCCAATACTTCAGGGTCGTGTTGTAGATATGCTATACTTCCCCTTGTATGCGGGGGAACTGCCGCAATGGTTCCCTATCTGGGGCGGCCAATTCTTCACTTTTTTCCGTCCCATCTTCAACATCGCAGATGTCTCTATTTCCACTGGGGTGGGATTGCTATTTGTTTTCCAACGCAGCGTTTTTAAGTAAGGATGCAAACAACAGAGGTACACTTCGGTGGCTCACTCCTTCGCTTGAACAGCGACGGTTCTGCATTTTTACCTGAACACAATACCTTACTTATTGCAGATGTACATCTGGGGAAATCCGGCGTGTTTAGAAAAGCTGGAATTGCCACTCCTCAAGGGCTACATGAACAAAACTTGAAGCAATTGGCCCGTGCCTTTGAAGCGCATCCACAAGCTACGGTAGTATTCTTAGGCGACGTTTTTCACGGCCTTCAAAACAAAGAAACCCAATCGCTGAAAACCCTCTTAGATACCCACGACGGCCATACTTTCATTCTAGTCAAAGGCAACCATGATTTTGACTTGCCCGAATGGCAACAACTCGCCATAGTACCGGAATGGACCTTAGGAAAACTACATTTCTTGCACGAGCCTCCGGGAGCTAACTTTGATACCAATACGCCATTCTCACAAGCCACGGCACAACGCGACTTTCCAGCACTCGCACAAGAGGTTTTTCTCATTTGCGGCCACCTACACCCCGGCGTTGCTCTGCGCGGAAAAGGTCGTTCGCGCGTGCGCATTAAGGCGTTCTATTTGAATGACTGGATCTGTGTTTTACCCGCTTTTGGAACCTTTACAGGACAGCACGCGCTCAAAGTAGCCGGAACGTATTACGGGATTGTTGATGATACATTATTGAAATTGAGCGAATAGTCTAATGCCGCTCGATTTTAACCCTCTTTTAACGGCTGTATTTAGCAGCTTTTTATTCTTTTGAACCGCATTAAAAAACACAACCTATGGAAGGTGCACCAGATATTGTCGCATTAAACGAAGAAATTAAAAATGAGAGCGCGATTATCGATCTCATTCAAAGTGAATTACGCAAGGTCATTGTAGGACAGAACGGCATGGTAGAAGGCCTATTGATTGGGCTGCTCGCCAACGGACACATCCTTCTTGAAGGGGTACCTGGACTTGCAAAAACGCTTGCCATAAATAGCTTGAGCAAAACCTTGGGCGGAAGTTTTTCTAGAGTGCAGTTTACGCCCGATTTGTTGCCGTCGGATGTCATAGGCACGCAGATTTACAACATGAAAGAACACGCGTTCGACACCAAACAGGGACCCATCTTTAGCAATTTCGTCTTGGCGGATGAAATTAATCGGGCGCCGGCAAAGGTTCAAAGTGCGCTGCTCGAAGCGATGCAAGAACGCCAGGTGACCATTGGAGAAGAAAGTTACCCGCTGCCAAAGCCGTTCCTGGTTATGGCTACGCAAAATCCGGTGGAGCAAGAAGGCACCTATCCACTTCCTGAAGCACAAATGGACCGATTCTTTTTGAAAGTGACGTTGGGCTACCCCACTAAAGAGGATGAGCTCGACATTATGCGCAAGCAAATGAGCGGTGCCATGGAAAAGCTCAGTGCCGTTGTTAGTTTAGAGCAAATAGTTCGTGCACGAGGTTTTATTGAGCGCATTTACATGGACGAAAAAATAGAAAACTACATTCTCGATATCGTTTTCGCCACTCGTGAACCCCAAAATTATCAACTAGGCGCCTTGCGCAACAAGATCAGCTTTGGTGCTTCACCCCGCGGCTCTATCGCATTGGCAAAAGCAGCTAAATGTCACGCCTTCTTGCGTCACAGGGGCTTTGTGACGCCGGATGATGTACGTGCAGTTGCGCCTGCGGTGTTACGCCATAGAATTGGCCTTACTTATGAGGCGGAAGCGGAAGAATTGAGCACAGAGAACATCGTTACTGAAATTCTAAACACCTTAATGGTACCGTAAAAACGTGGATGCTGTAGCACTCTTGCAGAAAGTTCGGCGTATTGAAATCAAGACACGCCGTTTGAGCGACCAGCTCTTTTCTGGCGAATACCAAAGTTCATTTAAGGGACGCGGTATGAGCTTCGCAGAAGTGCGTCCGTACCAAAGTGGCGACGATGTGCGCAGCATTGATTGGAACGTTACTGCTCGCAAACGGAGTCCGTACATCAAAGTCTTTGAAGAGGAACGCGAATTGACGCTCTTCTTGGTGATTGACATCAGTGGTTCAACCAATTTCGGTACGGACGAGCGCTCCAAACGCGACATGATTACTGAAATCGCTGCGACTTTGGCCTTTAGTGCGATGGGCAACAACGATAAAATTGGACTCATTTTATTCAGTGGAAAAGTTGAGAAAGTCATCCCTCCTAAAAAAGGGAAGCTCCACGTTATGCGCATCATAAAAAGCATTCTTGAAACAGAAGCTAGTGCGGCAGGCACAGATGTAGAAACGGCTTTGGCGCATTTGCTAAAGGTGCAAAAACGACACAGTATTGTGTTTGTGTTGAGTGATTACCTCGACAGTGCACCGGACCGCAACTTTAAAATCGCAGCGAAGCGTTTTGATTTGTGTGCCGTGAATACCTATAACCATAAAGAAGTGGCATTACCTAAAATTGGTCTCGTACCCTTAGCCGATTCTGAAACTGGCGCGGTACAATGGGTTCGTTCAGGCGGGCATAAATTCCGGGAGGCACTTGCTCAAAGACACGAACAATACAACCAATTCCTTAAAAATTTCTCACGTAGCGCAGGAGCCGGTTACATCTCGCTGGACGATCGTCAAGATTTCGTTCCGCCATTGCTTCAATTCTTAAAGAACAAAGCGCGATGAGACAACCGTTGCTAATACTTCTCAGTTTCCTTTGTTTGAGTAATGCATTCGCGCAAGAAAACGTAAAGTCCGATCCCACCATACTGAATGCACGATTGGATACCAACGCACAAATCGTGGGCGGTTTAATCGTACAAAAAGTAGAATGGCCCGCTGAAAATGGCTGGGAACTTTTGCCTCCGGACAGCACCAGTGCTTTTCTATTGGTTTCGACAACGTTCGACTCCACGGATTTTGTCCGCACGGCAACCCTGACCTACCTCATTATGGATACGGGCGCATTGGTGCTACCGGCGCTTTCCGCTGTAAGTCCTAATGGCGTCTATACGGTTCCTCCCGATACAGTACAAGCCCGATTCTTACCCCAAGAAGAAGGCCTAGAAAAGGAAGCGGCACGTCCATTAGCGGCAGTCCCCTTTAATTTTGTTTGGTGGCTCGAAGCGTATTGGTACTGGATCGCGGCGGGTGTTGCACTTTTATTGATCGGTTACCTTGTTTGGCGCTATGCTAAAAAACCTCAAGAGCAGCCAGTGGCGGCGCCGGAACCGGAACGAGATTATTACCAAGAGGCGATGCAGGCTATCAAAGCCCTTCGCGCTGATGCCTTGTGGGAACGTGATATGAAAGGATTTTATGTGGCATTAGGCGACGTCGTCCGCACTTATTTAACCCACCGTACAGGCCTGCCTTTGGCGGAGCAAACAACTTCGGAAAGCCTGCTTATGCTCGATCAAAAATGGACTGCGTCGCAGATTGAATCCTACCAGTTCATCTTAACAAGAGCGGACTATGTGAAGTTCGCTAAGGGCACCTGGGACGTTGCGGTACACCGCGATTGTCTAGACAAAGCAACCGCGCTCATTATGGATTTTAAACCAGTGCAAGATGTTTAATTGGGATTTTGCACAACCGCTATGGCTCTTGGGTCTGCTTGTCCTCCCGCTGGGTTGGATAGGACTCTACCTCAGGCGCAGAAGCCGCTTCAATGCCTACACCTTCAGCTCTAACCAGCAGCTGCCGGCCAGTTCTCTGGGCACCGTTCGCGCAGCAAGCAGCGGACTCAGTTGGTTGGCATTGGCCTTTGTTTTCACCGCATTAGCACGCCCACAAAGCAGTCAAATGTTTCAGCAGCCTAGCCAAAACCTGGGAATTGACCTAATGATGGCGCTGGATATAAGTACCTCCATGCTGGCGCGCGACCTTAAGCCCAATCGTTTAGAGGCCCTTAAAACGGTTGCGACAGATTTTGTGGCGCAACGTACTATGGACCGCCTTGGTCTTGTCATTTATGCAGGAGAAGCGTACAGCCCTGTACCATTGACAACGGATCAAAGTTTGCTCAGCCAACAAATAAGCACTCTTCATCATGAAATGCTTGAAGGAGGTACAGCTATTGGTATGGGATTAAGTACCGCAGTAAACCGATTGGTGGAGAGCACCGCAAAGAGCAAGGTCATTATTCTACTCACCGATGGTGAGAACAACGGCGGATTGGTAGATCCGGTGCAAGCCGCTGAATTAGCCGCCAGTCTAAACATCAAAGTCTACACCATAGGGCTGGGAACCAATGGAATGGCCTCAACACCTGTCATGAAAGACCCGCGAGGGAATTTAATTTACCAACCCAGACCCGTAACTATTGACGAGGACTTACTCAAGCGTATTGCTGATATCACTGGAGGACAATACTTCCGTGCCACCGATAACGAGCGCTTGGCGCAGATTTACAATAGTATTGATCAGTTGGAAAAAAGCGAGATTGAAGGCTTTGAATTTTACCGCTACACCGAACACTTCTCCATATTTCTCTATTTGGCCTTAGCCTGTATTGCGCTTGAGTTATTGTTGAATTTTGTGCTTTTAAAAACCGCCTTCTAATGGAGTTTAAATGGCAACATACTGAATGGCTCTATGCCGCACCGCTCCTGCTTCTAGTGGTGATAATTTCAGCCGTATTCTTCCAGCGCTGGCGTCACAAAGTCTGGCGCATATTAGGTTTAAGTGACCGTTCACAACACGCTTCAGCAGCTTTGAGTAAAGCGCGTTTTTATACCCGTTATACCTTCTTGGCAGTGGCAGTGGCCTTCCTATGCATCAGTTTGGCGAACCTGCAAATGAGCGGACAGACGACGCAGGTAAAGCGCCAAGGTGCCGATGTAGTATTTGCGCTCGATGTTAGCCGCTCCATGCTCGCAGAAGACCTTACGCCTTCGCGTTTAGAAAAAGCCAAGCTCCTTATTTCCAGAACTGTGGACCAATTAGGCGGCGACCGCGTGGGCATCATCGCCTATGCCGGCAGCGCCTACCCCGCCCTTCCTATTACTACGGATTATGCCGCCGCGAAAATGGCCTTACGTGCCGCAAGTCCAGATGCCGTGCCGTCGCAAGGAACGAACCTCGCAGCCGCATTAGCGTATGCCACCGATTATTTCAATCCCGCCTCTCCTGCCGGACGGTTCGTTATCGTACTTACGGACGGAGAAGATCATGAAGATTTGACCGCGGGAAGTGCGGACCCCGCACTGCCTGTTCAAACCATGCTCGTTGCCCTCGGCACCACCTCTGGTGGCCCCATCCCCATAAGCCGCACTTCCCGCGGCACAACTTTCAAGAAGGATAAAAACGGGGAGGTCGTCATCACCAAACGCGATATAGAAAAACTCAGCAGTATTGGAAGTTCGTTGGATGCAAGAGTCATAGATGGAAACAATACTGAATCAACTTTAAAGGCCATCCAGGATTTTATTGCGGGTGGAGATAAGGCTGATATCAATGAGGAGGTCGCATTAAATTACGAGAGCCAATTCCAATGGTTCCTCTTCCCTGCGCTATTCTTTCTAGCACTCTATCTTTTGCTACCCGCGCACACGGGAAGGCGCGTGAAAGCAAGCTTGTTGGTTGTGTTCGTTCTGGTATATAGTCCCGCAATGCATGCACAGGAGGCAGATAGCTTGGTGGTGGGAAATACAGAAGATTGGACTAAACACGATTACGGGAAGCGTATACGAGAGGGAAATGAGAAATTTGAAGCAGGTGATCTCAGTGGTGCTGCGCAAGCCTTTGCAGAAGCCGCTACCGCTGAACCAGATGCCTTCGAGCCATTGTACAATTTAGGCAGTACTTTAATGGCTGCGGGCGAAGCAGAGCAGGCGGCAAGTGTATTGTTAAAATCGGCCCAAAATACCGAAGACCCTGGGACGAAAAGTAATGCGTTGTACAATGCTGGTAACGCCTTCATGGCTGCTGAAAAATACCAAGAAGCTGTGGGTGCCTATGCAGAAAGCTTGCGTAAAAATCCATTGCAAAACGATGCAATGTATAACCTCAATCGCGCATTGGAAAAACTAAAACAACAGCAACAGCAGCAGGAAAACCAGGAGGAGCAGGAGGAGGAGCAAGAGCAAGAAGAGAAAGAGGATAAAGAAGATCCTAAAAACGATCAAGACCAAAAGCAGGAAGAGAACCCTGAGGACGACGAAAGTAAGAAGGACGAACCACAAGACGACCAACAAGGCGAGAGCGATCAGGGTGACCCGCAAGACGAGCAACAAAACGACCAAGGCGAACCGAAGGATGAAGACGGTGGTAGTGAAAAAAATGAGCCGAAAGAGGGTGGTGAAGCTAAGGCTAAGATGACCCCAGAGCAGATCAAAGGTTTGCTGGAAGCGGTACAACGTGCGGAAGAGAAAACGGCAGAAAAAATGACCGCTAAAAAAGCGAAAGGAAAGAAAAAGAGTGGAGAAAAAGATTGGTAAATACCATTGGCTTTGGGCCTTTATATTTCTGGCAACGAGCCTCGTCGCCCAAGAAGTACAGCTGACCGCGCGGAGTTCTAGAACTTCGGTCGGCCTGGACGAACCGTTTCGGGTTACCTTCAGTTGCAACGCACGCGGCGGCGACCTCATTCCACCCAGTTTTGAGCACTTTATCGTGGTCAGCGGCCCGTACAGTTCGCAACAGACACAAATCATCAATGGGTCCATGAGTTTCTCACGGGAGCTTACCTACCAGTTGGTTGCACAAGAAGAAGGAACCTTTACCATTGACCCGGCCACGCTCAAAATAAAAGGCAAGGAATTTCAGAGCAATAGGTTAACTATTGAGGTTAAGGCAGGTGTGAGAAAGGAACGCTCACAATCGGTCCCAAAATCCGCAGGCTTTGAAGTTGATATATTGAGTTCAAAAAAGGCCGTCTATGTTGTTGAACCCATCGTTTTATTGTTTTCTGCTACACTCTTTGAGCAAGTCCGGGATTTAAATATGCTTCAAGCGCCCAATTTTGAAAACGTATTGCAACAACAATTAGAGTTTGAACAGCAGTCTAGAAGAGAACGCATAGGAGGTAAAATTGCGACTGTTTTAGACTTTGACAAACGATTAATCATACCCAACAAACCAGGAACATTAGGCGGTCAAGAGCTCAAGATCACGGGCACCGTTCAGAAGCCAACCGGCCAACGTGATTTCTTTAATATGCCGCTTATGCGCTGGGAACAAGAAGTTGCCACCGCCAAAATTCCAGCAGTAAAAATCAAACCACTTCCTACGCCACAACCCAGCGGATTTTCGGGGGCTGTGGGTGAATTGAAATTGGTTCGTGAAGTAAGCCGGACTTCGGTCAACGGAGACGAATCCATTACGCTAAAACTGCGTATTGAGGGCGCAGGGAATTTCAATACAATCAGTGTCCCTGAGTTGATTCCGCCGCAGGGCTTCGACCTTTATGATCCAAAATTCAATGAAAAGATTCGCTACAGCGAACGGGGAGTTCGTGGGTTTAAGGAATTTGAATATTTGTTGGTGCCTCAGTTTAAAGGTCAATTCATCCTGCCTCAGATGGAATGGACCTTTTTTAACACGAAAAAAGAGGCTTACGAAACCATTACGCTCGAAGAAACCACCCTTACCGTAACTGGCGATGCATTAGTAGAGGCCGAGCCTAACAATGACGGTACCTCGCCAAAAATTCAACGGGAAGTCAATACTATAGATAACGACATCCGGTACCTACAAGAAGTGGATGAGAGCACTACAGAACACGGGAAATCACTGCTTTGGATTTGGGTGTTACTGGGCGGTGTAGTATTGGGATGGTTGCTTCAGCTCGTTTCTATAAAGTCAAGGAGCGCATCTCCAGAAGCGATGCATGCTGCGATGAAAAAAGCAATCAATACGGCATGGAAAACGAACGACCCCGAGGCGGTCGGTAAAATGTTAAACGCCCTCGAAGAAGCGCTGGTCCACAAAGGAATTGCCAAAGAAAACATCAGTTTAACCGTTTTAAACGAAGCCTTTGGTACTGCCTCAGGCGGTAGGATAAATGCACTAGTTGAACAGTTACAATTGGCACTTTATGCGCCGAACACGATGGTCTCGAATGACGAATGGTTGAACGAATTTAATGCACTATGGGAGCAACTGTAAACACGTTAAGTGATAGTGCCAGCACATTGTATGCCGACGGCCAATTTGAGTCGGCACGCACACTTTTTGAATCCTTAGCCGAACAAGGTCATTCCGACCCGGCATTGTACTACAACATTGGGAATTGCTACACAAGACTTGGTGAGTTCGGAGAGGCACGATTGTGGTTTGAACGGTCTCTTTTGTTTGAACCTGGAAATGAGGAAACCATTCATAACCTTCAATGGCTCAACACGCGACTTACCGATGCCTTACCCGCTCCGAACGATCCATTGCTTCACTGGATTGGATCACAATTCAGAGAAGTTCTTGCACCTGAACATTGGGGCTTGCTTGCTGGACTTTTCTTAATAGCCGCTCTCCTCCTGCTCGTGCTCCGGAAGTTTAAAACTCCGGCATGGAGTTGGCGTGCGCCACTTGCCCTAAGCAGCATAGGGCTGGTGCTCGTACTCACCGCACAAACCAGCATGCCACAGAGCGATAAGGTTATTGTGGTCAGCAATAACAGTTACGGCTACAGTGCACCTGATGCCAATGGCACAAGGATTTTACTGTTGAGCGAAGGAAGCGCCGGCCGCCTAGTGCGGGCGACAGAGGATTGGTTTTATATAGGCCTCAGTGACGGTCGTCAAGCGTGGTTTTCATCCGATCAGTGGGACCGCGTATTTCCAATCAACGCGCACTAAATAAGTTTAGGCAACCAGCTGCGCTGAGGCTTCGTAAGTCCCATGATTTCTCTGTAAGAATTAGGAAAAGCACGCACCACTTGTTTGGATTCGTCCCACTGCACGTGGGAACGATCACCAGCAGCATAAACAGCAAAAAGGTGTTTCACTCTTTTGTAAATGACCTCCGCTTGTTCTTCAGTACAATAC
>Ga0102819_1000195_pt1 | contig 17758 bp, 29 predicted proteins | sample ColrivemetaGS689_FD_78191 | JGI IMG/M metagenome (GOLD analysis project Ga0102819, IMG submission 78191) | Estuarine microbial communities from the Columbia River estuary - Ebb tide non-ETM metaG S.689 | ecosystem: Environmental > Aquatic > Marine > Intertidal zone > Estuary | place: USA...
ATGACCAGTACCGAGCTTTCCATTTGGGGCCTGGATTCGCGCAATCATGTCGCGCTCTAAAACTCTTCCGACGAGCAGGGTCATCTCGTTTTATCTCCATATTGGGATCTCCGAAAGAAACCTTTACTACATTACCCTTATCATTCTTTACATACACATAAAACTTCTTACTGCCACCACGTTGGGGGTTGTTTAGTTTTACGTTTTCCTTTTTGCCTTCTTCGTTGATGTACACACCGTCTTCAACGATGAGATCATCACAATCATCACAACAAGATTCTGTAGACTCTCCGATAAACAAAGACATATAACCTCTACGGTCTTTGTTGCGGAAGTCTTTCATCTGCTTACCAAACGCCTTTGACATCGCTTGGTTCATTTGCTGTTCTTTCTTGAATGCAACATCTAATGCTTTCTTTGCCGCTTTCCACTTAGGGTTCGACTTCACATCATCCGGTGTAAGTCCGTTACCACCACCACCGTGTCCCAAAGACTTCTCTACCTCTTTGAGTTTAACACCAAGTTCTTTGGTCAACTTACGTTGCACACCAACTGACTTGGCAGACGCGACAAATGACTTACCATATTCTTTCTCGGCATCAACACTGTCTGTTATAAATGAACGAAAACTTTTCATTGAGATCGTGCTTCTCGGACATCACTAAGAGTTTTAGGTGCAGTAGACTCTTTCATTGAACCAAAGCCAGGTTCGAACCCAGTAATATCACGGAGGTTGGCAGTCGCGGCCAGACGTAGGTAACGTAACTTAATACCCTTACTCTCGAACTCTGCATAATCGACTTCACCGTCACTTGACTTCTGTGACAGGTTATATAGAAGACCTTTCTTAACATCAATCTTAACTAAAGGAAAGATGTCACCTGCCATACTGTTGCGAGTAGCATAACGGAATACTGTTTGACCAGTCTTAACCTTTGCTTCCTTGCCAACATATGACTTATCAGAGGCATCAAGACCGAACAGTACGATACCCTCTACATTACCATGTCCACATACGCCAATCACTTTGTAACCTTTCTTGGTTCCGTAAGCGATTACCTTTTCCTCACCCCAGTTACTAGGTGACTTATCCAAGAACTGCTGATATGCTTCGTCAAGTTCGACAGAAGTTTCTTCTTTCATAAGATAAGCATCAACACCGCCAGTAGACTTTAGTTTCCATTGCTTTGCTGCTTTCTGTGCCGCATCATATGAAGTAGGCGCAGTAACTACTACCTTACCTTTCTTAGCATGAACAACAGTGTAGGAATATTCTTTTGCTTCTTCAAGGTCTACAGACTCATACTGATACGGGTCTTTCTTCTTATTCCGCATAAGTTCTTGATGACGTTCTATCGCCTTGCGTCTAGCAGCTGCTGACTTGTCAGGCGCAGCAGGTTGCGCCGCGTTAGCACGTTTATCTCGTTTGTGCTTAGGAGTGACGCCTATAGTCTTTGTCACTTTCTTATAATCCAAATCATCATCGTTATAAGCTTCTTCGACAGACTCTTTAGAAACTAACTTCCATCCCTGTTTCTTCATCCGGTCAGCGGTAGCGCCGTCAACCTTACGAGTATATACACCCTTTGAAACGGTATATACCTCAGCACCTTCTTCGATGTTATTGATAGTGTCGCGAGAAGACTCCCGCAATTCTTGAAATGTTTTCATATTAGTTTCCTCTTGCGGCGCCACGAATCATTTTAGGGGCGGTGCGGTGTGTATTATTTAGTTTCAGGTTATTTGTACCTGAACCCTTTAAATCGAATGCATTATTTCCAAAACTAGTAGTCTGCAACATGTCCTTCTTCGATTGGGACATCTTCTTGTTACGAGGTTTCTTAGTCTTACTCATAATTAATCCTTATGCTAAATCTTTGTCGTGGTTGAGACCACCCCTTTTCTTTTTGACGATGAATGCGTTTACTCGTGCATGACCCCATTGTTGTGGGGTAGTGCCAGGTCGATGACCCGTCTTCCATGCTGCGACTCCACGATCGTACACCTTCTTCAACGTCTCTGGAGATATACCCGACTTCTTTGCCTTAGCAGCGATACCATCAGGGCCTTCCTCCAGATCTAATACATCATACACTGAATAACGACCTTCGGCAAGATATTTTTTGAAATTAATCATTTTAATTTATCCATAAGGTCGCCAAGTGTTCGAGAATTCATTTTCAAATTATACATTCTAATGACCTTGCCTGCCCAGTAATACACACCCCTATTCTTTTCGGTGCCAGACTTATTCATCAATTCGATTGCGTGTTTAGCAACTTTACTGTATTTGTCTTTACTTACGGTCTTTGCTGCGAAAGTAGCTATGTCGTGCGACCAAGAACGTTCGTCGATTTCCATGTGCGGAGTATCTTTAACGTACTTCTTTTTTAGTCTATCACTACCTTCATCACCAGCGCCAGCGCCTTCTGTCACACTTGAGTAACCGTCCAAACAATCCTCGTTATACATATCCTTAAATGACTTAGTATATTTGGATGGTTTAGTTTTTGCGGTTGCGTCGCCGGGAGCTGGTTTGTAAGCAGACGCATCATCGTCCGCTTTCTTGCCATGTTTTTTGAAATGCGCATCACGTTTTACTTTGGTGGACTTCTCTAGTCCCGCGTGATAACGTGCGGGTTGACTGCCTTCACGATCTTTGATATCTGGATCTTGACTCTCGTACTTGAGTTCTGGATCAGGAGACTTGAATGCTTTCTTACGCATTATTGTTTTGTTAACAACTTCGAACTCGCCGTTCTTCCAGTTGATGACTACAGGCAAATTAAGATCAGACTGCATATCCTTGAGGATTGCTTCTGAGTTACCGTGCTTCTTAATCTTCTTGCCTTTGTTGTCCGCCATCTTCTGGAACAGACTCTGGAGTTCCGATACCTTGATAGCAGGTTTATTGCGAGGATCGTTCATGCGATCTTTGAAATGACGTGTGAATTCGATATCAACATCAAACTTATTCAACAGTCGATCGCCGAACTTTTCTAAATCGTCCAACTCTTTCTGAGACACTTCTTCTGAGACCAACTCTACAGCATCCAACCACTTACGCATTCTTTTGCCTTCGTGGGTTTCTACGATGATATAGTTGGTTCCGAGTATAGCAACAGTGGCCAATTCATCCGTATCCGTTACAACGACTTCATCCCCCACCGAAAACAGTTCTCCCAACACGAATTTTTCGCGTCTCTCGGATACTGATTCCAATTCTAGGTGATTTCGAAAATTCGACGATTCCGCCAGACCCATACCCTTACGAACATCGTTGAATAAACGACGAGCATCCGCATTGGACATAGACTTTGGTACGCCTTGAGAGAATGATACGAAGTCGTTATTTGCCGCATTCTCTCTCTGTTTAGACGCAGACATTCCTTCTACACCTTCAGCATCAGGGTCTCTCTTACCGGCAGATACTATATTAATACTTTTGAAGTTGTAAAAACCATGTCTTGCATGTTGTCCATTGTACTTGTTGAACAACACTTCGAATTCTCTGATTCGATCATCACCGACAACCATAGTTACAGAACGGTAACCTTTGTCGTATAGTGAGACCAGCGCGTGTATGGCAGTTTTAACATTCTTTTCTACCATAACCTGACGTGCGTGTTTTGGAAACATCTTTCGCACGTGTTTAATTTTGTCCGAATAGGACAATGGATTTTTCTTCGCATCTTGTGTTTGTGATACGAATACCTTGTAGTCTTTTTTACCAGACTTCTGAGCAAGGACATCCATTACTTTACCATGACCGATAGTCGGGGGATTCATCCGACCGAACGTGAAGAATACTTCACGCTCTTCTTCAATCAGATATTGGGAAAAATTCTTAATCATTTTTATTAGCACCGCCGCCGCGTTTCTTCTCGATCTCAGCTTTACGAATTTGCGGTAAAGATTTCTTGGCGATACGAGTGATTCGACTCTGCATCGAAGGTTTCTCTAGTCGTTTTTCGATGTCCTTTTTACGGGCAACCGACAACTCCGACTTAGGAATATCTTTGGTGAGTTTTTTAATTATTTGGTTGCGGGCTTGTTTACGCGCACGTATTTTAAGTTTGTCCATACTGGCAACTTTACGTGAGGCACGTTTACGTCCCATAGCGATACGCGACTTATTCTTCTTCATGCGAATAGCAAGTTTACGACGCTGTTGAACATCTAATGCTTCATCGGTCTCAACCGCATCTTCATTAGTGTTTCCCGTGGGAATGTCTTTCTTTCTTTTTTTAGCGTTATATGCTAACTCTTCATCACCAGTCATGGTGTAGTCAACATTCACGAATTGTTTAAATGATAATGGTTTGTCTGCCATTTTATGTGCCTTTGGTTTATCCCATGTTATCTACGGCCGGTTTCCCAACCCTTTAATATGTCTGGTGAAAAGTTATTATAGGAGAACTCCATCCTATCTACCAATTTCACCGCATCACCACCAAGATTATCAATTGCCACATATCCCTCTTCTCCAGTAACCTTATAACCGTTAGGAGTTTTAACAAATGTGTCAATTGTTTTAAGTTTATCAAGACTATTTATAAGTTTTAATTTCGCTAGTACAATGACTTTTTGCAGTTCGAACATTTTAATAAGAGATGATCGGTTTTCTTCGGAAAAGAATACCAGAAGGTCGTCTCTCTTCTTGGACTGAGCAGACTTGCCCTTATCGGTTGTACGTTTATCGATTTCCTTTTGAAACTTATCGGATATGAATGATATTAGATTATCTACGTGTTTCCGAGTATCACCAATAACTTGACCTTTGCGGACATACGTGTTGTTAAACTGTTCAATCATTTGAGCTAACGCAGGGTTCGACTCTAATTGGCGCAAAGTAGTGCCAGATACCTGATTAAACAGTTTCCCAGCTTGAGTAAGAAGTTGATTGACCTCTTTAGTTTCACGTCCAGACATGGTCGCGCCGGTCAAATCGCGCAGCATAGCGTCCTGAGACCATACGTCTTTGTTTTTATTTATGCTTTTTAAATCAACTCCATAAGATGTCTCCATATTCTCAAAAGAAGATCCTGTATATGTCGTGTGCCAAACAATACCAATCTTGGCTTGACGAATAACTTCGGATTGATCATATGGGACTGCATAGGCAATAGTATTGGGGTGGAACACGACGTATTTTTGACCGTCAATATTCTTTGTTTTAAGGTCGCCACGGCCGAATAAGAAATCTCCCTGAATGACACCTTTGATATTCAACTTAGACAGATACTTCAATGCATCTTTTAATTTCTCGGCAAGATCGCCGCTGGTATCTTCATCAATTTCCGAATCGGTCTTATAGACCTTGGGGTTCTTATTAAAAATTCCTTTCTTGGCGACGAAGAACTTCCCATCACTAGGGTCTTCTCCGCAGAATATAGCTGGCGCGCCGTCCCACTTAACCGATACTTTACCTTTAGAAGTTCCTGCCAACATATCGCGGAGTGATCTCAACGCGAATATTGCTTGACGTGTACCGTCAACGCCACCGTAGATAACCTTATCTTCGATATGGGTCATATGGGTGTTCTTTTGCTCAGTGATAAACTCTTTAAAGTTCATGGTCATCTATCCATCTCTGAACTTCTGCCTTGGCAGTTTCTACATTCTTATACGCTGTAGCTGGGTGTCTTGGAGTATTCCCACTCTTATCAAAAACAGTAGGCATCACTTTCTGACTACCGTCTTTGTTCATCTTCATAGAGTCCGTGCCCGATAAACGAATCTCAAACTTACCGTCCGAGGTTACGTGTTTATATACCTTCTTACGACCAATCATACCATCGGGAACTTTGTTCCACTTTACTTTGGTCGATTCTTCAAGGTGTTTTTTGAATGTTTTCATAGTAGAATTTTGCCTGTTGCTGGTTTACTAGTGTAGTCGCACATTATGTGTGATGGGTATACTCCACTCTGTTTGTTACGTATATTGATTTTAAAGTCGAAATACTGGTTGCTGAAAACGATATCGATACGTTTACCGCGGCCCTGTTTGCCACCATATTGAATTTCAACATTTCCGGAGATGTTTGAGAACTGACTATTCTTACTGTCAGACATTTCCCAAAAGTAAACCTTACCACCTTCCATACCATGTACCATCCAGTAATTAGAACCGATACAAGTCTGGAGAAATTTCTGTAGTTTGGTCTTGTTGAGGTTAGCCTTCACTGTCTTGAAACTTTTTCTACCATAACTATTGAAAACATCGCAGAAAATATCTTCATCGATACCAAAGGTTTCGAGTATGGCCTTACCGATTGGTGTATCAACGGAACCTTTCTTCATTTGACTAGGGATGAATATTTGACCAAGGCCCGCATTCATAAAAGTCAAGGTACTAGAGAACTTCAATGAAAGAGAAGATCGTTTGTTGTTGGCATGAACCAAAGTAATATCAGTCAATTTCTCCCCATGTTTTTTATGGTCACTAGGAGCAATGTACAGTTGACTCCCTTGAAGCTTGATAGGACGACTCTGGTTCGCGCCGCCCTCATGGATAACCTTAACGACCGGCGACTTCTCTTTCTTAGCGCAAGCATCTAGAATGTATTCGACTTCTTTTGAATACTTCTTAGTACTTTTCACACCCGACAAGATTTCATCTAGAGCTGCTACGAAGTCATGCTCGAACTTGATACCTTTGTTTACTCTGGTACCACCGGCCGGTTGACCACCAAACTCTTCACTTTTTTCTAACTTAGTTAGAGGTAATTGTACTCTAGAATTCGCACCTTGCATCTTACCCACAACAAAAACCTTTCTCTGGCTCGATGGGAGTAATTTTAAAGCAAGGATCTTTCCAGCAATGTCCAGTGGATCTCCCGAGGAGAATTTAACATTGTTAATGATAATGTATTCGGCTACAAGAAGTCCATCGTCTGTGACGAAGTTGTTTGACTTGCCGTCCATCTCAAAAACTTTTTGTACGAGAACTTCGGAACGGTATTCTTTACTGTCCCTTGTTATCTCGTTGTATGATAGATTCGCCATCGGTGTTCCTCTAGTGATACTCTTTAAGTCTCTGTAGAGTATATCACATACTATTTATATGTCAAGAGAATTGTCACTTTGTTCCGAATTATATTGTTGAATAGTATCTCGAAGTGGACGAATCCAGTTGTCACGATGTTCAATGAACACTTGAGGATCATCGTTATCGACGGAGATGATAGTCACCAACTGAGTGATAGGCATTCCGGTGCGTTCTTCCCACATGACAGCATATCCAGATTCTTGCATGAAGTAGTTTTTGATCCACTCCAGTCGCTTAGGTTTCATAGAAGTCTTATAGTCGATGATGGATAATTTGCCGTCGAATATACCAACACAATCCACACGTCCAGCGACACCAAGATGCAGAGAATATAGTGGAGCTTCTTGAGCGTGAACTAATGTCAGACGTTCATCAAGAATTGGTTTAATTTTCAAGAAAGAATCGATCAGATCAGGAGTACGTTTGGTCAACTTCATCTCCCCATTATCGGGGTTGATTGCCATGTACTTATCGTAGTCAGGATCGTTGTTGACGTACTTCTCGCAAATTTCGTGTACCGCAGTACCACGGGTCGATGCACGGTAAGAGACACGATTGGCCTCTTGTTCACCTACGCGCTTCCTCCATTTCTCAATAGATTCGCGAGAGAGAATAGAAAGAACTGTGGTGATAGAAGGTAGGTTGAGACCTTCGGGAGTTTGATATTGCCGACCAAATTCTGTGGTAACGGCAGTCATTTCGGATAACTCTACTGGAGAGTGTATAAACATAATATAGTCCAATTCAATTTATATAGCCATTATAACTGATATGGAAAGCAATGGCAAGGATTATTTTCAAAATAAGACCCGCATGAACACGGAACTGTAAACTGTACTTTTAGAGAACTAGACCCCTGATATTCTGGCGCGGCATGTATTGTATATGCGCTATTGAGAGACTCGCCAGAGTACATATTGTCTTAGTAGTACCAGTTCCGTGTTCATGGGGAAGATGGTGGAGGTATGCGGGATCGAACCGCAGACCTTCGCCGTGCAAGGGCGACGCTCTCCCAGCTGAGCTATACCCCCAAAACACTGGAGCGGGTAGAGAGAATCGAACTCCCATCAAAAGGTTGGAAACCTCTTGTAATATCCATTATACGATACCCGCTAAAACTTTTAATCACTTCTTTTGTCGTATAGTATATATACGTCCACTAACTCAACAATCCGGATGATTTACAACACACTGACCACTAGGTAATGATGTAGGCACGTACCTATCCAGATTACTATCATACAGGGATTCTTCGATAAAGTAAACCAATTCGTCGATCTCTTCTTCGGTCAACTCTAACGGACGAAATCTATAGTCAAGTCGATCTAACGGGATATCAGCCTGTGAGGTACCCGCATTTTTATACTCTACAACTTCACGAACAGTTGCAAAAGTAGCACCATGACCCATAAAGTCGGAGTCCTTCAAATTGTATAGAGGCGGAATCTTGAACTTGTAATTATCGAACTCATCACCAGTAAATCCTCCGCGACCCTTACGTACTGCATCCGTAATTGCGCCAACAACACCTTCATTCATGTCCAAGTCACCGAAACCAACGGCGAAGAACATCTCCTCTTTGGTCGCAAACCGAGGAGAACTCAAAGCAGGGCCATTATGACATCCAACGCACCCACCTTTACCGAAGAATACCTGAGCACCCTTTAATTCTTTCTCGGACAATGCATCTTCATCGCCACGTAACCATTTTTGGAAGGGAGCTTCATTAGAAAGTATAGTACGTTCAAATGCAGCAATGGATTGCGCCGCGACAACAAGTAGATCAGGTTCACCTATTTCAGAAACAAGTTCCTGATACTCGGGAAGGGTCGCAATAAGAGAGTCCTCACCAACATCCAGACGATGCACACCGAGACCCGCTGCGCCCTGAACTTCCAATCCAGACCACTGACGTTCGTTCTGAACTTTGGGAGTTCCTACAGTTGATAGAATAGCTGCATCAATACCCGCATTGACAATACCATCAACCGCATTGCCGAACTGACCGTTCCACAACATCACCTCTTGGTATGCGGTATTCATTGTGGTAGGGGATGCCAACGGTTGTACGTCCGAGAGAACACCTAAAACATTGACTCGGTCAGCACCGTTCCCCATGCCACCATCACCAACACCTTGAGCAATACCGGACTTAAACCCAGATTTCGCATTATGACAAGATGCGCAAGAATATGTATTGACATGTTCTTCATTCACACTAAAAGTGCCCATGCCCGTTTCATGAAACAATAGTTTACCTAACTGAACTTTCGAATCAGTAATAGGATTCAATACATCTTGTGGAATATTGTTATAGTCGTCACTCATAGGAAGAATGAAACTGTCAACTATAATCAGGTCTCTTAACTTATCAGACTCTATCTGGACGGGAGTTTGGACGGGAGTCGGGGACGATGTTGCGGTTGCAACAAACGTAGGCGATTCTGTGCCGCCGCCACATGCGGATAATACTATAGATGCTGCTATCACTAAGTGTTTCATAATATACTCACAATATAAACAATAATATAAACAAATGGCGGAGAGTGTAGGATTCGAACCTACGGAACCTTTCAGTTCGTCTGATTTCAAGTCAGGTGCATTCGGCCGCTCTGCCAACTCTCCATTTACTACGCATTATACACCAACCCACTATCAATGGCAAGCCTATAATATATTTAATTTCCGTCTCCGATCGGGCAGCCCCAATCCTCAATGACTTCCGGACTTGCCATATTTTTCACTCTATCTGGGCACCACTCATTCAATTATTTAAACAGGGGAATAAGACCCTGTCGGGGTGTAACGACCAGAGCGAGTTTAAAGTCGTCGTCGGGACTATAAATCTGTATTAAAAGAGAGGGTCTTTCGACCCCCTCGTCACAACTAAGCATACAAATCAAAATCTTCCACGGTATCGAAGTATGATTCTATTGAAATCACATTTTTATCCATTTCGAGTTCTTGAGTAAAGGTATATGCCGAATGAGGAGATATAAAAGTTCTCACCATTGGTTCAGCCGAGTTACCATCACGAACGTATCTTACGATTATGATATCCATCGTAGTCTCCTTGTTTGATGATTGTCGATGTATGCAATTCAAATCAAGGGGCGTACTGATAAAGATAACTGAGAATGATATACCTTTATATTTATACTTTTTTGTTTAGTTCTTCGGTCAATAAAGCGTGAGCTTCCAATATGGTCAGATCAAAGTTATATAAGTTCACCATGTGTTTAGCCGCCCATGTATATTCTTCGGGGTTCGAACTATGTCGGATCTGTGCGGCGTATGCTCGCAGTTCACAACCAAGACGAAACTTCTTGTTAAATTGGTAAGCGAACAACCAACCGATCACAAACATCTTCTTCTGTTCTCTATAGTGAACCATTTCATGTTCGTACAAAGCTTTGTCCGAAGGAGTATGCATGAAAATGAAAGGATATAGACAATACCCATCGAACCCTAACAACTTCTTGATTAACGTGGTCTTAATTACCATTTTCATTCACCGCTGCTACTACATCAGGGAAATGTTGGCCAATGATATCCCAACACCTTTTGGCAATATCCATATGTTCTTTCTGCGTACCATTCGCCATCCGAAGTTCGCAGTAATGAATCCATGATCTCAGACTACCGGACATGTATAACGTTGTACCGGTCAATCCCTCGGGGAGTAATGCCCTTGCCTGTTCTTTAGCGATGCCGTTATCTAAAGCCCAGTCATATGCATCCATAGCCGTGTCGAGTACTTTCTTCTGAATCATACTAAACTTCTCTTGAAAGGCAACATCATCATTGGCAATACTATTCTGTCGATTCTTCGTATCTTGTAGACGCGCTTCTCTTTCATATTCGAATTCGGCCGCGAGGGCATAACGCTGACTGAACTCCTGAAAAGAGAATGACCTATGACGTAGGATCTGACGAGAGATGTCCCGTGTCGTTTTGATCTCCATAGTCATATGCACCATCTCTAGAGGCGACCAATGATTCTCTTTAATCAGGTATCGCACTAACTTACCAGCGGTCTCGGTATTGTTCTGATTGGCAGGATTGCTTACTCGTGCGGCGTATGCTACTAGTTGCTCTGCGGTATAACATTCAGTATACGCTGTCGGTTTGCTGAGGGCGATAAGGTTTACGTTCATACTGTACTCTTTCATATATAAAAATGGCTCCGAAGGCTGGGATCGAACCAGCGACCAATTGATTAACAGTCAACTGCTCTACCGCTGAGCTACTTCGGAATTAACTGGCATCTCACTGATTGTGTTCCAAGTCATGGATATATAATTGAATCAATGCGTAGTGTAACACTTTAATGATGTCCTTACGCCACTCTTCAGGAGTTTCACCTTTTTTACCATAACGTTTTAAATACTTCTTTGCATTACCGATACAGAACCCTGTTCCATGGCCATCGTCAATAATGTCCTCGGTCGCCTGAATCTTACCACCAGCATAATGTTGGCTGTAAGTTTTATCGATGTAAGATCGCAACTCATCGAGTAACACATCTTCGCGAAACTTATATTGCGTAGAATAAGACGTTACCTTTCCACCGATTTCAGGGTAGTCGTGATCCTGTTCAATTTTCTTCTGGACAGAAAGACTGGCGACTAGGTCGTCATATCCAATGGATTCTTTATCGTTGTAACCAGTGTGCGCATATATCATCTTGGTATTTGTCATACTATTTCTCTCAAAAGGGCTGAACCCAACATTACAACCATAACAGCATTCAATATAATAAGTGAACGGTCTGACCAGATTACCGACACCCATAACCACAATAGAGTACCAACAACACCGATCGCAAGATCGTATAATCGGAACTCAGGGCCCGCAAGTCTAAACATAACGGACGCTAACACAAACGCGGTTGCTGCCCACTTAACATACCAGTCTAACGGTCTGTCAACTCTAGTAATAACATCAGTCATATAAATTCACTCATCATTATAATATATTGGTACGGGTGAGAGGACTTGAACCTCCACGTCTTGCGACACTAGAACCTAAATCTAGCGTGTCTACCATTCCACCACACCCGCATTTCGTATTGAGGTGCCATTATATACCACCCGACACCTCATGTCAAGCTTTAATTACGCAGCGTCTAGTTCAGCAACAGATACCCCACGCTTCGCGAGTTCATTACGGAACTTATTTTTGATCTTTGGAGTTCTACACTTAGTGTACTCTTCGATAAGAGCGGGAGTTGATAAACTCTTCACGAAGAATCTCTCGGTAGTAAATTTACCGGTAGTGCGATTGTGGTGGACGACATCGTCTTTGTACTTAGTTGGCATTTCATTTCCTCATTATAAATGTTTGGCATCCCGTAGGGGAGTCGAACCCCTGTTACCGCCGTGAAAGGGCGGTGTCCTAGGCCTCTAGACGAACGGGACAGTAATTAGTTTCTTATATCTTCTATCAATATAGTAATCTCCGCTTCGTTAGTCGTCACATAGATTACATAGTCGTAGACATCAATTTCTACATCATGGCCGTCATGTTCCTTGCATAACTCATATACTGCACGGTCTACCGCCGACTCAGCATTTCCATACACTGACATCATACCACCGGCCGGATCGTGTAGTATATATGCCTTTCCTATCGCCGACTCTTCGTCGTATAATAGGGCGTTCAAGATCGTTCTACATAGAAGATGTGATCACCTATACGGCCGACCAAGAACATGTTTCTGTTCCACTTGGGATTTACGTAATTTGTGTGGTAGTGCGTAGCATCTTCGGTTAGACCTCGAAATACCTTTCCGTAGATGATTGATATAGCAACGTTTTGTGCGCGGTGCCAAGCATCAATTTCAGTCGGTTCATCGGATCTACCATCACAATACCAAGAGAATTGACATTTGTTACGTACCGGCACTTCTTTATTATGATTTTCTAACCACCATTCAGATAACTTAGACTGTTTGACCACTTCACAGATAGTGTCTGGATACCGGTTAGACTCCACTCGATTTAACACTACATCTGCGACTGCATACTGACCAGCAAGACTCTCGGAACGAGCCTCATGGTAGATATTCATTGCCAAACAATAGATACTGTCATCTGATTCTGCTGATACAGTACGTATCATGGAAAACAATATAACTAAGACTAACGACATACTTGTTCGTACTTGCATTATAACACCTCATATTCGACCGACACTTTTAATATCTCTCTAAATGAATTTGGAGCTACAAGGTATATCTTCTTCTTACCTAACCATGCAATCCCAAACGCGGTTCTTCCTGCTGGATACTCTTTATATCCGTATGCTTTACCCCACATTATAAAAATTCTACCAAAATGTTTGACACGCCCCTTCATGAATGCATAATCACCATGTGAGTTGATTCCTGAAAACAATAACTCCCCATCAATAAGGGTGCCGGACATACGATTTTCATAACCTTCTACATATTCGGTCTTTTGTCGCGATATATGATGCACATTCGAACTATGAAATCGAAGTCTCATGCGAACCCACCTCTCCTAAGAAACCGTGTATAGATATCGAGTCGCGACAGTATCCCTGTCAGTTCTACGACTTCCTCTTCACCGTCTTGATCTTGATCGCAATAATCTTCATAGTCGTAGATATCACACATATCCCTAGAATACTCTACTAATTGACCGTTATCATCCGAATGTATCGTCACATAATCAGAATCTAAATCTACGATCTCGCCATAATCGACCACATAAGAGTACTCATCGAGTAGCACCACCATATCGCCTATATTAAACATTTTGTTATTGATCCTTAGCTAGAAATTTACGCATTAATTTACGTCTTCTAGTGTACTTATATTTTTCGGATGTTACATGAAACAACGCGAATAAGATATAGAACATCGACGGTATGACAAGGAACACCAACACAGGGTCAGCTGCTGGGTATATCATCCTCTGGCGAACAGCTAAGATTATAACACAGAATGATAAGACTGTCAAGACAATTTTTCGCATCATAATACTGACACCCTTTCGTCATATTCCATGAATCCCAGCTGGAAGGGAACGTAACATATCGTGCCAACGCGTTCATCGCCTTCTCTAGAGGAGTGGGTAACTTCTATATGGTACCCCTTAAACATCTCCACATTCATCTCAGGGTGAAATACAGAACCCTTCTCGACTACGCAACCGGCAATGTAGTGGTCTGGTCTATCCGACATGGGTTTGAAGTCAAACGCTTTGATAATGTCACCGACTTGCGCAATATTCTCAAATTTCAACATAATATATTCTCTCTCGATTTGGTTTATACGTGCATTATACACGTTATTAAAACAATAGGCAAGCCCTTTAATAAAAAAAAACCCCCCAGATGGGAGGTTTTAGAATGACATGATGTACTTCGCGGCACTAATTAACAGAAACATTACGAACTATCACGAGGAGTCTTTATCGGTTTTTCTTTTGCGTCTTTATCCAAGAGTTAGCTTTATTGTTCTCTACAGGAGATTTAGTAAACTTAGTGGCATCGCGGTATGCGCGTAAGGTTTCCGACTTAAAGTCTTTACCTTCAGAGTTATCCACGACTAGGAAGTTCTTCTTACCGAACATCTGTTGAAACTTACCGATGTTCTTCTGTACAGCTTTCCAGTATTCGGTAACGCCTTTGGCACCGATTGTACGCGAACGTTGTGCATCACGAGAGATTGCGGTCTCTAGGTCGGTGTTCACGAAAATCATTGCGACATCGTAACCTAGTTTCTGAAGCATTTTTGCTTGGTCTGCAACCTTAACAGGATCTTTGCCCGTACCATCGATGACAAGACCCAGACGACCCTTTAGATACATCGTCTGTTTAATGTCAGTCAGGTTCTTTGCCTTACCACGAAGTTCTTGTCCTTTCACAGAGAAGATGTTTTCGGGGTTCATTTCCATCGACGCTTTCTTCATGGCTGCTTCGAATGCGTCATCAGAGTTGACAACTTTGTAACCCATAGAAGTCAGACCTGTCTTACCAACAATGAATGACTTACCAGATCCCGGCCCGCCCGCAAGAAAGATTGCCTTGAAGATTGCAGGATCATTGATACCTTCATTTAAAAAGGCGTGAAAAGATTTTACCACGGTCGTGCCGTCCATAGTCCGAGAGCTTCTTCTACTAGATCAGATTTAATAGTCGGAGTTCTGGTCGCGGCGTATCCCATATCCATACGTTTTTGTTGGATATATTCTTTGAGTTGCGCAATAGTCATAGACTGGAATTTAAGACGTTGTTCTGCAATTTGATCCGCAGTTGGGCCAGTCAATACCGTGCGAGTGTTTTTTCCTCTCTTACTGAACCATATGCCGACCAGTACGACCACGCCAATAAAAAGAAATATTACAGGTACCATGTTATTCATTGTTATCTCCTTAACTATACAGTTATATACTATTTATACAAACTAAATTGTTTAACTTTAGGCAAGGGTTCATCAGTCCCAAAAGTCTTAAAGGTTTCATATAATAATTCTGCCCAAATCTCTTGAGTACGTTCGCCAGGATGTCCGAACGGTTTAACATCACCGATCTCATGCATGATATTAGATAATGTCGGAGCACGTCCAAGACCGAAACGACTGGTCTTTTTCAGAGACCCCACAGCGTCAGTCAACCATTGTTTATATGCTGGTGCTGCGTCAATCTTTTTTAAAGCATACACTGTAGCGTCATGAGCTGCGCCTTGATCCTTCAGTGTAGAGAGAATATTACCCCAAGTATTGTGGTGGAATACTCCTTGTATTAAATGAATGCCCATAGACTCGCATATAAGTTCCATAGACTGCATTCGAGTAACACCATGCATAATATCAGTCCTAGAGTCGTATGCCTTCAAAAACAAGTCGGTGTATGCCTTTCTCGCAAGTTTGTTTCCGATAACTTCAGTCCTCATTGGAGAGAACTGAGTCACGTCATTAGTTCTCATGAGATTCAATCTTGCGATTCGATTGGGACGCATATATTCCACAATCTCATGACGTTGCCAAGCTGACCATAACACGACCATGTGTGTGGGCCTCTCATTAGCCGGATTATGTAAATAACTCACAACTTCACGAAAAATCTTATCGTTAGAAGCACCACAAGACCCTAGGTTAACATATTCTGTACCTAGAGCTTGTGATAAAAGGTGAGTCCATGTGAGTTCCCAATGGGACGGAGGATTAGTATCAAATCCGTCAAGTTCATCCCCCCAAACAAAACTGCATCCGGCTGTTACCAACATTAGATGAATAATTCCTCATAGAGATCGAAGACTTCGTTACTCTCTGAACGAGCTTCTTCTAAATTTCGTTTATGATAGATGTTGGCAATCTTACGAAAGTGTTTCTTATCAATCTCGTACTTTTCAGCAGTAACGTCGACGATATCTTTCATCAACTCACGTTCTGCATCAATTCGCAACATACTATCGGACATTTCTCTTACCGCCGCGGCGACTTTATCTTTATCTGCTAAAATCATTATAGTATAATCCCGCTGGTTGATTGTATATATGCTTTTGCGAAGTCATCATTCGTCGCAGTAATAAACACGTATTGTTGGAATACGACAGATCGAGTGTTCTCATCACTAGTCATACAAATACCACGCGCAAAACCAACTCCCTGTTCACCGTGAATCAACATACGCGGGTCTTTCAAAGTAACCACGCCAGCATCCAACGATTCAAACTTGCCAATGTACTCGCCACTTACTGTGACAACTGTTACCACATCATTCTTTCTCATTCTTCACTCTCTATTTCATCAATTAACATATCGCGCATTAATCTTGCTTGCGCGTCTTCAGGGTTATTCACACTACCACCATTAACAAACTTATATGCTAAGGTAATACGTTGATTATTGCCGTTATAGGCAGCGTGCCAACAGTGTAAATCTTCTTCTTCTCCAGATCCAAAATAATAGTGACGGCATTGCCAGCCAGGCACATCTTGGATACGAACTATTTCGTCAGTCTTCTTATCATAGTACTCAAAGTATCCATCGCCGTTTTCAGACCAAGTAAATAAGATCTGATATGCGTTAGCGTCATAGTTAGTATGCCATCCAACAAAACCGCCTGGCGGGTAATAGGAGAGTAATGCGGACGTGTGTGCTCCAATCTCCGCAGCGAAGTCATACTTGACCTTCTGCATAAAGTCTCCCCACATTTCCTTATCTTCACGTACCATCTTAGAGATAGGTTGCGCAAAGTAACGGTCGGGTGGGCCTACTAACTCAGGGTATCTAGATAGACAATCATCAAGATACTCACGAGACGTATAGTAAATACCTTTGTTGATATCTTCAATTTCGTGGTATGTCCAATACTTCTCATTATTGTAAGAAGGTTTTGATAACATCTCTTGCGAGAAACCATCGAGAACCTTTAACAACTCTTTATTCCTAATAACAACTTCGCTCATAAATCACTTCTTGTTTAACGTAAAACTTCCATCGATTAATTGTTTCCATTGTAACACATCGCCCACCTTCAAGTCAAGGGCTTCCATGAGTTCATCAGAGAATTCTATAGCAAGCTCTCCATCTTCCACTTCAACTATAGGGCAGGTGAATATATTTTTATCTTCCGCGTCGCTCATTTTCAAATCGTTCATTGGCTGTTTTAATATCCTCGTCAGTTAACACATCATAGTTCGTTAAGTAATTTATAGTGTTGGCAATACCGCTCG
>Ga0102819_1000291_pt1 | contig 13999 bp, 7 predicted proteins | sample ColrivemetaGS689_FD_78191 | JGI IMG/M metagenome (GOLD analysis project Ga0102819, IMG submission 78191) | Estuarine microbial communities from the Columbia River estuary - Ebb tide non-ETM metaG S.689 | ecosystem: Environmental > Aquatic > Marine > Intertidal zone > Estuary | place: USA...
AATAATCCTGGTGGTAATTTTCCGCCGAATAGAAGGTTGCCGCAGGTAATATCTCGGTTGCTACGTCGTGTCCCTTGGCCTCAAGCATTCCAACTAGTTTTTCGGAAACCTCACGCTGCGCTTGATCCTGGAAGAAAACAGCACTGCGGTATTGTGGACCTATATCAGGACCCTGTCCATTGCGCTGTGTGGGGTCGTGCGTTTCAAAAAACACACGAGCAATCTCTTCAAAGGATACTTGCGCGGGATCGAATACTACATGCACTGCCTCATAATGCCCTGTGCGTTTGCTGCACACCTCGCGGTATGTTGGATTCTTCACCATGCCACCAGTATAACCGCAAGTAGTGGCTAGTACGCCGGGTATTTTTTGCAGGTAAAATTCTGTTCCCCAAAAACAGCCGGATGCCAAGACGGCTACTTCCTGTCCTTCTGCGGGTGCGGGTATGGTGGCCATCGCATATGCATCGCTCATCTTCTTATTGGTTTGTGCCGTACAGCTCGCGGTGAGTGCGAACAAGGCCATTGCTATTGCTTTAAATCTCATACTTAAGTAACGCAAAAACAGCACCGGTGTTTTTGACGACAGTCATCCTTCGAGAAAATTATCCGATGAAGCCCCTTTTTACTAGTATTTCGGCAATCTGAACCGTGTTTGTCGCGGCGCCTTTTCGGAGGTTGTCGCTAACGATCCATAAATTCAGGGCGTTGTCTGTGGTGAAGTCGCGGCGCAATCGGCCCACAAAGACATCGTCCTTTCCCTCCGCCATAAGAGGCATGGGATAGGTGTTGAATTCCGGTCTGTCTTGAAGCGTAACCCCAGGCGTTTCCTTCAATACTTTCCGCACGTGTTCTAGTGTGAATTCCCGCTCAAATTCCACGTTGACACTTTCACTGTGGCCACCCTGAACAGGAACGCGTACTGCGGTCGCGGAGAGTTTTATACCTGCATCGCCAATGATTTTGACGGTTTCCTGGGTCATTTTCATTTCCTCCTTTGTGTAATCGTTTTCGAGGAAAATATCGCAATGCGGTATGCAATTTCGATCAATTTTATAGGGATAAACCATCTGAGGGTCTTCCCCGTTGCGTTCACCTTCAAGCTGGTCAACAGCCCCTTTACCTGTTCCTGTAACGCTTTGGTAGGTACTCACGATCACTCGCTTCGCACCGAAAGCTTGATGGAGTGGGTGGAGTGCCATAACTAACTGGATCGTCGAACAGTTGGGGTTCGCGATGATGTAATCTTCTGCGGTCAGTTTATCCGCATTAATTTCAGGTACAATCAACTTTTTATCGGGGTCCATACGCCATGCACTGGAATTGTCAACGACACGCGTTCCGGCAGCGGCAAATTTTGGCGCCCACTCGAGCGAGGTTTCGCCTCCGGCAGAGAAAAGTGCTACATCAGGTGCCGCAGCAACGGCCGCCTCCAGGCTTTGAATGGTCCAATCGCGACCACCGAATTGGACCGATTTCCCAACGCTACGCTGCGACGCCACAGGAATAAGTTCCGTAACTGGGAAGCTGCGCTCTGCCAATACTTTCAAAATAATCTGGCCTACCATACCTGTAGCGCCAACAACTGCAATTCTCATAAAAATTGTCTTAACTTAAATAGTACCCCGCAAAGCTACTTCTAAACTGCCTTATGTTCACCGACTTGTTTCGTAGTGCACTAACGCTCTGTTTTTGCCTCATTTTTAACGCGGCCCAAGCCCAATTCTATGCGCTTTTTGATTCATTAACCGCTTACCACACCGATTGGGAGGGCGATACTGCCTGGATGCAATTTTCTTCAGAAGGAATGAGAAGTGCTGCGCCAGCTGCGGGCGCTTTGGAATGGCGACGAGAAAGTCGCGCCGCAGTCTTGGGGGTGTGGACCTTAAACATACAGATGGATTTTAATCCGTCCAGCGCCAATTATTGCCGCTTTCGCTTTATGGAGTCAAGTTTCGGCTATTACGCCATACAACTCTCGGGTTCGAGCAGCGATGACCTCTCTTTCGTACTGCACACGGCAGAAAAGGATACCATACTCGCTGCAGTTTCAGGATACGTCAACAATAGTGCGGTAAATGTTGCACTTCGTATTGAACGGGACAGCAACTACACCTTTCACATTTATGACGCGGATTCTCTTTTATTCAGCACCGCCGATAGTACCCTGCGTTCCTCAAAAAGTCTGAGCGTGCAGTGCACGTATTCCTCAAGCCGTGTGGATAAATTTTTGTTTTCAACATTACGTGCGGATGGACATGCCTTTCGTGACACCGTTGCACCGAAATTGCTGAACATTGACGTTTTAACGCCGCAAACACTGCGGCTCCATTGGTCCGAACCGACTCTTCCCCCGCCAGGAAGTTTAAATGGTGTAATCGCTCGTTCAGCACAAGGGGCGCCTCTGGACACCGCATTGTTTCCCTACCTCAGCGAATATTATTGGGACATCACCTTCCTAAGACCCCTAGCCTTGGGGCAAGTTTGGATTGAAATCCCAATGGCTACTGATACAGCAGGTAACCTGTTGTTCTTCGCACTAGATTCTGTTCAACTAGAGTACCCAACCCGCCAAAGCGTGCAAATTCTAGGCATCCACCAAATCGAAGGAAATGACGGAGACTACTTTATCGCCTACAGTCCCGTAGCCATGCCCGCGGCAGAATTGGTGCTCATCACGGAAAGTGGTGTCAAAAAAGCATACGATTGTCCCCTCGATTCTGGCCTTCACCGCTACGGCGTTGGCCAAAATGCAAGATTCATTCCTGGATTTTCTATGCCCGATCAAGGCGCACTCATCCTTAAAAACGAGGGCATTCTTGTCGCTGTTCAACCGTACCATTTTCCCTATGCTCCGCACGAATCTTTCGGGGATTTTCTTCTTGTCGCCGATTCCATCACCTACACCAACGCCCAATGGCGCATAACCTCCACGCAAACGTCTATTTCAGGACCAATTCCACCTAAAAACCTTCCAAAAAACCCACCTAAGGCTCTTTTCGGGGGTGAAAACGGTAAAAACTACGTCCAATTTTCCCATTCACTCTATCCCTACCTCCACATGCTTCTCCCGCATCTCGCAGACCAATGGCAGCCGGAAGCGCCTTACCTTTTGCCTATAAAACAAACTACACTGCCCCCTTTACTCGGGGACTCATCCCTCGCGCTTTTAGCACATACCTATCCAGATTCAGGAAAAATTTTTATTAATGAAGTGCATCCTTCGCCAGACCAATTGGACGAATTCATAGAATTAGTCTCTACCAGTGACCGACCACTGCGACTAGACCCGCTTCGACTAATAAAAACAACGGCCGCAGGGACCTCCGCCTACCGTTTCTTCACCACCCCGCCTTCGTTCTGTGCTCTACCAGTGCCTCTATTTCCGCTTTTAGCTCCGCACCAACTTCGCGCTTTCCCTAGTCCTACCGCACTGCCGAACGACAGTACCTCGTTACTGCTCCAGACTACTGATGCGCAAACCCTGGACCAACTCAACTACACGCCGTGGGATGCTCCCCTCGAACACCGCAGTTGGGAACGCATTTCCCTTCTAAGTTCCGGACGTACGCCATCGAATTGGGTACCGCATCATGCACGTTGGTGTTGTCCCACTGAAGCCTCGCCCAATGAAAAAAACAGTTGTTCCTTCCCCGCAACACCTCCCGATTTCAATGCACACCTTCAACGTACCCACCTCAGCTACGATCTCAACCATTACCTCCCTTCAACCGACCTATGGGTATCCATGGCGGCCGGGGAGATCCTTTCCCTTCGGCTTCTAGACCGCTCCGGCCGCCCCCTCACTCAATGGCTTTCTTATGAGGGCATCTCCGGCAGAAACCCCATTAGTATTGGTCCCTACTTATGGAACAAAAGCCGCTTAGAAACAGGTATTTATACACTTCAAGTCCGGCTCAAAAAATCTTCTTTAGTGCGTATAAAAAATCTACCGTTATCAATCTACAATCCGTAATTTTCGCTCAATTAAATACCCAAATGGATAAAGAAGCCAAAATCGTGGCGTTTGATCCGAACGAACCGGCATTAAACACCCATCTATTCGGTCTGCCTTTCGATGCAGACGAATGCGACATTCATGTTTTTCCAGCGCCTTGGGAGGTGACTGTGAGTTATGGCGCAGGAACTGCTGAAGGTCCTGCGGAAATTGAGGTGGCCTCCGCGCAGGTGGACCTGTTCGATGAACAGTTTCCCAACGGCTGGCAGCGGGGCATCTGGATGCACCCCATCGACGAAGCATGGGCAGAAACCAGTGCGAACCTGCGTGAAAAAGCCTCTCAATATTTGACGGCATACGAACAAGACGATGTTAGTGACCTAGAGTTGCGTTTGCTCGACGAGATCAATGATAAATGCGGACATTTCCACCGTTGGGTTGAAAAGAATGTAAGCCAATTATTGGCAAAAGACCGTCGTGTCATCCTTTTAGGCGGCGACCACAGTACTTCCTTAGGTTCCTTGCGCGCTCACAAAGCGAAGTATGGCAGCTTTGGTATACTGCAGATTGATGCGCATGCGGACCTCCGGAATGCTTACGAAGGCTTTACCTATTCGCACGCGAGCATTATGTACAATGCCTTAAATGAGGGCTTGACGGACCAATTGTGCATCGTCGGATTACGCGATTACTGCCACGCGGAAGCTACCATGATTGAAAAGGACCAGCGCATCACTGTGCATACCGACAGGGCAATGAACCAGCAACTTTTTGCGGGGAGTAATTGGGCTGCCGTAAGCGCAACGATTGTCGCGGACTTGCCACAGCATGTGTATTTAAGTGTGGATATAGACGGGCTTGATCCTTCCCTCTGTCCCGGAACGGGTACGCCAGTTCCCGGGGGGTTATCAATGGCCCAATTTCTTCACCTCATTGATGCCGTTCTCGCCTCTGGTCGTAAAATAATTGGCGCCGATTTAGTCGAGGTAGTTCCTGGTGAAAATCAATGGGATGCCAATGTTGGTGCTCGTGTATTATATGCCTTATCCCACCGCCTTTCCTAGTCGCATATTCGCCTAAAACCACGTACCTTTGTTGAAATTATTTTAAGCACATTGCTATGAAATTCGGTGTAATCACCTTCCCAGGGTCAAACTGTGACCAAGACATGATATATGTACTCGGAACCATTATGGGGCATGAAACGGTCAACTTATGGCACAAAGACACGGACCTTCAGGGCGTGGATTGTGTTGTGTTGCCGGGCGGGTTCTCCTATGGAGATTACCTCCGTTCTGGGGCCATCGCAAAAATGAGTCCGATCATGGGCAGTGTAGTTGAATTTGCAAATAACGGCGGCTACGTTTTGGGCGTCTGTAATGGGTTCCAAATCCTTACAGAAAGTGGATTGTTGCCTGGTGCGCTCCGTCACAACGATAGTCACAAGTTCATTTGTAAAAACGTATTCATCAAACCCGTTTCTAAATCGGCAGGTATAAGTGCTGACCTAGATCATACGCGCGGTTATAAAATCCCAATCGCCCACGGTGAGGGGAATTATTATTGTTCGCAAGAAACGCTCGCAGAATTAAAAGCGAACGACCAGATCCTTTTCCGATACAGCACTGCTGAAGGTGAAGTTGGCCCTGCCGTTAACCCTAACGGCGCGCTAGAGAACATTGCAGGCGTTTCTAACGCAGCAAAAAATGTTTTCGGCATGATGCCTCACCCCGAACGCGCAGCAGATGCAGAGCTCAAGAATGAGGACGGATTGGAATTATTTAAAAGCATGATTGCACACATGGTTGTCGCGTAATCGTTACAAAATTTTAAGCATAAAAAACCCCCCGGAGCTGTCGCTCCGGGGGGTTTTGTTTTATCGCAATGCCGTTGCTTAGTGCAGCACTATTGCTTCATTCTCTATACCTGAATCGGTTATAATCTGGAGTACATAAGTGCCGCGCGCCCAATTCTCTACATCAAGATTGGCTTCACCGCTTATTGTTCCCTTGTACACCAATCGGCCTGCAGCATCCAATAACCGAACGTCTGCCGATCCTTCAATTCTGATAGTCAAAACTTTTTGCGCCGGATTTGGATAGACACTCCATCCCGAAGTTAACGCCTCACCGAATCCTATATTCACCACGCTATACACATCCGACACATTCGAACATAGAATGTTGGAGAAAATTCGAACATAATAATCCCCGTTCGATTGTGGCAAGAAGGTCGCGCCAGTTGCTCCGCTGATGGGATCCATATTCGCGTCTAACCATTCATAGGTAAATGTTCCTGCTGGTGTAGCCGCTTCTAACTCACCCGTCGTGTTTTGCGATACGGTAGGCTTACCGGGCGCAGGTTGTACACTGATCGCACGTTGCTTCGTCTTAGAACAGCCTGTAGTTGCATCAGTGTAGGTATAATACACCCAGTGAGACCCCACGCCCGCTGTTGACGGATAGATGCTGTCATTAACAATTCCGGAACCGCTGTATACGCCACCCAAAGGCTGCCCTCCTGAAAGCAACTGCGGTCCGTCCAATTCACACACATACCCTTGTGACCCAAGCGTTACGGTAGGTAAACTGTTTACCGTCAAGGTTAATGAATCGGCTACGGAAGGATTGGCAACACAATCGTCCGAACTTAACATTTCTACTTTAAGTACATCGTTGTTCACGAAGGTTCCGCTATACGTGAATGTATTGCTCGATACCACAGTGCCGTTGAGTATCCAATTAATGGTTGGATTCAAACCTCCATTCGTTGGTGTTGCGGTAAATGTTGCACTATCTCCATTACATAAGGTTGTAGAACCCGAGGTCGTTAAAATTATGTCCGCGACTGGAGCGCTGACGATCGTAACGTAGTTAGGCATCACCACGGAATCTACCCCTGCGGCATTTGATACTACCAGTTTTACATCATATGTTCCAGGCGTAGAATAGGTCACCACTGGATTTGCTGAAGTACTTGTGCTTGGTGTACCGCCCTGGAACGACCACAAGCGGGCCGATGCTGTAGGTGCAGTATAGTCATAAAACTGAAGGGCCTTTCCTGTACAGCCTGCAGTATCGCCCGTGAAAGCAGCTACAGGTGGTAATTGTGCTTGTCCAGAAATATTGATGTTATCTAAATAGATGTTATTTCCATAGCCATTTACAGCTACAAATTTTATGCGAACGCCAGACGAACCGCTGTACGCATCTAAATCAATGGTTGGACAACTTACGGAAGAAGAACCGTGGCACCAATACGTAGAATCGGCGGGCACAAAGGCGGATGTTACTGCCCCCGCAGTAGTAAAGCTCGCCTCTGATCCGTCATAGCCTGCTACTAAATCCCAAGTTGATCCACAATCATCGCTTACATATACCTTCAAACTATCTTTATAACCACTAGAGTAGTAAGCCGATGCATATTCGAATTCAAGATTGATTAATGTATCGTTTGAAAAATCGAGTGAGGGACTAATCAATTCGTCCAGCGCTCCCGTACTGCTGTAAGAATAATGGTTCACCGTCATAGCCGTATTTCCTGGACTCGTGCCGTTTACTGCAGCAGAAGCCCATGTAATGCCCGCATCTGGATTGGCAATTTCCCAACCTGAGAGACCCGATTCAAAATCTTCTGTAAACGGCAAAGGCGCACCACCGACCCCTAAAATCTGGAATGCCGTCGTATCGTCTGTACCGTAATTGTTGCTTACCGTCAACGTAACCGAATACGCTCCAGTTGATGAGAAAAGTACTTTAGGGTATTGCGAACTGTCGTTAGTCCCGCCCACAAAGTTGTAAGTAGAAGGAGAGATTTGCCAGTGCCAAGCTGTTGGTAGACCTCCTGACAAATCCGTTAAGGAAATGGTATCTCCTAAGGAGCACGTGGCCAATGGGTCTGCAGTAAACGAAGCTATAGGTGCTGTCGTAAATCCGCTCATTAGCGGACTCTGCCAAACGCCACGACCATATGTTCCAATACGTATTAGTGCATCGTCTTCATAGACCTCTATATCGGAGATGATGACATTAGGTAAGTTTTTATTGAAGCTTATCCAGGACGGAAAATTGGAGCTCGTGTAATACATTCCTATATCCGTGCCGACATAAATACCGTCGCTTGACCCGCCTTCAAAAGCCACTGCAGTTGCCGGTACATTTGGCAAGCCTGAACTTAGATTGGTCCATGTTGAACCTGCATTGAAAGACTCCATAACCTTTCTATTACCGGCATAGCCGCTAATAGAAATAACGATGTGATCCTCATCGTCTGGATCAATGGCTACTCCTGAAATATTGTTCGGTGAAGGACTCATTGAGCCGGACGGTGTAATGCTAGACCAACTGCTTCCTCCATTCGTTGAGCGGAAAATATTGCTATTGATGAGCGCGTAGATATAGTTTGTGTTCGAAGGTGCCACTTCAAATTCGTCAATATTAGAATTTCCACTAATGTTGTTTGAAGACGTTGCCGCCCACGAACCGCCTGCATTGGTTGATTTCCATATTTTCTTAAACCCTGCGTAAATAGTATTCGTGGTGACTGGATCAACATTGAACGGCGTTACCCAATTTCCAGATCCTGCTACCGAAAGCGTGTTGATAGAACTGAAGAATGCACCCCCATTCGTACTCTTGTAGAAATCTCCATAATAAATGGAGGTATACATCAGATTGTCGTTCACGGCATCTACGCCGTTGTCCATTCCATCGCCGCCGGTAGCTCTCGACCAATTCATAGTCGAGCTTCGTAAATGTGATCCGTTATCTTGAGCACCTGCCAATACGACTGAAGTATCTGAAGTGCTTTGACTAATCTTATAGTACTGTGTGATGTTCATGCCATAAATCAAGTCATAGGCTGATGCGCCTGCATTACTGGTTTTGAATACACCACCATCAGTAGCCGCATAAAGTTCAGATGTTCCTGGTCTAAAATCAGCGTGATGATGATCGGCATGAACAAATGGGGTAGACCCGGCGCCATACCAATGACCCACGCAACTCCAATTGGCTCCGCCATTGGTTGACTTCCAGATATTGACCCCACCGACGTAAACCGTGTTTTCTGAATTAGGGTCACATGCAATGGTTAAATCATACCAGGCTTGACCGCCGGAACCGGTCCCCGTGTTTGACCAGCCCATGATATTAGGTGTGGAGCTCATTAAAGTCCAGTTCGAGCCGCCATTAGTAGAACGGTATAAACCGCCGAAACCATAATCTGACGAACCGTAAACTAAATAAACTTTACCCGGTGTTGCACTCACTGCAACTTCACAACGGTATTTTCCATTTGTGGGTAGACCACTCGTCATTTGCGTCCATGTATCACCCGCATCGGCTGAACGATATAATTTTGGGCTTGAGCCACTTGTAGTAGCAAAAACCGTGTCTCCATGGCCCATGCGCATTCCGTAGAAGGATCCGCTTTGTTCTAATGTAAAGTTTTGACCGTAGTTGGTACTGCGATAAATCCCTCCGTTAGTCGCAGCAATTACAATGTGTGTGCTATCTGGGTGGACTACAATACGTGCTATGCGGTAATTTTGAGAGGTCGACCATGAAAGCGAAGTACTGTTCCAAGTGATTCCACCGTCCGTAGATTTCAGAAGGCCAAAGCTGTAGGTATCTGCAGCATCGCGATCACCTGTTGCTAGGTACATTGTATCAGGATGCAGTGGATCAATAGCTAGATCGCTGACCCCTAAATTCGTAAGTTCGTCTGTGAATGTTGTCCAACTCTGGCCGTCATCATAACTCACCCACAAGCCTCCTGCAGGAGCACCCGCATAGATGGTATCGTGGTGGTTAGGGTGAAAAGCAACTCCATTTATTCGGCCGATTCCATTATTTGCTGGCGCATTAAACGGACCCATTGAAGACCATTCGCCATACTCTGTCGTGGAAGATGCTTGTTGCTGCTGAATGGCTTGGTACAAAACCGATGGATGTGGACGTACACCCGTTTCACCAACACGCTGGCCCATCATATATTCCCAACGCTTGAACTGCTTCCAGCCGTGTCCTTTTTCGTAAGGTTTACCGTCAAATTCGGCATTAAATTTTTCGACGACAGTATGGAAGTTCACGCGGTAATCCTGCATGGCTTCCACCCATGTCATGTTTTCAATCTCGCTAGTAGTCAGCGTGTTAGACGCGCGGTCTTGAGCAGTGGCGAAAAGGGCAGTGGCAGAAAAGGCAAACGATAGTAAAAGTTTACGTAGCATAGGGATGTGTTAAGGACCCTAAAGCTACAAAAATTGGGCCTTACTTTTCCTCCGGATGCGCAGTAGACAAAAGGCAAAGCTCATTGAGCTGTGCTTCGTCGATGGTTGCCGGGGCATCAATCATCACATCGCGGCCCGCATTATTCTTCGGGAACGCAATGAAATCACGGATGACCTCAGCGCCTCCAAGTATGGCCACCAATCGGTCAAAACCAAAGGCCAAACCACCGTGTGGTGGCGCGCCATATTCGAAGGCACTCATCAAGAAACCAAACTGCTTCTCTGCTTCTTCCTTGCTAAATCCTAGCAAATCAAACATGCGGCTTTGCAAGGCTCTGTCGTGGATACGAATAGAACCCCCGCCGATCTCGTTTCCGTTTAATACAAGGTCGTACGCATTGGCACGAACGTTTCCTGGATCTGTATCAATGAGGGCGATATCCTCGGGCTTTGGAGAAGTAAACGGGTGGTGCATCGCGTGATAACGCTCCGTTTCGTCGTCCCATTCCAACAACGGGAAGTCCATCACCCACAACGGTGCAAATACCTCAGGGTTTCTTAGGCCCATTTCCTCTGCAATGTGAAGACGCAATTCAGAAGTTGCCTTGCGCGTCAAACGCTCTTCACCTGCCAAAATCAGGATCAAATCGCCTGGCTTAGCATCAGCAGCCTTCGCCCAATGAGCTTGCTGCTCTTGTGTATAGAATTTATCTACTGAGCTCTTGTAGGTACCGTCTTCATTGACTTTACAGTACACCATGCCCTTCATGCCGATGTCTGGGCGCTTCACCCAATCGGTCAACTTATCAATCTGCTTACGCGTCCATGAAGCGGCGCCCGGTACGGCAATACCCAACACAGTCTCGGCTTGGTCAAAGACCATGAAACCGAGGTTTTGAGTTAGCGCATTTAGGTTGGCCAATTCCATCCCGAAACGGATGTCCGGTTTATCATTTCCATAGCGCTCCATCGCCTCTGCATAAGTCATGCGCGGCACACTATCAATTTCAACACCTTTCACGTCTTTCAACAAGTGAAGCAACAATCCCTCGAACGTATTCAAGATATCTTCTTGCTCTACAAAGGCCATCTCACAGTCAATCTGTGTAAACTCTGGCTGACGGTCTGCACGTAAATCCTCGTCGCGGAAACAACGCGTAATCTGGTAGTACTTGTCGTAACCACTAACCATCAACAATTGCTTAAAAGTCTGTGGGCTCTGCGGCAATGCGTAGAACTTGCCCTCTTGCATGCGCGAAGGCACTACAAAATCACGTGCGCCCTCTGGCGTAGATTTGATCAAGAACGGGGTTTCAATATCCATAAAACCTTGCTCGTCCAAATACTTGCGTACCTCGATGTTCACTCGGTTACGCAGCGCCAAATTGCGCTGTAACGGACCGCGACGCAGATCCAAATAACGATACTTCATACGAAGCTCTTCGCCACCGTCGCTCTCTTCTTCAATAGTAAAAGGAGGCGTATTTGCTGCGTTCAATACGACGAGTTTGGCACTCTTAATCTCCACATCACCGGTAGGCATGTTGGCATTCTTGCTGTGACGCTCGATCACCTCACCTTCAATTTGCACCACCCACTCGCGACCTAAACTACGTGCTGCTTTTAATAGCTCAGCGCTCCATTCCTCATTAAACGCTACTTGCGTAATACCGTAGCGGTCACGTAAGTCTAAAAAGGTCATGCCGCCCAATTCACGCGAGCGCTGAACCCATCCGGCAAGGGTTACTGTTTGTCCTATGTGTGATGCGCGCAATTCGCCGCAAGTATGAGATCTGTACATCTTTGGTGGTGTTTGAACCGCAAAAATAGCCAAACTTGTGGGCCAATTCCCTATTTTGCGTAGAAGATGATAGACCTTAACGATCACAATGTTTATATGCGTGCTGCTTTAGCGGAAGCGCAAGTTGCTGCAGAAGCAGGAGAGGTGCCTGTTGGAGCTGTAATTGTTGCCGCTGGACGGATCATAGCACGCAGCCATAATCTAACAGAATTGCTCGTAGACGTAACGGCACATGCTGAAATTCAAGCCATTACTGCAGCAAGCAACTATTTAGGTAATAAATACCTTCAAAAATGTACGCTCTATGTTACACTTGAGCCCTGTCCCATGTGCGCGGGAGCCTTATTTTGGTCACAAATGGGTCACGTAGTGTTCGGCGCGAGTGACGAGAAACGAGGCTATCAAAAACACGGCGGACCATTGCATCCGAAAACTAAAATGACCAGTGGAATTCTCGCGGATGAATGTGCCCAATTACTCACTGATTTCTTTGCAAACAAACGACACTAAACCACGCCATGATTCTCAGCACAATAGATATAATTGTTCTCGTCGTACTGCTACTTTCAACCGTTTTGATTGGGCTGTATTTTGGAAGAAGCAAAAAGAAAACATTAAGCGAATACTTTCTGGGCGGCCGCTCCTTACCCTGGTACATAGCGGGAATCTCCATGGTCGCTACAACCTTTGCCGCGGATACCCCTTTGGCGGTGACTGAACTTGTAGGGCAGTACGGAATTAGCGGTAACTGGCTGTGGTGGAACTTACTGGCCGGAGGGATGTTGACTACGGTCTTCTTTGCCCGTATGTGGCGTCGCTCTGGACTTACTACTGAAGTTGAATTTATTGAATTTAGATACTCCGGACGTCCTGCCGCTTTGCTTCGTGGGTTTAAAGCCGTTTACTTGGGCGGCATCATGAATGTGCTGATCATGGGCTGGGTCAATGTTGCTATGATTACGCTCCTAGAAGGGTTCTTTGGGATGACCCACGAGTCGGCCTTTATTTGGACAGGTGCCGCACTGTTGATTGTGGTCTTTTACGTAAGTTTTTCCGGGCTAAAAGGCGTGGTTTATACTGATGTATTCCAATTCGTCTTAGCCATGTCGGGCTCCATTGCCCTTGCTTATTACGTTCTAAAAGCCCCTGAAGTGGGCGGTCTTGCAGGCCTTCGCGCGTCGCTTCCTGAAGAGACGTTCTCCTTTCTTCCTTCCGTAGGGGATGGAGGTAGTGGTGGCCGTTACCAAATCTCATTAGCCTCTTTCCTTGCTTTCTTCGGAATGGTATGGTGGACCTCTTGGTACCCGGGAGCGGAACCTGGGGGAGGCGGTTACAGCGCGCAACGTATGCTCTCAACTAAGGACGAGCGCAGTTCTTTTTTAGCGAGCGCGCTATTCCAAATTGGCCACTACGCAGTGCGTCCTTGGCCATGGATTATCGTCGCATTAAGTGCGATCGCTTTGTATGGCGGACAGCACAATCTCGCTGAAGAAACACCCGGTTTCATTAACTACGAATGCCTCACGGGCATCTATGACTGTGAGCCGTTAAACGCTGCGCAGCAGGCTGAATACGAACAATGGGTCGCCACATGGGAACCCGTTTATGGAGACCGCCTTCCGGAAGCACTAAAGTACCAGCAAGATTATAGATTCGGCTATATTTTTATCATGCGCGACTACCTTCCAAAAGGAGTTTTAGGCATGTTATTGGCTTCATTCTTCGCCGCGTATATGTCTACCATGTCCACCCAATTAAATTGGGGAGCCTCCTATTTGATCAATGACTTCTATTTGCGTTTTCTCCGTCCTAATGCACCGAGACGATTAAGCCTACGTATTTCTCGAGCAGTAACGCTGCTGCTTGTGGTCTTCGGCTTATTAATCACTTCTCAAATGAACAGCATCGCTGGCGTTTGGCAGTTTATTATGGAGTGTGGAGCGGGGTTAGGTTTGGTGCTGATTTTACGTTGGTACTGGTGGCGCATCAATGCATGGGCGGAAATTACCGC